>Ga0066704_10000115_pt1 | contig 20779 bp, 13 predicted proteins | sample GraSoiAngelo_153_FD_66458 | JGI IMG/M metagenome (GOLD analysis project Ga0066704, IMG submission 66458) | Grasslands soil microbial communities from the Angelo Coastal Reserve, California, USA - 14_1009_12_40cm | ecosystem: Environmental > Terrestrial > Soil > Grasslands | place: USA... | reverse complement strand
ATATTCCAGAACGTTCTTATAAGCCGCTCCGTCGCTGAATTCGCGGGCAAGATCGTCGCTCAGTAGACTGTCCTGATCGCTCTGGTTGAACGCGGAAAAGAAGTTGTCGAAATAAAACGAACTGCACGAATCTACATCGTGGGCAAGGAACGTATGTGATAGCTTTCGTCGCAAGGTTGCGTGCATCCATGGCGAGCCTGCGATTGACCGCTGAATGCTACGCCGAATGACGCCTGGAAATATGTTCTTGTACACACGGTTCATGGAGATATTCTTTAACGTGAAAGCATAGCGAGAGTAACCCGCCAGGGTTTCATCGCTTCCTTCCCCGGTTAAGACCACTTTCACACGGTCGCGTGCAAGCCGTGCCACGCAATAGAGGGCAACGCTCGACGGCCACACGATTGGCTCGTCCTCATGCCATATCAGCTTGGGCAACAAATCGAAGAACTCTTGCTGCCCCAGGCGCACTTCGTGGTGGACAGAATTCAAGTGGCGAGCGACCTGACGCGCGTAGGAGAGCTCGCTGTAGGTTTCCTCTTCGTAACCGACGGAGAAGGTTTCCACCGGCGCACGACGTATCTTGGTCATCAACGCAGCGACCACGCTGGAATCTATTCCGCCGCTTAGGAAGACACCAAGTGGGACGTCGCTCATCAAGTGACTGCTGACTGCTTCTTCCAGCAACTCCCGATAGGACTGGATGTAGTAGCTTTCCGGCTTGTCTTCAACCTTGTCCTGCTCATGCTGAGGCAGGTCCCAGTAAGATTGGATTCGGAGCGTTGCGTCTTCCTCAAGTTCAAGAGTGTGGCCCGGCATGAGTTTGCTGATGCCGGCGTAGAGTGTTTCCTCGCCTGAGAGATAGCCGAATGCCAGATATTCGGGAAGTCCGGCGCGATGAAAAGCGGGATGCACGCCGGGGTATGCCAAAATTGCTTTGACTTCTGAGCCGAACAGAAAATTCTCAAGAGTGATGCGATAGTAAAGCGGCTTTATGCCGAGCCTGTCGCGAGCGATAAATAACCGCCGCTGCCGCGTATCCCAGATGGCGAAGGCAAACATGCCGCGCAGATGGTGAACGCAATCGCGTCCATATTCTTCGTAGGCGTGGACAACCGTTTCGGTGTCGCTATTGGTAGCGTAGCGATGTCCACGCGCCTGCAGTTGTTCACGCACGGCAAGATGGTTGTAAATCTCTCCGTTAAAAACGATCCAGACTGTGCCGTCTTCGTTGCTAATGGGCTGGTGTCCGGTCGCCAGATCAACAATGCTGAGGCGACGCATACCTAGGCCGACACGGCCCTGCACGTAGATACCGTCATCGTCGGGACCGCGATGGACGATCGCTCTGCACATTCGCTCGACATTCTCGGGGTCGACATGCGAGTCGCTACGAAATTGAACTACGCCGGCAATTCCACACATTCTGGTTTCCTGTAGATAACGAAATCAAGCCGTACGTCGTCTGACCTAGAATACAGTCTCACAAGAGCCGAGCAAGCCATCCGAAAGGGATTGGTCTATGGTCTCCTCGGAAGTAAATATCTGGCCGCTCTCTCCGTTTCTCAACCATTCAAAACGCGCTATGGGAGCCGAGTGGCTTAAGACTTGCTTGCCCTGCCACTTCGCAAAACTGCCTCCGCAAAGAATCAAGTGAGTGAGGCGGCGATTTTCAAGGCGGTAATAGAGAAAGGTAGCATCGCTGGTCCACTCACTTAAACTCCATCCGCCCCTATCAGCAAAGACCACGTAGTGGGTTTTCGTCTCTTCATCATACTGGAAAGCGTGAAGAGAACTGTTGTCCGTCAAACTCTCTTCTCGGCGAAGGATGACGAATTTTCCGGGTTTATCGGATGCCGAAAACAGAGGCACGATCAAGGTCGCAAATTCGGTAGGCAGCTTCGTCCTTGCAGTGAAGCGTACCACTAGGGTTGACTCTTTTCGTCCATAAGCAGGAGAGAATCCGCCGGACGTTAGTTCGCTGGTCCACCCAACGTCTTGTGGCAGGAGTGCCAGACGGGTGTTTTCCGTTGCTGCTTGCGAATCCTTGAGCGCCGCTATGAACCTGTTTTCCCATCGGGAGACGGTCAGCCCGGGCGCAAAATGCCAGAACAAATCGAGCTGATGAGAATCGTTTGCCTCGGCAACGTCGCGCACTAGCCACAGGCCAGCGTGAAGATGAAAGATGAATCTGCGGTGAACAACCGGATCGGGAAGCCGGCAGTAGCCTGTGTGACCGCCGGCGAAGAGTGAAAAGGTAGCGCCCGTCACCCACAGATCGGCGCGCACTTGGGGAATCGAACTCCAAGCGAAAGGGCCTTCGGGAACTGCCTGATCTTGTCCATCAATACGGAGGGTGTTGTGGGCGGCGGTACCGCGGAACAGGTCGCGTTGGTTATCTGGCGATATGTAGCAGAAGGTCCCGGGATCTACCAGCCATGGGCGATCGCCTAAGGACAGTGTGAGACTCAGCGCGTCGGCGTGACCATGACCGCTGCGTCCCGTTCCCTGGGGCCCGGCATCGATTACCAATTGCTGGGGCACAGGCTGAGAACTTGCCATCACGTAAATGCCGGCCGCTTCAAAACTCCTGGATTGTAAATGTCGCGGGGCGGGCGGAGCTCCACACAACACAGAGACCGCTTGCTCGCCCAGCAGCCAGACTGCTTCTTCCGTGAGTGCCGCAGCTGCCTTGATTTCATCCCGCTGAAAAATAGTGGCGCCGACCGCGAGCGGATCAATGAGGTGTTCAGCGAGATTGCATCGAGGGTTGAAAACCCGGCCTCCATCGTCATCCCCAGAACCTTGTGGAGGTCCAGCTTGTGAAACGGCCGCCAACACAGCCAGCATTTTTTCTAAGATGTGATCGAAATGAGAGGGAATTTTCCAGCCACTGTGGATCGCGGTCAAACGTGCATGCAGAAAGAAGTCAAGCGCATACACGTGATAGTAGAGCGACTGCTCGAAATGCATGCCATCCGCACGAACTTGCCGGTCTGCCTCTTCGAGGACAATACGCCAGCCCTTGTCCCGCCACCGGTTAGCGGAAGAAAGCTGTGAGCAGAAAGTTCCGATCATTAGAAGAGCAACAGCTTCGCCGAGTAGATGCGTGTTGGGTGAAAAATAAGTAGACAGGTATCGTTCGATATAGGTGCCGTTGAGCGCCAGCCCTTGGGACAGCACTGGCCCGAAATCAGGAGGGAGTAAGGGGCAATCCGCAAGCAGGTAATACACCCAGAGCCAGGAAACGCTGCGGAATGCCACTTCAAGGCTACTCTCCCAATTTATGCCAAGAGGGTAAGGATTCGCCCTTCGCCACGAAGACAACTGCTCCAGCAGTTCCTTTATATAGCGGTGCTGATGGGTCAACTGCCAGGCCTTTGCGAGCGTGACCAAGTGTTGGTGCCGGTTCAGCTCCCAGATGATCTTGTGATCGCCCACCTCATCGAAATTAAGAAAATCGATCTTGAACCAGGGTTTAAGGGGCGCACGTTTTCCGTGTACCACATCGCGATGCCAATCAATCTGCAGGCCATAGTCGAGATTTTCGTATCCCAGTAGGCGGAACCGGTGATGGCATATGTCGTCGGCTTCCCGGATAATCTTTTCAAACTCCGCCGGAAGGTGTTTCTGCAACAGGCTGATCCGGCTAGGTATTTGATCCGGGGAAAAGAAGAAGGTACCCCAGGCAGCGTGCCTGGCGACTACGAACCTAGGGCGCGGCAGGCCAATACGGTATTGTGCGAGGTCAAAACGCTTATGGAATTCCTGCCCCCCTCGGGTTTTCAGCTCGTCCCAATCCATCTGAGACAGTCGAGCCAAGATTCTTCGCCATCCCGAGGTCACAGTTTGATCCTATGCTTGAATGTACCCGAGTCCGCCATGTCAAAGGGGTTGTCTTTTACGTGGTTAGTGACCCACTGAGAGCTACCCGTCGGCACCAAAGCCGGAATCTACTATAACTTAGGAAGATAATCGAATGGGTTCGCGAAGAATGGGAAAACTTGGGTAATCACTACAGATTCCGCAAGAGCTGTCATACTTGATTGGCTGCCAGGGTGTCTTCGGGTAGTACGATAAGAATGCATAAAAAGGGAGTGGGAGCGTGAGTTCGTCGGTCAGCATTTTTGGACTGGGATACGTTGGTTCGGTCTCGGCTGCTTGCCTGGCCTCCATGGGGCATCGTGTGGTGGGAGTGGACGTCAGTTCCGCCAAGGTGGAGATGATCGAATCGGGCCGTACTCCGATCATCGAAGCGCGGATGCCGGAATTGGTAGCCGAAGGTCACAAGTCTTGCCGGTTGCATGCCACGACAGATCCGAAAACAGCGGTTCGTGATTCCGATATTTCGTTCGTTTGCGTCGGCACTCCCAGCCTTCGCAGCGGCAAGCTCGACCTCAGCCACATTGAGAAAGTTGCCGGCGAGATCGGTTCCGCCCTACGTGAAAAGAAGTCTCATCACGTTGTAGTTCTGCGTAGCACCGTGCTGCCGGGGACAACGGAATCCCTGGTGATACCGATTCTCGAAAGTGCAAGCGGTCGCCGCGCTGGTTCAGATTTCACGGTTTGTTACAACCCGGAATTCATGCGTGAAGGAAGTGCGGTGGCAGATTTTTTTCAGCCGCCGTACACGATTCTTGGCGCGCCAACTCCGGAACATCTGGCGCCGGTGCGAGAACTTTATAAAGACCTGCCGGGCACCGTATTCGAGACGACGATTACCGCGGCGGAGATGGCGAAATATGTTTCCAATGCGTTTCATGCCGTAAAAGTAGGTTTCGCCAATGAAGTCGGCACACTTTGCAAGTACTTGGGTGTGGACACTCAAACAGTTACGCGAATCTTCACCTCCGATAACAAATTAAATATTTCGAGTGCTTACCTGTCCCCTGGCTTCGCCTTTGGCGGATCGTGCCTGCCCAAGGATTTGCGAGCCTTGGCATACAAGGCGAAAGAGTTGGATCTGAGCCTTCCCTTGTTGGAGTCCATTCTGCCAAGCAATACGGAACACATCGAACGAACCGTGGAGGTTGTGCTGCAAAGCAACAAGAGGAAGATTTCCGTGCTCGGGCTGAGCTTCAAGGCGGGAACTGACGATTTACGGGAAAGTCCGCAAGTGCAATTGATCAAGCGTCTGCTGGGTGAGGGCTGTCAACTTCGTATTTGGGACAAGGACGTATCGCTGGGACGTTTGGCTGGTTCCAACCGGCACTACATCGAGGAAGTGATCCCCCATATTGGTTCTTTGCTATCCACGGACCTCAAGGAAGTAGTTCGAAGTGGAGATATCGTAATCATCGGCACTAAGTCAGTGGCCAAAACCGAGCTTGCCAAGCTGCTGAAGTCCGGCCAGATGGTTGTGGACCTGGTGAACCTGGATCCCTCCCAACGTCCAGAAAGCCCCGCTACCTACGAGGGAATCTGCTGGTAACCACGGAAATGAAAGCACCTGTCTTCATCGTGGGTTGTCCGCGCTCCGGGACAAGTTTCCTTTATCACCTGCTACTTTCGGCTGGAGGCTTCGCGGAATTCCGCACTCAAATGAATGTGTTCGACGTCCTGGAGCCTATTTACGGAGACCTGGGCATACTGAACAACAAGAAAGAAATGATGAAGGAGTGGTTGCAGAGCAAAGCCTTCGCTGTGTCCGGTTTGGATGCAGAGGAAGTAAAGGCCAAGGTTCTGTCGGACTGTGGTGGGGCTGGAGACTTTTTACGCATCGTGATGGATATGATCGCGCAAAAGCAGGGAGTAAAGCGGTGGATCGATTCCACGCCAACCAACATTCCGCACATGCCGCGCATCGTGAAGGAATTTCCCGACGCTCGGATCATACACATCATTCGAGATGGCCGTGACGTGGCTTTATCGCTGGACAAGCGCGAATGGAGCCGGCCGTTGCCCTGGGACAAGAAAAAAAGTTTGCTTGCCGCAGGAATCTACTGGGAATGGATAGTCCGCAAAGGGCGAAAGTATGGGGCGATGCTGGGTTCGAACTACATGGAAGTACGCTATGAAGAACTTGTGAGGGATCCTGGTAGGACGCTAGCGCGAGTAGGTGAATTCATTCAACATGATCTTGATTACGCGCGCATTCTGCGAGCCAGCGTGGGCTCGGTGAAAGAGCCGCTCACGTCGTTCAAGGAAGACCTCAACGGCGGACCCTTTTCCCCCGTCGGGCGGTGGAGGAGCAAATTTCCTCCTGAACAGTTGGCATGGTTCGAAAGATTGGTCGGCGATTACTTGAGGGAATTGGGCTACCCGCTCTCTGGCGCGGTGCAGGGGAATCATTCCTTCTCTGCGAAAAAGATGCGGTATGTCTACGGTTTGTTTTATGAACTGAAGCAATGGGCGAAAGTGAATACTCCGCTGTCCCGCATGATGGTGAGATATTCCGACATCTTGATAGACAAGTAATTGGATCGAGGATCTGACCAAGGATGAAGTGCAAGATTACTGATTTGAAAACCGTAAATTGGGAAGCTCTCGATAAGTTCGAGGACCGCACTGTGTTCCAGACTCGCGAATGGCTGCAGTTTGTGAGCCAGAGTCAGGGGGCAATTCCGGTGGTGGTGGAACTTCGGGACAATGGGGACTTGGCGGGCTATTTCACGGGGCTGACCTTCACGCGAATGGGAGTCAAGGTTCTGGGTAGTTCCTTTCCGGGCTGGACGACCCCCTATATGGGTTTCAACCTGGTTGCAGGCGTGTCGCGCGCGGACGCGCTCGCTGCCATCGAAAAACTGGCCTGGGACGAACTGAAGTGTCTGCACATGGAAGTTTCCGATCCTTACTTCAAAGTGGAGGACGGTGAGACACTGGGTTTTATAACCGACTCTTATACTTCCTATCGCACCGACTTAACTAGGTCCGAAGAAGAACTTTTTAACAGCATGGATAGTGCCTGTCGCCGGTGCGTGCGCAAGGCGGAGAAGAGCGGTGTCACCATCGAAGAAGCGCACGATCACGGGTTCGCTGACGAATATTATGAACAGCTAAAAGACGTATTCGCGAAGCAAGGATTGGTCCCCACGTACGATGTCGAGCGAGTCCGAGCACTAATTAAGAACCTCGAGCCAACCGGCCGGCTCTTACTGGTACGAGCGCGTGATCCGGAAGGGAAGTGTATTGCGACCGGCATTTTTCCTGGCTTCAACAAGATTGCAGAATTTTGGGGAAATGCCAGCTTCAGATCCAGCCAGATACTGCGTCCTAATGAGTTCATTCAATGGTACGTGATGCGTTACTGGAAGCGTCGTGGGATTCAAGTGTATGACTGGGGCGGGGAAGGAACGTACAAGGAAAAATACGGTTGTGTGCAACACCAGGTACCGTGGTTCACAAAATCTCGTTATCAGGTAGTGTCGAAACTGCGCGATGAAGCCAGGAAGATGTTCGAAAGAAAGCAAAAGTTCCTTGGCTGGCTGCAGGGTGAGCGAGCTACGCCTCAGAAACAATAGGTTCAGCGCGGCGGAAGCTCTTGGCCATTCGCACGAAAGCGAGCACTCGTTTACGGTGTAAGAGCATCAACGTCGAGAGGTAGACAACACCTCCGGCCGCGACCTCGGCAATCAGCCGAATCCACGCAGGCCAACTTGGGGGGAGCGCCCACCTGACAGCTAAGACTGCCAATATCATCATTAGCGTCCCATCGATCGCAGGACGCAAGGCTTGCAGATAGGTGGCGACCGGCATCTTTATTGTCTTAAACGCTTTCCAGTAGAGTGGAACCGCGACCAGAGGATAAGCAGCGACCCAGCCCCAGGCGATCCCAGCCGTACCCCAGTGGCTTCCAATATAGAAGGCTATGGGGAGGATAACCAGTGCCCGCAGATCGTTCCACATCACGAACCGAGCGTTGCCAACGGCGGTCAGTACTTTGGGAATGATCGCAACAATGGAACGGAAAGCGGCATAAATGGAGAGGACTTGCAGGGGTGCAATCACACCTACCCACTTCGCTCCCAGGGCAACAGGAACAAGTTCGCGCGCTACGATTCCGAGCCCAATGGTGGCGGGAAAAGTGGCTAGCGCCAGAGCCTCGCTGAGAGTGCGTACATACCGGCGCAGCGATTCCGGTTCCTTCCGCGCCGCAGCCAGATATGTAGGAATAATTGTGGTCACAAGGGACGTGACCTTATCCAAGGGCACATAAGCCAGGTTCCAAGCCAGGCCATAGACACCCAGTGCGGCCTGGCCTAGCACCCGTCCGGCAGTGACGTTATCGAGGCGTTCATAAGCAGATAAAGCAATCACCGACACCAGGATGTGCCGGCCAAAGGACAGCGGCTCCTTCAGAGTGGCCATGCGTGGCATCGCGAATCGGTGAGGCCGGGAGCTTCCCAGTAAGATCGTTCGGGCGAATGTGGCAACCAAGTTTCCCAGGACCAAGGCCCAGTATCCGAATCCCACGAATGCCAGGACCAGAGTGACCGCAGTCGCGATCAGGGCACGAATGGCCTCAAACCACGACAGGGTGCGAAACTGCATTTCCTTACTGAGCAGCCCTTCAGAAACGGACCGAAATCCGAGTGGGATAAGGCCGAGGCAGGTCACCACCACCACAGGGGCGAGCTGGGGAGTCTTGAAGAACAGGGCAAGCGGCCAAGCGAGGGCAACGGCGATCCCGAAGCAGCCAATGCTGAGCATCAAAGACACTGTGTTGAGTTGAGCCAGTTGCTCGTCGGTAAGATCGCGCAGGTTGACTATGGTCTGGGGTATGCCAAACTCGCCCAGGATTCGCAGGTAGGGGAATAACACCAGTGCCATGGCAACGATGCCAAAATCGGCAGGGGTCAAGAGACGAACTACAACAAACAGCGAGGCCCAACTGACCAGCTGACTGGCCCAATTGGTCGCAGCTCTCCAAGCGAGGCTATGGGCGAGATGCTTATCGAGTTTTTTGGCGAGGCCAGGCGTGGGACTGTCCACGGTGGTCTTCACGTTGGCAAGTCCTCTTGGGCGGCAGAGTCGGTCAATTCGAGGGCCGATAAGTTGGCCATCCTGCCTAAGGGAGTTTTAATTTTCAATGCCAATTTGGTGTCGAGAAACAGAGGGTAGACCGCCCGCATCCATTTTTCTTGAAGTCCCGGTTCTCTGTCGCTCAGAGGCGTCGTGAGAGGATACCCAAATTCCTCCAGACTGGGACCGATCAGAGCTTCAAGGGCGGCTATATCCTGGGTCGAGAGCTTGTCCTTCCAGCGCTGAACTGGATTTGCGCGACCCTGTTTTTCCTCTTCCAAAAACGAGGAATTCGATTTAAGCCGGCTGACTGTGCTCTGGATCCGCTGGTGATCCAAGTCGTGATGCAAGAATTCAGTAAGCGTCGCCAGGGTGCTCGCCGGATTGCGTACAAGGTCCTCGTAATGTACCTCGATGTAGTCGCGAGGAATCTGAGCGCCGTATTGCCTGCCCTTGCGAACTGTCCATTCCCAGTACAGGGCTGTGGCCATTAAACCTCCAGATCGGCGATCCCAGGGGAGAGGACGAAATCCTCCCATTTTTTTGAGTGATAAAGCGATATCGCGTCCATCGCGAATGATGTGGATAAATAATGCTTGGGGAAGATCGGCCTTAATCCTCGGGATATACAGGACATTGTCCGGATCATAAACCGCCCAGCGAGCGACTCCCTGATTTCGGGCAATGGCTTCCATCACGATCCGAATGAAGTCTCCACCGGTTTGGCACGTGTTGAGAACTTGTTCCATCAGCTCATGGCGATTCAGATCGGATCTGCGGAATCCCTTGCTGCGCAGCCATGTCTCTAGTATTTTTCGCCGATTCTTCACCTTCTCGACAGAGCCGAAACGTGGAATCAGCATTTTGTAAATCGGCAAGTATCCGCGATAAACGGCAAAGCCCCCCGCCGAGAGCAAATTGTTGTAAAGGAGATTAGTGCCCGATCGATGGCAGCCCACGACGAAGACCGGCCACTTTGCACGCTCTATTGAACGATCATTTCCCAGAATTTGACCCCGAGTCGCGGATGGCGGGTAGGAGCGCGCCGCGGATATTTTTCATTTGCTTCATCACTGCTTGAGGGCTCGATTTTATCAGCAGACTGAACCGCTGAGGATTGTCTCTCCTGAGACCAAGAAAAACGGGTCGACACCTCAGTCCACTCCAGCAGTCGCCTTTTCGATTGCCTCGATGTCGGCCCCGACGCGGGGTAGTTTCTTGCACGCGGCATTGCCTTTCTTTGAGCATGGCCGATACTGACTAGCATTCACCGGACTTGAATCGGAAATCCCCGCTTCGCGAGCGCCCACGAAAACGTTGCTCCCAGGCCAGAATCCCTTGGCATCGATGATCAGGTTGTGATCAAAGGTTGAGTTGTCAAAACAACTATTCCACAGGTCCTCGGGTTGGTTGCCCCGAACGGTTGCGCAATTAACGCGGGGGCCCCCACCCGCGGAAGCGATCCCGCGCACACCAGCGCTAAAAACATTGTTCGTAATCGTGAAATTTCCCAACTTTGGATGATTGACACCATTCAAAATAGTAATCAATGCCTTGGGAGGAAAAGCAGTAACATGATCGATGAGCACATCCTTGATGGGCACGTTGATCGAGACAATTGTAAGAAAATTGCCGAAGCCTTTATAGACTTGGGGGTCAATATCATCGACAACTAGATCATGGATACTGTAACGCTCCCCGGCAGCGGCCGAAGTCCCAGCTTTATTTAATGCGATTGCGACCTGCAGTACGCTCGCACAATGTCTAATTTTGTTGTAGCGAATGGTGACGTCGGTTACGCGACAAAGAGGACAGGCGTTCTGTTGATTAGCCGGGGTCAGCAGAATTGCAAAGCCGGTTTGAGTAAAACCGCCCCACACATTTTCGAGCACGTTGCCCTCGAATAGAACTCGCTGGGCATTCTTGAGTTCGAAGAGATTCTTGACGATGAAAGCATTGCCTGTGACACTGCCCACGAACCCGGGCTGGTCAGGTTTCCAGATCATGGGTTTGAAAAAATAGTTGCGCCGGATCTCGATGTCGGCCGGGGTCGCACTTCCGGGCGCCCCTCCGAACATGATGTTTTCACCGGAGGCTTCGAGGAAATTGTTAACGATCCGGTAGGGACCACCGGGAGCATCGCCGCCGCCTCCGTTGATGGCTTGTGCGTCCGTGCAGGAGCCTTTCATGGCAATGCAGTGGAAATCACTGAAATAGGAATCCACCGCGGCTACGTAGGTAGTGCCGGTTAAGTGCAACCCACCTTTAGTTTCATCCTGGGCCGTTCCATGAAGCCAGAGGCGATCGAAAACCAGGTGATGCGCTGTACTTTCGGGCTTATCGGGTTGGATCAGGTTGCGCATGTGAAGTCCCGGCATTGCGCGCGTAATCTCTAATCCTATTAAGCGGTAGTGATTCGCTCCATTCTGGAACAATATTGGTCCGGAGTCAGCTTGGCGGTCGAATTCGATTTTAGCCATCACACTCCGCACGGCAGCACAGCGGAAATCGGGGCGCCCAGGCAGAGAACCTATGCCAGCGTAGCAGGGCGTAATGCGGGTGCCTTCCGGAGGAAGACCATCATCTGGCGTGCTGGTGCGCAGGATGATCCAGTGAGAATCGTCACAAGGCTTCGCCGGCAGACGAAACAAGCCTCGGAATGTGGCCCCGGCTTGTATCTTGAGGATATCGCCGCATTTTGCACTGTCGATGGCGTCTTGAAGGTTGTCGTCTTGCTTGATCAGGCGCACCCTCCCCGGCGCGGGTGTGTCGGCGAGCCCGCTTTTGACGTAGATGCGCGGCAATTCTGCGGGTCCGTCAAAGTGGCCTTGATTGGACGACCGATCTCCAGGCAATGGGAAACTGGCAGGAACAGAAAATGGGAGCGCGAACAGGAGAACAAAGGTTGTGAACACTCGTGAGTGCCATCTGGGAGCGGTCATTATCTCTATCCTTGCAAAGTTATGAATGAAACCTACGCGGTAGCGGCAGGAGATTCCAGGCAGCCACGCTGGACTGCGTTCGCTAGGCTGCCACTTCGCCCTCGGGAATTTTCGCTCGGAGAGAGTTCTCCTTGACCAGGTGGCAGCGCACAATCGCTGTCGTGAATTCACGGGTCAAGCGGCTGTGGAAACGTCGGAACTTCTTGATGGGCACAAGTTCCAGGGTAGCGAGCCTAAAGGTGCTGTTTTCAATCAACGCCTCGAATTTTCTTATGGTCATTTGGTTCAGGCCGCCGGCAACCTCGCTGAATCGCGTTGCCCCGTCCGCTTTAAAGGTGGATCTCCAACGAATCAGGGCTTCTTGATTGAATATTAGATGCGCCCATGGGAAAACAGAGAACAGATGTCCACCTAAGGGATGATACCAAGTTGGCCCGAAGCTGACCAGCATCTCTCCCGCTGGTTGCAGGAGCATATTCATCAGGCGCAAGGCTCCGGCCGGGTCTGCGAAATGTTTCGAAGCAGTCGATGGAAACGATAATGTCTGCAAGTTCTCTTGTCGAAGAAGCGAATAGACAGGTATCTTGAATGCCTGCGGTGAGCGCTTTCTGTCTCGCTTTTTGCAGAAGGTCCTCACGAATATCGATACCGATAACCCGCTTGGCTCCTCGTTGAGCCATTTCAATCGCCTCAACCCCTTCGCCACAGCCGAAGTCGATGATGGTTTTTCCTGAGATCTTACTGAGGAAATCATCCCCCAATAGAATCGCGAGTTTCGGCTTGCCTACGTAGACACTTCCGGTACAGCAATCCGGGCTTCCGGGGCTGATTCTCTTAAGAATTCGATACTGGAGTTTGGTGAACATTGTACCCTCCACATTTTGAGGTCAGCTTTCCGACTATGGTGTTCCTTTGGATCTACCAGTTAGAAATCCGTTGACGGTGCGAATGGACTCAAGGTCGCGTCCGGACCATTTGAAGAATTCGCGGGCTTGCGACCTTTCACGGCGATCGGCATCCCAATGACGCGCAGGTCTTCTAGTCCGCAGCTTTCGAACCAGCGGAAAACTTCCTCATATGTGTGTTTCGACTGATATTTAGGGGAATACCAATCGAAGGTTGATAACAGTCTCCGCTCGGGGTCGGATTGACGCGAGACAAAAAAAACGTGATGCACGGCACCGGCAAGCGGGCGTCCGACCCAGGGCAACCTGCTAAGTCCGCGATCGACGCTGTAGAGGATCGGAACCGCCACTCGCAGCACCTTGTGTAAGGTCCGGGCAGACAATCGGTGAGTGACTTTCCGATAGATGTCTGTGAAGCGATACCAATTGTTGTAGCCGCTGTAGACCCAAATAGCTATCTTGCCGCCGGGCTTAAGGTATCGAGGCAGGCCCTTAAACGCCTTCTCGCAGTCCGGTGTGTGGTGCAGCACGCCGATGCTGTAAATGTAGTCGAAGGTTTCTGGCGCAAAAGGCAACGCGAATACGTCGGCTTGAAGAGCGACAAACTCACGATCACGCAGGTTACGAGCCGCCGCCTCTGCGGCGATGCTTAGATCGATACCAACAACACGAGCCCCCCAGCGGGTCGCCACTTCCGCGAACCGGCCCATACCGCAGCCCACATCTAACACTAGCTTTCCACGTAGTTCTTCCTCTGTAATGCCAGTTTGCTTGCGAAAATTTTCTTCCGCGTCCCGGCGATTTGCGTCATCCATCCAAGTATCCGCATATCGATGCCACTGAAAACCGAAGCTGTCGGCATAGTTCTGCACATCGACAAATCGCGGAACGCCGCGCAAGACGGGAAAACGCCGTTCGCAGTGCGAGCAAAAATACCCTAATTCCTCGGTGGCGGTCAGTTGGCTTTTGCAAGAAGGGCAATGAAGCAAAGACTGCAAGATACGGGACTGCGCTGAAGTGCGTGGGACTCGAACTTCGCCGTCGAGATTAGGAGTAAATGGAACGTCCGGGGGTCGGGGGGATTGGGATCCGCCCATGGCTCTTGCCTCCAAAAAGGGCCTCTCCTTCTAACCCGGTCAGGCCGTAACAAGGCTAGAGGAGGTATGCGAAAAAAACCGCAAGAATAAATTGTGCCGGACTGTACCCCAGGGACGGTAGTCTGTCAACAGGAATGGATGGGGCGTAGCAGAAAGAACGCTTAGGAAGACCAACAGGTGGAGGTGCTCGCGTGTCCGGAGCGAGCTGCTGACTACGAGGTAGTCGTAAAGCTTGACTATTACGGCGTAAGCGCATCATTCGCACGACGAGATCGGCAAACAAGCGACCAGCGTTCTTGAGCACGACACACGCGACTTTATATTTCTGTCGAAATCGGCACGACTGTTGGGCAAACACCGGTTCATTTGAGCTCTACGACAAACACATCACCGCGACAATCCGCTCCGATCGCGCAAGTCGAGACTCCCGACTCGGAGCCCAAGGTTCCCATCCAATCTGACGAGAACAGAAAGAACTTCCCGTCTTGTGAAACGCTGCCAATACCGTTTTTGGTCGAAAAACGATGCGATCTGGCGGTAATGAACGAGTGAGCAAAACGATAAACGGTACCGGTAATCGGCGATATACCCAAGATTTCGTTATACCAGGCTGTGGGGAAGGGTGCTATTGGACTGTAGGTCGTCATCAGAAATGGATAGCTGTCGTTCACATCTACGTTGTTCCAGCTCTGATGAGTATCAAAGGGGCCAACAATTCCCGTCGGAAGACCGGAGATGATGGGAGAATTGTTGCTCGCGCTGGTGAAAAGGCGACTGTTTTCCTGTCCCCCCGGATTTCCGCTATTGTTGATCCAGTGGGTATAGCCTTCGGTCCAATGGCCACTCAGACTGCCGGAAGGTTCGACCAGATTGAGCGTGCCGATCTGCCAAAAATAAGCCGATACATTGCAAGTGTTGCATGAGCTGGGCACGATGACGAGCCAGTTTCCGTCCTTGCTGATTTTTACGTTGTGAATCGTGAACCCATTGGTCCCGGTGACGGTTGTCCAGTTCGGAATACTTCCGACGGTTCCCCAGTCTCCCGTGACTGAGCCCGTTTTTGTATTCAACAGTGTGCAGCCCTGGCCTGGACTGTAAGCTGCCACATAGACAGCACCTGCTCCTCCCTGGCCTCCATTGTTGGAGAACCCTGCTCCGAATACCGTGTCTCTAGAGCTTCCCCCTGCCCATGCGGTCCAGGTTGCGGTGAATCCTGTTCCCAGGCAATTCGAATTGGCAAAATCATAGACCGCGGCCGGTGAAGGAGGATTCACCCGGTCGGTGAAGTCGTATTGGGTTAGTTGCGTGCCGCGGATTTGAAAAAGCAGGTTGGGATCAAGCCGGCTCCAAAATGCACCGCCGACAATCCGCATTCCGTTTGGATACGATCCGCTTCCTACATACATCCGGGCCGCATGCAAGGTTGCTGGATCAAATATCATGGGGTAGCCCCGAGTCGCTACATTTTGCACGTAGATTAAGGTGGAGTCGACGTTGAAGTGGTTCTCGTCAGCGCTCCCACTGCTGGCCACTACGAAGGTGGTGTGCGGACTAGCCGAGTCCGTGTTGGCATCCGTTAGTCGGCAAACAGGATTGCTGAAATCGGGGTCAGTGGTGCAGGTGTTAGCCCCCGTCAAGTTTCCTACCTTGGGCGGAGGTGGATTCTGCACTGGTTTGAGATCGGTTCGAGAGCATGAATAGGTTGGCGGCCCACAATTACCACCGGACGAAAGAACAACAAGGCTGAAACCCTGTTGTGCGCTTTGTCCGGCGGCATCGGCAACTTGGACATTAAATGGGAACGATCCTGAAACAGTGGTTGCGCCGCTGAGTGCCCCACTCGAGTTACTCAGCTGAATCCCGCTTGGCAGCGAACCAGACACGACGGACCACTGATAAGGCGGTGTGCCGCCAGTGGCCGCCAGGGTTGCTCCATAAGAAACACCGGCTGTTGCGTCCGGAATCGTCGTCGTCGTGATCGTGGGAGCCGGTGGCGGTGGGGGCGCTGATGGCGCGATTGTTAGGGTGGCGGAAGCTTTGCTACTGGAAAGCGCCATGCTCGTGGCCGTGACAATCGCTGTGGTCGAAGTGGAGACTGCCGGAGCAGTGAACCGACCAGTGTTGGATACGGTGCCGACGTTTGCTGACCAGTTGACGGCTACATTGCTTGTTCCCACCACAGTCGCGCTGAATTGTTGTGCACCACCAGAGGCAATGATCGAATTGACCGGCGATACCTGAACCGTGATACCGGGGACAGTCGCCGCGGCCACTGAGATCGACATGCGATGGTCACCGCGATCCCCGAGCGGAAGGTCAGTGGCTAAGACGGCGAATGCATAAGTTCCGGGGGCAAGCGGCGTACCAGAGATTGTGCCGGTAGCCGGATTTATGATCAGTCCCGGAGGAAGTGCCCCCCACAGGATCGAGAATTGATAAGGCGATGCGCCGCCACTGACTGAGACCACTACATTGTATGCATTTCCAACCTTGGCCAAAGGCAGGATAGCCTGCACCTTGATGTGACCCGGGGATGAAGGTTCCGGGCTAGTAATGACCGCAGGTTCCTGGCCCGTTGCGGGTAAAATTTTCCGGTTACCAGTTGAACGTTCTTGTTTGGTGGAAGATCTGGACTCGCGAGTATTCGTGCGGGTGGGATTACTGGTACCGGCGTAGGCAGAAACTCCAGAAACTCCGCAACCCGTTAGAATAATCGAAAGTATGAGCAATGCCCTGACAAGAATTACATTCAACCTTGCGAGAGTCAGGTATTTCGGGGATGTGCCGACACAGACGCGTACATATAAGGGGAACATCGCACCATCCTCGAAATTGAGATTGGGGGATTAGCTTTCGAGCCCTGACCTGGACTTTAGGTGCGAATGTGTGCAACGAACAGATAACCGGAGGCCGTGACCTTGCGGGGCACGGAGGTACATGTTCGGCTGAGCGTTCGGCTGTTTGTGAGTCGGAATTGGAGCAATTCGGCGACGTGCACGGTCAACCGTAGCAAACGAGGAATTCCTAGTGTGAGGTCGAACTTGTGTTTGCGGACTTTCTTCTGTGAAGGATCAAGGACCTGACGCGATCATAGAAAGAATTGCCCAAAATCCGCTTGGCGCTGTCGTAAGCGGCATTCTGCAAGCTGACTTTCCACAATGCATGTCCGCGATAAAGTTGGTCGAACATGTTGAGAGTTGTGTCGCGCTTGACCGGAATGCGCCCCAGTTCGAACGAATTGGTGGAAGGAGAATTTGCGTAAGCCTGACTGGTGGCCATGCTGCGATAGCCTGCATCACGGACAATCTGTACAACACGACGGCTATAACGCCCTCCCGGGCAGGAAAAATGTTCGACAGGTTTTCCCACCGTCTGTTCCAACTGGAGTTTGGCTTCGACGATTTCCCGATACAGCCCGACATCATCTAAATCGCTGAGATATGCATGGCTCATTGAATGGCATCCGATCTCGAAACCGAGGCTGGAAAGCTCGCGCAATTGCGCCGGAGACATGTATCCCCGGCGTCCCAGGAATCCAGCCGTAACATAGAAGGTAGCGCGGAAATGCAGCTTTTGCAGGATAGGAACTGCAGTCAGCAGGTCGGTTTCGCAGCCATCGTCGAACGTTATTGCAACACTGTGCGCGTCTTGAAACCGTAGCGCCGAAGTAACGCTTACGCCCCGCCAGTTCGCTAATTTAAGGCGTTCCATCTGAGCCAGGAAATCATGAGCGAATAAGATGTAACGTACGTAACCAGCCTCGGACTGGCAGAGTGGCCGATCCGGAAGTTCAAGTTCGTGATACATCAGAAAAACAATTCGAGGATGGGCCATTTTCAAGCCTGCCCAGCTGTAGCCGGATCGATTCCGGGATCTGAACCTTGTCGGCGAATGCGTGGCATGTCGATAAAGACGAACAAGACGCCGCTAGGTGCAGCGAGGATCAGCCGGCAAGTAGTCGCTCACTAGATCGAACAGTTCGCGGCTCAAGAAAGGTCCACATGCCAGAAGACCCGAAAGCAGCGGCGACCTATTGTTGCATCGCACGGGAGAATGTTCCAGTGTGCTGGCAAATCCTCCAGTACTTTCGACCAGTGCTACGCCTGCGGCGATGTCCCATTCATTCTTCGGAGTGAGAGTGAAAGTTGCATCGGCTAACCCGGCGGAAACTAGAGCCAGCTTGTAAGCTACGGATCCCATGGGACGGATTTTGAAAGGAGCGTTCTCAAATCTCTTCCACTCACCGCGCTTGACTTCACTTCGACTGGCCAGCACGACCGCGCCTTCCAGATTGGTTCGTTGACTTGGTTGAGAGGGTCGCCCGTTGTAAGTAACGCCGGTATCGACCGAACCCAAGAACACTTCGTTGGTGGCGGGATTGAGGATTCCTCCGGCGATAGGCCTGCCATCTTCCACCATTGCGACGGAAACACAAAATTCTGGAATGCCGGCGACGAACTCCCGAGTGCCGTCGAGAGGATCAACCACCCAGATGCGGATCCTCTGCAGGCGCGTGAAATCATCGACGCTTTCCTCCGACAACCAGCCCTCGCCATCGCGAAGCAACTCTTTGCGAAGGACGGCGTCCACCGATCTATCGGCTTCCGTTACCGGATCCTGACCAGCCTTGTACTCGGCTTCAATGGTGCCGCAGGTAAAGCGGCTGAAAACAGTACGGGAGGCTTCCAAAGCAGATTGGATGCGCTGCAAAATCTCAGTACTGGAACGATTGATCATAATGTATAGAGCCTAGTCAAGCCCAGAGCATTCGCGCACCTGTAGCCAGCAGGACGGCACAAAGAATCCGTCTCAACCAAAGTACCGGAACGCGAGTGCTCAAGTAAGAGCCCAGCAGCCCACCGGGAATGGAGCCAATGAGGAGAGAACCTACCAGGCGGAAATCGACATTGCCCAGGCGCCAATGAAGCAAGCTGGTAACTCCGGTGAGCGCGACGGCATGCACGATGTCGGTTCCGACCATTACTTTGGGTGGAAAACTGTAAAACAACAGCAGCAACATCATAATGATGCTGCCCGATCCCACGGACGTCATGCCCACTAGAAAACCAGAGAACAACCCAATAAAGGATATGCCGACGAAGGATTTCATTGTCGGTGGGCGATTAGCGACATGTTCCTCAATCCTGGTTTGGAGGAGCAAAAGAGCGGGAATGCAAACCAATAGGAGGCCAACTGCCGACTTAATGAAATCGTTTACTCCGTTTCCATAAATATTCCGGAGGTGGGACAGAAAGCTGACTCCGAGAATAGAACCGGGAAGGCTGCCCACGGCTAATGCTAAAACCACTTTGCGGCGTACCGTCCCCTTCCTCAAATGCACGACACTGGAACCGATCTTGGTTACAAAATTGAAAAGGGCATCCGATCCGACAGCAATAATCGGAGGGACCTTGAGACCGAAAATTAACAATGGGAGCAGGAGGACGCCGCCTCCCAACCCGGTCATGCCAATGAGCGTCCCTACTACAACGCCGATCAAAATCTTAATCGCGATTTCCATGCCAGGGTCGTTGAAACCTGCAGAGGTTCGCTTTCAGAATTATCCGGATACTCCATTCACTCCAATGAATCCCTCGCGTTCCAGGTGCAGAATGATCTCCTGAGCGGCTTCCTCGGGGGACAGATCGGTAGTGTTGATGACGACCTCGGCATCCTTGGGTTCTTCATAAGGATCCGAAATGCCGGTGAACTCCTTAAGAATTCCTGCCCTGGCCTTGGCGTAAAGACCCTTTCGATCGCGTTGCTCGCAAACTTCGAGAGGTGTAGCGACGTGAACCAGAATGAAGCCCCCGAGAGGTTCTATCATCTCGCGCAACTGCTTGCGAACCGCATCATAGGGGGCGATGGGAGCGCAAATGGCAATACCACCGTTTTTCGTGATCTCTGACGCCACGTAACCAATGCGCCGGATGTTGATATCACGGTGCTCTTTTGAGAAACCTAGTTCCGAGGACAAGTGCTTTCTTACCAGGTCGCCGTCCAGCAGCGTTACTGGGCGGCCACCCGTTTCCAGGAATTTGGTGCGCAGCACATTGGCGATCGTGGATTTTCCGGAGCCCGACAGTCCGGTAAAGAAGATGGTTACACCCTGCTTGTGCCGCGGCGGATAACTGCGCCGCAGTTCATGGACTACTTCAGGATAGGTGAACCAAGCTGGAATATCGCGGCCTTGATTTAGACGATCGCGCAGGTCGGTGCCGGAAATATTCAGCACTCGGGCGCCATTCTTTACTTCGTCCTCGGGGACGTACTGATCATGGTCCTCCAGGTAGACCATCATGTTGAACGGAACCATGGTCACACCGATGTCCGCTTCGTGCTCCTTAAATACTTCCTGAGCTTCGTATGGACCGTAAAAGGGTTTACCGTTCGAGTCTTTTCCCGGACCAGCGTGATCGCGGCCGACAATGAGGTGCGTACAACCATGGTTTTTACGAATGATCGCGTGCCAAATGGCCTCGCGGGGTCCACCCATGCGCATGGCGAGCGGAAGCATGGACAGCTTTACGGTTGCCGGCGGATATTTGGCAATTAACAGTTGGTAGCAGCGAACACGCGTGAAGTAATCCACGTCACCTGGCTTGGTCATGCCAACAGAAGGATGAATCAGCAAGTTGGCCTCGACCTGTTTGGCGGCACGGAAAGTCAATTCCTGGTGGGCACGATGCATGGGATTGCGAGTTTGGAACGCGACTACGCGCCGCCATCCTAAACGTGAAAATTCAGCGCGCAATTCCGCTGGAGTCAATCGCAAGCCGCGGAAGTCGTAGTGCGACGGCATCTGCGCACCCTCGATGCGGCCTCCCACATACCATGCATTGCCTTTGTTCAATAGATAATCCACGCCGGGATG
>Ga0066704_10000111_pt1 | contig 20835 bp, 17 predicted proteins | sample GraSoiAngelo_153_FD_66458 | JGI IMG/M metagenome (GOLD analysis project Ga0066704, IMG submission 66458) | Grasslands soil microbial communities from the Angelo Coastal Reserve, California, USA - 14_1009_12_40cm | ecosystem: Environmental > Terrestrial > Soil > Grasslands | place: USA... | reverse complement strand
TCCAGATGCGCCAGATTTTGCCGGAGTCAGTGATGGAAGAAGTTGGCAAGCTCGATCCGGCCGCGATTGCCCAGGTTCGCGAAGAAGCCTGGCCTGACGTGCGCGATGCAGATGAATTGCATGATGTCCTGCACACGCTGATCGCCGTACCGGAAGACCTCGGTCAACGTCCAACCGATGCTATGCCCGCTGCTCATATCACAGAGTGGAGTGGCTACTTTGCTCGACTCGTCGAAGAGGGACGGACGGGAGTAGCGACCAGCCAAGCCAATCACCGGCGTTATTGGGTGGCTGCGGAGAGAGAGCGAAGCTTCGCTCTTCTCTTTCCGGATGCAGACTTTGAAAAAACTCCGGCCGAAATCGAGACTACGCCGCCCTCCCGTGAGGATGCTCTGCTCGCCATGATCACAGGCTGGATGACGCATTTGGGTCCGGCTACCGCGGAAGAACTCGGAAATCTGCTGGGCTTGTCGTCATCGGAGATTGAAAAGGCACTGCTCCGGATGGAAGCCAGCGGAACCATCCTGCGCGGAAGGTTCACCGAAAAAGCCTTAACGGCAAGAGCTCCGGCGCAAGAGACACCATCACCGCAGCAGGAATGGTGCGAACGCCGGCTGCTGGCTCGAATTCACCGGCTCACTGTGGCGACCTTGCGTAAGCAAATTGAGCCGGTTACGGCAGCGCAATTTATGCGCTGGCTATTGCGCTGGCAGCACGTTGCGCCGGGATCCCAGGTTCAAGGCGAGCGGGCAACACTCGATGTGCTGCGTCAATTGCAGGGATTTGAGATTCCCGCGAATGCCTGGGAGCGGCAAGTTCTTTCCCGACGAATTGCGAACTACGATCCGAAGTGGCTCGACCAGTTGTGCATGACTGGGGCGGTCGGCTGGGGACGATTGTCGCCGCATCCCGCCACGCTTGAGGACTCAGCGGCCGGCAAGCGGAGAGTCATTCCCACCAGCGTGGCGCCAATCACGTTCTTCGTGCGCGAGGAATCGGATTGGATGAGTCCGCATCATCCCATCGTTGAACAACCGGAGTCGCGCGGGCTGAGTGATGGGGCGCGACAGGTGCTGGAGTTCCTGCGCCAAAGGGGTGCATCGTTTTTTGCGGATATCGTTCGCGGCACCGACAAGCTGAAAGCCGAAGTAGAAACTGCGCTCTGGGAATTGGTGGCCGCGGGAGTTGTAACCGCGGACGGCTTCGACAATCTGCGCTCGCTGATTGATCCCAAGCGGCGTGCGGGACAAGGCAGCGGGCGCATCTCGCGTCCGCGACACAGTTCTGGGCGGTGGGCATTGCTGTACGCCGATCCCGCGGTAGAGCGGAATCGCGCGGTCGAAGCTACTTGCTGGATTTTGCTCAAGCGCTATGGGATCGTCTTCCATGATTTGCTGGCGCGCGAACCTAATCTTCCCAAGTGGCGCGAACTTCAAATGGCATTCCGGCGCCTCGAAGATCGAGGCGAGATTCGCGGCGGCCGCTTCGTGGACGGATTCCTCGGCGAACAATTTGCCTTGCCAGTCGCAGTCGAATCTCTGCGCGCAACCCGCAAGTTGCCGCCCACTGGAGAAGCGATCACAGTTTCGGCTGCTGATCCGCTAAACCTCGTCGGCATCCTGGTTCCGGGCGATCGCGTCCCCGCTATCTCGGGGAAAGCCGTTGTGTTTCGCGATGGAGTCGCAGTGCAGGATGGAGAATTGCAGAGCGTCCCTCAGGCCATAGCGAGCGATTAGCGAACCTATCGATCCGAACTCACGTCAAGCTTAGGCAGATTGAGGCGTAGCAGCGTCGCCGGATTCAGATAAATACCTTGCCAGCGCACGGCCAGGTGCAAGTGAGGTCCGGTGGCGCGACCGGAGCCGCCACTCAAACCGATTTCCTCGCCGCGCTCGATTTTTTCGCCCTCCGTCACTTTGATCTCCGACAAATGCATGTAAATCGTCAGCAGACCTTGGCCATGATCCAGGACCACGCAGTTACCTTCAAAATAAAGTGGGCGTGCCAACAAAACAGTTCCGGTATTGACGGCAGCAACCGGCGTCCCTGAAGGAACCGCGTAATCGAGTCCCTGATGCATGCTTTGGACCTTGCCGTTAATCGTCCGCTGCGTGCCGAAAACGTCGGAGATCCTCGCATCCACCGGCGGCTGGAAGTTTCCTGACCACTCTCGTTCCAGACTCACCCGGTGGAACACTTCCTGCTTCAGGCCCGTATCTTCGCTGACTTTCTGAAGTTGTTCCGGACTGGGCTCGGTATATTGCTTGGCAACTTTAATGGCTATGCGCGGATATTTTGCGGCGTGAACGGTGACCTTTCGTTCGAAAGTAATTTTCTTGCCGCTGATGGTGGTCGCTTCCAGTTTAAGAGGATAACTGCCGGGGCGGGTCTGAAGGCTGGCGCCGGCAATTCCATACCAGGTCTTGTTCGCGGTATCAAAATTAAGAAATACTTCGTGCCCCTGCCAATTTCCGGAGAGCGATTCGAGTCGTACAGGCGCCGTCACTCGGAGAAAAAGCGGGGCGCCGTTCACAACACGCGTGGGCTGCCACCGCACCGACCAGGTTTTGGTCGCTGTGAACTTGGTATGGCGCGGTACCGAAGATACTTGTTCCGCGGCAAGAAAAACGGTAGCAAAAAATAGAACAACGGCCAGGCAACGAAGTTTCCTGCTCCAGCTGTCCACGGGATGTATGCGCGTTGGTTCCATTCTCCGAGTTTAGAGTAGCACTTCATCATCTCTGAAACTCGTGGGCATAATCGGGGTTGCTGATACAACGTGCCCCAAGGGGAACGAATCGAAAAAACACTCGGCCGAATAACGTTCGCCATGGCGACGTCGAAGCTCACTACGAAACAGCAGGTCGAATCCATTTGGGACTTGGGTGGGCTTATTCCTCTACGACTTATTAAGAACGTCTGGAAGCAGATCGACGAAGACAACGTGCTGGGCCTGGCGGCCGAACTGGCCTACAGCTATCTGCTCGCAATCTTCCCTTTCCTGCTTTTTCTCCTGTCGGTTTTCGGACTCTTTGCCGCGCGCGGCACTGTGTTGCGAACCAATCTGTTGTTCTATTTCTCCGAAGTGCTCACGCCTGCCGCTTATGAACTTCTGTCGAAAACTCTTGATGAGATAACCAAGAACTCCACTGGCGGGAAAGTGACGCTGGGTATCGTGCTGGCGTTATGGGCAGCGTCGGGTGGGATGACGGCCATGATTTCCGCTCTGAATCAAGCGTATGGCGTACGAGAATCGCGATCCTGGCTCAAGGTCCATGCCATGCCATTGCAGTCGGATTGACTATTGCGATTTCAATGCTCGTTATCGCGGCGTTGGCTCTGGTGCTGGCGGGAGGCCACATTGCCAATTTTGTAGGTGCAAGACTCCATCTCGGTTGGGTAGCTGTGACTGCCTGGAAGATACTGCAATGGCCGGCGGCCCTTTTCTTCGTCATATTGGCTTTCTCCCTGATTTATTACTACGCTCCCAATGTTAAACAGCAACATTGGTATTGGATCACGCCCGGATCGGTGGTCGGTGTTTTTTTTGGGTAGCTGCATCCTTCGGATTCCGCGTTTACTTACATTTCTTCAATTCTTACTCAAGTACGTATGGGTCGCTCGGCGCAGTGATTATTCTACTGGTCTGGTTTTATGTAACCGGCCTGGCCTTCCTGGTGGGAGGCGAGATCAACGCAGAAATTGAACACGCCGCGGCCGAGCGCGGCCATCCTGAGGCAAAGGCCGAGGGTGAAAAGATTTCCCCCGCAGATAGACAAGCAGCCTAGAAGTTTGTCAGCGATGAAGGGATCTTTGGTGGACCTGGTCGGGTTCGAACCGACGACCTCTTCCATGCCATGGAAGCGCGCTCCCAACTGCGCCACAGGCCCACTTGCTGAAAGGGAAAGCTGCTCAAACCAGCTTGGACACTTTCAATTCTCGCTCACCGCTTGGGGATAGTCAAACCTTGTCCAGCGAGCTGCATCTACTCTGCGGGCCGACTTTGCGAAACCGCGGAAAATGAGTATCCTGTGGACGGTCAAGCGACGAAATCATGAATAAAAGATCCATTCTAAGTCCACGTTGTTTACTGCTACTAGTGCTACTTACACCAGCGATGGCGCAAAATCAATCCGCTCCGTCGCCACCGGTGTCGTATTCATCCATCACCCAACTAAACCAGTTGCTATCACAACTGGAACAAACATCGCAGCAGACCCAACTCGACCTGGCAAAGTTGCGGGTGGAAAAGTGGAAGACGGATTCCAACAATAAACGGCAGATGCAAACTAACGTGGAATCCCTCGAGCGCAATCTGCAGAGTGCACTTCCCGAAATGATCAGCCAGTTAAGAATGTCTCCGGAGAATCTGACTGCCACTTTCAGGGTCTATCGCAACCTGACCGCGCTTTATGATGTGTTTGCCGCTGTCGCCGAATCCGCGGGAGCATTCGGTACCAAGGATGAATTCCAGGCTTTGGAAAATGACCTGAGCATGCTTGAACGATCCCGGCGCGCATTTGCCGATCGTATGGAGACTCTTGCCGGCGTTAAAGAAGCAGAGCTCGCTCGGCTACGCACGGCGGTTCAAACCGGACAGGGTGGGACGAATTCGCAGCAGCCAAAAAAAGTGATTGTGGATGACAACGAGTCTCCCAAGAAACCTGCCAGAAAGAAATCTTCCACGAAATCTACTCCTCCGCCGCCGCAGACTAAGCCTCAGTAGGGCAGTTTCAGGTTTACAGTTTCTGGTTTCGAGTCAGCGAACCGCACTTAGCAATTAGCACTTAGCATTTAGCCAGCCACGGCACGGGTGTCTTCGAAAACACTTCCAGCCGAGATGGGCCAAGTGCTGAGTGCTAAATGCCAAGCGCTGTTGCTGCCTGCTAACCAGCTGAAATCACACCACTTCCAGCTCTGGAACTCCGCACGCCGCTGCGGGGTCTAACTAAGAAGGTGGATGCTCTTGTTGTTATGCGCGCCGCAAACTCGGTGTCCGCTTTGGGCCAGACTTCGGGCTCGAAAAGAACTTATAATGGATGTGACGCCATGAGGTTGGTGGCGGGAGCAATCAACTTGGGTGACCTGGTAGGCGCGCTAGGAGTTCGAGCTCAGGAATCCGCCATCGTTGCGGAACTGAAGGCTGGTTCGGAAGAGGCCTACGCCTGGCTTATCGGAGAATTTCATCAGCCGATCTACAGCCTGGTTTATCGCATGGTAGCTGATCCAGCCGATGCCGCTGACACCACGCAAGAAGTTTTCCTGAAGGTGTTCCGCGGAATGAAACACTTCAACGGCCAGTCCAGTCTGAAGACATGGATATACCGGATTGCTTTGCACGAGGCTTCCAATCGCCGGCGTTGGTGGTTCCGTCATAAGGCGAAAGAAATGTCCATGGAGCCCCTGCATGGTGATTTCGAAATGGGTGCGTCCCCCGCGATCAAAGACACGCTGGTGGATGAAGGAGAATCGCCCTTCGATAATGTGGCTCATCATGAGGTTCAGGCACGGGTGGAAGAAGAATTACAAAAAGTTCCGGAGCCCTATCGCACCACGCTGATCCTGCGTGATCTGGAAGAGATGTCTTATGAAGAGATCGCGGAGATCACCGAGGTTTCTCTGGGCACAGTGAAATCAAGATTGACTCGAGGCCGCGAGGCGCTTAAGCAGCGACTGCTGGCGTATGTCCGGGAAGTAGGCGGCGAACTGGGCCTAGAGGCTCCCGAGGAGCACCAATCAAAAACGCGGTCACGCTCCCCGGTTCGTTCCGATGGCAGAGAAGTCGAGGTGACGCCATGAAGTGCGCCCAGGCAAAATCGTTGTTCTCGCTTTACCTGGACGGCGCAGTAACCGGCACGCAGATGCGTGCTCTCAGCCAGCATCTGCAAACTTGTGGTGATTGCAGGCAGGAATACTTGTCGTTGCAGCACACCCAGCAATTGCTGGCGAAACTGGCTCGCAGAAAAGCGCCAAATGATCTGGCGCTGAAGCTTCGGGTCGCTATTTCGCAGGAAGTCGCGCAATCGAAGCGTCCATACCTCAACCACGCGCAGATACGGCTGGAGAATGCTTTGAACGCATTCATGGTTCCCGCCACTGCAGGACTGGTCACCGCGATTGCAATCTTCATTGTTCTAATGGGATTCCTCGCGCCTTTGCAAGCGGATAATCCTGACGTGCCCCTGGTGCTGTACACCGCGCCGCAATTGCAGCAGTCAGCCTTTGGGGCTCCGCTTGATTCCATCAATGAGGATTCCCTGGTCATTGAAGCCGACGTCGATTCCAAAGGCCGGGTACAGGATTACCGCATTCTCTCCGATTCTGTGCAATCCAAGGAGTTGCTGCCGAAGGTCAAGAACATGCTGATCTTCACCACGTTCCGTCCTGCGACCTCCATGGGGCGTCCGACAACCGGGCGTGCGGTGCTGTCCTTTTCTAAAATCAGCGTCCGCGGATAGTAATGAGAGCCATCAGGCAAGCTGATGCCGGATGGCTTGTCATTGTTTGACCCTCTGCTTGGAAGCCCTTAAACTAAAGAATACTCACCTGCATCGAGGAGGCTCCCTGGTTACTAGGTTTCGATCCGTGTGGTGCGCGGTGTTGATTGGATTGTTGGCACAAGTGTCTGCGGCCCAGAATCCCCCCAAGGTGGCGCTGGATACAAGTGAGACACTTTTCTCGGTTCTGACCGCCATCAACGCTTGCGGATATGATCAGGAGCTGGGCGTGTCTCATCCGCTGAGAAGCCAGGTTCGCGCCGAGGTGGCTAAGTCCATTCAGTCCTCACCAGAAGCCAAGGAAGCCACTCAGGCGATGTGCCAGTTTTACGATGAGCGGCGGCAACCGGATGCATCCCGCACGCTCGCGCAATACATATCGTTGGCGCTTTATCTCAACGGACCACCCGCGCCTTTTTCTCTCAAAGTCAAAGAAGCAGATATTCCGCCGGATGCGAACTATGTAGTAGGAATCCTGCCGCTGCTGCAAAAGTTTTATGATGCCGCGGGATTGCATGCTATCTGGGAGCCACGTCGGGAAGCCTATTCGCAGCTGACGGCGCGTTATCACGAACCGGTAGCCAAGATGTTGTTCGACACCGAAATATATTTAAAGATACCGTCTTCGCAATATTTAGGGCAGGGGTTCACCGTCTATCTGGATCCGATGGGCGCGCCGGGTCAGATCAATGCGCGTAATTACGGACCGAATTACTTTGTCATTATTTCTCCAGGTTCTGGATCGTCTTTGAAGATGGAGCAGATCCGGCACACATATCTGCACTATTTGCTGGATCCCCTGGCGCTGAAGTATCCCAGCACCATGAAGCGATTGACGCCCCTGCTCGATTCGGTGAAGACTGCGCCCATCGACGAAAGTTTCAAGAGCGATGTCACGCTTCTGCTCACCGAGTGTTTCATTCGAGCCATCGAAGCGCGCACAACGGGCGGCAGTAAAGCGCCTGAGACACAACGCGAGCAACTGGTGGAACAATCGTTACAGCAAGGATTCATCCTGACTCGATATTTTTACGATGCGCTGATCAAGTTCGAGAAGGATCCAGCGGGTCTGCGCAATGTATACGGCGACCTGGTTTCCAGTATCGACGTTCGGAAGGAAGAGAAACTCGCAGCTCAGGTCCAATTTGCAAACCGGGCCGACCCGGAACTGTTGCATCTGTCCCGCCCCATAGAAGGCAAACTGCTGGTAACCGCTGAGCAGCGGCTTTCCGCGGGTGACGCCACCACTGCGCAAAAACTGGCCCAGGAAGCTCTAGACGAAAAAAATGAGGATCCCGGCCGAGCGCTATTCATTCTCGCGCAAGTTGCGACTATGAACCGTGACATGCAGGGCGCCCGCAATTATTTCCAGAGGGCTCTTGAGATAGCCCGAGAACCCAAGGTAGTGGCCTGGTCCCACATTTACCTGGGAAGAATATTTGATTTGCAGGAAAACCGGGAAGCAGCGGTTGACCAATACCGGGCGGCGCTTAATGCCGGCGCGTCACTGCCGGAAGCCAAAGCGGCGGCGGAACGGGGCTTGCAACAACCATATGAGCCGCCGAGCCATCCACAATAGTACGGGGCGACACCCTAAGCATTCCGCGATCAAGATCTATCCTAAGGAGACAGTATGAAGCGAGCAGCGATGGTAGCAATGATGCTGGGTCTGGCAACCTTTGTATTTGGGGAGCCTCAAGCTTCATCCCCGCAGAAGCCTGCTACGTCCCAGACCGGCGGCGCTCAGCCTGGGGCATCTCAGTCTGGCGCGGCTCAGCAAAGTCAGGGGCAGCAGCCGGGAGCTCCGCAACCAGGGGCAGCGCCTGCGACCCCGCAAGGGAAGCGGCCACCACAAGCCAAAACGGACGCCGAGTTTGCCGAATTCAACACCGCCATAGCCAATACGAATGATCCAGCTGCGGTGGAAAAAGCAGCAGATGCTTTCGCGACCAAATACCCGGACAGCGAACTGCGAGGCCTGTTGTACGAGGCGGCTATGCAGAGTTATCAGCGCGCCAACAATGCCGACAAAATGATGGAGATGGGGCGCAAGGTGCTGAAGATCGATCCTGATGAGCCGACTGCCCTGGTGGGTGTGGCGCAAGTGCTTGCCGAGCGCACCCGGGACACGGATTTAGATAAAGATCAACGCCTGGATGAGGCCATGAAATTGGCTCAGCGATCGCTCGTTACCGTAGACACCGATATCGCTCCGCGGGCAGACACGCCGCAGGAAAAAATCGATGCCTATAAAGGCGTTTTGCGCTCCAGTGCTTACGCCATCATGGGGACACTGGAATTCAACAAAGAAAAGTACGCGGACGCGGAGAATTTTTATCGCAAGTCGATGGATGCGTTTCCCGCTCAGCTCGATCCAGTAGTGGTTCTGCGGCTCGCACTGGCACTCGACAAACAGGGAAAGTACCCAGAAGCCTTGAAGGAAGCGAACCACGCCGTTCAATTAACTCCGGAAGGCACGACAGCTGGGGGTTTGGCTCGCCGCGAGCGCGATAGATTAGTGCAATTGACAGGCGGCACTCCTACTCCAGCTTCGAAGCCGCCCGCGAGTGCTCAGAATCCGGCTCCGCCCAAAAACTAGGCGACCGCAGTCCATTTTGCCGCATATCTGATGTGTCGGGCCGTCTCGCTCATGAAGTCACAGGAAACTTCCGAGTTGCAAGCTGTGCTGGGTCACCGTTTCGTTCGAGCGGAACTGCTGGAGCAGGCTCTCACTCACACTTCGCAGGCGCGCGAGATTGAGGCTGCACTCGAGGGCAGCCGGGTGGGGGATAACGAGCAACTCGAGTTCCTGGGAGACGCCATCCTGGGACTGATCACCAGCGAGGAACTTTTTCACCGCTTTCCGCATTTTAGAGAAGGAGAGCTATCGAAATTACGGGCCCACCTGGTCAGCGAAAGACATCTGATCCAAGTGGCCCAGCAATTGGAAATCGGGAAGTTTTTACGGCTAGGTCGAGGCGAGGAAAAGAGTGGCGGCCGCAACAAAACGGCTCTGCTGGTGGACGCTCTCGAAGCGGTTCTTGCCGCTGTTTATCTGGATGACGGACTGGAAACGGCCCGCTCGTTGGTACTCCGGCACATCGTAACGCCGGAACTGGAGCGCATCGCTACCAGCGGCAATAGTCTTCCGTCCAACGATTACAAGTCGGCGTTGCAGGAAAAATTACAAGCCATTGGGCGTCCGCAACCATCGTATGTATTAGTGAAGGAGCAGGGCCCCGAGCATAGCAAGACTTTTACCGTCGAGGCGCGGTTGCAGGCATTGGATACCGAGAGCCGGCCCGAATTTGTCGGTCGCGCCCAGGGTTCCACGAAGAAAAACGCAGAGCAGGATGCTGCTCGACAAGTGCTCGAATATCTTGTATCGCAGGTGAACGAGTTTAATGGCCGTTCTTCAAGCAGGGGACGTTGTTAATCCGATCGTAACCGAAGTGGCGCCAAAGAAGCCGCCGACAGATGGACTCAGCTCCATGCAATCGCTGCTGGCGACTGTGGTCATTGCTGTCTTTGTGATTACGTTCGTGGTGCAGGCTTTCCAGATACCCTCAGAATCTATGGAGAACACGTTATTGATTGGCGATTACCTGCTGGTGGACAAATTACGATACGGCGGCGGAGGGTTCTGGGATCCTCTGATGCCTTACCGGCGGCTGCGCCGCGGCGATATTATCGTTTTCCGTTATCCCGTAAATCCCACCCAGCATTTTGTGAAACGTGTGGTAGGCGTTCCAGGCGACCGGGTCCGCCTGATCAATCGACGTGTGTACGTAAATGGCGTTCCTACGGACGAAGCCTATGTGCGTTTCAGTTCTCGGGTGCATGATGCTTTTCGCGACGAGTTCCCTCGCTTGAATATCCCGGTTCCCGGGCTGGAGGGGCGCTGGTGGCTGCAAATGAAGAAACTAGTGGAAGATGGCGAACTGATTGTGCCCGAAGGACATTATTTCGTGCTTGGTGATAATCGCGACGAAAGCCTGGACAGCCGATACTGGGGCTTCGTCCCCAGGGAAAATGTGATTGGGCGTCCTCTGCTCATTTACTGGTCGGTGCGGAATATCGATCAGGACATGCCAGTCACTGCTTCGCCGGGTGATAGACTTTTCCACTTCGCTTACGCCGTCAGCCACATTTTTCAGATCACCCGTTGGGATCGCACATTTCGATTGGTCAACTAAGGAACGTATGAATGCCCGTTCGACAGGACAAGTCGTAGTGGCAAAAAAAGAAACCAAGCAGGCTGAAAAACCGCGCGAGACCACAGTGGAGTTTCTCGCCTCATTGTCAGCCGTCCTGGTGACCGGCCTGTTCATTATCACGTTCCTCGTGCAGGCTTTCGAGATTCCCTCCAGTTCCATGGAAAATACCTTGCTCATCGGTGACCATGTTTTTGTCAATCGTGAGCAGTTCGCGCCAGCTACGCATTGGACTGGCTCCCTACTCCCCTACCGCCAGATTCGACGTGGTGACATCGTGGTCTTCCTTTCGCCGGCGGAACCGGGGTTGTATGTAGTTAAGAGGATCATGGGTATCCCCGGGGACCGTATTCATCTGCGCGATGGCGTGGTCTATCGCAATGGTGAAAAGTTGGATGAGCCTTATGTCATCCACAAAACTAAAGATGGTTACAATCCCTATCGCGACAATTTTCCTGCCGTGCCACCAGCGGATTTCAACAGCGTCACGCCGGAATGGCAACTGCTGATGAAGCAGCACATCCAGGGCGACGATCTGGTAGTACCTCCGGACAGTTATTTCGGCATGGGCGACAACCGCGACGTAAGCTACGACAGCCGCTATTGGGGATTCATTCCCAAGGAAAATGTGATCGGGCGACCCATGTTTGTTTATTGGTCATTCGAGACGCCGCCTAACCAATATTTACAGAAAGAAGTCAGCGAGCGGCTTAAGTTCCTGGCCCACGTCGTGATCCATTTCTTCGATGGCACGCGATGGCGGCGTACGTTCCGGATAGTTCAGTGAGTCGGAAACAAACAAGTTTCGTGCGATCGAGGGTAGGAATCGTTACTTTGATTCTCGCCCTGCTTCTGGCTCTGTTTTTGATTCGGCCCGGGGCGGGGCGATTGCGGTCGCGGATTGTTACGGCCATTGGCATGGCTCTGGGAAGGCAGGTGGACGTTTCCTCGGTTCATATCCGACTGTTGCCTCATCCCGGTTTCGATCTCGAGAACTTTGTGGTTCATGATGATCCGGCATTCAGCGCCGAACCGGTCATTCGATCTCAACAAGTCACGGCTGAACTGAGAATCAGTTCGCTCTTGCGGGGACACCTGGAGATCGCCCGCTTGAGCCTGTCCGAGCCCAGCCTCAATCTGGTTCGTGACCGTGAAGGACGCTGGAATCTCGAAAATCTTCTCGAACGCGCGGCACAGATCCCGGTCGCACCTACGAAAAAAGCCAACACCGAAGCGCGTCCGGGATTCCCCTACATTGAGGCCGATCGCGGCCGCATCAATCTGAAATTAGAGCAGGAAAAAAAACCTTATGCACTGATGGATGCGGACTTCGCTCTCTGGCAGGAGTCGGAAAATGTCTGGGGTATGAGGCTGAAAGCACAACCGGTACGCATGGATTTCAACTTGAGCGACACCGGCACCGTCAACGTCGACGGTTCATGGCAGAGGGCAGTGACTCTGCGCCAGACTCCTCTTAAATTCGTCATGGAATGGACGGGAGCGCAACTGGGGCAGGTAAGTAAATTAGTTTCAGGTAAAGACAAAGGCTGGCGCGGAACCCTCAAGTTGTCGACCACACTTTCCGGCACTCCTGCGGACCTCGAAGTTGAAACCGATACTTCGGTTCAGGACTTCCGCCGGTATGACATTCTGGGAGGCGGCGCGTTGCGTTTAGCGGCCCAGTGCAGCAGTCACTACAGTTCGGTTGATCACTCTCTGTCAAACCTCGCGTGCCATACGCCGGTGGGTGACGGCACTCTCTCGGTGAATGGCGCTGTCGCCGGCGTCTTTGGTGCTCGTACATACGATTTGGCACTGGTCGCCAACGAGCTCCCCCTCCAATCGCTGATTGCATTGGCACGGCACGCCAAGAAAGACATTCCCGATGATCTCGTGGCTAGCGGCAAGTTGAATGGCAGTGTCAAGGTACAACGAAAGGATGCCGGTTATGCAGAGTGGAACGGCAGCGGAGAAAGCCTGGGCGTTCGCATCGGCTCCAAAGTCAACAAGACGGAAATGGTGCTGGATCGGATCCCTTTCCAGGTCTCGCAAAACATAGAGCAAAGCAGGAAAAATGGGCGCAGGTTATTCGCACCGGCCGAACCCCAAGTGGAGATTGGTCCGTTCAATCTGGCGCTCGGGAGACCATCCCCAGCGGTGGTGCGTGGTTCGATTTCACGCTCGGGATACAGTCTTCTAGTCACCGGCGACGCTCAAGTGCAGAGACTGCTTCAGACGGCAAGGACGGCAGGCTTCCGCGCTCCTCAACTCACCGCGGATGGAGTAGCCAGAGTCGATCTGCAGATCGCCGGCGGTTGGTCCGGATTCATTGCTCCTCAGGTGACAGGGAAAGTGCAACTGCAGTCAGTCCGCGCCGAAGTGAGAGGCCTCAATGCGCCGGTAGAAATTGCCTCTGCAAACCTCTTGCTCACGCCGGAGAATGTTCAAGTACAAAACATAAACGCTTCCCTAAGTAGCAGCGCATGGCGCGGTTCCCTGCTACTGCCGCGCAATTGTGCTCTGCCCGACCGCTGCCCCGTGAGTTTTGATCTTCATGCCAGTCAGATCGACATCCATGAATTGAATCAATCGCTAAATCCCCATCCTAGGAAACAGCCTTGGTATCGTTTCTTATCAACGTCTCCGCAAACGGCGACTCCTTACCTGCTCACGCTTCATGCCACAGGGAAACTTAACGTCGATCGACTCGCGATACAGAATCTGGTCGCAACCTGGGTCTCCGCCCACGTTGAATTGGAGAGTGGGATAGTTCGGCTGTCCGACTTGCGCGGAGATCTGCTGGGCGGCAAGCACTTGGGGGATTGGCAAGCCGATTTCTCCGTGAAACCTCCGGAATATAGCGGTAGCGGAACTCTGCAAGGGATCGACCTGCAACAACTCGCTCAAGCAATGCGTGACGGATGGGTTACAGGTACCGCCACGGCAACTTATCGCGCCAGCGCTTCCGGAGTAGACGCAGCCCAATTAATTTCATCCGCGAAAGCAAGCTTGAAGGTAGAAGTACGCGACGGATTATTCCCTCATATCGTACTTGCAGAGGGAAATGAACCGTTGCACATCCATCGGCTGGTTGGAAATCTTGTCTTGCGCGACGGCAGGTTCGAGATCCAACAAGGCAAACTAGAGACTCCTGGCGGCATCTATCAATTAAGCGGCACTGCCTCACTGACACGCACATTGGACCTGAAACTAGTACGCGCTGGCGCGCCCGGGTTCAACATTATCGGCCCACTGACTGAACCTCGTGTGGCGCCGGTAAAGGCTCAGGAAACTCAGGCCGCGCTCAAACCATGAGGCTTTTCCTAACCCTTGTGCTCGGCGCCATCACCGTTTTGACGTTGACTAACGATCCGTTAGCGCAGGTTTCTTCTTCATCGAAGTCGAGCGCCGCAGTCGCCAGCATGGAGCGCAAGTTACAGCACATTCAAAGCAATGCCAAGGTATCGCAGCCGGATCAGACGCCAACCGAATTTACTGAGCAGGAAGTCAACGCTTACTTCGCCTCAGGAGCGGTCAAGCCTCCCGCCGGCGTACAGTCGGTAATGTTCCAAGGTCAACCCGAAGTCGTGACCGCAACCGCGCGGGTTGATTTTGACCAACTCAAAGCCGGACACCGTTCTTCTAATCCGCTGTTGTCAATGTTTAGCGGGATTCATGATGTCGTGGTTGCCGCGCATGTCCGCGGCGCCGGTGGGCAGGGATACGTGAATGTGGATACGGTCTCACTGGATGGCGTGGAAATACCCCGTTTCGCTCTGCAGATGTTTGTCGAAAAATATCTTCAACCAAAGTATCCCGGCGTTGGACTAGATTCGAAGTTTGCATTGCCTGACCGCATCGACACCGCAAAAGTCGGATTGCACAAGCTCACGATCACGCAAAAATAGTGATTAGTGGTTAGTAGCCAGTAATTCGTGAGTACTAGCCACTAGTCACTTTTCCCAACGTACCCCGCTCCTCGCAATACTTTCCCGGGCAATGCTCCCGTCATCTTTCCTTCGTCAATCACCGGCACTCCATTCACCAGCACATACTGCATGCCCTGAGATAGCTGATTCGGGTTTTCGAAAGTCGCCACATCGCGCACGGTTGCCGGATCGAAGACTAGAATGTCGGCCCACATTCCGGCCTTCAGCACTCCACGATCGGTCAGCCGCATGCGCTGCGCCGGTAACGCCGAGAACTTCCGAATGGCTTCTTCGAGCGTAAGTTTCTTCTCCTCTCGAACATACTTCCGAAGAATGCGCGGGAACGTGCCATAGGCTCGGGGATGCGGATGCTCCTGCCCCAGAATTCCCTCGGGCGATGTGCCCGAAGAGTCGTTGTCCACGGAAACCCAAGGCTGCTGAAGCGCGAGCGCAACATCAGGTTCCGACATGCCAAAGACAGCGACCTCGGTGAACGCATTGTCCTCAATCAGGAGATCGAACAATGCATCCATCGGATCCTTGCCCCAGAGCTTGGCAATCTCAGAAAGTCGTTTGCCTTGCAACGGCAGCAGCTTCGGGTTCTGTACTACTCCGATCAGAACGGCCTCAGGTCCTGGGATTTCGTGCCATTCGTTATCCCAGTCATTGGATGGCGTCATCAGATCTTTACGGATACGCGCCCGCGTCGCAGGATCTTTCAGGCGTTGGACCAGCTTGGCATCACCGCCGTCATGAGCCCAGGGCGGAATGAATGCCGACATACTGTTGAACCACGCGGGATAGGCGTAGGTATTGGCGCTGATATCCATGCCTTCAGCGCGGGCAGCGTTAATTTTCGCCACAACCTCGGGCATCCGTCCCCAGTTTTGTTTTCCTGCAACCTTGATGTGCCAGATTTCCACCGGAAGATGGCCTTCCTGTCCGATGCGAATCGCTTCATCGATGGCCGGCAGCACGGCATTGCTTTCATTGCGCATGTGAGTGGCGTAAATCCCGCCAAACTTTCCCGCTTCGCTGGCGAGTGCAATCAATTCTTCTGTCTTAGCATAAGGAGCCGGCGCGTATTCCAGGGAAGTCGAAACGCCAACCGCTCCTTCCTGCATCGCTTGGCGCACCAGTTCCCTCATTTGCTCAAGCTGTGCCGCAGTGGGCTGCTTATCGTCATCGCCGAGGACCATGCGGCGCACCTGCGTGGCACCTACGTAGGTGGCGAGATTAATTCCCATGCCTTGTTTTTCCAGACGGGCGAAATACTGCTGAAGCGTTCTCCAGTCCGGGGTGATGTGGTAGTGGGCATAGGCGGCGCCGTCTGCCTGAATGACGGCGTCACTCAACGGCGCTGCCGAACCACCTTCGCCCGTAATTTCGGTCGTAATGCCCTGATAAATTTTCGACGGGAGACGCGGATCGACAAGAATAGTCAACTCTGATTGCCCCAGCATGTCAATAAAGCCCGGCGCCACCACCATGCCATGTGCATCGATGGTTCGGGTTCGCGGCGCATCTTTCAAGATCCCGATCGCAACGATCTTGCCGCCGCGAATTCCGACATCTCCCGAATACCAGGGAGACCCGGTTCCGTCGATAACGTGACCGTTGACAATCACGAGATCGAAGGGGGACGCCTGCGGCGCTGCCCAAAGATAAACCGCAAGCAACGACCCTAGTGACAGAAGGCAAACCAACAGGAGACATTTTTTAAATTTCATGGTGATTAATTTATTTTGCAATAACCGCGGCGCGAACCATCCGCTGCCGCCAGCCCAGACCTAATCCAAGCGCGCTCCACACTCCCAGGGCCAACCATTCGTATCCGCTGAAATGACCGGGAATGCCTGGCACGACCTTCATCAGAATCATAAGCAGCCCAACCGTGACTCCTACAGCGGCAACCATACGCTCGCGCGGCGCTGGCCGCATTCGGAAGTAGGCAGCACAGGCTGCCATCCAACCCGCCGCCGAGGCGACTGACCCCACTTCAGAAATCGGCACCAGGATGGCATCCCCGAGGAACATGCACACCGCGGTAGCAAGCCCGATGCACACCACGGCGACGGCCGGCGTCTGATTGCGCGGATGGATCTCTGCCACACGACGATCCAGTAGCCCGCGACGTCCCATAGCGAACAGCAAGCGGCTGGAGGCGATGAAATTTCCATTGAACACTTTCAATAACGAAAGCAGCGCCGCCGCCAGAATTACGCTGACAATCCAGCGCGACCCCATTGCTCTCTCAAAGACGACGGCAGTCATGAATTTTTCGTTAGTAAGTTCTCTCCACGGAGCAACGTAGCCCACAGCCGCGATGACGATGGTATAGAAAAGAATCCCTACAATGATCGACATTAAAATTGCCTTCGAGAATCCGCGCGCCCGAAACTGCGGGCTGCATTCTTCCGCGGCCTTGGCCACCGACTCGAACCCCGTCATATAATAGGGGACGATTTGCATCACCAGTAGGATGGATACGAATGCACCGTGTGTGAATAGAGGCGGAAAGTTTCGTGGCGAACCCTTGCTCACTCCGCAGGCAACAAATACAACGAATAGCGCGAGCGTTCCAAAAGCTGTCCAATTCTGGAAGGTCGCACTCAAGCGGATGCCGCGATAATTTAGCAGAGTCAGCAGCCCCGTTAATCCCAGCCCGATAATGACTCGCGGCAAATAGACCGGCTGTCCGCCAATGCGATAAAGCTCGATTGAATCCAGTGCGGGAAAGATGTAGCCCGCAATCTTGCCCACGGCCACTGCTTCCCACGGACACACAATAAAGTACGCGAGAACCATCATCCAACCGGTGGCAAAGCTTATAGCAGGCGGGAAAACTTTTGCAGTGTAAGCAACTTCGCCGGCGGCATCCGGCATGGCCATCACCAGTCGTCCATACACATAGCCGATGGGCAATAGCAGCGCGCCGCCGATAGCAAATCCTAGAACACCGCCCAGCACTCCCCCGCGCAGCAGCCAGTCCCACATCACCACCAGCCACCCGACACCAACCATCGTGCCCCAGCCCAGGGTGAAGTAGTCGACCACGCGGAGTTTGCGCGCCAGGGTGATCAAGTTATTGGATACAGAAGTGAGATTGTGGCTAGCGTGTAAGCCGAGGCCGTTCGAAGCTGGACACTGACCACTAGCCACTAGCCACTGGTTTCTACATTCCGGGTAGTTTCATCCCTGCAAGTTTCCTGGCGAAGCTCGGTTTGCCCATCTGCTTGAACATTTTTCGCATCTGGGCGTACTGGCGCAGCAGATTATTGACCTCTTGCACGGTTCTGCCGGAACCACGGGCGATGCGCTTGCGCCGGCTGCCATTGATGACTTCGTGATGCAGGCGTTCGTGAACCGTCATCGAGTTGATGATGGCCTCGACGTGCCCGAGCTGTTTTTCGTCAACCTTGTCCGCAGCCTTCTGCAATCCTGCAAATGGCCCAATGCTGGGCAGCATTCCCATCAGACTCTGCAGCGATCCCATTTTCTTGACTTGGCGCAGCTGATCGCGAAAATCTTCCAGGGAGAAGCCATCCCCAGTCATGGCCTTGGCGGCCATCTCCTCGGCCTTCTTCTTATCTATCTGCTGTTCCGCTTTTTCGATCAGCGAGAGAATGTCGCCCATTCCGAGGATCCGCGACACAATTCGATCAGGATGGAAAGGTTCGAGCGCGTCGTATTTCTCGCCTACGCCGATGAACTTAATCGGTTGACCTGTGACCTGGCGGATAGAAAGCGCCGCGCCACCGCGCGCATCGCCGTCCATTTTTGTGAGCACAACGCCGGTCAGCGAAAGTTTTTTGTGAAATTCGTCCGCCGAGCGCACCGCATCTTGACCGGTCATGGCATCAGCCACAAACAGAATTTCCTGGGGATTCAGCAGACGTTTGAGCGACTGCATCTCCTCCATCAATTGATCGTCGATGTGTAGACGACCGGCAGTGTCCACGATGAGAACGTCGGAACCGGTGTTGATCGCTTCGCGACGCGCTTCCTTCGCGAGACGCTCCACGGTTGCCGTATTCGCCTCGCCAACCTGACCTTCGTAGATGTTGGCCTTGATCGCTTGGGCAACCACTTTGAGCTGCTCGCGGGCAGCGGGCCGATATACGTCAACAGAAACCAGCAAGGGACGGTGGCCGCCATTCTTCAGCCAGTTTGCCAACTTGCCCGAGGTGGTGGTTTTGCCGGATCCTTGCAATCCCGCCATGAGCACCACAGTTGGCGGTTGGGAGGCGAATTTCAGTTTCGCGGTGTCGCGGCCCAGGGTTTCGACCAACTCATCACGCAAAATCTTGATCACCTGGTCGCCCGGCGACAGTGCGGTCGCCACTTCCTGGCCGATCGCTTTCTCCTGGATGTGATCGATCAACTGCTTGACTACTTTGAAGTTGACGTCGGCTTCAAGTAGGGCCAGACGGATTTCCCGCAGCGCCTCCTCCATGTTTTCGGGGCTGAGGACGGCTTGTCCGCGCAGGGATTTAAACGCGCGCTGGAGTTTTTCTGAAAGATTCTCAAACATAGGTGTCAGCAGTTATTTTAGCAGCAGCGGCGACGAGTGCTCCGCCCCACGAATCAGGTACCGAAAACTTCTTTCGCAGCAATCACCGTGTTGCAGTGAATCGTTACCGTATCTTCCACGCGACGTGCGTAGCCCCCAGCGAACGTCACCATCACCGGAATGTCACGCGTCCGTGCTACCCGGAACATCAGTTCATCGCGCCGCTTGAGTCCCTCGATGGTGAGTGCCAGTCCGCCAAGCTGATCTTCGCGATAAGGGTCGGCGCCCGCAATGTAACAAATTAGTTCTGGCTCGAACTGACGCAGGCCGGAACTGAGCGCGTTGTCCAGCCAGGCAAGATAATCGTCGTCAGCCGTACCGTCCGGCAGATTCACATCAATCGACGATGGCGGCTTCCACATCGGATAATTGTTTTCCTGATGAAGCGAAATCGTGAACACGTCGCCGGTAGTGGCACCGCGTAGATCTGCAGGGCTCGGCGTAAAGGAAGCTTTTGACGGAAGTGGATCGTTGACTTCACGCATCGCACCAAAAATGGCGGCGGTACCGTTTCCCTGGTGTACGTCACAGTCTACGGTCATTGCTCGCACGATTTTCTTGTCGCGCTGCAACCGGCGGATAGCGACCGCCACGTCATGAATCACGCAGAAACCCTCACCGTGATCGGGGAATGCGTGATGAAAACCACCGCCGATGTTAAACGCAACCTTGTCCCTCAGCGCGCTTTGGCCGGCGAGGATCGAGCCCCCCGCTGCCAGATAAAAAGCTCGTACCAATTCCGGAGAATAGGGAACCTCCATCTGGAGCTCCTCGCGTGCAGAGAGAGTTCCGGTCTTCAGCTTGTGAACGTACTCGGGCGTATGTACCAGCAGGACGTCCTCGTCGGACGCTAACGATGGCTCCAGGAAATCCGACGGCTCCGCGACCCCGGTTTCCAGCAGCCGCTGGTGAATGTAGCGATATTTCTGGGCCGGGAAGACGTGGACCCCGATGGGAAGGTAGTAGTCATTGCTGTAGACCAATTTAAAAGGAAGCATGGCTCAAACGCCTCATAATACTCGCCTGCCAGCTGTCCCATCCCGGGCTTAATCCCTGCATCCTGTGTGGTTTGTAGAGCATCTAAAAGTTGACACAAAGTCACTCAAGTTCTATCATGTGGCTGCTGGAAAGCGAGCTGTCCGTGTAACTCGTTAACTTATAAGCACTTATAATTGAGGGAGGGAGAAACTTATGGCAAAGATCATAGGAATTGACTTGGGCACGACCAACTCTGTGGTAGCGGTCATGGAGGGTGGAGAACCCAAGGTCATTCCCAACGAGGAGGGTGGTCGGACGACCCCTTCCGTGGTCGGTTTTACCAAGACCGGAGAACGCCTTGTTGGACAGGTGGCCAAGCGTCAAGCCATCACCAATCCAGAAAACACGATTTTCTCGATTAAGCGTTTTATGGGGCGGCGCTACGCCGAAGTCAGCGAAGAAATGAAGATGGTGCCCTTCAAGGTCGTGAAGTCAGGCGACAACGTGGCCATCGTTGCCCAGGGCAAGGAGTACACCCCGCCTCAGGTCTCCGCAATGATTCTTCAGAAACTGAAGAAAGCTGCGGAAGACTACCTCGGCGAGAAGGTATCCGAAGCCGTTATCACCGTTCCGGCATATTTCAA
>Ga0066704_10000102_pt1 | contig 21295 bp, 17 predicted proteins | sample GraSoiAngelo_153_FD_66458 | JGI IMG/M metagenome (GOLD analysis project Ga0066704, IMG submission 66458) | Grasslands soil microbial communities from the Angelo Coastal Reserve, California, USA - 14_1009_12_40cm | ecosystem: Environmental > Terrestrial > Soil > Grasslands | place: USA... | reverse complement strand
AAGCGCTGGTTGAGTAACCCTCGGTTCTCATTCGAGAATAGTGACCTGCTGTCTCCGCTTGGATCTGGGCTCTTGGAGAACTACGACATCGTGTACCATCTAGCTGCCAACCCGGACGTGAGGACTGGCACAAGCACTCCGGGAGTCCACTTCGACCAGAACATCAAAGCAACCTACAATCTTCTGGAAGGAATGCGACAGACTGACCCTGAGACCCTCGTCTTCACATCATCGTCCACCGTCTACGGTGAACCAGAGAAGATACCCACACCTGAGGATTATGGTCCCCTGAGGCCGGTTTCGGTGTACGGTGCGTCGAAGTTGGCTTGCGAATCACTAATATCGGCTTATTCGAGCACATACGGGTTCAAGGCATCTATCTTCCGGCTTGCAAACGTGATGGGTCCTCGCACAACTCATGGGGTGGTGCATGATCTCGTCCGGAAGCTTCTCCAGAACGCCCACGAGCTGAGCATGTTCGGTGATGGCACTCAGGACAAGTCCTACTTCCACGTTGCCGATTGCATCGAAGCCCTCTTGGGCGGAATGTGGATGTCCCCCCAGCACTGTGAGACTTTCAACTTGGGCTCAGAGGACCGAATTAACGTCAAGAAGATCGCCGACATTGTCTGTCAAGAGATGGGGCTATCGCACGTAAAGTATGACTTCCATTGCGAGACTGGCGACGGAAGAGGATGGCCAGGGGACATCAAGACGATGCAACTGGACGTTTCGAAGATCAAGCGTGCAGGCTGGACCCCGGTCCTGAACTCGGAACAGACCGTTCGGCGCACCGTCAAAGAATTAGTTCGTGAACAGCAACGGGTGCACCTGTCTCGAGCAAACTAGAAACTCCGAGAATTGCAATTGTCGGACTGGGTAAAATGGGGCTCCTCCACGCAGGGATCCACAGCGCCCTGAATGGTGAACCCGTTAGCGTTGCGGCTGAGACCGACGGCTTCCTGTCGAAAATGGCACGCAAGATTCTACCGAATGCGAGAATCTACCAAGACTATAAGGAGATGATCGAAACCGAACACGACATTGAAGGAATCATCGTCACGACTCCTATCCATACTCACACAACGATAGTTTCGGAGATTCTAAGATCCAAGAAACACCTGGGAATATTCGTCGAAAAACCACTCTCAACCAACTACGACGACGCTAGGAAGATCTGTGATGCCGCCAAAGGTTCAGGCGTCACGAACATGGTGGGATTCCAAAAGCGGTTCGCGGCAACATTCCGACGAGCTAAGGACGCAGTCGCGAACGATGAGATCGGAACCCCCCAATTCTTCAAGAGCTACTCATTCATGTCCGACATTTTTAGAAAAGGCCAGGGCTGGCGATTCCAGCCCGACAGCGGAGGCGTCACACTCGAGGTCGGACCACACATTCTCGACCTAATCATATGGCTCTTCGGCGAACCCACTATTGTCTCAGGCTTCCGAAAGAAGCTCTACTCGGACGAAGTGGAAGACTACGTTCACGCCGCGATGCAATTCGGTTCAGGACTTAATGGATACACCGACATTTCTTGGAGCGTACGCAACTATCGACTTCCGGAAGTCTTTCTTGAAGTCAACGGAACTAACGGTGTATTGACAGTATGTGACGATTACGTAAAGCTGCAACTGGACGAGGATCGAGGCCAGACACGCGCCGGGACCCACATGCTCCGCAAGCCCCAGCTGCAACCGTCAGTTCCCTTCCTTCTTGGCGATCCAGAATTCTGCGTTGAAGACCAAGCCTTTCTTCAGGCCCTGAATGAGAAAGGATCAGTTGACCCGGACTTTAGCGCCGCTGCAAAGGTTAACTCGCTTATGGATAAGATTCGAGCCATGTAGGTCCTAGGAACTTGGCAGAACACTTGGATACGGTTCTGATCGGCGACAACCCGTTCATCGGAGTCGACCACATGTCCCAAGACCGGGCCCGCGAACGCCTGGCCCTGCTGAATTCGGAGAGAGAAGCAAGAGTGCTCCAGACCGCGTTTAAGAACGGGGCATCTGGGTTCGTATTCTCAATCCATCCAACTCATCTAGAGGTCTTCAGACTCTTGAGAGAGCGGGATCCTGACCTCTCGTTCGACCTGTACCCGCTTCTACCCTACGCGCAAGGGTACGTCAGAACAGCGACCGAGAAAGGAATGATCGGAATGCTCTACGACCTCATAGGACAGCTAAGCTGGGGCGGAAAAATGAAGGCTCTTGTTGGAGGCGGCGTCTCGGCCCTGACTATGAACCCAACGAAGATGCTCGCAACATTCGTCGACTTAGAAATCGATAGATTTCTCAGAGTGGCCCCTCCCAGAGCCAAACTCAAAGCGGTCTTTCTGCACGAGATAATCGTAGACCTAGCGCTAGCATTTCAACTCAAGGAGATCTTCGAAAGCTACATCTCGCATGTCAACGATCGATACAAAGTGAGAGCCGGACTGGTGACAAGAAATTTTCCGCGACTGATTCAGCTCATAGACGACACCGGGATATCATATGACAAAATCAGTCTGATGACACCATTTAACAAACTCGGATTTCAGATGAACCCCTCCAGGGAAGCTTGCGAACGATCCCTCGCTCAGAAGCCGGGCATTGACGTGATAGCAATGAGCGTGCTTGCTGCGGGAATGCTCAACTTGAAAGAAGCCACAGAATATATTCACGGTTTGGAAAACTTGAGATCAGTGGTCGTGGGCGTTTCCAGCGAAGACCATGCTGTCCGAACTTTCCAGACGCTAAGAAAGACCTCCACTCTTGAAGCGCCAATCCCTCAGAGGGCTCCAGAAGTTCTGGCAAGAAACTAGCGATTCGCGCGCATGTCTATCCGTTAAGCAGAAGCGTCAGCTACAGACAAATTGGTCCCCGGACTCTTGGGAGGCCCCGTTTGCTCAGAAGTTCCAAGAGTGTTTCGGCGAGCTCTTCTGCTGAGGCGATTCATGATGGGTTTTCGAAATGCGACTGCTGCGAATACAATTGTCATTATCGTGAGGACGTCGGGGTACCAAAACTGGAGGAGAAAGAGGGTCTGGTCGAGGTATATGTTGACAGTCGTTACTCCTTGAGGTATCTGGAGCCCGATCAGTCCGCCATTTGCTTGGTAGACTTGGGCTGAGTCACTCTTCCACGTGGGGAAGAAGCTCTGTTTGATGACAATTTCTGACGCCCCCGTCAGGTCTCTATCGACGGAAAGGCCGTTGGGTGTATTTGTCACTCGTACAGCCGGGTAGCCTAACTCCACGGCTGCCACGTCAACGCTTTCGCGGCTCCTGTTTCCAACAACTCCGACCGTTACAGATGAAATGGCTGCGTTAGAGAGACTGAATCTTAGCCATTGCCAGTTTGGACCTAGCGGATACCTGCTTGCTAATGCAACTGAATTACTCGATTGACTCTGATAGGCCGCTCCAAAATACGACTTGTTCTCGCTTCTCAATTCAAGCAGCAAAGTGGCGCTATTGGTTAGTCCCGACTGAACAAATGGCAGGTTTACTTCTCCCGAGCCGTCCCCGGTTGCGGGGGTCGTAATCGAGAGTCTGATTGCAGACTGCGTGATGTTCTGGAGGTTTCCGGAAGTAGCACTCCCGCTCAGGTGGAGCTGCTGTTTGAATTGAAGTGAAACCTGTGAGATGCCCCGATAGGTTGCGTTGATATCGCCGTCGAACGGTGTGAGGAGGGGAAGAGCCTCGTACAGTCTTGCGTGGACTGGAGGGTTGTTCTCTTGATAGTCGAATGAAGTAAGCTGGAATATTCCTTGAGGGATGAATTGGTCGTAGAATGGGTCCGCGACCAGTATCCATTTGATGCCGAAGAGATCGTAGCTCGCCAGCACGTACTGAAGCACTTGTGTCCCGTTCGGATAGTTCTTGGCTGTGTTGAAGTCGTCGATCCCGGAGTATCTGAGGAAATTCTCGAGTCGACCTGTAGGGTAGTTATTGTCCATGAGAGGGATATTGTTGATCTCAGGAAGATCGTATATGTTTGCTGACAGTCCGAGAGCGAGCAGTCTCCCCCACTGTCCTTGCGCCACCTCATTGGATAAGTATGCTGAGAGGTTTGTTGGAAGATTGTAGGTTGATCCTAAGCTCAGGCCGAAGGGCGGTGGAACTACCGGGAGGAATCCCAAAGGGATCGTAATTATGGCGACCAGCGTTATCGCGATAGCTAGGGGGCGCCTTCTTAGACGCGGTGAGCTGGCCCGAGACAATTTCCTCAGGAATCCGGAAGAGAACACCACCGCGAACGGCAGAAAGAACATTATGAAGACGTCGTAGACTAGCCAGTTTGTAAAAGGAAGGACTGCGTCCAAGCCTCCTTGAGGAGCTGCTCCGATCCAGAGAAGAATCGCGCAGAAGACAACGTAGGGGATGAGCCCTGAATTATTTCTATGGAAGGTCGTCCATCGAAGGCGGGTGAAGAAGAAGGCTGAGGCTAGCACCAAGACGATGATCAGAAATGGTCCCAAGGGCTGAATGATGTTGAAGTTTGAGACGTCAAGTATGGTTCCGCTTCTGGAAGAGTGTGGGATCGGCGCTTCGGAACCTGTAGCCTGAACAAACAGGAAGAACGGAGTGAGAGCCGGAGTTGCAAGGGCGACTCCAGCGAATACTGAAAGGTATGGACGGAGTCGGTAACTATTGCCCATCTGTGTAAGCTCCAAGAATCGATTGCTGAGAGAATCGTAAATGAAAGCTGGGACGATCAAGACTAGCGACACGAGAATCCCGTACGGATGTGCTATCGAAGCCAGAGCAAATAGCAATCCCGCCATAAACCCCAGCACTGGCCGCCTTTCCTTTCTGAAGCGGTGGAAGAACGCGTAACCAAGAGTCATGAAGACAAAGGCGGTCATAACGGTCAGCCATCCCGCGAAAAGTGCCCGAGCGGTTGCGGGGGCTGTAGCTGCCAAGAAAAGAGAGGTTGCGGCTCGAGTCGAAGACGGGTCAAAAGACTTTGAGAGGAAGTAGACGGAACCGATCGAAGCGAAGAAAACAACGTAATAGAATATCTTGAGGCTTAGGTAGGGGTTGGCCAGCGAAGTTAGCGCCGACGTAAACTCGCTTGCAAGCAATAACGCCCCCGGTGGATAATCGATGGTTGTTACACCAGCTGACCAGCTGGGATCCCATAGCCCCCTCTCAATGCGATAACCCATGTGGTAGTGAGTTGAAAGGTCAAAGGTCAGCGGAAGGCCTGAGGAGAGAAGGTAAGGTAGAATCAGTCCGGCGAGGAAGAGAACTCCTCCGGCCGCGAAGAGAAATTCTGGTGCGGAAAGTCTCCTAACCACAGACTTGAGCAGTCCGAGGCTCATGCCAAGAGTCTCTGGTAAGTGCTTGAAATATTGTCCGCTATCAGATCAAATGGCACGCTCGTCCTCGCCAGATTGCTACACAAATGCCCAGTGAGCGAATCGTCTCCGAGGAGCTCCAAGACCGCGCTCGCGATTAGCTCGGAGTCTGCTTCAGGGATTACGTAGGCGTCTAGAAGATGAGCGATTCCTTCCTCCTTCGCAACCGCCGTGGTTGTCACCAGCGGTTTCCCGTATTGTTTTGTCAAACTGACGCAACCGCTTGACCCTGAAATGGAGGTGCATGGATAGACCACGATATCGGCCGCGGAGAAGACGGTCGGGATCGATTCGGTCGGCAGGTAACCGGTAAATTTGACGCTCGCATCTTTTTCCCGGGCTAAGTCTCGCAAGTGGCCTAAGTAGTCATGGCGGATTCTACGATGATTCCCTCCCGCGATGATCAGTGTTACGTCGGATCGATGCCTCTGTACCATTGCCTGAGCTTCGATCAACGCTTCCAGTCCCTTGTAGGGCGCGAGGTGTCCGAAGAACAGAAGCACTTTCCTGTGGTCCAGACCAAGGATCCTCTTTGCGGGCTCAGAGGAAACGTCGTGTTTGAGAGCTGGCCCGCTAAGAGGGACAAGTTTGATCTTATCACTGGCGATCCGGTACCTTTGTTGGAGGATGACTTGAGAGTTTCGTGTCTGAGTAAAGATTGTATTGGCGAACTTTCCAATCAAGAAGTAGAAGTATGTCAGACCTATCCTTACGAGTACCGATGTATGGAGCCAGGACTGGAAAGCGTGAAGAAATGCAGGGTCCACCTTGCCAACATCCACAACATCAGAGAATGAGACGAGAACCCTCTTTCGCAAGAGGCGAAGAACGAGAGCCAGGAATGGGACAAAGGGGACGGTGAAATAAGGGCCAAAGACTGTTGGTCCTAACCTTTCGAAGTGCACGACTCTAGCGCGAATCTTCACGACTTGTCTTAGCATTCTAAATGGGTATTGGAAACCGGGCTTCCAGACTCTATAGACTCCAGGCTCACCCCGGGCGGCCTTGGCTGTCTGATTCGCAACGACTTCGATTGTCCATTTCTTCCTCAGGGCGCTTAGGAGATCCCTAGAATAGAGAGAATGGCCTTCAAAGTCTTCCAGGTTGTTCCCTTCGGAATCTCCCGGAGCGAGAGGAGTCACCAGGCAAACCGAAGTAACCGCGTGACCGAAGCTCTCCACGGGTCGAATATCACTCGTCCGAGCACTATGAAGATCTTGTTCGGTCAATTTAGAATCTCATCCCTCTTTGGGTTTGTCATTCAAGAATCGTATTTGATCAATGCGGAGTCTGGGCGGCCCTATCGCTCCCCAGGGTTTGTAGCGCGCGACATATCATTTAACCAATATCTTTAAGGCCATCATATGGAACTTGCTCATTGTTCTTTGCCTGACTGAATGAGATTTGTTACCAGGAGGTTAGCAACCGAGGTACGAATGGGGTCTAATGAGGATGACTCGAGACTATCGAGAGGAAATTGTTCCCCTTCTACTTAGGACGGCAGGTATGTGTCGGGCTTCGACATACCACCTCAACCTGCAATTGCATGAAAGACTCGCGATTATCACTGGTTTCTGGTTTCACAAAACTCTTAAGAGTTAATTGTAGGGTGCGAAATCTTTAGTGATATAGAACCGAGCGTGATCCGAGAGATGACCTTGCCTGGAATTTTCAGAAGAATCTCTCTAGCCAAGGCGGACCGTTTTTTTGGCTTTGGCTCCGACAAAACTCAGCCAGCTGGGTTGGCACGTTTTGGGTTAGGATTGTCTGGGAGTTTCCTGGTAGGTGTGGGTCTCTGGGTGCTAATTGTTGATCCATTCTTGCTCCGGACGCAGGCGTTTGCTGCCGGGTTGTTCGCATTTGGAATATTCAATCTCCTCCGTGCATACCAAGACAGACTGAGCCTTCTCCGCGTCAATCAGCTCTCGCTTGCTGGTTACGCCGTGTCTCTTGCTGCGATGTATCTTTTCTCGTCGAGGTTCGTGATGGTCAGTTACACGACTGATACCATCGTTGCCACTTACATGGCTGTCCTAAGAGTTCTGCAACTCCAGAGTCCTTACGGAGTCTCCATCAAGCCATTACTAGACAAGTTTGGGTTCTCTCCTTCCTTCTACACTCCAGGAGTGAACGGCTCTTTCGACTTCCACATAGCATACCCGTCGCTTAGTTTCCTCTCAGTCCTCCCCTTCTACGTCTTGGGCCTCCACGATGTGCGCGATACTGTTTTTCTCTTTTTCGTTTTGTCGGTCCTTCTGATATTCGGGCTTGCCCCGGCGAGACTGAAGAGCGTGAGCCTGGCTCCGTTCGGACTCTTTCCGTTTGTGATTGCGGGCAGCTGGACCGATAGTGTCTGGGCCTTCTTCCTCGTCCTCACCGCGCTTCTCTGGTATCGTCACCCGAAGACTAGCTGGCTATCGTTCGGCCTGGCTTTGGCAGTGAAGCAGATCGCGATCGTGGTCGCTCCCTTTCTTCTCATTCGCCTATGGCATGAGAATCCCAAGTCGCGAATGCGTAGCCTCGGCACTAATGTTGGCTTGATGCTTGGCGCGTTCTTCCTACCTAACCTTCCATTCATCATCTCTACCCCAGCATCCTGGTGGGCCGATGTCGTGGCCCCCTTCTTGCCAAACACGCCAGCACAGGTTCCTGGAGGGATTGGCCTTTCCAGCGTTCTTCTGGACCTCGGTATCGCACTCCCATCTTCGTTCTTCCTCGTCCTGATGCTGGGGGGTTCAACTGCCATGTTGTACCTTTACGCTCGACACTATCGAGGATTGAACAGTCTCGTCTTCGCCTTTCCGATTCTCGTCTTCTTCTTCTACTATCGATCTTTCCCCAACTACATGGCCTTCTGGCTGTTTCCGCTGGTCTTTGAACTGTGTCGGCTTGGACGTCCAAACCTCAGACTTGCGTTTGCGATGAGACTGCCAAGCATCGCCTGGCGCGCCCCTAACGGAACCTTTCTCAGAATCTTGCGCCAACGACTGACCCCATCGGTGATGGTAGTGATGGCCCTAACGGTGGCTTTTGTCGGAGTGTCTGGAGCATACATATCGCAGGCGTCGAACCCAAAGACCTCGATCCATATCAACGCGGTTAAGGACCCAGACAGCATCGGGGCTGCCACCATGATCGACGTGACCGTCACAAACCTGTTGTCAACCCCAGTCTCTCCCATCTTCTTCATCAAGTATGGTCAGCTACCATATTTCTGGGCGAGTAATTCCAGTCCACCTCTAACCAGTGGCTCCGCGAATTCCTATCTGATTACAGCACCTGATGCGTTGAGTGCCGTCCCTCGTGGCGACCAGTTCCACATCATGATCTATGACAAGCTGAGTGGTCAACTACTGGGCGAGTCATCATCTTGGAAGGCAGACGTTCCAGCTCCAGCTTTGCAGAACCCAGGATTGAAATGGTGGGTTCTGGACCCGAGCGTTGGGACCAAGGTTCCTTTCAACTGGAAGCTTTCCCCCTCCAACACTGATCCCGCATGGTCCGGGATCACACCCTTGGGCGTTAACGGAACAAATGGCGTGCAAATGACTCTGAATTATACGTCCGGCGCTGCCGGGACTGAACAATTGGCGTTGTCGCAGAGGGTCTTGCTAAACGCAACGAACGTGAGTATCCACATCAACCAGCCAATTACTTCGAACGTTGGAAGAAACCTCATCTTCGCAGCGAGTGTGGCCGATGAGACCCACACATTATACTATATTTTCTCCGACCAGACAACCCAACAGACCATCACACCATACTCCACGAACACCACCATCATCATCCCCGCACAAAGGTCGCAGTGGAACACCGTTAGAATAAGTCCGGAGTCAATCTGGAAAGCTCAGGGCTGGACGATGCCTCAACAAGTGACCTTCACGATATTCCTGCAATCGGGTTCCGCAGGAGTCTACTACACGAGCTTCGACAACATTATTCCCGTCTAGTCCAACCTCGATCCGCCGTTTCAACCGCGAACTGTCATGATTTTTGACCTAGACAGTTCTTAAGAGCGGGTTGTTAGAATGGCGCCGTTCCAGTGGACTTAGGCAAGACCTGATCCAGCTTATGACTATTCTTCTTCTTCCACGGATTTCCAAATGGATCGCCGGGCAGGCGAGACGATTTTTCGGAATCGACCAGAACCCCGCGTGGACTGGACTGTCAGCCCTCGTGGGGCTCGGGCTGTCCGGAGTGTCGTTGGTTGCGATAGGGGCATGGCTGCTCACTGCTCAGCCCCACATCGGCCTTGGGCAGTGGTTGTCAGGCGGACTCTTCGGATTCGGAATCTTCAATATTCTAGCCGTGATTAGCAGGAGACTTGCGCTTCCAGTCATCAACCAACTCTCATTCGTAGGCAACCTTGCAGCAGTGGTCGCCTTCTATCTCTTCTTCTCAAGGTTCGTAGTGGTCAGCTACACTACTGACACAATTGTTGGAACATACATGGGGGTGTTGAAGGCTCTCCAGTTTCAGAGTCCCTACCCCTTCACTATCAAGCCCCTAATGGACCAGTTTGGTCTAACTCCCTCCTTCTACACGCCAAGCGTTAACGGCTCCATTGATTTTCATCTCGCCTACCCTTCGCTCAGCTTCTTGTCGGTTCTTCCATTCTACGTCTTGGGCCTCCGTGATGTGCGAGATACAATATTCATGTTCCACCTTCTGTCAATCATCGCTATCTTCGGACTCGCACCAGCACGGCTGAAGAGTGTCAGTCTTGCCCCCTTCGCCTGGTTTCCCTATGTGATTGCCGCCGGCTGGACGGACAGTGTCTGGGCCTTCTTCCTTGTACTAACCGCCTTCCTCTGGTACCGCCATCGCAAGGTCAGCTTTGTGACGTTTGGTCTGGCCGTCGCAGCAAAACAGCTCGCAATAATCGTTGCACCCTTTCTCCTAATCCGTCTATTGCGTGAAACCCCGCAGTCAAAGATTCGCAATACTGGAACAGCGGCAATCTTGATACTGTCTGGACTCTTAATCCCCAACCTACCATTCATCATCGCGACTCCAAGCGCATGGTGGAATGACGTCGTGGCTCCATACTTGCCAAACGCATCCCCTCAAGTCCCCGGGGGCATTGGCCTTTCCAACATTCTTCTGGACGTGGGTATCGCCATTCCGTCATCCTTCTTCCTAGTTCTGGTTCTAGGTGCCTCAACGGTCTTCTTGTACGCTTACGCCCGGCACTTCACGCGGCTCAACAGTCTAACGTTCGCGTTTCCGATATTCCTCTTCTTCTTCTACTCTCGATCGTTTCCCGACTACATGGCCTACTGGCTCTTTCCCCTCGTTCTAGACCTCTGTCGGCTTGGACGTCCAAACCTCAAGCTGGCGCTGGCTGCGAGGATAAGAAGCATCGACTGGCATCCTCCAACCGGGACCTTTCTCAGAGTTCTTGCCCGACGACGGGCATTGGCGGTTCTGATAGTGATCGTTCTGACCGTCGCCTTTGTTGCCACGTCCGAAGCCTATGTCTCACAAGGTTCGAGTTCAAACGCTGAGATTCAGATCAACAATGTGATGGACCCTGACGGTATTGGAGCAGCAACCATGATCAATATCACTCTCAAGAACACATTGCAAACGCCTGTGTCTCCAACATTCTTTGTAAAGTGGTATCCACTTCCCTATCTATGGACGAGCAACTCGACTGCTCTCCTCAACAGCGGCTCGCGTGGATCCTATATCATCAGTGCCGCAGACGGGGTTGCTCCTATACCGCGGGGATCTGCCTTCCACGTTATAGTTTACGACAAGCTGACCAGCCAGCTGCTGGGCGAATCACCGTCAGCAAAGGCGAACGTTGCAGCTCCGGCGTTATCAAACCCTGGTTTCAAGTGGTGGACCCTAGACGAGGCTCTTGGGAGGAAGGTGCCTCTCAGCTGGAAGCTTTCCCTGTTCAACTCTTACGCGACAACCTCTGGTATCACACCCCTTGGCGCAAACGGGACGAGTGGCGTCCAAATGATCTTGAAATATGCCCCCACAGAGAGAGGCATTGATAGGCTGGCACTGTCGCAGAAAATCTCTCCGGATGCTGCAAGCGTAAGCGTCCATTTTAGCCAGTCATTTTCAACCAATCTTGCGACCAAGCTCATATTTGCGGCTAGTGTGACAGACGGCATTCACACAATATTTTTCATCTTCTCTGACCAGGTAACCCAACAAACGATCACGCCATATTCCACGAACACTACCGTCATTATCCCAACGCAAAAGTCGCAATGGAACGTGATCATACTGACTCCTCAGTCTATCTGGAATGCTCAGGGTTGGGAGGTACCTCCGCAAGCGACGCTGACCCTGTTCCTTGAGTCAGAATTACCTGGAGTCTATTACGTAAGCATAACGAGTGTGAGTCCCGTCTAGCCGAGTCTTCTATTGGACTCTCTGTCATTACCGCCTGCAAGCTCGCTTTCGCAACTTTGAACTCGAGACTCAATCCGCGAAATCCTCTGGAAACGAGAATGGTTCAATTGAGCCTTCAGAGAGAGGTGAGGACTCTCCAACCTATACACAAATGATCATTCCCGCGCCGGAGATTGCTTGGTCACAGATGTGAGCCCACGGTAGACGGATGTGCTGATTTGACCCGTTACCGATGCAAAGTGTCTTAGTCAGAGAAGGGGTTATGCCCAACGATTGTCACTTGCAAGTGGAGGTTCAGAGTCTCGTGGCTGAGCGGTGGCAGTATCTCATAGTCGGATTATTGGCGTCCGTCCCAGTATTCTTTGAAGTAGACCCGGGACTATTCCTTTCTCCTTTTGTTCCCCCCTTGGCCACTCTCCTCGTTCCATATCTTGTAGCGACCTACCGTCTTAATCATCGCGAGACCATCCGCGCGTTGCTATTAGGCGGCTCCGCGGCCCTCGCAATCTTCTCTATCTCGACTGGATATGTGAACTGGCTCACAGATGAGTGGAACACTCCTCAGTACGTATCCTTGCTCCTGGGAGGACGCAATTGGTACAATACACCTCTCCAGTTCCAATATGTGAAGTGGGGCACACTTGTGCGTGCGACTAACTGGAATGTCTACCTGCCTCTCCTTCCGTTTGTCCAAGTGCCTTATGTCTGGCTGGATTACCGATGGTTCACTCTTTTGCTGTGGGGTTTCATGGTAAGCGCAGTGCGGAAGCGTTACTACACTTCGATAGCACTCGGGGGACAGTATCCCGCCGTCATGGCTGCGAATGGGTTTAACGATGTTGTCCCGCTTCTGTTCCTCACATTGGGTCTGGTGACATTTACGGGACCTCGCGCACGAGCAACCAAGTTCCTCGTTCTTGGCATGAAACAGTTCGCGAACACTTTTCTCTTCCTCTACCATTTGCTTCGCCGAGACTGGCGCGAAGCCGGTCTGACGCTATTAGTGAGTGTTCTCTTCCTTCTCCCCTTCTTGGCTTGGGATTGGAAATCCGCGATTTGTACACCAGTCCTCGACATGCCTCCCGATTGCCAGCGTACGCAGAACGCAATCGATTCTTTGCGTGTGAGGATCAACTATGGCCAGTGGCCAGTGTGGGTTGTCGCTGTCTTCTATCCCACCCTCCTCGCAAGGATTAGGCTCAGGCGCATACTTCGGAGTATCAGCCGGGTCTTTCGAAGCCGCTCTAGCGGATCGGATATCTAACTTGAAATTCGAAGGTGAACCGATTTATTAATACTCAGAGTTGGATGACTCGAGAGTGGCTTTCTGAGCAACCTAAAGGGGCTCCTCTTAGCGGGTGGGCACGGTACTAGGCTCCGTCCTTTAACTTACACAGGCAACAAGCACATGCTCCCCATCGCCAACAAGCCGATGCTGATGTATGGGTTCGACCAGCTACGAGCATCTGGCATCACGGAGATCGGCGTCATCCTAGGACCCTTGCAGGAGGGGATCGTCGAGGCCCTCGGGGACGGTTCAAAGTTCGGAGTGAAAATTACCTATATTGAACAGCCAGATCCTAAAGGAATCGCACACGCGGTTCTGATCTCTCAAAAGTTCCTTGGAGACTCACCCTTCATCGTACACTTAGGGGATAATCTGCTCAAGGACAACATCCCACAATTGGCTTCGGAATTCCAAAGTTCCGATGCGGACGCTAGGGTCATCCTCACGCGAGTCAAAGACCCCGAAAGGTTCGGAGTTGTAGAGCTAAGAAACGGTAGCATAGTCAAGTTGGTTGAGAAGCCCAAGCAATACATCAGTGACCTAGCTTTAGTTGGAGTCTACTTCTTCCGCTCCACAATTTTTTCAGCTATTGAGAAATTGAAGCCGAGCTGGAGAAACGAGTTGGAGATTACTGACGCGATCCAAGCTCTGTTGGACACGGGTGGCAAGATAACATACCACGAGGTCTCAGGCTGGTGGAAGGACACAGGTCGTCCGGAGGATATTCTTGAAGCAAATCAACTGGTTCTAAGAGACCTAAAGCCCTCTACGAGGGGCAAGATCGAAGAAGGCGTCGCCATCTCTGGCAACGTCGACATCGGTAACGGCTCTGTTGTGCGGAAAGGGACGGCCTTGAGAGGACCCGTAATCATAGGTGATAATTCCGAGATTGGGGGAGGGGCTATGGTTGGACCCAACACGTCAGTGGGGAGCAGAGTAAGAATCATGCGTGCGGAAATAGAAGATAGCATCATCCTGGATGGTTCTGTGGTTGATTGCGAGGAAAGGATAATGGACAGCATCATTGGAAAGGATTCCCGGATTGTTTCGGCGGATACGTCCTCCCCCAGAAGGATGAGCTTTGTAGTGGGCGAGAGCACTTTCGTCAGGCTCTGATATGGAATTTTTCCACTTTGGCTGAGACAAGCAAGTTTCTATGCTGCTAGAGCTTGTCGCAGCTTCGAGACTTCGTTCTGGTACATTTTGAAACGCCGCTCGTAGTTCAGATCCAGATTCTCACGTAATTTCTTCCGAAAGGCTGAATCCTCCGTCACTCTCCTCAGCTCGTCTCTAACAGTCTCTGGGTTCACATCGTCTATCTCAACGATGGCTCCGTCGAACAAAGATCGGAGAAGGGGATCCTTCAACACGATCGTCGGGATTCCGAGCGCTACGAACTCGTGTATGGCGTGGGGAACGGTGTTCAGCTCCGTGCTCAAGGAAAGCGCAACGTCGGCGTTTCTCTTGAGGGCTTCGTAGTGCGCATCGTCAAGATAGCCGGGATAAATGACATTCCTCGGCGGTTTCAACTTAGCTATTCTGTGGCCCAATTTTTCGCGTTTACCAGTGATCACGAGAAGATAGTCGTCGAGTCCTTCGATGGCTTTGACCTCCTCCTCCAATAGTTCTTGAGGATGCCCTCCGTGAGCCGCGATGACTAGGAATCGGTGGGGCGGCAAGGGATAGGAGGCCCACTCTTCGGCTCTCCCCGTCATTCTTGTTGACTTTGGAATGAAGTCGTGATACGTGAACGCGTCAGTGGCGCCTCTTGCTCGGAGCTCTCTGGTCCAGCTGTTGTTCGGTGACATGTTCGCGTCAGCTTCTTTAGCGACGAACCGTTCCAGGGCTGCAACTCCTTGAGAGAGCAATGGGGCTCGGATGGTCTTCATGCTCCATACCGCATGATGATCGACTACTAGTTTGAACCGGTTGAAACGTTTCACCAGGACGAGCAGGAGTGGCAGGAAGATGGGCGGGTTCTGAGCGAGAACAACTTCTGGTCGTTCCCTTCTCAAGAGCGAGAGGGTTCTAAGAGCGAGAAATGCATACCGCAATGGTGCAGCTATTTTCTTCCCAAAGAGAATGTTGAGGAAGACGACTCGCCCGCCGATCAAGGAGCCGACCTCGACGAGAGTGGGGGAAAACGGGGCCCACGCAACCAGCAAAGGGCGGGAGTTTTCTGCGCCTTTTCTCAAAAGTGTGTAACCTATATTGTCTTACATTAGTGACTTCGGGGCGTTAGGTCCTCTGTCAGCGCATCGATTGATCGTTCATGGCGCAGTTGGCTCGTCGCACTTGCAACTATCTCTGCGAGGGAGTGAAAAACGGCTAATCTATGTTTGTGGCGAGAAAATAGACCACGGCCACAACGAAGGGAAATAGGAAGATAGCATAGTAGAAGAGAAGTATCCCACTCGCCAACAGTACTCCAAGCGCTGTAATGTCCGTTCTCCCTTTTCGGCTCGAAAAATCGATATTCCAGAATCCCAACGCATAGAGGCTGAGACCGAGCATTGTAACTAGTGCGGCGAAGTTGAAGAAGAGGGCAGGTAGGTATGAACCCCCTATTGGCTTGTCATTTGCAGGGAAAGGGATGATGGTTACTATGGGCCCGTAAAGATAGTTGAGGACTAGTACTTCGCCGACGCCGAAGACTCCCCATACTAGAGGCAACAGCAGAATACGCTTCTGCATCGGGCTAACAATCGCGATTTTCAGCCACATGTTGATATAAGGATTTGGCGCGAAACACTCGTCGAGGACTCGCCAGTTGAACTTCTGGAAACTACTATTCCGTAGCTGGTTCTATTTCAGGATAGGATACAACACCTACTTTGCCTTCCTGATCGGGTTTGCAAGCAACGTCATCGTAATCTACAAGTTAGGAATAGCCGAGAATAGTATCCTTCACCCAATTTTCACAAGTCTAGCTTGGTTCGCAGTTATTGCCCTGGTCATTATGGTTCCCTTGTGCGTTTCCATAGGCTTGTACCATATGAGGCGGACTGGCGCCTTTGCGGCAGAGGCTAGCGTAGGCACGGAATCGAATCCATACATGTACAAGGTTATTCCCGGAAAGGAGCGCGAAGTATTCCTACCACTGTGGATCGCGACTGTTCGAGGATTAGCTAGGGTGATGGAGCGGGACAAGACGATGACGCTCGAAGAGAAGCGGGACCTTGAAGACATCTTGAACAAGGCTGATGCCTTATTGAAGGGCGAGTTCATCGGTTATTCGGGACATCAAACCTTAGGAAGATCACCGTGACCGAGCGACCCCCAAGCTTTGACGGTGCTTTTACCATCGCTCCTTCCATGGCGCATCGGATAGAACTTTCTGGGTGGCCAGGGGCTTCCACCAAGAAACGTGTTCACGGTACCACTTGACGGTAATGCCAAGTCCTTCATCAAATGAGCGAGTGGGACTCCATCCGAGACTTCTGCGTGCCTTTTGGGAGTCGAGGCTGTATCTGTAATCGTGTCCCGGCCTATCCTCAACTTCTACAAGCTTGACTCTTGCACCGTCGAGCTGCTTGACCAATTTTTCGGCAACCTCTCGATTGGACATTTCATTTCCCGCTGATATGTTGTAGATTTCGCCCGGATTTGCTTTCGAAATCGCGAGCTCAATTGCAGCACAGAAGTCTTCGACGTATATCCAGTCGCGAACCTGGCCGCCTCCACCGTAGAGGGGGATATCTCTTCCGTTCAGAGCCCTGATTATCGCCTTGGGTATGAACTTCTCGGGATGTTGGCGCGGTCCGAAATTGTTGGTGCACCTTAGAATGACGACTGGTAGCTTGTAGGTAGTATTCCATGCTCGGGCTATGAGATCGGCTGAAGCTTTTGTGGCCGAATAGGGGCTTGACGGCTTGAGAGGGCTCTCTTCATCAAAGGATCCAGATTCGATCGACCCGTAGATCTCGTCTGTAGAAATATGGACCACTCTGTTGACCCTACCTTCTTGGGCCGCTCGGAATAGATTGAAGGCGCCTCTCGCGTTGCTTTCAAAGAAGTGTTCTGGGTCAGATATGCTTCTATCGACATGGGTCTGCGCTGCAAGGTTCACTACGATGTCTGCTTTCTTGAGAGCCTTGCGGACGAACGCGTACTCAGCAAGATCTCCTCTGACAAATCTATACCGCGGGTTCTTTCTGAGTTCCCTAACATTGGCTTGATTGCTACCTATCCCTTCGAAGTCTATGTTGGTGACTCTCAGATCCTCCCGGGACTGGATTATGTGATGGATGAAATTGCTTCCAATGAACCCCAGACCGCCAGTGACGATTAGATCTTCCAGATCAGTCCCGGCCCCTCTTAGTTTGCAATATTGACATTTCCCGGCTGACTGGTAAGTGACGGCTCAAGCTTGAAAAGTCTACTCGCTAGGAATGGGGTCCCGGCTTGGAAAAGCTTCTCGTGATCGGCTCTACAGGACTCGTTGGCTCGAAACTGGCCTCCACCGCAGCCAGTTATGGCTTCGAAGCTTACAACACGCAGAACACCCGGAAATCGCCCTTTCCTAACTCTGCAGAGCTCGACATAACCGACAAAGAGGCCACGCTTCGTCTAGTCAGACGCGTTGATCCGGCGGTCATCATAAACACGGCAGCGCTAACAAATGTAGATTATTGCGAGATCCATAAGGACGAGGCCGAAAGAGTCAATGTTGGCGGGGTGAGGAACCTAGCAGAGGCTGCTCGTCAGAACGACAGTAGATTAATACAGATATCAACCGACTCCGTATTCGATGGGAGTTACGGCCACTACACCGAATCTGACACACCAAATCCTCTCAACTGCTACGCGAAGACGAAGCTGGAGGCTGAACGAGTTGTATCAGATCTATCGAATTTTGCGATAGCGAGGCCGAGCGTAGTCCACGGCTGGCATTCTCGACTCGAGGCCGCGGGCTCTAATGCGACAAAGACAATGAACTTTGCCATGTTCGTCCTAGATAGGCTGAAGAATAATGAGATCGTGACGGCCATCAGGGACCAATATAATTGCCCGACCTTTGCAGACAATCTTGCAGAAGCACTTCTGAGGCTGGCGAATCACCATGAAATCGGCATCTTTCACACAGCGGGAAGATCATGCCTAAGCCGTTACGAATTTGCGGTCAAGCTGGCCGAGATTTTCAACTATCCCACCAATATGGTTCAACCTGTCTTCAGCAGTGATTTCAAGCAACTTGCGGTGAGGCCGAAGAACTGCTGTTTACGAGTGGAGAAGGCTGAGCACACCCTTGGGATACGATTTCTTACTGCCGAGGAGGGAATTAGAGAAATGAAAAAACAGTCGCTTTCGCAGTTCGGCCCTTCAGCGCCATCATAACCGATTGGAATCAAGGTTTTTCATGATTGCTAAATTTATTGATCACGTTTGCCCACGCAGGGGCTTCGCTCGGTGAACAACGTGTCTCTTCCGTGGCCAGAGAATGGTAATCCGCGAACGACAAGCCTTAACATCGGTTGTGGCGGAGACTCCTGGGGAGACATTGGAGTAGATCTCTCGAGAAGTCTCCCTGAAGTATCAAACCACCCGAATGTTGTTGCGAGTGCACTTAGGCTGCCGATTAGGGGTGACTCTATTGAGGAGATCAGATGCTGGCATATAATTGAGCATATTTGGGATTGGAAAGGTGTTCTAGAAGAGATTGTTAGAGTGAGCAAGAAGGGCGCTCGGGTCCAGCTTCGATTTTCACTTGACGATGGATTCAAACGCGATTTCTTGATCAACTGGAGTAGGTTCGACCTGAGCTTATGAGACATTCATACCGCACGAGAAGAGATCGCCTTCACGCTTGGATCATCAACCCAACCTTGGTCGCCCAACAATTGTCGGCCGCGGGCTTTCTCGTCAGGATCAAACGAAATACTCGAAAATTCTTCCCACCCTAGCTAACTCTCGGCAGGAAAGCCAAGATCTTCGGCCGATTCTATCCCCACTTTCCGCAAATCGATAATGAGTGGGAAGTCAACGCAGTAAGAGACTCGCGAGAATCAAGAGGATCCTTCGGCGATTCGGCTTTGCCTACCTGAAGGGAGTCCTGTTCCAATCGAACGATTTCGACGTCTTTGAGTCGATAATGCCCGGGTCATTCCATGATCTTCTCTCTTCGTCCGGATTGGCGTTGTCGTACAATTGAGTCACAAAGTACAGGGTAAGTGAGGGCTTGACACCCAATGTCTTGGTTCCATGCCAGTAATGACCTGGAACTCGAACGAGCTGCAACTTCTCCTCGCTTGCAATGACTTCTTCCAAATGCCCTTTGGTTGGGGATCCTTCTTTATCATCATAAGCACAAATCTTCATTGCGCCCTCCAGCACGATCATGTAGTCGACCTGCCCCCTTTTGTGCCTGTGCCAGGCTCTGATCATTCCTGGATAACTAAACGACAAGTTCGCCTGTGCTACCTTATCATCTCCAAAGAAATCCCTCCAATCATTTCGAAGAATTTCGGCGAAGAAACCTCGTTCATCTACCATCTTACCGATGTCGCGAACGCTCACACCCGGGAGCATAATGGACTTCCAAATTGAGCGTTTATTAAAAGCAACACTGGAGCTCCCTTCCGTCCAGCTTAGACAAGAGACTGGTCTGGTATGTCGACCCAACCCCGTTGCAGGGCCTGTAGCGGTACGAAGTTGAGACTTGGGCTCGACCTCGGTACGCTCCCTCTGGCGAATTCATTCCTATCTGTCCAGCGCGCAAGCGACCCGACTCCTGAACCAAGATATCCCCTGCAAATGTTCCATTGTAGCGATTGCGGTCTGATTCAACTACTCGACCTCGTCGACAGGAAGGAAATGTTTGACGATTACGCGTTCCTTACCGCGACGGCCAACACATCATTGATTCATTTCGACCAATACGCGAAAGATCTCACACAGCTACTTCCGCTAGACACTCAGGACCTAGTCGTCGATATTGGAAGCAACGATGGGACGTTGTTGAGAGCCTTCAAAACTCAGGGCGCTTCTGTGCTCGGCATTGAACCTGCTCGCAATATCGCAGATTTAGCAATTGTAAACGGAATACCAACGCTCAACGAGTATTTTGGTGCCCCAACTGTACAGAGAATTGGACAGGGCAAAGCCCGCATCATAACTGCGAATAACGTAGTGTCGCATGTCGGAGACCTGAATGGTTTCGTACAATCTGTCGAAAAACTCTTGGAGCCAAGGGGACTATTTGCCTTCGAAGTACCATGGGTAGTGGATATCCTTCGACACTATAATTTCGACATAGTGTACCACGAACACCTCTCATATTTCGGGTTCAAACCCCTCTCAAAAGTTCTCGAAAAACACAGTCTAGAACTCATAGACCTCCAATACTTTCCCAGAATTCACGGCGGAAGTCTTCGAGGAATAGCGGCTCATCGAAACACATACCCTAAACAATTGGAAACGCTCGAACGAGTTTTCCGAGATGAAGAAAGAGGGGCTGATTTTCACGCGCTGGAGCAGTTTTCCCACCGGGTCCAAAAGTTCAAAGGAGAATTGAACCGACTTCTACAAACGATGAAGAAGGACGAAAATACCATTGTGGGATATGGAGCCCCGGCGAAGGCGACAATTCTTCTCAATTACTGCTCCATTGATCGTTCGACCCTCAATTTCGTCATAGATACGACCCCCTACAAACAGGGAAAATTCATTCCTGGGGTCCGAATCCCAATCGTGCCTCCGGACGAGTTCCGAAAGGCAGCTCCCGACTACGCGTTACTTCTTGCCTGGAACTTCAAGGACGAAATCTTGACAAAGGAACGAGAATATCTCAAGTCCGGGGGAAGGTTCATCGTACCCTTTCCAAAACTTGAAGTCGTTGGTTGGAGTGCGAGTCAAGCCTTCTGACTGGTGGACTTACGCGACCGCTGGAATCTTCCGGACGAAGAGTTCAAGCTAGTGGCTTTGCGCAATGCTCGTAACGATAGGAAGCAAGAATCTAGCCGTGATGAACAGGACGGCCTTAAAGTTGACGGCGCTTCGACGACTCAGACCTCGGCCTTCCATTCGTAGTAGTATTTCGTGGTAGCATTCTTGAGTAGAGGCCTGAGAGCGTTCAGGACTCGCCGAAACAGCGCGGATTTTCTCCCAGAGAGAAGTCCGCTAGAGTGAGGACACCTGATAAAGCGCTCAGATATCGTGGCGTCAAGCGGGGGGCGATTTGTTTTGGTCATCCCTTAATGATCTTTCCACAAACGAAGGACTTATCCTCCATCGATGAAAGCGTCCTTTCATGGCCCTGTATGCGCCAAGAAACATGCCAACATC
>Ga0066704_10000101_pt1 | contig 21324 bp, 19 predicted proteins | sample GraSoiAngelo_153_FD_66458 | JGI IMG/M metagenome (GOLD analysis project Ga0066704, IMG submission 66458) | Grasslands soil microbial communities from the Angelo Coastal Reserve, California, USA - 14_1009_12_40cm | ecosystem: Environmental > Terrestrial > Soil > Grasslands | place: USA... | reverse complement strand
AGCTCGAGTCCACGAACGTCGGCCAAGCTCGCCGGCGGATTATCCTGGGCAACCGTACCACCCTGAAGGGTGAAGAACCGCCACTTCGCGGTATTCGCAAACGGAGCGACGAGTTCTTCGGTCGTCTCAGCATTGTTCGGAGCAATCTTCGTCCGCCATAGTCCAAGTTTGCCGGGTACCGCCACCGACGCTTTGATGTCGTAACGGACCTTCGAGTAAAGGAAGGTTGGAGTCCCCAGGCCGGCACCGACCGGCAGGACAGGCGTAACTTTCACGACGTGACCCCCGGGCACTGTGGTAATCCTGACGCCAGTGCAGACGGCTTGATCGCCGGCCTGCTCAGTGACGCCACCTTCGACATACGTGTAGACACCTGTCGTGGCGCTTCTCCACGCATATCCGTAGAACCCTGCGTTCACATAAGTCGTGGAATCGACCGGAAGCAAAGTCAGGTGAGTGGCCCCAGCGCCGTCGTCGGCGCACTCCACGCCCATGGCGTAAGGAATCCTGATAGTGAGCGACGTCGGGGAGGCGGCGACAATACCGCCGGTGGCCTCGATCATTCGGAAATCCGAGACAATGCGGTTGAGCGATGCGCGTGAGACGTTACGCGCAGCGTTACCCATTCCTTGCCGATCGAAAAACTTGCCCTGGACGGTCAGCAGCTTGGTGAAGAGTGCTCCGACAATCGCGAAGATGACGATGCCGACGAGCAACTCTATCAGCGTAAAGCCGCGACGAGCGCGTCTATTGATGTTGTTTGTCATTGGCAGTAGGTGCAAAGGACCTTTGAGGTCCTGGCTTTAGTACGGGTGAAACCCACAGTGTCAGGCTTGAACCTCGCATTCGTCGGAGTCAAGACGATCTGTATCGTTTTGACCTTTTGTAATACGGGTTCGGCCACCGTTATGGCGGTCGTGTGGGCGTATGACCCCGTGCTGACAGAGTAGGAGCTCGTTCCAACGGCGATTGAATCGTAAGGAATGCCCTCGAGGCGGTTAACCTCCTGCATCAGGACACCGTTCCTGTACGCGTCACCCGAAGTTTTTACGCCACTTTGCGAGACCGACCAGACGAGTGCCGCCAAAGAAGAAACCGCGACAGCCAGCAGCACCATCGCGACGATCACTTCGACAAGAACGAATCCTTTGCGGCCCTCACGAGACTGGACTGCGGTCTCGGTGCCGCGATGAGACTTGCGGATGGAGATTCGCATTAGTGTGACACCCTTATGAAGCCCGCCGTGCTGGCGGTAATTGTTTTGCCGTAATCGCCGTTAGCCAGAGTGACTGTGACGGCGGACGACGAAATGCCGCTGGGAAATACATCGATTGTCGTAGGGTTGAAGACGAGCTCCGTCAGTCTGTATTCCGAGGTGTCGCCGTAAAAAGTTCTGATGCGCAGAATGTTGCCGCTTTTGCGGTCGATGAACTGATAGCTGCGTGTAGTTGCATCAGCCTGGATCCGCACCGGCTCACGCTGACGCGCCGCAACAGCGAAGGCGTTCTGCAGATCGGCGGCGATTACCATCGCCGCGCGATTGGCGCGCTGGTGACGGACGATGCGCGACATGGCGGGTCCCACCATGCTGGCCAGGATCCCGAGAATCCCAACAACGACAAGGAGCTCGAAGATGGTAAAGCCCCGTCGAACATTTTTGTGATTTTTCGACATGATTTTCATGCGATTTTACCCACGCGTGGAGGTAGGCGGGAACGTGGGGCTCCCGCCCTTTCCGGACACAGTGTTGCCGTTTAGGGATGGACGAACACGCTATATGCGAGTCACCCCAAAACGGGGCCAATTGGGACTTGACAGCGTATATGGCGGCTTAAACCATCAGTTTCTAGCTCAGCAGTTTCATCGCGGCCAGAATCTCTTCGTTCTCCCGCCGCTCGCCATTGTTCGACTCGAGGTGGGACCAACGGACCACCCCAGCTTTGTCAATAAGGAAATAGGCCCGATTTGAGTAAAACCGCTCCTCGTTGAGCACCCCATAAGCCCGGGAAATGTCCCGTTTGAAGTCGCTCAGGAGCTCGGTCTTCATGTGCAGTTTGTTCTTGAACTCGCGGAGCGAAGGAACAGAATCGACGGAGATAGGAAGGATTTCCACTCCCTCCCTAGAGAACTGATCGAAGTCCTCAGTGAAGCAAACCAGCTCTTTCGTACACGTGCCTGTGAACGCGAGGGGAAAGAAGGCAAGCAGTACATTTCGCTTTCCGCGAAACGAATCGAGAGACACGTCGCTCCCAGATGTCGAAGCGGCGGTGAAGTCCGGAGCGATGTCCCCGACCTGCGGCGAATTTTGCAGTTGTGTGCTGGTCATGAAACCTGTGGATCTCTGAGGATTGAATGGAGACTGAAACGAAAGCGCCGAGTCTCAAGCTCACGGTGCGTTGTCAGTTTTGCAATACGTGGAACCGCATCGACGCCAGCAAGGTGACCGACGGTCCCAAGTGCGGTAAGTGCACCAAGCCCATTCTCCTCGAGCGTCCGTTTCCGTTGAACGATGAGACATTCTCACGAACCATCAGCGATAGCGACGTGCCAGTCGCCGTCGATTTCTACGCCGACTGGTGCGGCCCGTGTCGAATGATGGCGCCAGCTGTCGATGCTCTCGCCGCGCATTTACAGGGCAAGGCGCTCGTCGCGAAACTCAACACCGACCATTCGTCGCGCACGGCCGCCAGCTTCAACATCCGAGGCATCCCGACCACTATTGTATTCAAGGCTGGTAAGGAAATCGCGCGTCAATCGGGTGCAATGCCGCTGGAAGGATTGAAGCAATTGATGGCGAGAGCAGGCGTCGCCGTCTAACCGCGGCGCGACCGTCAGGAGACGGCCGGTCCCTTCAGCACCGCTTCCACTTTCTTTGCCAAGTCCGCGCCCGAGAACGGCTTGTTCAGGAAATTGGCCCCCTCCGGCACACCGGTGCGAAGATCCTGGTCCGCGTAACCCGACATGAAAAGAACGCGCAAATCAGGTCGAGTTTGCCCCAGCTTTTCCGCCACTTCCGGTCCTCGAAGACCTGGCATGAACATGTCCGTTATCACCAGATCGATTTTCCCCGGGTGAGATTCTGCGATCTTTAGCGCCGCCTCACCGCTTTCTGCTTCAAGAACGTTGTACCTGGCGCGGCGCAGAATTCTGACCACGATCGAGCGGACCGATGCCTCGTCATCGACGAGGAGGATGGTTTCCTTGCTGGCATCGGATGGCAGCCCGGTCATGCAGGTCGCGTCTCAGGTTTTGCGAAACCGCAAGCTATCCCGGACCCCGCCGATCTCGCCAGCCGCATCTGGTTGTCCTGGCCAAACCGTCGCCGCCCACTGTTGCGTCGCCGCCACACTTCTGTCGCTGCGGAAGGACTCAACCTCCATCCGACGCCCCTTGCCTCGAGGTTAATGCGCAATACAGTGGGTTAACGCGTCTTTCTGCATGCCGCCGCATATGCGATCCCGATACAAACTGGGTATTTGCTGAAACAGGGTGTTCTGCTAGGTTGGTGCCTTCAATCACGAAGTTTCACGCCGCACAATTGTCCACATTGAACCGGACGATGGGGTTTAGATGACCAGCGCCTTGGCCCGAAAGGACTTTAACGTAGCCGGTAGCCCAACCTCTTCGTACAATCCGCACACCGAAAAAATGCGCGCCCTGATCGTCGACGACGACCGAACTCTCCGTGAAGGGTGCGCCAGCGTTCTGCGCGCCGAGGGCATCAGCGTCGAGGTAACCGGCCGCGGCGAAGAAGCCATCCAGATGATTCATCGGTCACGCTTCGACATCATGCTGGTCGACGTGTACCTCGAGCCGGTTTCGGGAATCGATGTGCTGAAGGCGGTCATGGCGACGTCGCCGAGCACTCTGGTGGTTCTGATGACGGGCAATCCGAGTGTCGACTCCAGCATCGAGGCGATGCGCATCGGCGCCTGGGACTATCTCCCCAAGCCCTACTCCGGAACGCAGCTGCAGCTCCTTGTCGGACGCGCTGCTCACGCAGTCAGCGCGAGGCGGGAGCGCGAGGCCCCGGCGGCTGGCGCATCGGCGCTCGCGCTCGGCACCGATGGCAGTGTGCTCCTTGGCACGTCAACGGCGTTCAAGAACGCAGTCGACCTCGCCAAGCGCGCTGCGCCGACCAATGCGTCGGTGATGATCGTCGGCGAAACCGGAACCGGCAAGGAAGTCATCGCGCAGTATGTCCACCATCACAGCCGTCGCTCGAGACAACGTCTGGTGCCGATCAACTGCGCGGCGATTCCGGAGCAGTTGCTCGAATCGGAGATGTTCGGGCACCGCAAAGGAGCCTTCACCGGTGCCGACCGTGAGAAGATGGGACTGCTGGAGCTCGCCAACGGCGGGACTCTCTTCCTCGACGAGCTGACCGAGATGTCCATGGCGCTGCAGGCCAAGATGCTGCGCGTGCTCCAGGACGGAATCGTGCGGCGTGTCGGCAGCGAAGAGGAAGACGCCGTGGTCGATGTCCGCTTCGTGTCCGCAACCAACCGCGACCCCCGCGACGCCATCCGCAGCAAGCAGCTGCGTGAAGACCTTTATTACCGGTTGAACGTGGTGCAGGTAACTATTCCGCCGCTGCGCGAGCGAGTCGATGACATCCCACTCCTGGCAAACCACTTCCTGCGGGTTTTCTGGGGACGCCACCGCTCCGCTAAGGAAGCGATACCAACGTTCAGTGAGGACACCCTCGACTTCCTGTCGTCGCGCCCGTGGCGTGGCAACGTGCGTGAGCTCCAGAATTTTGTCGAGCACGTCACCATTCTCGCCCAGCCTGGCGCCAGGATTCAGATCCACCACCTTCCACTCGATCAGGAAGTGGATCTTGGGGCGGTGAGCAACGGCGTGGGAATTCTGCCATCGAGTGACGCCTATCACGTCGCCAAGGAGCAGGTGCTGGCGACGTTCGAGAAGAACTACGTCACCCGGCTGGTCGCGCGCGCATCCGGCAACATGTCGCGCGCCGCACGCCTGGCCAGCGTCGACCGCACGACGCTGTATCGGTTGCTCGAACGTCATGGTTTCCGCCGCGATTTCAGCGAATCAAGCACCGCGTCCGATCAAATGTCGGAGGGCGGGCTTCGCGACTATCAGGACGTGCGACTGCCACCGCTGTCGAATATCCCACCGGCCTAGCCGCTTGGACGCTCACGCCTCGCTCGAAGCGACGGTGCTTTGAGCGCTATCTGCCGGCGTGACGGTCGGTAACGGTGAGATGATTATGTGTGACCGTTCCACTCGACCGTTGCGTCCCTGCAACACGTTGTCGCAGCGGCAGCTCGTAACTCGTTGCACCGAAAGACAATCGGCCTGGGCGACTAATTGCGTCACGCTTGCCCCACCGAACCGGGTTCCCCGGAATTCCATTCCACAATCGGGTTGAAGAATGCGCGTCCGATCTCTGCAGCCTGACTACCCTCTCGCGCCACATCATCCTGGTTCCATTCCCACCGCCGAATGGACACCTGCGCGCCCAAGGTCGGAGGATTTCGAGGATGCGGAAGGAATTCCTTGGTCGCGATACGTTGACGCGATTCGGCGCCACGTACTGCTCATCGTTGGGTTGGCGGCCGTAGGTTCAGTCCTGGGCGTCGTCGCCGCCCGGCGCGTGCGACCCATTTACGAGGCGCAGGCAACCGTGTGGATCAGCACCACGCCGAGCAGTGCGCTGCAAACCGGACCGATCAGGCAACAGCAGCTCCTGACAACGGGCTCGTGGGTCGAGCTCCTTCGGAGTTTTGCGATCGTCGATCCAATCGTTCGGGATCTCAAGCTCAATGTCAGCTACAAACAGCCGAGCGATTCGGTCCTGTTTCGAAACTTCGAATGGACACCGGCGACGAGATCTGGCGCATACCTCCTGAAAATCGACGGCGCCGGTCCAAAATACATGCTGTCGACGGCGAAAGGGGTTTTCATCGAGAGTGGGGCCATAGGCGATTCCATTGGTCGAAAGGCAGGCATGAATTGGCTGCCGGATGCTCGTTTTCTCGGTCGAGGGCGAGCAATCGAGTTCGGTGTGACATCGCCACGCAATGTCTCTGTGTTCCTCGTCAATGCGGTGCACGCGTCGCTCCCTGAGGATGGACAGTTTCTTAAGATCACGCTCAGCGGGGCAGATCCGCGGCGGACGGCTCGTACAGTCAACGCGTGGGCGGAGCAGCTGGTCAACTCTTCTGGCGACCTCAAGACGCGTCACTTGTTCGAATTCAAGAAGATTCTCGGCGATCAGCTCGCCCTCGCTGAGGCTCAGCTCCGAACATCCGAGAACGAGCTGGAACACTTCCGAGTGAGCACCATCACTCTTCCATCGGGCGTCGCCGCATCAGCCGGCCCGGGAGTCACGCAGGGAGATCCTGTCGTGGCGAGCTATTTCCAGCAGAAAGTTGCGCTGGACGAAATACGGAGCGAGCGGCAAGCGCTGGAACGGATGGTGTCCGAAGCGAAAGGAGGTCCGATCAACCCCCAGGACTTTCTCCAGCTTCCGACAATTCTGAACAACGCCCCTCAACTCCGCAGCGCAATCGAAGAACTCTCGTTGCGACAAGCCACACTTCGGACCGAACAACAGTTTCTTACCGATGCCAACCCGCGAATCAGGCAACTCGCTGAAGCAGTCCGCGTTCTCGAAAGGGAGACCATCCCGCAGATAACGGTTGCGGTGTTGAATTCCCTGAAGGCGCGGGAGCCTGAGCTCGACACTCGCATCAGCGTTGGCTCCCAGGAGCTGCGGGGGATTCCGGCTCGCGCGACCGAAGAAGCTAGGCTGGTACGCCAGGTGGCGGCGACCGAGAACCTCTATAACTCACTGAAGGCCAGGTACGAGGAAGTTTCGCTCGCGGAAGTCCAGACCGCCCCGGACCTCAGTGTTCTGGATACTGCTGTCGCGCCAACGCTGCCTACTTCGAATGACGCGCCGCGTCTGCTTTTGCTCGCGGTTGTGGCCAGCATGGGTCTCGCTGTGGGGATAGCTCTGATCAGAGATCGCCTCGATCGGCGTTTCAGGTACCCGGAGCAGGCAACGCGTGAGCTGGGTCTGAGCGTGGCAGGCACCGTCCCGAAGTTCAAAGCTAACCATCGTGGCGAATTCCAGATCGCGATGATGTCTCAGGCAGTCGAGTCATTCAGAACCCTGCGCTTGGCTTTGCGCTACGATTTCCCGACGGACGCGCCGATTGTAGTAGGAGTATCCAGTCCGGCGGCGGGCGATGGGAAATCTCTGGTCTCATCCAACTTGGCGCTTGCCTTCGCCAGCGCCGGCAGTCGTACTCTGCTAATAGATGGCGATGTGCGTTGCGGAGGATTGCACAACACTTTTGAGATTCCCGTCACCCCTGGCCTCGTGGACTATCTCAATGGTCACGCAGCCGTGGATTCGATCGTTCGTTCCACGACCTCTGAGAATCTCTTTCTCATTCCACGAGGCACTCGCGGGAATCGCGCTCCCGAGCTCCTCGTATCTGAACTGATGAGCGCGCTCGTGCACGCGATGCGCCTGCAGTTCGACGTGGTCATTATCGACTCCCCTCCCCTCGTCGCGGGAATGGATGCCTATGCCCTGGGCGCCGCCGCCGGTAGCATGCTCATCGTGCTGCGGCCAGCTGTGACAGACCGAAAGCTCGCATCGGCCAAACTCGAGGTACTGGACCGACTTCCGATTCGAATCCTGGGTGCGGTGCTCAATGCTGTTCCTGACGGAGGCGCGTACCGCTACTACGGTGCCGACTACTCCTATAAGGACGAGGTGCTGAAGGAGCCAATTGCTGACATCGCCACACCAAAGGGTTTGTTGGTTCGGTCCTGATTCCGACCGACCGCGCTCAACGAGAAGGACGCAATTCGTTCAAAGCAACTGTGGCGTCATGAAAAAACTCTGTGGTGAGCGCGCAACAACTCGCGCGGCCACGCCGGGCATCTCTGGGCCGGGCGCACCGCAACAACAAAAAACGCAACGTGTTAGATCGGGCCCTGAACGCCGGACACGTTAGCATACCGTCTGCGATCCAGGACTTCATGATGCCTTCAACAATTGACGTTCGTGTCCGGCCAGGACTTGAGCGGCCGGCCGAATCGCCTCGTTGGCGCCGGGCCTGCCTCACCAGATTCCAGGTTCTCCTCTCGGCTTGGATCATCTGTGCTTCCGCGCCTGCCGCAGCTGTCGCCCAGACGGCCGGCGCGCTGACTACTCGTGACGAGCTGGTTGCTGCGGCCTCGCAGGCTGAGCGGTCCCAGAACCCAATGCTGGCGGCATCCATTCGGCAGCGAATGCGGGAAGGCGATTTCCAGGTCGGAGATCGCATCGTTCTGACCGTTGTTTCCGACGTCCCGCACACCGACACACTGGTCGTCCAAGCCGGACGAGTCATCGATTTGCCCGGAGACGGAGTACTCCCGCTGTCCGGCGTGCTGCGTTCGGAACTGCGCGAGAGAGTGGCCGCAGAAGTATTGAAATATGTGAAGGCGCAACAAGTCGATGTCACTCCGCTGACCCGGATTGGAGTGCTAGGCGAAGTATCACGTCCCGGCTTTTTCGCATTCCGGTCGGATGTTCCGATGACAGATGCAATCATGCTCGCCGGCGGTCCAACCGCCACGGCGGATATCGAACGTACCGTCGTGAGACGCGCGAGCCGTGAATATCGGTCAGCCGAGGAGACACGGCTCGCTATTGCCAGGGGCCTGACGCTCGATCAATTCGGTCTGGGCGCTGGCGACGAACTCGTCGTGGGTCGACGCCGCGAATTAATCACTCCGACTACCACCGCTCTGCTCGGCGCGGTTGCGAGCCTCGCCGCAATCTTCATCGCCGTCCATCGCTAGGCGTGACGCCGCAAGGGGTTGGCGACCGGATCGAAGTAGAGCGCGCGATTCCGCTGACGAGAGAGGCGGATCGTGCGGAATCATCGTCTCCAAGCATGGAACCACGATCGCGCTCAACGCGCCTCTGCCGCGCCATGAACGTCTTGATCACTTCCTTCGCGCTAATCGTGGCCAGTCCGGTGATGCTGGTCTTTGCAATAATGGTTAAGCTCACCTCTCCTGGACCGATCGTCTACTCGCAACCACGCGTGGGGCTCGACCGGCGCCGGTCGTCAGCACGATCGAAAACCTACGACCGGCGAACACGCGATCTTGGAGGACTTCCCTTCATGATCTACAAGTTCCGCACGATGTACGTCGGAGCAGAAATCCGGCATCGCGCCGTTTGGGCCACGAAGGAAGATGCCCGAGTCACGCCCATTGGCGGCTTAATGCGCAAGCTTCGTGTCGATGAGCTCCCGCAACTTTTTAACGTGCTCAACGGAGACATGAACATCGTGGGTCCGCGGCCGGAGCGCCCGAGCATTTTCTCACGCCTGAAAGTTGATATCGCCGACTACTCGCTTCGCCAGCGGACGAAGCCCGGCATTACAGGCTGGGCTCAGATCAATCAGAGCTATGATACGAGCCTCGACGACGTCCGCCGAAAGGTCTCCTTCGACCTGGAATACCTGCAGCGTCAAAGCGTCCGCGAAGATCTGAGAATCATGGCGAAGACGGTGCCGATCATGCTCTTCCGCCGGGGCGGCTGGTAAGGATTAGCCGGCACCCGCTCGAGGTACCGGCGGCCAGGTTTCCAACCCGACTTCCGCATAAGCCTGCATTGCCGCATCGGGAGCCCGGTCGCCAAACGTGTCTCGCAGGAGCCAACCCGCGCACAATCCAAGCGCGCTCGTGCCTTGCAGGAGCAGAAGAAGCGGCGCAGCTCCAATTGCAAAACGGACCCCGCGCTCCCGGACGAAGAACAGGTATGCCTGGAGATCGAGCGCGAGCATCCCGAGAAGAAAGATCGTTATCAGAACGGGTAGGTTTGGGCGTCTGAGAAAGGCAGCCGACAATGCAAAGGCGCACGCGATAGCGAAGGCTGGCGCACCGGTCCGACTAAGTGTGAACGCTACTTCACCCGGCACCGCTGCCAGCGTGCGGTGATAGCCAAGGGATCGGGCGAGCAGTATGCTCCGATTCCAGACTTCGCGGCAAAGAGAACGCGCGTTCGACTGCTTTAATCGTGTGACCTCGAGGCACCGGCTGCTAAGCACGTTACGCCCCGAATCCTCCAACCGCTCGCCCAGCTCGATGCCCTCGAGGGGCGCGGTTCCGAAGCGCCATTCGTCGAACATTCCGGCGGCATAAAATACGTTGCGTCGGATGGCCGCGCATGGCGACGCAACATCTCCGCTCGTACCAGTTTGGCGCTGCTCTCCAAAGCGCCGCAGCAGATTCCAGTACTGGGAAGCGAGATTGCGGGCTGCAGGTGCGCCATCGTGAGAAGCTGAGATTGCGTCCAGAGTCGGGTGCTCGGCAAGCGTTGCGAGCATTCGAGGCAACGTATCGGGACGCACGAGGGTGTCAGGATCGATGAAGACGAGAACTTCTCCTTGCGCCAGCTCGGACCCGCGATTTCGCGCGTACGCCGGCCCTGAGGTGCGGCCCGTGAGGCGAACCACTGTATCCGCATAGCGCGCAGCGAGCTCCGACGATCCGTCGGAGCTCGCGTCATCCACGACTATGACTTCGTAGTCGTCACGTGGTAGCTCGCTGGAGAGAATGCCGGCGAGGGCGCGGGCGAGGGTGTCGGTGCTGTTGCGGACTGGAACAATTACTGAGAGCCGGCGCGAAGAGGACATTTCCAGTCGTTAAGTTCTCGTGAACAGCTCGGCCTCTGCGCCGGACTCGGGAAGTCGGGCGGCCCTGAGCAGAGTCACGATGTCCCCGGGAGCCTGACGCATGGCGAGCTCCCTCAGATCCTCCGTGCTGGTTCCAGCGGGGGCAAGAAGAAACTGCGCATCGCCCACGCTCTTTTGCAAAGCGGCGAGATTGGTCGGTTGTCCCGCGCACGCGACTACAACGTCGACCGGCTGATCGCCGTGGGCTCGCAGCCCTTGAGCAAGCCTGTCAGGGGAGACGACGTGATTTTCCGGCAGCACCACGATTACTGACACTCTCGGCGTGCGCCGCCGAGAGTCCGAACCATTCACCACATTCGGGGATGGGAAGGAGCTTCGATCGCCAGCTTCCGGTTTTTCCGTGACGATCGCATCGGCGAAAGCATGTGCCTGGCTGGCGCGATCGGAACGTTGCAAATCCTCTGTGCCCCCAACACCCATTGCTTGGCCTCGAAATAGATTCGGGTATCGCAGCTCAAATCCACCCGAGCAAATCCCATACTTCTGCTTCGCACTCGCAAACTCCTGCGCTGCTTTTACTTACACAACTGCGGCGAGTGGAGCCTGCGCGCAGAGCGCCACGTTTGCGTTGCGTAGTTGCTACACGACGTCCCGCCTACGGCGTCAAGTCAGCCAGTCGAAACGGTCGGTCTCCGAGTCGGCTCCCAAGTGACCATCGGCACTCCGCGAAGCGCATGGCACCACGCCAGAAACCCCGCGCCCAGCGCGGCTACCACAAATCCCGCCAGCGCGAGCGGCTTGAACTGGATTCCCTTTCCAGACCGGATTACGGCGGCACCCGTGAGTAGCCCGGCAACAACGGTACCCAGTAGCAACGCGGCGAATGTGCTCTGACTCGCCAACAGACCAAGCGCGAGAAGAGCCGGAGGCACCACGAGATAGGGAGTCCAGCGCAGCAGTTTGTGGCTGATCAGCATGACCGCGAAACTGCCGTATCTCACAGGGTTCATCAGCCGACCAAAATGGAAAAGCGTGCTGAGGCCGCGTGCCATGGTTCGACCCTTACGCCTGAACTCGAATTTTATCTCGGCCGTTCTTGGTACGATGCAGACGGCCTCTGCGACGCTCACCGAGCGATACCCCTGTTCCCTTGCTACTAGCGTCGATGCAAAATCCCAACTTAGGCCCGGCGGCAGCGGTGAGACGCGAATCCGGCGGCGTATCCCGTAAAAGCACCCGCTGGCGCCGACAATGGATCCCGCACGCGTCTCAAGGTCACGTACCCACATCTCGTACGACGTGTAACCCGACTCGCCCCTTGTAGCATGAAGGTCGGTAGCGCCGACGCTGACATCCCGCCCGGACGCAACACCTACCGTTTGATCGTCGAAGACCCGGATCAAATGCTTGAGGGAGCCGGGAGGCACGGCAATCGTCGCATCCACATTCACGATGATCTCCCCCTTGGCCACGGCAACTGCGGAATTTTCAGCGGCGGTCTTGCCCCGCCGACTCGGTGCACGCAGCAGCTCGACGCCTTTGTCCGCGAATTCTCGCACCACGTCGTCAGTGCCGTCGGTCGATGCGTCAGAGAGAACGAGAAGCTGAAGTCTCTCCTTAGGATAATCGAGCTCGAGGAGAAACTGCAGGGTCGACCGAATACTCGCTACTGCGTTATAAACCGGAACGGTGATAGTCACGCTTGGCCAATCGTCGGCACGGACGCGCGGCTTCCCGGTAGAATGTCTCCGGGTCACGGCCCAGAGGATTGCCGGATAGATGAGATACGCGTAGAGCGCTGTCACAACGGGCGCAGCGGCGATCACGACGGCAAGCGAGAGCACTGACAAGAGTTCGTGTTGAGAGGGTGGGACAGCCCACGATAGGCGCGGAATTCTGGCCGAAATGACACCGCTGGCGGGAGTGGCGAGCCAGGGCGCCAATCCAGCGCGCCCTGCTCGGCCGGAGCTGAAGCATTCCACGTGCCTGGCTCCTTATCGCCCAACCCTTGTAACTCGAGCGACTCAGACGCGCGCTGAGCAGCCGGGCTAGGGCGCCCTGACAGCAGTGTGTTGCGCGCGTGCTACGTCCGGAACCGCTACGACTCCACTCGGAGCATCGGCGACGGTCATGAAAATTGCAAAACGGCAGCGCACTATGACCCGTACACACGACCTCTCGCTCTGGCGTCGATTTCCTGGGGCTGAGAAGGCAAGCGGATGGATTTCAGCGAGCGACGATATCCAGTTGGAAGAAACCCTGAAATCAAAGACACCGCCCCAAAGAGTTCGCACGTTATCGGCAGGTCGAGCTATGTTGCGGCCTGTGATCCGCCTGGCGAGAAGACTCGGATTCTATGTCACTCGCGACCCCGTCTGGCTCGTGTACGAAGATCACATTGTCCGTGTGCTCTCGACGCTCAGGATCAACTGCGTTCTGGACGTCGGCTCATATCGGGGTGACTTCGCTAAATGGCTGCGCAGGATCGGGTACGCCGGCCTCATTATTTCCTTCGAGCCCGTGGCCGCCAATTTCGACATACTGGAGGAAGCTCGCGCCGACGACACCGAATGGCATACTCATCGTCTGGCCCTGGGCGCAACAACGGGAAGCGCCGAGATCCGTGTATTCAGCGGCGAAACGTTTCATTCTTTCCTCGCACCAAGTGATTACGGGCGCGCCCGGTTCCCAGACAAGCTTCAGGTCGTGCGCAGGGAGTTGGTTCCTGTGGAGCGACTCGAGAACATCTTGGACGAGTTGACGGCGGGTCTTGACCACCCGCGCATCCTGCTCAAGGTCGATACGCAGGGTTACGATCTGGAGGTGATTCGCGGGCTCGGAGGAAAGGTTGGAGCTATCAGCGCGCTCCAGATCGAGATGTCAGTGAAGCCAATTTATGATCAGGTGACCAACTCGTACGTGGACGCGCTGGCATACCTTCAGCAGTTGGGTTTCCAGATGTCGGGGATGTTTCCGGTGAGTTACAGCGATAATGACAATCTTAGAGTGGTGGAGTTTGATTGCGTGATGTGTCGTGCGGACGATGACCGAGCCGCCACTATCGGCGAGCACGCCACGTGAGACGTGCTCTCATGACCTCCAGTCCACTGGCGATCTGGACGAATCTCGACTTCTCTTCCGAATATCCGAATCGGGGTAGGGCAAAGCGATCCTGAGTTGCCATTCGACTGCCCGTGGATTGGAGACAACCGTCAATCGTAGAGACGGCGGCCACCATACCAGATCCGGAAACGATCTCCTTCTCTCTCGTGGAGAAGTCGTTTATTGTGCCGTTCGGATAACAGAATACGGGAATCGCCGCTTTCGTCCCAGCAACTACGGCTTGCCACGATTCGGAGATCTCACGTTCAGCCCTTTTGCGATCGACCTGAGAAAGAATTGGATGACTTACGGTATGTGGACCGAAAGTGACGCCTTGGCGCGCACAAGCGCGAACCTGCTCCCAACTCATCGCTCTGTACCGCTCGGGGGCAGCGTCGGGAATGTCAACCTCTAGGCCTTTGGCAAGCCGTTGGATTAGCTGCTCCTTAAAAGCGTCTGGACCTCGTTTGAGTCGCTCTACGGCGTACTCGCTCGCGCGCTCAGCCTCCGGCCGAGTACTCCATTGCAATGTCATCGTCTCCCCAAAGATCTCGAGAGTGACCCCGGTATGCCGTGACTGGCTGAAGGCCCAGCGAACGCGATCGAACCAGTTCCATAGGCGGCCGGCCACAAAGTCTGTCACGAGAAAAACCGTGACTGGGCAATCGAAGGCCGCGAATACGGGCGCGCCGACCGTGGCAAAGTCGGCGTATCCATCATCGACAGTGAATGCCAACGTGTTTCTTTCCAGCGGAGCTCCTTCATCGAGCTTATCCAACAAATCCATCACGCTGATCAGGCGATAGCGGCGCTGACGCAGGTATTCGAGGTGCTGAGCCAACCGCACGGGATCGTGCCCACCAACGCCGAGATCGGGAACAGCGAACCGATGCAGGTAGAAGATGGTGGCGCATCGGGGCCGCAAAGGAGCGAGTAGTCCCAGGACCGAGTCGCTGGTGACGCTGGACAGCAGAAGGTTTCTTAGCATGTGGAGTCCCGCGCGAGCAAAGGTCACGTTGTCACGCGCGATTGTAACTGAAGAAGTTGCGCTGCACAATGACGCAGTATTGAGTGGGGTGTCGGCCACAGCGGCAATTATTCATGGCGTTGCTTGACATCATTCGAGCTTTTACTGGTGAAGATTCGAGAACTGAGAACCGCTGACGAGCTGCACAGCCTCGCCAACGAGTGGGACAAACTCCTCGGCGCGAGGGGCGAGGATGTTCTTGCCAGCAACTTTCTCTGGGCATCGACATGGTGGGCGCACCTGGGAAGAAACCGTGAGTTGCGTGTCCTTATAGCGGAGGAAAGCAATCAAATAGTTGGGATCGCTCCCTTATGCGCTCAAACTATCTACAGAAAGAACCTCGCCCCCGTTAAGGTCCGTTGCTTCATCGGTGACGGCCTGTCCGACTACGGCTGCATTCTCGCCGGAGATGATCGGGACGGGATTTGCGCCGCGTTCCTCGGCCATCTCCAGAAGAAGAGGGACTGGCACGAGTTACGGCTTCACAACATTCCCGACACGACCGGTGATTTCGAACGATTGTGCAGGGCGGGCGCCCGGCTTGGGTTTTTGATTAACCCAGACGCTCTCGAGTCACGGCGGTGTTTCTTCATAAGAACAGAGGGAACATTTTCGGACTATTCAAAGTCTCTCGGAAGAAACCTGCGTCACGACGTCGAGAAGCGTCAAAGGCGACTCAACGAGGCTGGTGGGTTCGAAATAAAATTCACGCAGGACATCCCGTTCTCCACTTTCCTGGATGCTATAACGTCGATACACTCGAAGCGTCAGGCCGACGTCGGTCGCCGAAGCTTCTTCCAGCTCGAAGAGGAGGGAGCGCTCGTGCGTGAGATCCTGTCAGCATACCATCAGCGCGGCTGGGTCAGTTACGTAGCTATGGCGATCGACGATCAAATCGCTGCCTACCGTTTGGGGTTTCAATACGGGGGGGTCGTTTACGACTGGAATACGGGATTCGACCCCCGCTACAACAATTTCTCGGTGGGGAAAGTGCTACTGCATGAATGGCTTCGTGATCTCTTTCGGCGGCCGGATGTCAAGGAGTTCAACTTCATGCGGGGCGAGTCTGATTTCAAAAAGTTGTTCGCCGGTGAATTCCGGCTGAATCGTGACTTCTGCGTGCGCCACCCCCGATCTCTTTACGCGAAGGGGATCAACCTGGCTGAAACGATCTGGCGCGCCGCAGCGACCCGCGGCCGTAAGAACGCGGAGCCGTCGGAAAAAGCAACCCTTCTCGATGAGCAGGTACGTTGGCCTGCCATGAAGTGACCCAACGATTCCGTCGCGTTCTCGCAACAGCCCCCGCGACTCTGAGGCCACGGCACGTTTATACCTCAAACGCCCTGCTTTCTTTGGCGCACGGGGCTTGCTCCCTCCGCGTTCGACCCGGCAAATACTTACGCCTCGAGCAAAGCTTGTTGCCCATTCGCCCACCACGTCCCGCCCGATGAAATCGGGCCCACCCCCGTGCTGAGACGGCTCGTATCCGAGCAGCCGCAACAGCTGCAGGATGCTCTGGTCGCAAAGCCGGAGCATGAGGCTGTGCCTGGTCTGGTAAGTGTGGTAATCCCCACGCACAACCGGGCAAAGATCATCAGTCGGGCAATCGAAAGCGCTTTGAATCAGGCGTACAACAGTATTCAGATCGTGATCGCGGACGACGGTTCGACGGACGACACACAGAAATTAGTTGCAGCCTACGGGCCGCGTGTGACGTACGTCCGGCAGGCGAACGCCGGCGTGTCAGCCGCGAGAAACTTCGGAATGAGGCACGCTCGCGGAGAGTTTATCGCATTTCTCGATTCCGACGACAGCTGGCAACCCTGGAAGATTGAGGCGCAGGTCACCGCGCTGCTGCGTCACCCCGACGCCGGAATTGCCTGGACTGATATGTCGGCCATCGACGATTCCGGACGGCTAATCTGTGCCCGTCACCTGCGAGTAATGTACGCCGCTTACACCAAGGTACTGATCGAAGAGGTGCTCGATCAGGTCGACACCACTGGTGAACTATCTCCGGCCGCGCCCCCGGAATACTCGGCGAACGCTGTGAGAAAGGGCGATCTATCACGAGCGATTCTGCTCGGGAATCTGATTCATACATCCACTGTGCTTTTCCGCCGGTCGTGGCTCGAAAGAACGGGAGGATTCGACGAGTCGTTTGCGCGTGCCGGTGAGGACTATGAGTTCTACATTCGTCTTTGCTCTGCAGGGCCGGCCGTGTTCATTGACACGCCATCGACGTATTACCGAGTTGGCGCGGCAGACCAGCTCACCAGGCCAGCAATGATGTTGGAGATTGCGCGCAATAATCTCCGGGCGGTCGAGAAATGGCTTCCCGGCGCTGCGCCCGACGCCGTCCTCGTACCACACATGCTTCGGCGTCGCGTATCAGAATCGTTGGGCTGGGTCGGCGAGACCGAGCTGGAGGCGGGCTACAGGTGGGCGGCAAGCCGAAGACTCTTGCACAGCCTAGCGCTGAGGCCGACGCTAGATCGCCGCGTGCTGCTGTTGGTGCGTTGTGTACTTCCCAGCAAGGCTGTCGATACGTTACGCAACCTACGGAGCGGGATATTCCGCTAGCGGTTATCGAGACACAATCCATCACATGCGAAAGCAGATTCTCTTTCTCTCTCAAAGCCTTCCATTTCCGCCGCACAGTGGAGTCACTAACCGGACCTACCACATCCTGCAGGAATTGCAACGCGAACACGACGTCACGCTAGTGGCATTTTCGCGTCGCAATCACCAGCCGGACGCCGCTGGCCGCGAGGGGGCAGCCGCGGCCCTTCGCAGGGAGATTTCTAATGTCATGCATCCGGTACCGCTCAAGTCGGAATGGTCCATCGCCAGCAAACTTCTTAATCACGGGCTGAGCGTGTTGACACGCGAGCCGTACATTTTCTACGAGTACGGGAATCAAGCCTTTGGTGATCAGTTAGGGAGGGCCGTCGACCAGGTCTCGCCAGATCTGGTGCATCTGGACAGCATGGATTTATACCGCTGGCTCGATCGGATTCCCCCGGTCCCGACCGCCTGCACCCACCACAATCTGGAATCCGAATTGTTGCGCCTCCGGGGCGAACACATTCCTAGCAGGCTTGTGGGAGCTTATGTCGAACACCAGGCCAAACTCGTTGAAAACGTTGAGCGACGGCTCACGCCTCAATTTGATCTCAATGTAATGACCTCCGTTCGCGACGCGGAACGACTGCGGGCGCTTGCTGGTGAGGTGCGGACTCATGTCACTCCGAACGGAGTCGATGTGGAATATTTTCGACCGACGCCCCCGGCTGAGGTGGTTCCCGGACGAGTCACCTTTCTCGGCCCAACTTACATGTTCCCCAATCGTGACGCGACCGATTTTTTCCTGGCGGAAGCGTGGCCATCCATTAGAAGGGGCTGCCGTGACAGCTCCTTTCATTTGATTGGAAAGAATTCACCCGCTGAGAAGGCTCGCTTCGAGTCTTACCCGAGCGTTGCGTGTCACGGATACGTCGCGGATATCCGGCCCTACTTCGCCGAAACCGCCTGTTCGGTGGTGCCTCTCAGAGTGGGTGGAGGTACTAGGCTGAAAATCCTCGATGCCTGGGCGATGGGAAAGGCGATTGTTTCCACTTCAATAGGCTGCGAAGGGCTCGAAACAGTTGATGGCACCAACATCCTGATTCGAGATGATCCGAAGGAATTCGCGGAGGCCGTTGTCGATGTGCTGCGCGATGACAAGCTTCGATACAATCTTGGCCACGAAGCGCGGAAGACCGCCGAACGCTGCTACGCCTGGCCAGTCGTGGGACGCGAGCTCAACGCAAAGTACAAGCAACTCCTGGCCGGAGCGCCGGCAGAATTAAGTCACTCCGTACCGTCTGACAATTCTGCAATTTCCCCACGCGAATCGGCGACGCCTTATTCACTCCCCGCGCTCACTCCTCGGTAGACCTCTTCGACTGCAGCAAGCCACCCTTCGGCTGCAAAAGCGCTCATCACTCTTTCCCGCGCCAGCAGGCCTCGTTGCTTGGCGGCGGATGGATTATGCGCTATCTCGCCGAGAGCTGCAGCGATCATCGCTGGCTTTTCCGGAGCAACGAGGAGCGCGTGCGCCGAAGTAACTACATCCGGCACGCCTCCGACGCTGGTCGCGACGATCGGCGCGTTCGCGTACATAGCTTCGAGCAGTGTAATCGGAGTACCTTCGGTCCGAGAGCTTAGGACGAACGCGTCGAAGGCGGCGAGCAAATTCCCCGCGTCCGCGATGCTGCCATGAAACGTCACGCGGTTGGCAATTCCCAACTCACCTGCCTGCTGACGTAGGGTGTCACGCTCACGCCCGTCGCCGATCATCGAGAGCCGCCAGTCGCCAGTGGCCAGGGCAAGAGCATTCAGCATCAGGTCCGGACCTTTCTCGTGAGATAGGCGTCCCACCCAGCCCACCACGAGAGAGTCGTCTGCAATGGCGAGACGCCGCCTTCCAGCCGAGCGCGTCAGCAAACTCCCGTCAGGAGAGAAGCCATTGGGAATGCAGTGGATTTTCGCCCTTGGAATTCCGGCGGCGATCAGCCTTTGAACCAAGGGGCTCGACACAGCTATCACCGCGTCGGCCCTCCGCAGGGCGACTGTCTGCATCCACTCGTTCAGCCGGCTGCGTATGCCGCCTCCGGTGAAACCGTGCACAGTGCTTACCGTGGGCACGCCATGCATTCGGGCGACCGCGCCCCCAATGACATCGGAACGATAGCCGTGCGTGTGCACAATTCGTGGCTTGACTTGGTCGATCAACGCGCCCAAGACACTGTATTCCTTTGCATAGTTTCGCGCCCGCACAGTCACGCGCGTGACGGGAACTCCCAGCGCCTCGAGTCGCGCTACAAACGGGTGGCCATTGGCCTGACGCGGCGTGATCACAGCCGCGACACGCACACCCTTCTTGCGCTGGCCCGCCGAAATCATCGCGACAACTTGCTCGAGACCGCCCTCTCGGGTCGGGGCGAGAACGTGAAGAACTAGCGGGCTCGCCGCCACTTTATCCACCAATGCCGCTACTTGGGAACACAGTCACCATTTCTCGAAGAGCCTTCGCCAGAGGGCGCGCGAATTATCGGTCGTGCCTTGCACGCAGCACATTGGCCTGTGTAAGGTACAATGAATGGTCGCCACCGCCGCAGCGTCTGTTCGCGGCATGATGACGCCACACGTTTCCATTCTGTTTCCATTCTGAGTCGACATCCAATTTCGCGCTCAAAAAGAAACGTGCCAAACTCAAATACAATCGACTATGCACAACGTGACAATTGGTTTGAATAGTCGTCGGCCATATATAAGAAGAGAAGGCGCTCGCTGTTAATGGCGAGAGCCTCGAAAAATGGAACGGCAGGATCGCAAACCTCCTCAGAGGTGGGCGACAAAGGCAAACCCGGCGAAAGCCGGCGACGCAAAGCCACGAGGCTAAAGCGCGCTGTTGGACGCTACGCCAGTCGAGCCGCCGACTCACACTACAGAGGAGGTCGCATTCCTATGCGCGCTCTTATCCTGGCAGTGGCCGGCCTCGCAGTTAGTGTCACTGCATGTTCATCGAATGGGACATCGGTTGAAGTTCAACGGATCCCTGTCGCCGCAGTCTCAGTATCGCTGCCGTCGCCATCGCTAGTCGAAGGACAGCGGGTGCGAGCTCTCGCCACCGCACGTGATGCTGCCGGCGCAACACTTCCCAATCGCCCGATAACGTGGCAAAGCTCCAGTTCAGCAATCGCGAGCGTCACCGATTCGGGTGATGTCTCCGCCTTGTCGCCTGGTAGCGTCACGATCAGCGCCACCAGCGAGGGCCAGAGCGGTAGCGCCAGTCTATCGGTTACCGCTGTTCCTCCGGTACCCGTTGCTTCGGTTAGCGTGGCACTGGCTGCGAGCTCCCGGAATCCCGGGCAGACCACACAGGCCACAGCGACCACAAGGGACGCAAACAACAATGTCCTCACAGGCCGCTCGATCACCTGGAGCTCCAGCAATACGGGTGTTGCTACGGTGTCTCCTTCTGGACTGGTGAGCGCACTCGCTGTCGGAACAGCACAGATTTCCGCAACCAGTGAAGGTCAGACCGGCAGCGCAACACTGACTGTTGTTGCGCCTCTTCCTGTTCCGGTCGCATCGGTGAGCGTAACGCTTGGAAGCAGCTCTCTCAATCCGGGATTGACAACGCAAGCTACGGCCACCACGCGGGACGCGAACAACAATATTCTTACGGGGCGAGCGATCGTCTGGGGTTCCAGTAACCAGCTCGTCGCTACCGTATCGACGTCGGGCCTCGTCACCGCAGTTGCCGTTGGAACGGCTCAAATTACTGCGACGAGCGAGAGCCAGAGCGGTAGCGCTGGACTCAGCGTAGTTGCAGTACCGCCGCCACCGCCGCCCGGTTCAGTCGAACCGGCGGGAATGACTCCCATCACCGAGCGACCTTTCAGCGCGTTGAACGAAGCAGGCTGGACCGACCAGGCGTCGCCATACCTGACAATCGTCTCCGAC
>Ga0066704_10000098_pt1 | contig 21344 bp, 17 predicted proteins | sample GraSoiAngelo_153_FD_66458 | JGI IMG/M metagenome (GOLD analysis project Ga0066704, IMG submission 66458) | Grasslands soil microbial communities from the Angelo Coastal Reserve, California, USA - 14_1009_12_40cm | ecosystem: Environmental > Terrestrial > Soil > Grasslands | place: USA... | reverse complement strand
GCCTTGTACCAGAGCACGATTCAATTCTCCTTTACTGTCTCGAGAAATATGTCCCGCAATCGGCGAGGTTAACAATTATCCGCATTTGTGGTAGACGTTTCTAAATCTCTGGACTTTTGACAAGCGTGGCGGGGCAGAAGGAGGAAAGCATGACCAGGGGCCGGATTGTTTTTGTTTTCTTGCTCGTTGGCGGTCTGGTGGCCCTCGGCTCGCTTTCGGCGCAGCAAGAGCACGCACCTCGGGCCGGCCGGATCAGCGACGAGGGTTGTGGGGCCAAACACACGAAGGCTGGCGGCGCGGATTGCGTGCAGAAATGCTGGCGTGGAGGCGCTTCGGTGGGGCACCCGGAATGGAAACCCCAACGAGCCGTCTTTGTAGCAGATGATGATCAAGGAATTTGGATCGTCGAGAACTCCGAAGCCGTTAGGAACTTCCCTGCTGCGCATGTGGTGCTGGAGGGCAAATTCGATTCCGCGAAGAAGACGCTTCACGTTCAGAAGATCACCCCCGCTACGCAGTAGGGTGGTCCAAAATACACGTCAGATCCGGAACTCCCGATTGTCTGGCAGGTGGCAGAGATCACCCGGGAGGCAAATCGAGGAACGGCGAAGTCACCCTAACTGAACTGGAGCACATTCTTATTTGCTTGCTCTCCGGTGCCCGCTCTAGAGCCGATCTTGCCCGGCGGCCAAGGCCCCCGATATAGTGGTGGTTGACGGCAGATCGTCCCTGCCTTGCACTCAACACTCAACCGCTGGGAGTTCAATATCACTGTGGCGAAGACGAGCGCGGCCAAGTCGAAGGAATCAGAGAGCGGTAAATTGCGGATCGGCGATGATTGGAATGCCATCCGCATCATCGCACTGTCGCAAAGCAATCCGCTCAAGGCCATCGCGGAGTTGGTCGAGAACAGCATCGATGCGCATGCCAAGACCATTGCCATCACGCGCGGCCGCGAGCAAGGCGAGCACTATCTAACCGTCAAGGACGATGGCGACGGCATCCCGCGCGATCCGAACGGGCTGCCTGACTTCAAGTACGTCGCAACCCATATCTGCGACTCGGTCAAGCGACGCTTGAAAGCAGACGGCGCCGGAGACGGCGTACAAGGGGATTTGGTATCGGTCTTTTGAGCTTCTGGACCGTGGGCGACACGCTCACGATCACTTCTTCCGGTGCCGATCAGCGAGTCTATCAGATGGTTATGAGTAAAGGGGATCCGCGCTACATCGTAAAGCTTCGACGGGTGCTCTTTGCCGAGCGGGGCACCGAACTCAAGATCGGGCCCTTGCTCGAGGGCATCCGCGGATTGAGCGGCGAGAAGATCCAGTGGTATCTGGCCTCGGAGCTGCGCGATCGTATTCGCAATACGCAGGTTCGTGTAACGGTGATCGATAAACTTGCGCGCAAGCAGTACCAGGTCGAGCCGCGACAGTTCGAAGGCCGCCTGCTCCACCAGCTGCCCACGGTTCGGTCGCCATTTGGCGAGGCGTATGCCGAACTGTATCTCACCGAACCGGCCGAGGACTGCCGGGTCGCCCTCACCAGAGATGGCACGCGGGTGATCGAGGATATCGGAACGCTGCCCGGTTTGGAGCGCCCGCCGTGGAGTTCTCGTTACCTGCAGGGCCTGATTGACGTGCCCTACCTTAGCCTCACACCCGGCACACGTTCCGGGATCGTCCACGATGAACGCTATGGGGCCTTCGTGGAAGCTCTAGTGCCGCTGGAAGCGCACCTCAATGGCCTTATCGACGCACAGCGCCGGGCCGAGGAAGAACAGGCCAGCCGGGAGTCCCTACGTTCCATCCAACGTGCGTTTCGCGAGGCCATGCTGGTCTTGCCGCGCGAGGAATACGACTGGTTCGACATCCAGTCCCGCTCGCCGCAAGCTGCCGGTGCCGGCGGGGCACCGGAGCGAAGTGCGGAGGCCTCAGGTGCAGAGGAAGCGGCGGGCGTTCCGGAACCAAGCGGAGGCGAAGCTACCCAGCGCCAATTCTTCGACGATGCAGGGCCTTTGCACACCGTGGTGATTTCACCAGCGGCAAGCACATTGGCAGTGAGCCAAAGCCGGTGCCTTCGCGCGCTGCCCCGGGATCGCTCACACCGGCGAGTCGAGCAGGACTTGACATTTTCCTGGGAGATCGTCGAAGGGGGTGGCACGCTCTTGTCCACGTCCGATCAAGAAGTAAGCTTCGAGGCTCCCTCATCGCCCGTTCTCGTACGTTTGTCCGTCGCCGTCTCACAGGGTGACATGCGCTGCAGTGCCGAGGCGTTGATCACCGTCACCGACAACCTTGATGTAGCTATCGGTCCAACTGTTGTCAATGCGCGCGACTTACCGGGCTACACCTTTGAACGGGCCGCCGGGGAACTGTGGCGCTCGCGGTTCGATGCCGAGCGCAACCTGATCGTCGTGAATAACGGGCATCGCGATTTTGTTTTCGCCACGCGCAGTCGCGCGCTCCAGCTGCGTTATCTCGTGCGGCTCTATATCAAGGAGTTGGTGCTCAAGAACTTTGCGGGTCTGCCGGTCGAACAAGTGGCCGAGCGCATGATTGAGCTCTCGCTGTATGTCGAAGAGAAATTGAAGTCCACGTGAAGGGTCGGCCCGGAGATGCGGCGTGAATGGAGCTTCGTGTAACCACTGGATGACAAAGCGCTTGGTTGGAGAGGAGGGTAGAACATGACTCCGACGTGGTATCGTGGGGCTCGATGTTCTAGCATCTTTTCGCGCCAACCGTGGCCCCGGAACAGCAGGGTAGCCTTACATACTGGGGACCGTCCGGATGTCTGGCGGATCTCCCCCGGTTAGAGCAGCGGACTCTTAAACCTAATTCTTCCTAGGGGCTTGACCAAAATCTCTCAAGCACGTTAGAGAAGGACAAGGCCGCGACGAATGCCGAGAGTGACAGCTTCGGTGCGGGTTCCAGCGCCGAGCTTGCCGAGGATCGACGCCACGTGAAATTTGGCGGTGTGCTCAGAGATTGCCAGCCGCGCGGCGATTTCCTTGTTGGTTAGGCCACTCGCGAGCATTTCAAGCACTTTGCTTTCGCGCGGGGTAAGGGGCTCGATGAGTTCTGCGAGTGGGTGCGATGCTGGCTCTGTCGCCGGAAACATGGCGCTGACTTCCGCGGGATGCATGACAATGAGTCCTGCCGCCGCGGCCTCGAGAGCAGCGACGAGTTGCTCTGATGATATATCGCTGGGCAATACTGCCCGGACGCCTGCTCGCAGCGCTTCAGCGAGCCAGGTGGGCTCAGAATGGTCCGAGAGAACCACGATGGTGGCTTCGGAAGCAAGTTCGGACGCGACAAGAGAATCCATCAACGCTTCGAACTGTTCGCCGGATGCCTCAACGAGAACGATCTCAGCTTCCAGGTCCGGCCATTGACCGGCGAGCGATTCGAAGTTTGGGGCGCTGCCGACGAGTTCCACATCCCGGGTCGGGAGCAGACTCTGCAGGCCTGCACGAGCCAGCGGCGAAGCGGCGACGATGAACACGCGAATCACGCTGCCGCGAAACTCCTCGATGCATTCAGAACACCTAACTGAACGGTTACGCAGCGGACCCGCGAGTAGTCTCCGCGCAGAAATTCGAGCCTCACGAGTCGCGGACCGCTGCCTTCGAGGACTTGCCAGAGGTCCGCGAGCAATGTAAAGGCTTCTTGTTCGGTGCCCAGTAAAATGTCGCCCGGCAAAAGAGAAGCAGAGGAAGCCGGACTGCGGGGCTCCACTTCGAGGACCATCAAACCAAAGGTGTGGCTGCTCGCGTGAGCCGCATTGGATCGGGGAACTCGCACTGGACGAACGGTCACGCCAAGCCAAGCGTCTGATGGGCCAGCGGAAAGAAAATTTCGAACCACATCACTCGGAATGGCAAGCGCGAGGCGTCCCGCGACCATGGTGTTGATTCCAATGACCCGGCCGCGGGCGTCGGCGAGTGGCCCACCGGAATTGCCAGGAGCCAGGCGGACGTCCGCTTGCACCCACGATCGTGAGCCGAGGCCGTGAAGCGGCCCGACTGCATGGATCACCCCGGTGGTCAGGGCGCCAACGAAACCCAAGGGATTTCCGATGGCAATGGCGAGTTCGCCGGGGCGAACCTGGGATGAGTCGGCGACGAGAGCCAAGGGGAGATTCCTCGCATCGATGCGCAGTACGGCGAGGTCTCGGCGAGGATCGCGTGTCGCGACCGTGGCATCAAACTCGCGTCCGTCCCAAAGTTGAAGGCTAACCTGTGCACTCCGCACCACATGGGCGTTTGTGACGATGGTGCCGTCGCTCGACCAGATCACGCCGGAGCCGCTGCCGCGACCCCTGGCGTGGATGACCACTGTCGAGCGACGGAGTTTCTCCGCGATTTCGCCGAATCCCGTGACCGCCATCTCATTCGCCTCCATGCGGGCGTTCCCCGACTACGATGGTCCTTTCTTGGACGGAGCCGCCACGAACGATTTGGAGCGAGAGTGATTTGCCGATTGCGTCCCCGGCCAGAACAGACTGAACGTCTTCGAGTCGAGTGATGGGGTGGCCACCGATTGCGACGAGAATGTCGCCGATGACGATGCCAGCCTTGTCTGCGGGGCCGCCGGGGTGTACTTCCAGAACGATCGCGGCGGTCTGCTCGTTCCGCTGCAACGTTTCTCGAAGAGCACCGGGTAAGCTCACCGGCTGCAAACCGACGCCAAGATATCCACGTGGTATGCGCCCTTTTTTGAGAAGCGTGTCGGTGATCTTATTTATGGCCGAAGCTGGAACGGCAATGGCGCCGAAACGCGTAAAGCGCGGCGTCGCTACGCCGACCGCAGCACCGTGCGCGTCGATGACCGCGCCGCCTATGGCGGTGGGCTGCAGCCCGACGTCGAGCCGGATGTATGGAGCGAGCGACGCGCCGGTCCAAGTGCGGCGGTCCGGCGCAACAAGGCTGACGACTCCGAGGGCAGCTACCGGCCCACTTGCACGCGTGCGGCCCACCACCAGCGCCAGGCTACCGGGTTTTAGCGTGGCCACATCGCCGAAGTCTGGCACCGCGTTATCGGCCTCGGCACATTTCAGGACCGCGATATCTGTTGAGGGATCACGGCCTGCAAGAGTTGCTGACACGACGCGGCCATTCGGTAGCGTCACCTGAATTTCTTCATCCCGGCGCAGCGCGTGTTCGGACGTGACGATCACTCCGCGACGCCACACGACGCCGCTGGAAGAGCCGCGTCTCTCCGTGTGAATGGCCACCACGCCAGCGGCAGCGTGATCCGTGGCTTGCGCCAGGGCGTTTGAAAGCTCGATGAGTTCTTTAGACATGTTCTATCCTCCATGAAGAAGATTCCACAGAGGCGTATCCGGCTACATCCGCCGATCGGCTAGGTCTGAACCCGGAAGATTGGGCAGGTCTTGGGCGTGGCAGGTGAGTGCGAACCAGCTAGACGCGATCCGGCCGCCAACGCTCAAGACCTGTCTTTGGCGAATTGTTATTTCCGACTATGATTCCTCAGATTCGCCGTCCTGCTAGGATTCTACGATGCGCAATCTGCTCGTTCTATTCATCCTGTCTCTAGCGGAAACGCCGTCTGGTGCGAATGCCTTTGATCTAACGGAGCTGGTCGTCTGTCCTTGACATAAAGTACTTTGTGTCATAAACTTTATTTCATGAGCGTACCTGCTGAGCCCTTTGTGAGACCCCCGCGACACCATTGGAGTCCTCCGGAGATGACCCGGCCGCCGCTCCTTGATCCCACCAGTTGGGCAGGACCGTTGCAGCGCCGGTACGCGCTGCTGATCAATCCCTTTTATCCGAAAGACCCGAACGCGAGCTTCGGGAAACACATGCTTACTCCGACACTGGCTCTGACCAGCTTCGCGGCGACGACACCGGAAGACTGGGAAGTTCGATATTGGGACGAAAACCTGCTTGACGGCCGGCCGCCCTTTCGGCCCATGCCGGAGCTAGTGGGGATTACGGTCCACCTGACCTTCGCAAGGCGCGCTTTCGAGCTTGCCCACTGGTACCGAAGCCGCGGAAGCAAGGTCATCCTAGGAGGACTGCACGTGCTGTCGTGTCCCGAAGAGTGCGCACCACACGCAGACGCGCTCGCCGTAGGCGATGGAGTGCAGCTGTGGCCGCGCATCGTGGCTGATGTGGAGTCGCGCCAGCTGCAGTCAAAATACGTGGCAACCTATGAAAACAACTATCGCGAGGATCCGGCGCCAAGGCGATCTATTCTACCGCGACAGAGTTTTTTGACGACCAGCAGTCTGATTGCTACGCGCGGTTGTCACAATCGGTGTGGGTTCTGCTACCTGGCAACTGATGGCTTGCGCATGCCGTATCGAATGCGAGATCCCCAGCAAATAGCCGGGGAGTTTGAAGCCGATGACCAGCCGTACGGCGTCTTCATCGACAATAACCTGGGCTCGAACAGGGAGTATCTCCGCAAGCTGTGTCATGCGCTGAGACCGCTGAACAAGATCTGGAGTGCCGCCGTCTCGATCGATGTCACCGACGATCCCGGTCTAATCCGAACCATGGCGCTTGCAGGCTGTACGGGCGTATTCGTCGGCTTCGAGTCACTGACGGATGAAAACCTCACCGATGCACGGAAGAAAACGCCGAGGACGGCCGATTACGCGCGCCGCGTGAGCATGCTCCACGAGAATGGAATCCAAGTGAACGGTTCGTTCGTGCTGGGATTTGATCACGACCGCAAGGATGTTTTCGCTAGCACGGCCGGATGGGTCGAGGAGAACCGCCTGGAATGCTCAACGTTTCACATTCTCACGCCGTATCCGGCGACTCCGCTGTTCAAGCAAATGGAGGCGGAAGGGCGATTGCTGCACCGCGACTGGACTCTTTACGATACGGCGCATGCCGTGTTCCGTCCAAAGCACATGTCACCGGAGGAACTGGAGCAAGGTTACGCGTGGATCTACGAGCGGCTCTTCTCCCACGCCTCGATTTGGCGACGTCGGCCCGAGGATTGGCGCGCGGCTGCACCGTATTTGGCGATGTCCTACCTGTACAAGCGTTCCAACAGGTTCTGGCACCTGCTCATCAAGCATCACTTGGTACACGCCGTGTGGCGACCTCTGGTCGAATTGACGCGCATGCGGCACTTGCGGTTCCGAGAGGGGCTCGCCGAGCCCGAAGCGCGGAGTGCGCCTCCAGGTAGCGTGGTGGCAGCAGGCGTGTAGCACCGTCGATCTCGGCGGACGGCTGAAAACCAACGAAGCCTTTTCAACATCAGTTTTCACAAGAGCAGCACTTGGAGTGCGCCAAAGTTCTGCAGAGGCCACACAAGCTTCGGGGCGCTGGTAAGCTTTGAAATCAACTTAATCACCATGTGGCGGAGCCGCGTCGAGGGAAATCAGCAAGTCCTGATCAAATCGGGCTACCTTAAATTCACCTTCTCTTTTGAGCTTTCATTGTCATTTGCCGCCACTCTTTACAATTCGCATAACGCTGGTATGACGCCGTTCCCTGCTTGCCGGCATGTGGCAGGTACACGGGAAACGCCCGCTCCTGTAGCCTGAATTGTTGACGGTAGATTCGAGACATCATTTCTTCGCTGGCTCTCCGGTTAACAGCGCTTTGCAGCGATCTCGCTAACCTCTCGTCGTTGCCAGGTTCTTGACTCTCCTTCTAACCCAACCGCGAGATCTTGGACGCCGCGCCGGATTTCACGCGCGTCCACCGCGGCAAAGCCCATCTGCAGTCCTTCTCGTGCCACCCGTCCTCGGTTGTACCGGCTTAGTGGAATCACTTCCACGTCTCGTTTGGCCGCGGCGCTCGCGGCCGATTCCCCATGGATGCCAGCACACAAAAACCCGGCTGTCTGCAGCCCCGCCTCAACGCCTGATATCCAACCGCGGCTGGGAAAAACTCCTCTCCTTGCCAACGGCTCACTTGTTCTAGAATTGAAGCTGGGTGGCGGAGAGAAGAATGGCCCACGACGTTTCGATAAGACGCTATTTGGCACTCGGGAGTCTTGTTCTCGAACTGGTTGTTTGTCCGACCCTGCCGGGCCAGGCGACTAAATCTCCCTCTTCGATTTCCGTTCCAAGCGAAGTCACGTCGTGGTTTAAAAGCGCGGCAATACCTCTGGACAGCACGAGTCCCGAGAGCGGGTGGGACGACCTGCGCCGGATGGAGTCAACCATTGGGAATGCGCGCATAGTCGCCATGGGAGAGGCCACACATGGCACTCGGGAATTCTTCCAACTGAAGCACCGCATGCTGGAGTTTCTCGTCGAAAAAAAAGGCTTCACGGTTTTCGGAATTGAGGCGAACTGGCCGGAATCCCTGGCGATCAACGATTTTGTGTTGAACGGTACCGGCGATGCTACGGAGGCGCTCGACAGTTTGTATTTTTGGACCTGGAACACAGATGAAGTGCTGGACATGATCCGATGGATGCGCAAGTACAACCAAGACCCGAAGCATACGAACAAGGTAAAGTTTTTTGGGTTCGACATGCAAGTGGCGCACGTGGCAGTGAGAAATGCGGAGAGGTACCTGGAAAAGGTTGACCCCGGAGAAGCCAAAGTGGCCTCGACGGTACTTGCTCCTTTGAGTGATGCCGACCGAGAACGCGAATCTGCAAGCAAATCGAGGTATTTCTGGCAGAAGACCGGGGAGATGATTGAATCCTTGTTGGAGTGGCTGGAACTCCGGAAGAAAGTGTACGTGGAGGCATCCTCGCTGAAAGAGTGGACATTGGCTCGACACAATTTGGAGATCGTGCGACAGGCTGTGGAAATGCATTCAGTGGACCGGTCGGGCAATTTTTCGCCTCGCGACCAGGCCATGGCGGCGAACGTAGAATGGATTCTTGACCAGGAGGGACCGGAGTCAAAAATCATGCTATGGGCACACAACGGACATGTGTCCACGGCGCCGCTCGGAGACGGCGAGTCCATGGGCACGGTCCTGCGGAAGACTTACGGGGAGAAAATGGTGGTGTGTGGGTTTTCTTTTGACCAGGGTTCTTTTCAAGCGCTGCAGAGAGGCAAAGGGCTTCGGCAATTCACCGTAGGTCCAGCAATTCCGGGTTCGCTGGATGCCGCCCTGGCAGCCGCGGGAATTCCCCTGTTTGCCGTTGATCTGCGTGCCGCGCCATCGAGCGGAGCGGTTGCCGAGTGGTTGAATACCCCACAACCAATGAGAAGTATCGGGGCGATTTACAGCGATAGTGCGCCGGAGGCATATTTCGGTCTCGTGTCTCCCCACAGCTTTGACGTGATCTTATTCGTCAAGCACACAACGGCGGCACACGAGAATCCAAAGTACTCGGAGATTGAACTTCGCAGAGGGGCCATTATGGGGAAATGGAGCTCGCGCTCATGGAGGACGACAGAGGGCGATGAGCGAAGCGATGCTCCGATGAGATAGACTGGGCGCGTGAGGATGTTCGATGGACGCGCAGTATTTGAATCTGCCCTGCGATCCGGAAACGCAAGAGGCGAGGCTCTACGGTACCGCTGTCCGCCAAATCGTAGAACGCGCGAGTACTCGGCGCTGAGGGCAGGCTATTTCTCTTATCCGAGAGGTTTGTGTGTGAAATGTCGGACGCCGCTGCTGTATTCGGCTGCGATGTGCCCGTTCCCGCGGAGCTTGTACTTGTAGGTGGTTAATCCTTCAATGCCCATCGGACCTCGCGCATGTAGTTTGCCGTTGCTTATCCCCAACTCTGCGCCGAGGCCGTAACGGTAGCCATCCGCAAAACGTGTCGAAGCATTGTGAAATACGCCGGCGGCGTCGACTTCCTGCAAAAAACGCTCAGCGACTGCTTGGTCTTCGGTAACAATGCATTCAGTGTGCTTCGAGCCGTACCTTTGAATGTGTTCCAGCGCCTGTTCCACCGTATCCACAATCTTCACCGAGAGGATGAGGTCGGAGTACTCGGTTGACCAATCCTTTTCGATCGCAGGGACCAGTTGGGCCTCAGGAAGCAGTGCCAGAACACGGGGACAGCCACGAACTTCCACACTTGCTCTATTTAATTCTGCGACTACTCTAGGCAGGAATGCGGCGGCAACATCCTTGTGCACAAGAAGAGTTTCGACGGAGTTGCAAGCCGCAGGGTACTGAACCTTAGAGTCTAACGTGACTGTCACGGCTCTGTTCAGATCCGCAGCGCGATCGACGAACACATGACAGATTCCCTCACCGTGGCCCACGACAGGGATACGGCTATTCTGTTCCATGAAGGCAACGAACTCCTTCGAACCGCGCGGGATCAACAGATCGACTTCACCCCGGAGACGCAAGAGTTCCAGCACATCCGAACGAGATTGCAGTAGGTGGATGGACTCCTGAGGTACATCGGGAAACCTGCAAAGCGCCTCTCTCCAGACGGCTACAATGCTTTCGTTGCTATTTGCGGCTTCGGCGCCACCTTTGAGCAGAACCGCGTTGCCGGACTTGAGCGCCAGCGAAGCGACCTGCGGAACGACATCGGGCCGAGATTCAAATACCACCGCAATCACACCAAGCGGGCAGGATTCTTTGTGCAAGATCAGGCCTTGGTCGAGCTCGGTGGCTGCCAGCCGTTTTCCCAGGGGGTCAGGCAGATTTGCGACCTCTCGGATGCGGGCGGCCATCTCGGTGATACCACTCTCGTTGATCCGCAGCCGTGAAAGCATGGCTGGCGTCATCTCTCCTGTAGATGCGAGCGTCTCCGCGGCGGCGCAGTCCCTTGCATTGGCCGCTAGAACCCGCCCGCCATTTCCTTCGAGTGCGTCCGCAATTGTCAGGAGAGCGGCGTTTCGGGTTTCGCCCGAGAGGAGTGCAAGTTTTCGGGACGCCTCCCTCGCCGAGCGCGCAATGGAAGCGACATCAGCGAGTGGTCTCGTGCTAAGCGTCTTGCTCAAGCTTCGCGCTCCAGGAGAACAATGTTGTCGCGAGTGAAGAGGATACGAGCAGTCGCTGCCGCTTCGCTAGCGCAGTTGGCAATCCCTCTTGCAAATTCGTGGCCCTCGACGTCCGCGATGCTTACTACATCCATCGGACCAAATTGCTTTTCAACGCGAACGACACCCGATGAGAGCAAACTGGCCTTGCCGCACGTTATGGCACGCTGCGCCCCCGCGTCAACGACGACGCGGCCACGGACCCCGGCCGCGTAAGCAAGCCAGCGGCGTTTGCCCTTCATTCGGCTGGAAGGCAGAAAAACAGTCCCTTCGGATTCTCCCGCAAAGATGCGTGGAAGTGTTTCTGCCCGACTACCATTGGCGATCACGGCCACCCCACCACAATTCATGGCAATTTCGGCTGCTTCAAGCTTCGTCCGCATGCCGCCGCGCCCGAAATGCGAAGGCCCGCTCGCGAGAGCTCTCAACTCTGGTGTCACCTTCGAAATCAGCGGGATCACTTGCGTGCGACTTCCTAATCCTGCGCGTGTGTGTTTCGTAGAACCCTGTGTACCTAAGAGACCATCGACATTCGTGAGAAGGATGAGCGCATCTGCTTCCAAGCCGCTCATGACAAGTGCAGCCAGCCGGTCATTATCACTGAAAGCTACCGAACGAGGACTGTCGCCAACGGTTTCAAGTTCCGCTGTCGACACTGTGTCGTTTTCGTTGACGATGGGCAAAACACCAAATCCAATCAGTTTTTCCATCGTTCGGCGCAGGTTTGAATAACGCCGCCAGTTGCTGAAATCTTCTTCGGTCAGCAGCACTTGAGCAATCTTTACGTCGTACGCACCAAACAGCCTCTTATATGCTTCCATCAGCAAGCCCTGACCAACGGCGGCGCAAGCCTGCTTGGTTACCATGTCTTTCAGGCGAGATGGGTGGAGTCCCAGCCATCCGCGACCGAGTCCGACGGCGCCGGACGACACCAGGACGACTTGGCGGCGGTTCGTTTGGAGGGTGGCGATTGCCTGCACAATCGGTTCGATCCGTTCCAAGGAGAGCTCGCCCTGGGAGCCCGTGACCGTGCTGGTTCCCAACTTAATGACTACTCGTTTTGTGTTACGCAAGAGGCCATTTCTGCGTTGGTCGCCCTGATGTAGGGATTGGCTCATTTGATTCCGCCTGCACTCACTAGAGTACGACATTCGTTGTGGTTGTCGAACTCGAAACAAAGGGGCCCTCAACATCTTCCGCCGTTTTCGCGTCTGACACTTCACAAAGACCAATTGCCCGGACGCTCTCAATAACTTCTGATCCTGTCACGTCCTAACGCCCGAACGCTATATCAGACTGCTCCACGATAGCGCCTCCGCCTCTGGAACGGACGGAGAAAATCAGGATTACATTTGCGTGGGTTCTACGGTACCGTTCTCGCAACGTCAAACCACAACGCGCGAGGAGTCCCGCGACATCCAGCAAGATCGACCGTAATTGCACCCAACTGCACCCAACGCGAACTGCTGCCAATGATTTCCGAGGTATTCAAATGATAAGGAAACAAACCGCTATAGGGAGTTCAATCTCAGTTGCGAGCATTTGCGGTAAGTCGCTTAACGGCCAACCATTTTCTGCAGGTGCTCCGGATACCGCGCACCCTCAACCTTGATTTTCGAAGCCGCACTGTCGATTTCGCGCAAATCGTCTGCTGTGAGTTTGATGTTTACCGCCTCCAGGTTCTCCTCCAGCCGCGATACCTTGGTCGTGCCGGGAATCGGAACTATCCATGGCTTCTGCGCCAGCAGCCATGCCAGCGCGATCTGCGCCGGTGTCGCCTCCTTCTGTTCTGCGATTCTGCCCAGCAGATCCACTACCGCCTGATTTGCTTTCCGCGCCTCGGGCGAGAAACGCGGCACGATGTTGCGGAAATCGGAACTGTCGAACGTAGTCTTCTCGTCGATCTTCCCGGTAAGGAAGCCTTTCCCCAGCGGACTGAATGGCACGAACCCAATTCCGAGCTCTTCCAGCGTCGGTATTAGTTCCGCTTCAGGTTCTCTCCACCACAACGAATATTCGCTTTGTAGCGCAGTCACAGGCTGAACCGCGTGCGCGCGACGGATCGTTTGCACTCCCGCTTCCGAAAGTCCGAAGTGCTTCACCTTGCCTTGCTGAATTAATTCCTTCACCGCTCCCGCCACCTCTTCAATCGGCAGGTTCGGGTCAACGCGGTGCTGATAGAACAGATCTATTACATCCGTCTTGAGTCGCTTCAGCGAGGCCTCCGCGACTTCTTTGATGTGCTCCGGCCGACTGTCCAACCCGGCCTGCTTGCCAGTGCTCGGATCAATTTTGAATCCGAACTTCGTCGCAATTTTCACTCCGTCACGAAACGGCGCGAGCGCTTCACCGACCAGTTCTTCGTTCGTGAACGGGCCATAGACTTCCGCAGTATCGAAGAATGTGACGCCGCGTTCGACTGCCGCTCGAATCAGCGTGATTCCTTCCTTCTTGTCCACCGCCGGTCCGTAGCCGAAACTCAGACCCATGCAGCCCAGCCCAAGAGCTGAGACTTCCAAGCCGCTTTTTCCAAGTTTGCGCGTTTCCATTGTTGCCTCCCTTAACCGTTTCTCTCATTCCGAGGTTAGGATGAAACGCCACCCCAGCGGTAGCCCGATCCTTCCGATTTATTGCCTATTCCTCTTGTTCCTTGAGAAATCATTGGCGTTCCTGGAGCAGCGCGGCTATCTTAAGGCTAGGCACAAGGACAGGAATACATGAAAAACCTCGGCAAAGACCTTACTCGGCCGCAGGGCCGAGCCCAGGAATTACTCAAAGAGCTGGCTGGTGAGATTGCCTTTTTCGTTGGGTCCAGAGAGAGGCTGATAACCGACGTTCCCGGCTTGCTGTTGAGCCGCCGGACCGCTCCAACAGCACCGGCCTCCGCTACCTACGAGCCCAGCCTCGCCGTCGTCGCGCAAGGCCGCAAGCAAGCAAACCTCGGCGGAACCAACTTCATCTTCGACCAGTCGCGATACCTGCTGACGTCGCTCGATTTGCCTGTCATCTGCAATGTGATCGAGGCAAGTGAGCAGGTGCCCTATCTCTGTTTCGTGCTCAAGCTCGAAATGCCCGCAGTCCGCGAACTCCTGACCCGCGAGGAGATTCAGGCGCCCGAGGCGCCGTCGGACGAGCCTGCCATGGCCACCGGTGAAACCACGCCCGAGTTACTAGATGCTTGCTGCCGGCTCGTGGACCTGCTGAACGCGCCTCAGGACATTCCATTTCTTTCCGGCCTGATTCAACGCGAGATCATCTACCGAATTCTTCGCGGACCAGAGGGCGCGCGTCTCCGTTCAATCGCAACGCTAGGAGATCAGAGCCACCGCACGGCAAAGGCCATCGCCTGGGTCAAGGCGAACTTCGCGAAGCCCCTCCGCGTGGAAGATCTCGCCAACATCGCGGGGATGGGCGTCTCGACACTGCACCACCATTTTCGTGCGCTCACCGCCATGAGTCCTCTTCAGTATCAAAAGCAACTTCGCTTGCAGGCAGCTCGCGAACGCATGCTCATGGATGGTCTGCATGCCGCCAGTGCCGCCTTTGAAGTCGGATACGAGAGCGCCACTCAATTCAATCGCGAATACAGCCGTCTCTTCGGCCAACCACCCATGCGCGATATCCGCACCCTCCGCTCGCCAGGCGCTCCACGCCTGGAGTCGGTCGGTAATCGGCAAAGCGTTAGCTGAGCGTGTTGCCAACAAGCACCACAAGGAACAGGCGACGAATGGCTGGCAAGTTTCTGAGATCGCCCTTTCTGGACCGTAGTCCCCAGATTAACTTCTGGGTAGCCGGAAGTTGTCGCGTGGTGGTTCGACTCTATGGCTTGCTGCCGTTCAATTGCTCAAGCTGCTTTTTGGCCCACTCGTCCTGGGGATTCAGTTCGAGAATCTTCTGGTAATCCGCCCTGGCTTTCTCCACTTGCTTGTTTGCCACGTGGGACATTGCCAAAAGGTTGTACGCCCAACCCGAGGGCGGAGTGTTGACTTCGACGTTGAGCTCCATGATGGCCACGGCTTCCTTGGCCTTATCCTGTTTGAGCAAACTCTCCGTCAAAATGTTCAGCGACGTTTCTCCGAAGTCGTATTGGCCGTTTCCAAGCCCGTTTTTCCTGAGATCGCGATAGAGAGCGAGCGCTGCCTGAATATCTTTCTTATCGATCGTTTCCGCGAGAAGCGCGTTCATGGTTTTCGGGATGCTAAGCTGGTGGTGACAGGTCACACACTCCACGCGGATGGGTGCGGTCCGCCCCATCTTGGCGATGTATTCCTGGTTGATGGCATCGACCATGCGTAACATGGCGCGTGCGGTTTTCTTGGTGTCTTTTCCATCGGAAGCAAAATCCATTTGTTCGCGTTTGTTGCCATCTTTTCCCGCATGGCAGAATTGGCAGCGGACGCCCAAGCTGAAGGAAAATCCGCGCATATTTCCCATGAGCTCTTGACGTGAAATGGTTTTCGGAAAGTATTGCAAATTGGTGAATTTGTCGGGCATTTGAGCCTCGGCGGCGAGAGCCGCCAAGGACAGCAACATCACTGTTGTTGCGGGCAAACTTGCTATGCGAAATCTGTAGAACATCGCTCGCCTCCCTCTGCGCTTGCTACTCGACTGAATGCAGTATGCATAGGGTAGCGATTTGTCCGCCAGTTGTGGTGGGGAGAAGTTCAATTTTTTGTCCGGAATCTTTCAGGAAGGTGTCCAGGAAATGTAAATTCCAACATTCAAAGACGGATGGCCGATACTACGAGTGCTATACTCGCAATTCTGAATGGCAATTTCGTTATCCTGGCATTCCCGAAGGACTCGGACAGCCCTGATTGTCTTGCTCTTGTTGGTGAGCCTGGCAACCGCAAGCTTGATCGTGCTGCAGGCCCAATACGCAAATGCTTCGCAGCGGGCCACTGTTGAGAGCGTCCTCCACGACTATTCCTCACTAGTTGCCGACGAAGTCATCCGCAGATCGAGTGCGGAGATTGGTTATTACGGCTATTACCCGCTAGTGGCGGCTGTGCTCCACGAAATCCAGTCATCGGGAAAGCTGCCTTCAACGATAAGAGCAACGTTGCTCTCCGCAACGGATCCGCGCGTGAAGCGCGCCTCGGGCTTGGCGAAAGGCTACTACGAGGTTGGATCCATCCACTGGGCGGTTGAGCTTTCTCAATGAGCCGGCTCCTGACGAAGTGGCTGGCTGGCTAAGGGAGAATCTAGTACGAGTCTTCGCGCAGCACAGCGACACTGCATATCAAGTCTTGAACGCTCAAATCGGAGGCGCTCCGCGGACATTTGTCGCAGGCTCCACGCGAGGACCGCAAGGCCGAGAGATAGAGGCTGGCTTCGAAGTTGAGCTCCCGGTTCTGAGGCAATGGTTTGGAACCGTTTTGAACCGTCAGCCCCTCGTGCCGCCATCCCTGGGTCACGGACAAGTGACGAACGAGTTTCTGCATGTCAGCATTCGCGACCACGGGGGAGTGGAACGCTTCCAGCTGGGAGAAGAGTCAGCGCCAAAATTGGCAGTCATAAAGTCTTTTGGTGATACGTACCAAGGAGTTTTCTTAGGTTTCACGGTAGAAGCCTCCATCGATCCGCAGATTTCCCGACAAATCGTCATTGGGGGACTGCCTCGCTCCCGGCTGCCGTTCTTTCTCGCGCTCCTGGCATTGAATGCGGGCCTAATCGTGACGGCCATTCTGCAACTGCGCCGGGAAATGGCTTTCCAGCAACTGCGGGACGAGTTCGTTTCCAGCGTCTCTCACGAGCTTCGGACACCGCTGACGCAGATTCGGATGTTTGCGGAAACCCTGTTGCTGGATCGCATCCGTTCCACCGAGGAGCATCGACGGTCGCTCGAAATCATCGACCGCGAGGCTCGCCGCCTTACGCAACTGGTCGAAAATGTTCTGCAATTCTCCCGAATGGAGAGAACAATTGACTCACTCTCGAAGGAGAATCGTGAACTCGCGCCCCTGATTCAGGAAATCGTGGAGGACTTTGAATCAGTAATGAATGGCAGTGAAACTCAGATCGAAGTTCGTTTGTCCTTTGGCCTGATCGCAAACGTGGACCCCGACGCTCTGCGGCAGATCGTGATCAACCTTCTGGATAATGCCGTGAAGTATGGAAGAAAGAAACAGCAGGTTATCGTGGGACTTGAGGCTTGTGACGGCATGGCATGTCTCTTCGTAGATGACGAAGGACCCGGCGTTCCTTTGGCCGATCGAAAGCGCATATTCGACCGATTTCAGAGACTGGAGCGCGATCGGCAATCAGCGATTGCGGGCACAGGGATCGGTCTATCCGTGGTACAGGATTTGGTGACCCGTCATGGCGGCCGGTGTTCAGTGACTACAGGTGACCGCGAAGGAGCGAAGTTTGTCGTCGAGCTACCGCTTTCCAAAGGACAGGAAGGCACCCGTAAGGAGCAGCTGGAGGAATCGCCTTGAGCCGAATCCTGCTGATTGAGGACAATCGCGATCTGGCGTTCGGTTTGCGAAACAACTGTAGAGTCGAGATGTGGCGCGGTGGTTTAGGTGCGGTCTATCCGTTGCCGGCCCTTTCGTCTGCCGGTGCCTCATTAACCGCGCCATGCTTCCGTTTCCACATCCCGCTCATCGAACTGGACGGGCCCATTTCGGGCATCCAGCTCTCGGAGAAAGAATCACGCTTTCGCCCACGGAAAGTTGCCGGTCCGCTGGGTAAGCCGGACCAAACCAAACTTGTCGTGCAAGGCAGCGTCCGAAAACTGCTTGACCGCCGGCCACGACACTTGGTGTTTGGCGCACAGCCACTGGCGCAGCCTCTTACGAGCGTGTTGCTCAATCGCCCGGTAGGCGTGGCTGACCGGTCCCAGGCAGAAGTAGTTGGCCCACCCATTGATCATCTGGTTGAGCTGCCCCGTTACCTCCTGCGGCTTCCGCTGGGTCTGACTGCGCCGGGTCTCCGCCCTGATGGCCTGACAGATGCGCATCACTCGCTTCTTCGATGGGACCGTGCCCAGATAGGCCCGTCCCGTCTTCGGCGAGTAGCATCGACCAAACGTATAGCCCAGAAAGTCGAACTTCTCTTCCGGCAGCTTGCAGACCCGCGTCTTCGTCTCGTTCACCGTCAATCTCAGCCTGACCATCATGCCCTGCATCGTGGCCCGAGCCTCTGCAGCTTTCCCACGACAGCAGATCACGAAGTCGTCCGCGTAGTTGACAATGCGCGCTTGAAGGCGCTTCTCGTGCCCGAGCTTCCTCCACCCCAGCACGAACCGTCGCATGTAGATATTGCTCAGCAGCGGGCTAAGCGGAGCTCCTTGCGGAGTTCCCCGTCCGTCATCCCGATTGCGCGTACTCCGATGTTTATTCCCTTTCTCGTCGGTCTCTTCAACCGGAGCTTCCAGCCACATCTTGATTAAATGCAGCATTGCTCCGTCGACGATCCGTCGAGCCACCGACTTTAGAAGGTGGGAGTGTGGAATAGAATGAAAATACCCGCTGAGATCTGCGTCAACAATTTCTTCATGGCCGGTGTTGATCAGCTTGTGGACGTGTTTCACTGCGTCCAGTGCGCTGCGGTCTGACCGATAAGCGTACTGTTCCGGCTGCAGATCAGCCTCGAAAATAGGCTCGAGAACTAAAACTGCTGCCATCTCCGCCGTCCGGTCACGGATAGCGGGCACTCCTAACGGCCGCTGTTTCCCGTCCGGCTTGGGTATATACACCCTCCGCACAGGAAGAGGTTGATAGGTTCGGCTTTTCAGCTCTTGCGCCAATTCGTCCAGCCATCGCTCTTCACCGTACGCCTCGATGTCCTCGAACGTCTGGCCGTCTACGCCCGCTGCTCCGCCATTGGCTTTGCAGCGGTGATAGGCAAAATCCAAAACGTCCTTCCGGTACACCTTGTCGTACAACGCGTAGAAACGAAAGTTGGGCGATTCCTTCGCTTTCGCATGTAACGCCGTCTGCAGCTTCTGAACGCTTGATGGGGTTACTAGACTCATCGCCAATCCTCCTGTCCCTCGCTGCTTCTTGCGTCGTCTTTCAACTGAGGCCCCTTCCCTCCACCGGAATTAACGGCTTCATCGGTACTACGAGCCTCTCCGCCATCCCATACGGCCCGGCCTGGCTCTCGCGAGCTGCCAGTTGACCCCTACTGCTGTCTCCGCTGGGACTTCCCGTGTTGCGTCCGATCCACGTCGCCTACTTGCCGTCGCCACTACTCCGGCAGGACCGATGGAACTGTTCGCTCGCTGTCCCATCAGCATCGGCCTCCCTCGATTCCAGACGGTTTGGCTCCTGCGTTGCCTGTTTCGGGGCCTGCTCAGCGTTCACTCACGTTACGGCCTGTAGGCTCGCCAAGTCGCTTAACGACCCTCTACATCAGAGTGCTCCAGCAGCTTCGTCACCTCCACTGCCGCTCCGATTGCTACCGGGTGGAGCGAACCAGTTCCCGGGTGGAGACTTTCACTCCACTATGGATCGGCGCCTTTCTTCACGGCGCACTGGAAATCGAAGGCTACGAAGTCGAGACGGCCGAGGATGGAGTGGCTGGCCTGAAGGCATTCGCGAAGGTGAATCCCGACCTCGTGATTCTGGACCTGATGCTGCCGGAATTGGACGGGTTCCGTGTATTGCGATCATTGCGCCAAGGCGGACACGCAACGCCGGTCCTCCTCCTGACAGCGAAGGGAGAAGAGGCTGACAAGGTTAGAGGGCTGCGGATGGGAGCGGACGATTACGTGACAAGGCCGTTCGGGCTCCTGGAGTTGCTGGCCAGAGTCGAGGCGTTGCTTCGCCGCATGCACGGGGAAGGCACCGCCGCGGGAGATGTGAGGAAGGTCCATCGCTTTGGCGTCATCGAAGTTGACCCCGCTTCGCGCACCGTACGCCGCGCATCGCAAACCGTCGAATTGGCTCCGAAGGAACTCGATTTGCTGCTTGCACTTTTGCGAGCGAGGGGAGCTGTGGTCTCCCGCCTGCAAGTGATGAGGGAGGTTTGGGGATACTCTGCGTCGGTCGTTAGCCGGACCGTAGACACACATATCGCCGAGTTGCGCCGCAAGCTTGAGGAGAATCCGTCCTCGCCTCGTCACATCATCACCGTGCGAAAGACTGGCTACCGGATCAAGTTCTGAAGTAAGGTTCGACTATTCTGCTGCGAAAATCCCTGCGAGACTTAGGTCGCAGGGCCGGGTGATTCGAAGCAAAGTAGCCAGTTCGTCTACACGCGCGGCACGACGGGCCCATGTCCGATTATCAGGAGTTGGCATGCCAGCAACGCGTTCGATGTCAAAGAAGGAATGTCGGTCCAACATGAAAACTATACTCGCTCGCATGGTGAAACGGCAAGAATCCATTAGAAAACTCATTTCCGATGACCCTGCCGAACCGGCCCGGCGCTCTTTCCTCCTGGGACTTGGCGCTGTAGCGGCAGCAAAGACACTGGTTAGTCGAGGCTCTGCCTCTGCCGCTCCCGCTTTGTCTCTTCCCGACGTACTGCGCGTCCCGGACCGTGTTTCTCTTTTTGGCGAAGGCAAGTCGGCCCAGATCAATCTCACGCGCACGGGCGATAGCTGGCAGGGTAAAGATCTCGAGGTGGTCACCGAACTCCGGGAGAGAAAATCCGGTCTCGAGGCTGCCATTCTTGTAAGTGCACCGAATACTGCTCTGACTCGTGTCCGTTTGCGCTGGCATGGTGCTTTCCCTTCCGGTTGGCGATACTTGGGCGATCACTGGGAACGTTCCTACGGCGATCTGGAATTCCGAGGAGTCGCAGGCGACCGCCTCATGCCCTGGTATTTTCTCGCTTCGGATGCCAACGTCACACGCGCTTGTGGTGTGAAGACCGGCGCTTCCGCTATCTGCTATTGGCAGGTCGATGCAGCGGGAGTCAACCTCTGGCTCGACATCAGCAATGGTGGATTGGGCGTTCATCTCGGCAGCCGCCGTTTGCTCGCTGCCACCGTCATCATGCGCACTGGAGAGCCCGGCGAATCCTGCTTCGATGTAGCGACCACTTTTTGCCGAGCGATGTGCGAGCGCCCGCTCTTTGTTCCGAAACCCATCTACGGCAGTAACAATTGGTATTACATGTATGGGAACAACACTTCCGCAAAGGCCAGTATTCGCGATGCTGAACTCCTCGCGGAACTCGTTTCACCAAGTGTCTCAAACCGCCCCTTCTGCATCATCGATATGGGTTGGCACGCCGCGCGTAACGGTGCCGGTCCTGCTAAACAGACAAACGGTTCCTACCCAGACATGCCCGGCCTTGCTGCAAAAATGCGAGATCTCGGAGTCCGCCCGGGCATATGGACTCGGCCTACGCTCACGGTAGAAAAGAAAGCAGAGACGTGGCGTCTCCCTCCGGCCGGTGGCCGCCCTCAGGGCGATCTCATCGTTATGGATCCCACGATTCCGGAAGCGCTGAACTACATGTCGGAAAATGTGCACATC
>Ga0066704_10000096_pt1 | contig 21424 bp, 22 predicted proteins | sample GraSoiAngelo_153_FD_66458 | JGI IMG/M metagenome (GOLD analysis project Ga0066704, IMG submission 66458) | Grasslands soil microbial communities from the Angelo Coastal Reserve, California, USA - 14_1009_12_40cm | ecosystem: Environmental > Terrestrial > Soil > Grasslands | place: USA... | reverse complement strand
CGTCGAAGCCATTGCGAAATATGCAATACAGCAGTGGCGGAAAGATCAGGAACGAGACCGCATAGTGCGAATGCGTAAACACGGCCAGGCAGACAGCGGCGAGCAGCGACAGTGTCAGCGAAAATTCCAGACGTCGTCCGGGCTTGCCTAGCAACCGTCGGCCACGATGCAGGGCGACTGCGGTGAGCGTGGCGAATATCGCCATGCCAAGGGTATGTGCTGCGAACCAGATGCCCAGCACCGATACAAACGAACCCACACCGGCGATGGTGTAGATCGATGCGGCGATCGTGCCGGAAACGGCGCTCGCGAACACATTGCTGCCGGCGGCCACCTGCCCGATGAGTTTGACCTTGGCCGGATTGGTCAGGTCGTTGACGAAATGCGCGAGCGCGAACGCTACGATGCTGGCTTCAAAGATGCTCGCCAGGCTCAGTCCGAGGTTCACGTACCACACGTCGCCGTGAATGCTGCGCGCTAACAAGTTGCCCGCAAGCGCTGCGATCAGGCACCCAGCCCAGAAGCGGCGTTCGCAGGAAAGCAGTACGCCCGTCAGCAGTCCGCTTGCCACCCACACTGAGGACACTGGACCCGTCAGGCGTGTAAAAGCGATCGAGACCCAACAGGCGAAGCCAACCAGAACGCCAACGGCAAGGAACCTGGCTATCGAGCGCATCAGCATGCTGACCTGAACGGGCGTCGTCGTCATCCGGCGTCCTTTTCTGCACGGATGCCGATGATCTTAGGCTAGGCGCCACGGCGCAAGGTGTCATGCGGTAAAAAAATTTCTCGAGGAGCTGTCGATTTTCCGCTTGCCGGCTCGTCGTATTTGATGAAGGGCCGCAAAGCGCCGCAAAGCGCCGCAAACCGGCACCGGCCAATTCATCAAGCAGGAGAATCGACATGCGCTTCATGGTTATAGTCAAGTCCACACAGCAGTCCGAAGCCGGCGCGATGCCAAGCGAAAAACTCTTGGCCGCGATGGGCAAGTTCAACGAGGATCTGGTCAACGCGGGTGTGATGCTCGCCGGCGAGGGCCTGCATCCGAGCGCGAAGGGCGCGCGCGTGACCTTCCTTGGCGACAAGCGCACCGTCGTCGACGGTCCGTTCGCCGAAACCAAGGAACTTGTCGCGGGTTTCTGGCTGTGGCAATGCAAGTCGCTCGAAGAAGCCATCGAGTGGGCCAAGCGTTGCCCCAATCCGTTCGAGCAGGGCGAATCGCAGCTCGAAATCCGCCAAGTGTTCGAGGCCGAGGATTTCGGCGACGAGTTCACCCCCGAATTGCGCGAGCAGGAAGAGCGTCTGCGCGCGCAGATCGCACACTGAGTTTCCATCCCCGGTTCTGGATCCCGGCCAGTCAATGGCCAGGATGACGACCAGATGCATTCATCAAATTGGAGAGAAGTCATGCGTTACTTCAGCACGTTTGTTCCCGATCAAAAAACCAATCCGCTGCATAAGCCCACCGGCGCTGAGCAGGAAGCGATGGGCAAGTTCGTTGCCGAATCGATCGCGCGCGGCGAATTCATCAGCGGCGGCGGTTTTCTGCCGCTCAACCACGGCTGCATCGTGCGTCGCACGAATGGCAAGGCGCAGGTGATCGACGGTCCGTATGTCGAATCGAAGGAATTGGTCGGCGGTTTTGCGATGCTCGAATACCCGACGCGCGAAGCAGCGATCGAAGGTGCCAAGCGCTTCCTCGAGGTCGCCGGCGACGGCGAATGCGTCACCTACGCGATCATGTCGGAAGAAGAGTGCAACGACGCGCAGGCTGCCGCCGCGTAACAACGCGCAGCGCCCGACGCGAGTCGCATATCGGCTGCCATCGCGGCAGCCGATGTGCAGCGCAGCACCGCGGCCTTTGCGTTACGCCCAGCGCATTGCGGACAATACATCGTCCGCATCAAAGGAGAGCACGTGTGTCGTACATGTTGATGATTGTCGAACCCGTCGGTCAGCGCCGCGCCGCCGGCGAAACCGAAGGTCAGGCGCGTTATGCGCGCATGCTCGAATACTCGGCGCAGCTCAAGGCGCGCGGGTTGCTCAGCGCGAGCCAGTCGTTGCGCTCGGAAGCCGAGGGCGTACGCGTGCAGGTGCGTAGCGGCAAAACGGTGCGCGTCGATGGGCCGTTTGCCGAGGCGAAGGAAATGGTCGGCGGCTACTACCTGCTCACTTGCAAGACCAAGGACGAGGCGATTGCGATCGCCGAGGAATGCCCTGCAGCGCAATGGGCGACGGTCGAAGTGCGCGAATTCGGACCGTGCTTCACGTGAGGACACCTCGAAAAACTCACTACGCTCGACAATTTGCGCGCCGGCGGTGCTTGGACCGCGTAGGCAGGATGCCGGAGCGAACATGCACGAAGCGAGTGACCCGAAGGGCGAGTCGCAGATGCGGCGAGTCATCCTCATGTACTTCTATGTACACTGCGGTTCCTGCGCTCCGGCGACGCGCAAATTCTCTTCGCTCGCTACGGTTTTTCGAGCAGCCCTTTGAGTTGAGCGCCGATGTCGAGTGAATTGCACGCACATCGCACGGTCGAAGCGGTCTGGCGCATTGAATCGGCCAAGCTGATCGCAAGCCTCGCGCGTATGCTGCGCGATGTCGGCCTCGCCGAGGAACTCGCGCAGGACGCGCTCGTCGCCGCGCTCGAACACTGGCCGCGCGAGGGCGTCCCCGATAAACCGGGAGCGTGGCTCATGACCACTGCAAAAAATCGCGCGCTCGACCGTCTGCGCCGGCAGCAGCTGATCGAAAGCAAGCACGAGGAACTCGGTCACGACGACAGTGCGCAGGTCACGCGCCCGGATTTCGAGGAGATCGCGGGCGACGACATCGGCGACGATCTGCTGCGCCTGGTCTTCGTCGCTTGCCATCCGGTGCTGTCCACCGACTCGCGTGTCGCGCTGACGCTGCGATTGCTAGGCGGCCTCACCACGGACGAAATCGCGCGCGCATTTCTCGTGCCCGAGCCGACCATTGCGCAGCGCATCGTGCGCGCCAAGCGCAGCCTGAGCGAGGCGCACGTACCATTCGAGGTGCCGCGCAAGGAAGAACTTGCAGCACGTCTCACCTCGGTGCTCGACGTGATCTATCTAATTTTTAATGAAGGCTACACCGCGACCTCAGGGGAGCACTGGATGCGTCCGGCGCTCTGCGAGGAGGCGCAACGCCTCGCGCGCATCCTCGCGGGTCTGATGCCACAGGAATCCGAAGTATTCGGCCTGCTCGCGCTGGTCGAACTGTCGGCCTCGCGCACCCGCGCGCGCACGGCGCCCAACGGCGAGCCGATCCTGCTGCTCGAGCAGAATCGCGCGCGCTGGGACCGCGTGTTGATCAAGCGCGGCCTCGCCGCATTCGCGCTCGCCGAGCAACTCACCGGCACGCTCGGGCCGTATGCGCTGCAGGCCGCGATCGCCGCGTGTCATGCGCGCGCGCGCAGCGCCGCCGAAACCGACTGGCCGCGCATTGTCGCGCAATACGATGCGCTCGCCGCGCTGACGCAATCGCCGGTCGTGGAATTGAATCGCGCGGTCGCGGTCGGCATGGCGTTCGGCCCTGCCGCGGGACTCGAACTGGCCGATGCGCTGCGCGCCGAGCCCGCGCTCGCGAACTACCACCTGCTGCCAAGCGTGCGCGGCGATCTGCTGTTCAAGCTCGGGCGCCACGACGAGGCACGCGAAGAATTCGAACGCGCCGCTGCGATGACGCGCAACGAGCGCGAGCGTGCGCTGCTATTATCGCGCGTCGCGGAATGCGTGCAGGCGCCTGCGGTGCCGCGGCAGCATTGATCGAAGGAAGTCCTGGTTACACTGGAGCGCATGACAGCCCCCGACACGCAATTGTCCGCCCCTGCCGATACCGCCGCGCCGATCGTCGCGGTGTCGGGCCTCAACAAGATCTATGCGAGCGGCCTGCAGGCGCTCAAGAACATCGATCTGACAATCCGACGCGGCGAAATTTTCGCCCTGCTCGGGCCGAACGGCGCCGGCAAGACGACGCTGATCAGCATCATCTGCGGCATCGTCAATGCGAGCTCGGGCACGGTCGTCGCCGATGGCCAGGACATCGTGCGCAACTACCGTGCAGCGCGCGCGAAGATCGGCCTCGTGCCGCAGGAGCTGCACACCGACGCGTTCGAGAGCGTCTGGGCGACGGCGAATTTCAGCCGCGGGCTGTTCGGCAAGGCGCCGGATCCTGTTTATCTCGAAAAACTGCTGCGCGATCTGTCGCTGTGGGAAAAGAAGGACAGCAAGATCATGGCGCTGTCCGGCGGCATGAAGCGGCGCGTGCTGATCGCCAAGGCGCTGTCGCACGAGCCATCCATCCTGTTCCTCGACGAGCCGACCGCCGGTGTCGACGTCGAGCTGCGTCACGACATGTGGCAGATGGTGCGACGACTGCGCGAGAACGGCACGACCATCATCCTGACCACGCACTACATCGAAGAAGCCGAGGAAATGGCCGATCGCATCGGCGTGATCAGCAAAGGCGAGCTGATCGTGGTCGAGGACAAGGAGGTGCTGATGCGCAAGCTCGGCAAGAAGCAGCTGACCCTGCAGCTGCAGAGCCCGCTCGCCCGGATTCCTGACGGCCTTGCCGCTTATCCGCTGGTGCTGTCGGAGGATGGGCATGCCCTCGTGTACACGTTCGACACGCATCGCGAAGAAACCGGCATCGCCACGCTGCTGCGAAATCTCAGCGAGCACGGCATCGATTTCAAGGATCTGCATTCGAGCGAAAGTTCGCTCGAGGAAATATTCGTCAGTCTCGTGAGGGCACAGCCATGAGCGTTGCGGCGATCAATTTCCCTGCGATCCGTGCGATCTACCGCTTCGAAATGGCGCGCACGTTCCGCACGCTGATGCAGAGCATTGCCTCGCCGGTGCTGTCGACCTCGCTGTATTTCGTCGTGTTCGGCACGGCGATCGGTTCGCGCATGGGCCAGGTCGATGGCGTCGCTTATGGCGCCTTCATCATTCCGGGGCTGATCATGCTGTCGCTGCTCAACGAGAGCATCTCCAACGCCTCGTTCGGCATCTATCTGCCGAAGTGGTCGGGCACCATATTCGAGTTGCTTTCCGCGCCGGTGTCGTATGTCGAGGCGCTGATCGGTTATGTCGGCGCCGCGGCGACCAAATCGGTCATGCTCGGCGTTTTGATTCTGGTCACCGCGCGCGCGTTCGTGCCCTACGAGATCGCGCACCCGCTGTGGATGGCAGGTTTCCTCGTGCTGACTTCGGTGACCTTCAGCTTGTTCGGCTTCATCATCGGACTGTGGGCCGACGATTTCCAGAAACTGCAGGTGATCCCGCTGATGGTGGTCACGCCACTGACCTTTCTCGGCGGCGCGTTTTATTCGATCGCCATGCTGCCGCCGATCTGGCAGAAGATCACGCTGTTCAACCCGGTTGTATACCTGATCAGCGGGTTCCGCTGGAGCTTCTACGGCGTGGCCGATGTCGACGTGCGGCTGAGTCTCGGTATGACCGTGCTCTTCCTCGCGCTGTGTCTTGCCGTAGTACGCTGGATTTTCAAAACCGGCTACAAGCTGCGCACCTGATGCGCAGCTCGGTATCGGTTAACGCCGGAACCTCCGCAAAACCGTAGCAGGCTCAGTCCGAGCACGACCGCGCGCAAGGTGCTGCGCGCAGTAGGTTTTGCGGCGGCTTCTACGCGTGCGATTCAACCTGATCCAAACTCGACTTGTCGCCCTTCGGCCGCGGTGCGTCGAGAATGTTGCCGGTGACCATGTAGTAGATCTGCTCGGCGATATTGGTGACGTGATCGCCGATGCGCTCGATGTTCTTCGACATGAACATCAGATGCGCGCCGATCGGTACGCGCTGCGGATCGCTCTTCATATAGTCGATCAGGCGGCGGTAGATGCCGGTGTAGGTGTCGTCGATCTGCTCGTCACAGGCCCACACCGTGATCGCGCGCTCCTGGTTGCGCTCATTGAATGCATCGACCACGTCGTGAAGTTGCTTGGATGCGAGCGCGCCGAGTTCGCCGATCTCGCGCACCCATTCGTCGGGCGAGTGCACGTTGAGCGCGATGATGCGTTTGCAGATGTTGGCCGAGAAGTCGCAAATGCGCTCGAATTCGATGTCGATGCGCAGCGCGCTCAGCACCTCGCGGAAATCGCGTGCGATCGGCTGGCGCAGGGCGAGCACGCGGATCGCACGTGCCTCGATATCGCGCTGCAGCGCATCGACCTCGACGTCGTCGCGGATCACTTGCGCTGCGACCTTCGAATCGCGAGCGCGCAAGGCCTGCAGCGTCGCATTGAACTGCGACTTGGCCATATCGCCCATATGCGTGATCGCCGCATTGAGCTGGGTGAGTTCGTCGTCGAAACTTTTTACGATATGTTCGGACATGGCTTAACCGTAGCGTCCCGTAATGTAGTCTTCCGTCATCTTCTTGGTCGGATTCTCGAAGATCGTGGTGGTGTCGCCGAATTCGATCAGCTCGCCAAGGTACATGAACGCAGTGTAGTCGGACACGCGCGAGGCCTGCTGCATATTGTGCGTGACGATCGCGATCGTGTAGCGCTCCTTCAACTCCTCGATCAATTGCTCGATCTTGCCGGTCGCGATCGGATCGAGCGCGGAAGTCGGCTCGTCGAGCAGGATCACCTCGGGCTTGAGCGCGACCGCGCGCGCGATGCACAGACGCTGCTGCTGTCCGCCGGAGAGGCCGAGCGCGCTCTGTTTGAGCTTGTCCTTCACCTCGCCCCACAGCGCGCCCTGGTGCAGCGCTTCCTCGACGCGTGCGTCGAGATCGGACCTGGACAGCTTTTCGTAATGACGGATCGCGTAGGCGATGTTCTCGTAGATCGACATCGGGAACGGCACCGGTTTCTGGAACACCATACCGACCTTCGAGCGCAGACGGTTGAGCGGGTAGCGCGGATCGAGAATATTGTCGCCATCGAGCAGCGCCTGGCCTTCAGCGCGCAGTTTCGGATAGATCGAATAGATGCGGTTGAAGATGCGCAGCAGCGTCGACTTGCCGCAGCCGGAGGGGCCGATCAGCGCGGTGACCTTCTTCTCGGCAATGTCGAAGCTGACATTCTTCAGCGCGTGGAATTTGTCGTAGTAGAAGTCGAGATTGCGCGCGGCCATCTTCGGCGCGGAAGCCGTGGCGGCCGGCGCGCCGGGAGCGGGCGTGATCAACGCGACGTTGGACATGTGAACATCAGTCATTGGGCACCTTGTTGCGCAAAAGTATCGCGCGCGAAATCAGGCTCAGCGCAAGCACGAACAGCGTGACGATGAACGCGCCAGCCCAGGCCAGCGCTTTCCAGCCGTCGTCCGCGCTCATTGCAAATTTGTAGATCACGACCGGCACGCTCGCGAGCGGCTGGCCGACGTTGCTGCTCCAGAACTGGTTATCGAACGCCGTGAACAAAAGCGGAGCGGTCTCGCCGGAAATGCGCGCGAGCGCAAGCAGCACGCCTGTGACGATGCCCGGCAGGGCCGCGCGATAAAGCACCTGCATGGTGACTTTCCATTGCGGCACGCCGAGCGACAGACCGGCCTCGCGCATCGCGCTAGGTACGAGCTGCAGCATTTCGTCGGTGGTGCGCACGACCACCGGCAGCACGATCAGCGCTAGCGCGAGCGCGCCGGAGAGGCCCGAGTAGTGGCCGACCGTACGCACGACCACGGTGTAGACGAACATGCCGAGCACGATCGACGGCGCCGACAGCAGAATGTCGTTGACGAAGCGGATCACTTCGCCCAGGCGCGATTTTTTTGCGTATTCGGCGAGGAAGGTGCCCGCAGCGATGCCGATCGGCGCGCCGATCGCGATCGCCAGCGCGCAGATCATCATGCTGCCGTAGAAGGCATTGGCGAGACCGCCCGCATCACCCGGCGGCGGCGTCATCTTGGTGAAGATCGCCGGGCTCAGCGCGGCGATGCCGCGGCTGAAAGTGGTCCACAGTATCCAGGCGAGCCAGAACAAACCGAATAGCGTCGACGCCATCGCGAAGACCAGGCCGATGCCGTTCACGATGCGGCGGCGCATATACAGGCGCGCGGCGATCACGTCGGCGGATGACATGGCGGGTGTAGCGTTCATGTCGTGCCCTGGCGTTTGGCCAACTGCATCAGCATCAGCTTCGCCGCCGCGAGTACGATGAAAGTGACCACGAACAGCAGGAAGGCGAGCGCGATCAGCGAGGAGCGGAAGATTTCCGAATCGGCTTCGGCAAATTCGTTGGCGATCGTCGCGGCTATCGAGTTGCCCGGTTCGAGCAGCGACAGCGACAGGCGATGCACGTTGCCGAGCACGAAGGTCACCGCCATCGTTTCGCCGAGTGCGCGGCCGAGTCCGAGGAAGATGCCGCCGATCACCGCAGTGCGCGTGTACGGCAGCACGACGTCCCACACGACCTCAAGCGTGGTCGAGCCGAGCGCATAGGCTGATTCCTTCAGTCGCGTCGGCACGGTCAGGAACACTTCGCGCATGACCGAGGAGATGAACGGAATCACCATGATCGCGAGCACGATGCCCGCAGTGAGCATGCCCAGGCCCAGCGGCGGTCCGCGGAACAGCGGGCCGATGATCCAGATGTCGCCGACGTGCTCGTTGAGCCAGGGGATGATATTGCGGCCCATGATCGGCACGAACACGAACAGTCCCCACATGCCGTAGATGATCGAAGGAATGCCGGCGAGCAGTTCGATCGCTGCGCTGACCGGTGTGCGCAGCCATGCGGGCGCGAGCTCGGTCAGGTACATCGCGATGCCGAAGCTGACCGGCACGGCGATGATCAGGGCGATCGCCGCGGTGACAAGCGTGCCGTAGATCGGCGCCAGGGCGCCAAACTTGTGTCCTACGGTGTCCCACTCGGTCGATGTGAGAAAGCCGAAGCCGAACGTCGACAGCGCTTCGCTGCCGCCCCACAACGTGGTCAGCGCGACGCCGGCAAGCGCCGCGAGAACGAACAATCCCGCGCCGCGCACGACCAAACGGAAGACGGCGTCGGCACGCGCATCGGCGCGCGCGCGCTGTTCGTCGACCTGGGAGAGGGTTATTGCGGTGGCGTTAGCGGACATGGTTTTCTCCTCTCTCCCCAGCGGCTCTACCGCTGGGGGAGAGGGCCGGGGTGAGGGGGCGCTTTTGATCTGCGCCCCTTGCATCGGAAAAGAACGCCCCTCACCCAGCCCTCTCCCCCGCCGGTGAAGCTGGCAGGGGAGAGGGCTTTGCGCGCGTGCGGGGAGTTAAACAGTTACAGCTTGATCTCGGCCTTCCAGTACGACTCGATCTGCGTGGCCAGTTCCTTCGGCAGCGGCACGTAGTCGAGCGCCTCGGCCTGCTTGCCGCCCTCGGTGTAGGCCCACTTGAAGAAGCTCAGCAGCTCCTTCGACTTGGCGGCGTCCTTCGGCGTCTTGTACACCAGCGCGAATGCGGTCGCGGTGATCGGCCAGGATTCATCGCCCGGCGCGTTGGTCATGACCAGATTGAAGTCCTTCGCGCTCTTCCAGTCCGCATGTGAAGCGGCGGCGGCGAAGCTCGCGAGGTTCGGCGAGACCGTCTTGCCGGCGGCGTTTTCCATCTTGGTGAACGCCATCTTGTTCTGCAGCGCGTAGGCCAGTTCGACGTAGCCGATCGCGCCGTTGATTTGCTGCACGTAGGCTGCGACGCCCGCATTGCCCTTGCCGCCAACGCCGGCCGGCCACTGCACCGAGGTGCCTTCGCCGACCTTGCTCTTCCAGTCGGCATTGACCTTCGAGAGGTAGTTGGTGAAATTGAACGTGGTGCCCGAACCGTCCGAACGCGACACGACCTGAATCGCCAGGTCCGGCAGTTTCGCGCCCGCGTTCGCGCTGGCGATCGCCGGGTCGTTCCACTTCTTGACCTTGCCGAGATAGATGTCGCCAAGCAGCGCGCCGGTGAGCTTCAGATCACCCGCCTTGATGCCTTCGACATTGACCACCGGCACGACGCCGCCGATCACGATCGGAAACTGGCCGAGGCCGGCTGCGCTGAGTTCTTCGGTCGTCAGCGGCTTGTCCGAAGCGCCGAAATCGACCGTCGCGGCCTTGATCTGCGCGATGCCCGCGCCCGAACCGCCACCGCCGTAATTGATGTGGCTACCGGCTTTCTCGGCATAAGTGGCGGACCACTTGGTGATGATCGGCTGCACGAACGTCGAGCCGGCGCCGGTGATGTCGACGGCAAACGCGTTCGACGCGAACAATGTGGCGCCGATCGCAAGAGCGGTCAGCGTGTGACGAATGCAAGTAAGCATGGAAGCCTCCGTTGATGAAAACCTATCTCAAAATCCACGGCGCTCGATATTTCGCGCGCCGGCGTACTCGGAATCCTCGTTTACTGTCCGTAAACTCCGGTTCCTGCCTCCGGCGATGCGCGAACTGTCTTCGCTCGCTACGACTTTGAGATAGGTTCGAAACACGTCAGAGGCGACGGCGACTCCCCGACGCCTCTATTGCTGGCGCAGGCTACGCGGGGATTTTGAAAGTTTTATGACAGCGCGGACAGGACGGACGGCCGGGGGCGAGGGAATGGTCTGTATTTCGTAAAAAATAATTTATATATCAATTATTTATGAAATATCTGCCGATTAATCGAGGGCCGAATTCCCGGCGCGTCTTATGCGCCGGCAGCCTTCGAATCGACACCCTTGGCGTCCCGGTGTAACAAAACGGTAAACTCGCGCTTCGTTTTTCGCGGAATTCAGGCGACCATGTTTTCACTGCAGACTATTTTCGGTAAGGGCGACAAGTTCTATGGCCTGCTCGAGGCCAGCGCGGATGCCGCGCGGCAGAGTGCACGAGCGCTGATTGCGCTGCTCAAGCAGAAGACGCCGAATCCGTCGCTGGACGAATTCCGCGTCGCGCGTCGGCGTGAGAAGGACATCCTCGCGCAGATCAGCGCCGAACTCGTCAACACCTTCGTGACTGCGCTCGAGCGTGAAGACATCGAAGCGTTGTCGGCGGCGCTGTACCGTATCCCGAAAGTCATCGAGAAATTCGCCGAGCGTTACGCCCTGTTCGCCGGCCAGCTGATGGACGTCGACTACGCCTCGCGCGCGGTGATGCTCGAGAAGGGTTGCGAGGTGATCGCCGAGATGGTCGCCCAGCTGCGCCGCGGCATGGTGCTCGACACGATGAAGGAACTGAACGACCGCATGCAGGCGATCGAAGGCGAGGCCGACCGCCTCATCCTCGATCTGTATCACGACTTGTATACGAACGAGAGCGATCCGCGCAGCCTGCTGCTGCGCAAGGACCTGTTCGAACTGCTCGAAAAAGCCATCGACCGCTGCCGCGATGCGGGCAATGTGATTTATTCGATTGCGCTGAAGAATTCCTGAGCCGCCACGATGACTCTGACCCTGGTTCTGCTGGTCGTCGCCGTTGCGCTCGTGTTCGAGTACATCAACGGCTTCCACGACACAGCCAATTCGATTGCGACCGTGGTTGCGACCAAGGTACTCAACCCCGCTCAGGCGGTGCTGTTGGCCGCCGCGACCAATCTCGTCGGCGCGCTGTGGGGCACGGCGGTGGCGAAGACGATTTCATCCGGCCTCATCGATGCGAGCGTGGTGCAGGTGACGCCGCAACTGCTGATCTGTGCGCTGCTCGGCGCGACGATCTGGGACTTGATCACCTGGTGGTGGGGCCTGCCGTCGAGCTCCTCGCACGCACTCGTCGGCGGTCTGTGCGGCGCCGCGCTCGCGGGCGCGGGCAATAATTTTGCCGCACTGATCTGGAATCAGCCCGGCGCGCACTGGTGGGACGGCAAAGGGTTGTGGCCCAAGGTGATCCTGCCAATGCTGACTTCGCCGCTCGGCGGCTTTCTGCTCGGCCTCATCGTGATGGGAACGCTGATCGCGCTGATTTCGTGGATCGGCAGCCTACCCGAACCCGTGCGCAAGCTCGGCCGTCCGCGTTTCGTCAATGCATTCTTCGGCAAGGCGCAGATTCTTTCTGCGAGCGCGATGGGCATTTCGCACGGATTGAACGACGCGCAGAAGACGATGGGCATCATCGCGCTCGCGCTCGCGGGCGCAACGAGCACCGGTTCGCTCAATAATTTGCCCGACTATCTGCAATTCCTGCGCATCGAACAGGACGCGAACAAATCATTCGAGATCGCGACCTGGATCAAGGTCGTGTGCGCGCTGACGATGGCGCTCGGCACCGCCGCGGGCGGCTGGCGCATCATCAGGACGCTCGGTCACAAAATGGTCAAGCTGCATCCGATCAACGGCTTCGCCGCCGAGACGAGTTCCGCTGCGGTGATCATCGCCGCGTCGAGTTTCGGCATCCCGGTGTCGACCACGCACAATATCTCCGCCGCGATCATGGGCGTCGGCGTCGCCAAGCGCGCCAACGCGATCAAATGGACCGTGGTCGAACGCATGGTGTGGGCTTGGCTGCTGACGATTCCGGTCGCAGGCGCGATCGCCTACGTACTGGTGCGATTCGTCGCGGTGGCGTTCGCGTAGCGCGTAGGTGACGCGCTACGGCCGCGTTGCCTTCGCCGCGAGAATTCCCTGACGCAAATATCGCTCCGTGTGGTAGCTCACGCCGCGGCAGATATTGAAGTCGCGGTGCATCAATACATGGCCATCCGCGAAACCGATACGCAGGTCGCGCAGGCAGCCGTCTTCGCCCTTGTGAATCGTAACCGTCGCGGATTCGCCGCCGCCGTGCAGTGGTGCCCCGCCTGGTAGGACTGAACGGAAAAGTTCGCTGCCGGGAAGTGCGACTTCGAACGAGACGACATTGCTCGCCGCCGTATTGATCAAATCCAAGTAGTACACAGTGTCGGCCGCAGCGAGGTTCGACAAACCGGCGAGCAGGCCGAATATCAAGGTTTTGCACATGGCAGTCTCCGCTAGTGTTCAGGGAACCGGAGCGTTGCCGACGACATACGCTGCGATTGCGCAAAGACTCGTGCGCACCGTCGAATCGCGCGAGCAAAATGGGACGAATCGTAGCTTTGCGCGGACGAATCGCAATCCGCTGCAACCGTTCTTCGCGTTGCGGTCGTCTCATGCGTACGATGAGCGTGGCTAACTTGCAATGGGATCTGCACGACGTGGAAAGTCGCATCGGTTTTCGTGATTTTGCGTTGCGCTGCCTCGGCTACTTCGGCGCATGGCTGGTGCTGGTCGAGCTGTTCGCGATTGTCGGCTACGCCACCGATTGGTTGCGCGGCCGCGCATGGGATTTCGGCGCCTACCTGACCTGGTCGTTCATCCAATGGGGCACGCTGGCGGTGCTGCTGCCGGTCGCCTTGTGGCTGGCGCCGCACGAGCCGATTGAACCGCCGCATCGCTGGCGTCTGCTGTGGGCGAATTTCGGCGTGAGCTTGATCTTCACCTTAATTGCGGTGACGCTCGGCGCTGCGCTGACGGACTTCATCCTGCCGAACGCGAGCATCGGCGAGCAGTTCGCGGAATTTCTCGGCAAGCACGCCGCGGCGGATTTTCTTGCCTATTGGGTGCTGGTCGGCGTACGCCAGGCGACGCATTTCTATCGCGAGCGTACGCGCCGAGCGTTACAGGCAAGCCGCCTCACGGCGCAGCTCGCGCAATCCCGTCTGCAATTGCTGAAGATGCAATTGCACCCGCATTTTCTTTTCAACACGCTGCACGCCGCGGCGACCCTGACGCGCGCGGACGCCGCCGCGGCCGAAGACATGCTGCTGCGTCTGGCTGAGCTGCTGCGGACCTATCTTGACGACGAGCGTCAGGAAATTTCGCTGCGTGAGGAGCTCGATCTGGTCGATCTCTACCTCGGAATTCAGCGCGTGCGCTTCAAAGACCGTCTGACCAGCAGTGTCGAAGTTGATCCCGAATTATTGGGTTGTGCCGTACCCAGCCTGATCCTGCAGCCTATCGTGGAGAACGCGATAGAGCATGGCATCGGCATGCAGGTTGGCGCGGACTGCGTCGAGATCATCTGTTATCGAGATAAAGCGAGCCTGTGCATTGACGTGCGCAACCGCGCCGGCAAGTTGGCGGCCGCGCCGGAAACGCTGTTCCAGCGTGGTGGCATTGGCCTATCCAATTCGCGCCTGCGCTTGCAGGAACTGCACGGCAACGCCGCTCGTGTCGAACTGGCTGAACTGATCACGGGCGGCGTGATATGCCGCGTCCGCCTGCCGCTGCAGCCGCTCGCCGCATCTACGGCGCCACATCCGGCGAAGGCCGCATGAGCATGACGAAGATAAGGACGCTGGTCGTCGACGACGAACCGATTGCGCGCCTGGCGATCGTGCGTCTGCTCAGCGAGGACTGCGGCATGGAACTCGTGGGCGAATGCGGCGACGGCGCGAGTGCGCTCAATGCGATACGAGAACTTGCTCCCGATCTGGTCTTTCTCGACATCAAGATGCCGGCGCTCAGCGGCATCGACGTCGCGACGCAAATCGGCCATAAGCGCGGACCTGTCATGGTATTCGTCACCGCATACGAACGCTACGCGGTGCGCGCGTTCGAAGCGAATGCGGTCGACTATCTGGTCAAACCATTCAGTCGCGAGCGGTTTTTTGTGACGCTCGCGCGCGTGAAACGGCGTCTGGCTTCAACCGATGCGGCACTGGAGGAGGCTGCATCGCAGCAGGTGCTGCGCGCACTGAGCGAACTACGCCGCGAGCAGGACTATCTGGAGCGCATCCCGGTGCCTGTCGACGAGCATCTGGTTTTTGTCGAGGTGCGCGATATCGACTGGATCGAGGCGAATCGAAATCTCGCGCGGCTGCACATCGGTCAACAAGTGCACGAATTGCGCGAGACAATGACAGTGCTCGAAGCGCGCCTGAACCCGCGCCACTTTGCCCGCGTGCACCGTTCGGCGATAGTCAACGTCAGCCGCGTCGCAGCGATCCACCCCTGGTTCAACGGCCATCACGTTCTGGTGTTGAGCACCGGACAGCAGCTGCGCATGAGCCGCTATCAGCAGGAGGCGTTTTTGCGCCTGACCGGTCGGCGCGGGCAATAATTAACTCGGCGAGTACGCAGGCTCAGAACGCGTCGCCGCCCGAAGAAATCGCCTGCTCCAAGCGATCGCCGAGCGGCCCGATCTCGTTGATCAAGCGCTCAAGCTCGCTGCGGCTGAGCAGTTCGTAGGGACGGTTCTCGCACAGGTGCAGATACGGCGAGCCGTCGAGATCGCTCACCGCAAGATAACCGAGGCGCTGTTCCCAGTTGAAACGCAGGCAGCGCCGCGCATCCATGCCCGTGAGCGGGCCGATCGGCGTCGAAATGCGCAGATACTTGCGCCCGGCCTCGTCGTCGAGCTCGGCCAGATACATGCCCTGGTGACGCCTGCCGTCTTCAAGCGACATGTCAAAGCAGATCAGATAGGGGTCGTTGATGCGCAGCGTATGACTGGCATTCAGATGCGAACGGACGTCTTCGAATGAGTGCATGTGTTTCCCTCCAACGCAGAACGCCGTTCGCCCTCACGAGTCCAAGGGCGAACCATCGGATGCTGCGTGCGCGGTTCGATACCTTACCGCGAACGGCTTGGTGCGTATGCTACCTTGCGCGCATGTCGAAGTCAGTCGCGACAGACAGCAACAAGGATCACGGCGCGATCCGCAAGGTGATCGCGTCGATACCGCGTGGGCGCGTTGCGAGCTACGGCGAGATTGCCGCGCGTGCAGGTCTGCCGCGGCGCGCGCGCCTGGTTGGGCGCGTATTGCGCGACGCCGGCGATGCGGCAAAATTGCCCTGGCATCGCGTGCTGCGCGCCGACGGACGCATCGCGTTTGCGCCCGGTAGCCGGGCATTTCGCGAGCAACGTGCGCGCCTGATCGACGAAGGCGTCGGCGTGAAAGCAGGGCGCATCGATTTGGCGCGCTACGGCTGGCAACGCAATATCGATGAAGAAATCTGGCGCCTTTAGCTGGAACCTATCTCAAAAATCGTAGCGAGCGAAGGCAGGCCGTATGACGCCGGAGTGCAGGAACCGGAGTGTACAATCAAGTACATGAGGATTCCTCGCCGCATCCGCGGCGCGCCCTCCGGGCCATTCGCTTTGCAAATGTTCGCTCCGGCATCCTGCCCACGCAGGCCGAGCATTGACGGCGCGCGAGATGCCGAGCGCAGTAGATTTTGAGATAGGTACGCAACGGATACGCGAACATGCCCCATATGCCTCCCATCACGCGCGCGCTGCTGATTGCCAACGTGCTGATTTTTCTGATGCAGCAATTCGGCGGCGATTATCTACTCGCGCATTACGCATTGTGGCCGATCGGCCAGTCGCATTGGGAGCGCCTGGATAACGGCACCGTGGTCAATGTCGGATTTTCCGTGTGGGAGCTGCTGACCTATGCGTTCTTGCACGGCAGCTATGCGCATATCCTCTTCAATATGTTTGCGCTATGGATGTTCGGTGCGCCGGTCGAAAGCGCACTCGGCGCGCGTCGTTACGGGCTGTACTACATCGTCTGCGTAGTCGGCGCGGCGGTGGCGCAGCTTGCGGTGATTCATTACTTAAAACCGCATGATTTCTATCCGACGCTCGGCGCTTCAGGCGGCGTGTTCGGGATACTCCTCGCATTTGCGATGATTTATCCCAGCGCGCGCATCGTCGCTTTTCCGATATTCGTACCGTTACCCGCGCCGATCCTGGTTATCGGTTACATGTTCGTCGAACTCGTGCTCGGCATCACCGGCACGCAGGAAGGCGTCGCGCATTTCGCGCATCTCGGCGGCGCTGCGGCAGGCTTCGTGCTGCTGCGCATCTGGCGTGCGCAGGCGATGAATCGGCGCGATTGAAAATCCGCATTTTGTTACGGTTTCGTTAGTCCAAACTGGCGGCTGAATGCGGTTCGCGCGCGCGCTGCGCACGCTATGCGCACGCAACAAAAAGCGTGTATGGTTCTGCCGCGTCACTGACATTCAGGAGAAACGCTGCATGAGCAACGAACCAGGCAAACCTGATTTTTCGAATGTGCAAAGTGGCGGCTCGACCGTTTCATCGCCCGCGCCAAACAAGCCGGACTTCAGCAATGTTGAGAGCGGCGGCAGCACGGTCAGCGCATCGGCACAGTCCTATACCGTAGTCAGCGGAGACAGCTTGTCGAAGATTGCGAAGAAGTTCTACGGCAACGCCAACGCGTGGAAGCAGATCTTCGAAGCCAACCGCGACAAGATCAGCAACCCGGACATGATTCATCCGGGTCAGGTGCTGACCATACCCGCGTCGACCAACAGCAAGTAACCCGAACAAGGAGAGGCAGACCATGAGTCAGATCTACAGCCGTACTTCGTTGTCCATCGTTCTCGCCAGCGCGCTCGCGCTCGGCGCCTGTGGCAATTCCACGCCGCCTCCGCCAGCTCCGGCGCCGAAGCCCGCACCGGCAGCGCCTGCTCCAGCCCCCGCCCCCGCGCCGGCTGCGGAAGCCACGCCGGCACCGGCTGCTACGCCTGCTGCGCCTGTTACCGTCAGCTCGGTGACGCTCGGCAACGCCGTCGGGGCCGATGGCAAGGTCGCTACACCGACCACCACGTTCGGTGCGAAGGACACGATCTATGCCGTGATCATGTCCAAGACCGCCAATCCGAACACGGTCGTGACCGCGCGCTGGACTTTCCAGGCCGGCCAACTCGTGAAGGAAGATACACAAACGCTCGCTGGCGCCGGCGACAACGTGACCACGCTGCACATCAGCAAGCCCGATGGCTGGCCGGTCGGCAGCTACGCGCTCGATCTGGTGGTCGATGGCAAGTCGGTCTCGACGACGCCCTTCACAGTCAAGTAACGATCGATCAAATAAGCATAGCGTTCAACGCAAAACGAAAACGGGCGCAGTTGCGCCCGTTTTTTTTCGCGACACTGCCGCACGCAGGCCGATTACCAGATCTTCACCTGCGCCTCGCCGCCACGCACCATCGGCGTGCCGGCCTTGCAGTCGAATGCGCTGGCGAACGCGGGCATATTCGATGGCGCTGCGATCGCGCGGAACATGCCGGGCGCGTGCGGGTCGGTGTTGAGCAGCACCTTGGCGTTCGCCGGTAAAGTGTTCGTGCGCCACAAGCGGCTGAAGTTGAGGAAGAAGCGCTGATCTTCGGTGAAGCCGTCGATCCTCGTTTTTGCTTCCCGCGGGTTTTTCTTCAGTGCCATCTGCAGTGCGTCGTAGGCAATATTGAGGCCGCCCAAGTCGGCGATGTTCTCGCCGAGCGTGAGCTTGCCCTTGACGTGCAGATCCTCGAGCGCGACGTAGCCGTCGAACTGTTTCACGAGCTTGTCGGTGCGCGCCTCGAACTGCTTGCGGTCGGCCTCGGTCCACCAGTTGCTGTTGTTGCCCTGCGCGTCGAACTGACTGCCTTTGTCATCGTAGCCGTGCGTCATCTCGTGGCCGATCACCGCGCCGATACCGCCGTAATTGAGCGCGTCGTCGGCGCGTGCGTCGAAGTAGGGCGGCTGCAGGATCGCGGCGGGAAACACGATCTCATTCTGCAGCGGACTGTAGTACGCATTTACCGTCTGCGGCGTCATGCCCCATTCGGTGCGATCGACCGGTTTGCCGATCCGGCCCAGCCGCCAGTCGTGATTGAACTTGTTCGCGGCAAGCGCGTTGGCGGCGTAGCCGTCGCGAACAATCGCAAGTCCGGTCCAGTCGCGCCACTTGTCCGGATAGCCGATCTTCGGGCGGAAGGTCGACCATTTTTCGAGCGCCTTGGCGCGGGTCGTGTCGCTCATCCAGTCGAGCTTCTCGATGCGCGCCTTGAGCGCGGCCGAGAGGTTGTCGACGAGTTCCTGCGCGCGCGCCTTCGACTCGGGCGGAAAGTTCTGCGCGACGTAGAGCTGGCCCATCGCCATGCCAATGTGGGTGTTGATCGCGCCGAGCACGCGTTTCCAGCGCGGTTCCATTTCCTTCTGGCCGCGTAGCTTGTGCTGGTGGAAATCGAAGTTTTCCTCGACGAAGGCTTTGCCCAGATACGGCGCCGCGCCGTCGAGCGCATGGAAGCGCAGATATGCCTGCCACTGTTCGATCGGCACTGCGGTCAGCATCTTGTCGAATTCGGCGAACCACTCCGGGTGCGACAGCGAAAGTCCTCGCACTTCCTGCAGACCCTGCGCGCCGAGGAATTTCGACCACGAAAAATGCGGCGTGATCTTGTCCGCTTCGGCAATGCTGAAATAGTGATACTGGTTTTTCGGATCGCGCGCTTCGACCGGCGACAGCGAGGTCTTCGCATTGCGCGTTTCGAGCGCGAGTATCCACTGCGCGTGCTGCTTGGCGACGGCGGGTGCGACGCCCGCGAGCGCGAGCGTCTTCTCGATATGTGCGACGTAGTCGGCGCGGATCTTCACGTAGTCCGGCTTGTCTTCGAGATAGTACGCACGCTCGGGCAGGCCCAGGCCATCTTCGCGCGCATAGCCGAGCATCATCGAGGCGTTCTTGAAATCGGGGAATGCGCCGAAACCGAATACGCCGCCGACGCCACGCACGTGTGCGTCGACCAGGTACGCTGCAAGATCAGACGACGTCTTGATCGCGGCGATCTTCTTCAGTTCGGGCGCGACTGGTGCGATACCGGTCGTTTCGATCGCCGCTTCGTCCATGCCGCTTGCGTAGAAATCCGCGAGGCGGCGCTCGATCGTGCCGGGCGCTGCTGCAGCCAGCGCAGGGTTTTCGATCAACGCGCGCTGCGCAACCAGACTGCCTTCACGCAACTCGTCGAACGTGCCCCAACGCGTCCGGTCGGCCGGCACCGGATTGGCCGCGACCCATTTGCCGTTGACGAAGCCGTAAAAGTCCGCGCAGGAGTCGATCTTGTGATCGAGCGAGGCAGGATCGAGCAGCCCCGTGCCCGCTAGTGCAGCGGAGGATTTATCGGCCGGCGCCGCGGCGCAGCTGGTAAGTGCGATGGCGATGGCAAAACCGAGTGGTCGGCGAAGACGGTGAATCATGAGCTCCCCTTGGATTTTCAAGATGTCAGGTTCTTGCTAGCGGTATGAAAAAACGACGCTAGGCCGCGCACCATAGCCGCAGCAGTGCTGAAAGTCATGCAACCCTGTCCCAAATTTACTGGTGCTCGACCCGATTCAAATAATAGGATCGGGCGCGCGCCGGCAATGCCCGGACTGCGAAGACGGGATGCCCGAGCAAACATTCGCAAAGCAATGGCCTGGGGGCGCGAGCCGCGGAAGTGGCGAGTCATCCTCATGTACTGATAGGTACACCCCGGCTCCCGCGCTGCGCCGACGCGCAAGCCGTCTTCGCTCAGCGATTTGATTGGGCCAAAAAAAACGGCCGGTGGGGACCGGCCGTAGCGAGGACACGAAAAGAATCCTGGGAGATTCCGTGTAAGTACGAATATATACGTACTTCCGACGAAAGTCCTATGCCGGAAGGCATAGCTAGCGTGCGCTGGCGCACGAATTGAAGATAAAAATGGATTTTTTCGCAGTACTCATCGACGCGCAGCGGCGAGCGCAGCGGCATCGAGGCGCACGACCGGGTAGCGCCCCACATGCTGCTGCGCATACCAGGGCGAGTTACGATAGAAAAAGTCGAGCCGCGCCGACGGATCTTTCGCGAACGCCGCGTCGTCGCGCAGACGCGCTTCGAACTCGGCCTTCAGCGCGGCGTCCTTGCTCAGCATTTCGCGGGCAAGTTGCTCGAGCACGCGCGCGTCGGCGGCTTCCTTCTGCTCGAAGATCGCGTTGAAGAAGCCCCAGCGCAGCAGCGAGTCAGGCGCCTCGGCTTCGAGCAGATGCACCGCAACGTTGGCGGCGCGCTGATCGAGCGTCACGATCGCCGCGCCGGGCGCGAAAGTCTGAGTCCAGGTTCGCGGCGTCGCCTTGAACTCGCGCAGCATTGTGCGACCCTCGAACGGCGCATTCGCCCAGTGCGGATCGTCAAGCTGCGTACCGTGTACCGCTAGCGTCAGCGGCTTGGTGGTGATGTCGACGCGCAAGCCGTGTTGATGCAGCTTGGCGATGATGTCGGGCCAGCCCGCCGGCACGAGGTACGCCGCGGGCAGCGTCACGCGCTGCGCTTCGACGAGGTCGCGCCAGAACGGCACGGTAAGCGTCTGTACCTTGGACGGGTCATATTGCGTCCAGGTGTCGCCGGAAATCTCGCTCGGTGCTTGCTTGTAGGCCACGCCCTTGAGCTGCAGCGTCGTGGCCTTGTCGGAGGATTTGAAATCGATCGCGTAGCTCGCGCCTGCGTGCTGCGCGCGCGCGATCGTCGAGCGATCGGCCGCATCGACCGCTTTGCGCAGCTCGCCCGGGTGCGCACGGAATTCGTCGAGGATCGCGACGAGCAGGTCGTAGGTCACCTGCACGCGCGTCGCATATGACTTGAGCATATGCGTCTCGACCAGCAAGGCCGCGCGATTGTGCAGCGGTACGTAGCCGGTCGAGAAACGCGGACTGTAGTAGCCGTTGACGATGCCTTTGGCGAT
>Ga0066704_10000095_pt1 | contig 21541 bp, 19 predicted proteins | sample GraSoiAngelo_153_FD_66458 | JGI IMG/M metagenome (GOLD analysis project Ga0066704, IMG submission 66458) | Grasslands soil microbial communities from the Angelo Coastal Reserve, California, USA - 14_1009_12_40cm | ecosystem: Environmental > Terrestrial > Soil > Grasslands | place: USA... | reverse complement strand
ATAGCTACTCCTGAACCCCGAAGAGACGTCAAAATGAAGCCCGATATCCATCCAGTTTACGCGACGGCGACCGTGCGGTGCGCCTGCGGAAATACATACCAGACCAGATCCACTCAGGCGGAGATTCACACCGATATCTGCGCCAACTGCCACCCTTTCTTCACGGGCAAGCAGAAGCTCGTCGATACAGCGGGACGTGTTGAGCGCTTCCGCCAGAAGTACGGCAAGCAGGTCGCTGGCTCCAGCTCGGAAAGCTGAGTCTACGCGACCGGCTCAGGGACGCCATCGAGCGTGCCTCTGAGGTAGAGCGAGAGCTCTCCGATCCGAAGACCGTAAGGGACCAGCAACGCATGGCAGCGCTGGGCCGGGAGCACCGGCATCTGCAGCCGCTGGTCGAGATGGGGAACAGACTCGAGAAGTACGAGCACGAGCTCGCGGAAGCCCGCGAGCTCGTCGACTCTGATGACCCCGAGATGGCGCAGGAAGCGAAGGCTGAAGCTTCTCGTCTGGAGAAATCCATCGACGGGCTGATCGAACAGATAAAGCCGGCCCTCGTTCCGCACGATCCGCTTGACGATCGCCCTGCCATCGTCGAGATCAGAGGCGGCACCGGCGGAGACGAAGCCGCAATTTTTGCCGCCGACCTCTATCGCATGTACACACGCTTCGCCGAAGGACGTCGCTGGCGCGTCGAGGTTATCTCACAGTCCGACGGAACCCTGGGCGGAATGAAGGAAGCGATCTTCAAGATCAAAGGTGACGGCGCATACGGAGCGATGCGCTGGGAATCTGGAGTCCACCGTGTGCAGCGCGTTCCGGTGACAGAAAGTCAGGGCCGCATCCATACCTCGGCGGCGACTGTCGCGGTTCTCCCCGAAGCGGAGGAGATCGACCTCAAGATCGAGGACAAGGATCTCCGCATTGACGTGTTCCGATCATCGGGACCCGGCGGCCAAAGCGTAAACACGACTGATTCGGCCGTACGCATCACGCACATTCCGAGCGGCATCGTTGTCAGCCAGCAGGACCAGAAGTCGCAGCTGCAGAACAAGCTGAAGGCAATGGAGGTTCTGCGCGCCCGGCTGCTCGATGCGAAAATCGCCGAGCAGGAGGCGGCGCGCGCGCGCATGCGCAAGACGCAAGTCGGCACCGGCGACCGCTCGGCGAAAATTCGGACTTACAACTATCCGCAGAACCGGGTCACCGATCACCGGATCAATCTCACTTTACACGAGCTGACCAAAGTGCTCGACGGAAACATCGATCCGTTCATCGAAGCACTCAAAGTCGCCGACGTCGAGGAGAAGCTCGGTGAATAAGAGCGGCGTGCCCCTGTACTTTCCGACAACGCTGCCAATCGGCACCATCGGAGATCTGCTCGCCGGATGCACGTCAATGCTGGAATCGGAGGGCGTCGCCGAGCCGGCACGAGAGGCGCGCGAGATCGTCGCATCCATCCTCGATGTTCCGAAGTTCTGGGCGGCCGCGAATTCTGTCGCCGACGCATCGCCCGATGTTGCCAGAGCCGTGATCCGCGCCGCAATGCAGCGTGCGCTCGGCGCGCCGTTACCGTACGCCGTTGGACGCGCAGCGTTCAGGCACCTCACGCTCCAAGTCGATGATCGCGTCCTGATACCGCGGGTCGAGACAGAGGTCCTCGTCGAGAGGGTTCTCGAGCGCTGCACCCGGGCGACTCGCCGCGTTGCCGACATCGGAACCGGATCCGGGGCCATCGCGCTTTCCTTGGCGTTCGAGCACGAGTTCGAGCGAGTATTCGCCACCGACGTCTCACTCGACGCGATTCACGTCGCCGCCACAAATGCTGCCACGTTCGGCAAGTCGCTCAAGTCGCCCGTCGAATTTCGTCACGGCTCACTGCTTGCCCCGTTAGAAAGCGAGAAGCTGCACGCTATCGTCTGCAATCCCCCCTACGTGAGTTTCGCCGGGCTGCCCGATCTACCGGCGGACGTTCGTGACTGGGAGCCGAGTCTGGCGCTATTGTCGGCCCAGGATGGATTGTCGGTGACGCGAGAGCTGGTTCGCCAGGCGCCGCGTCTTCTCACCTCGCGTGGCTTGCTCGCCGTCGAGGTCGATGTGCGCCGGGCCGGCACGGTCGCGGAAATGGTTTCGGTGGATGGCAGGTACTGCGAGGTCGAAGTGCTTTTCGATCTCACCGGCCGCGAGCGCTTCGTCTTTGCGCGACGCGTCTAGCCGCTCGAGAAAGGAGAAAGAATGTTGGAAGACAAGGGAAAGGAGCTCGGCCGGCTGATCGGCCAGAGTCCCGAGTATCAGGCTCTCAAACGCTCGAGCGAGGCACTCAACGACGACAAGGAGGCGGTGGCGCTGCTGCAGCAGATGGAAAAACTGCGCGGTGAGGCGCAGCAGCTCATCCAGCGCGGCGAGAACCCGACACCGGAGATGGAGCAGCAGCTGGACACGATGCTCGAGAGGATCCAGTCACAGCCCACCTATCAACGGGCCGTTGCCGCCCAGGAAAACTTCGACAAGCTCATGCTACATGTGAATCAGTGGATCATGGCCGGTATGAAGAAGGGCGCGGCGAGTCCAATCATCACGCTTTCCTGAGATGCAAAGGGGTCGGCTCGTTGTTTTCGAGGGCGCCGAGGGAGCGGGGAAGACAACTCAAATACGGCTTCTCGCCGAACAACTCACCAAGGCTGGGATTCCATGCGTTGCGGTGCGGGAGCCCGGTGGGACTCCGGTCGGAGATGACATCAGGGACATTCTTCTCCATCCAGAGCAGGAGATCACCGCCGCCACGGAGGCCCTCCTTTTCATGGCCTCTCGCGCTGAGCTGGTGGCAAGGGAAATCCTTCCCGATTTCGTCGAGGGCAAGGTAGTTCTGGTCGACAGGTTTTTTCTCTCGACCTACGCCTACCAGGTTTACGGACGCGGACTTCCCGAAGATGAAGTGCGTGCGGCAAACCGGCTGGCGACGGGTGGTCTTGTCCCGGACATCACCCTCTTGATCGATTTACCGGCTGCGGAAGGCTTGAGCCGCGCTGACGCCCGTGGCGCACGGGACAGGATGGAGCGCGCCGACGATGAGTTCCACGACCGGGTCGGGAAAGCATTTCGGCGGTTCACGGACGCGAAATGGCAGCACTCCCATCCTGAGTGCGGACCAATCAAGTTGATAGATGGCACCGGTGACGAGAAAACCGTTCATCACCGGATCGTCGCGTCACTCATTGCAGCTTTTCCGCAACCTTTCGCCAGCTTGAAGAGTTAGACACCCATGAAGCTGAAGCTCAAACTCCCTGGCGCCTCCGCGCGCGCGCGTACCGCAATCGTCGCAGGGACGCTGCTCGGCGCGCTCGTCACCGGCGGCTGGCTGCTCCAGCGCGGTGCGCGTACGGGAACGTTCACCACATACGAAGGTGCACAGCTATTCGAGAGCGTCTTCCGTCGAGTGCAAGACGACTATGTCGATGCGGTCAGCGACTCGGCGCTGTACGTGAAATCGGTTGACGGGATGTTGTATGAGCTGCGCGATCCTTACTCGACGTTCCTGCCACCGGACCGCTTCGCCAGGCTCAACGAGAGCACGAGCGGCAATTACGCCGGACTCGGAGTCGAGGTCGATCTGCGCGATGGTTATCTCATCGTCGTGGCGCCACTCCCCGGCGGCCCTGCTGAGCGGGCCGGCTTGCAACCCGGTGACCGCATCGTCGAGATCTCCGGAAAGGCCACCAAAGGCTGGACCAACGAGGAAGCATCGAAGCTGCTGCGCGGGAAACCAGGCTCGCTCGTTACGCTGAAGATCGAACGTCCCGGAATCTCGTCGCCGCTCGATTTCAAGATGCAGCGGACGACAATTCACCAGAGTGCCGTACGTCGGGCGTCGCTGCTCGCCGACGGCATCGGTTACATCGATCTCAAGGCTTTCAGTGATTCGACGGCGAACGAGTTGACGGGTGCAGTCACGGGGCTGCTCGCGCGCGGAATGAAAACGCTCGTCCTCGACTTGCGGACAAATCCAGGTGGCTTGTTGACGCAAGGCGTGAAAGTTTCTGACTTGTTCCTGAATAAGGGGCAGAAGATTGTCAGCATGCGTGGACGGCTTCCCGAGGCCAACCGCGATTACGCAGACACTGCGCAACAGCGCTGGCCCGAGCTTCCCCTGCTGGTGCTTGTCGACGGACGCAGCGCCAGCGCCGCCGAAATCGTTGCCGGCGCTCTGCAGGATCATGACCGCGCGGTGATCGTCGGTACGCCGACCTACGGGAAGGGGAGCGCGCAGTCAGTCATACCGTTTGGAGATCAGGGTGGGCTGAAGATCACGACTGCGCGCTGGTTCACGCCGGTAGGCCGCTCGATTACTCGTCGGCAGGCAAACGACGACGACACGGAAGATCAGGTCCCAACGAAGCGCGAGCGGTTCCATACAGACGGCGGCAGAATCGTCTACGGCGGTGGCGGCATTACGCCCGACGTCGTTGCTGGTGATACTGCGACACCGCTCGCTGAAAGCAATTTCATGCGTGCACTTGGCGCAAACGCATCTCATTTCCGCGACGCCGTCACCGATTACGCGCTCTTTCTAAAAGGAACGCGCGGCGTAACTGCACCCGATTTCGTGGTCACTGCCGCCATGCGCGACGAGGTCTGGAACAGAATGAAGTCGCGGGGAATCGACATTCCGCGCAGCGTCTACGACGATGCTGAGTCGCTCGTCTCGCGCGTCATCGGCTTCGATATCGCGCGCTACGTATTTGGCGGAGACGCTGAGTTCCGGCGCCGGGCATCTGTGGACAAGCCGCTGCAGAAAGCGCTGGAGCTGGCCCACGGCGCCAAGTCCGAACACGATCTCTTGCGACGCGCCATGGCGCACGCACCCTCTGATGAGCCCGACACCCTTGGTGACGAGGGAGGGGGAGGAACGGAGTGAGCGAACGGGTTTTCATCATCGGACCCGGACACGTTGGGCGCGGACTGTTCCGCGCCTTTCGCGCATCAGGGGTGGAGGTCGTCGGCCTGCATGGCAAGCGACCATCTGGTGTCGCGACTTCCGTCGGTAACATTCCCGCTGATGCGGCCCGCGCCAATGTGGTGATCCTCTGCGTGCGTGATCCGCAGCTCGATGACGCTATCGCCGAGGTGTCCGCGGCGGCGGCGGATGGACGAATCGCGCGAGGAGCGGTCGTTCTTCATACGTCGGCCATTGCCGAGCCTGCGGGCTTGCGGGCACTGAGTGCGACAGGCTTTCCTGGAGGTACCTTCCATCCACTGGTGCCTTTCAGTGATCCCGAGGTTTCCGCGGAGCTACTGAGAAAGGGGTGGATCGGGATCGACGGGGAGAACGCGGCAAAGAATGCGTCGCGGCGACTGGCTGGCCACCTCGGCGCGCGCACACTGGAAATCCCGCCGGGGAAGAAGCCGGCGTACCACGCTGCCGCCGTCATAGCGTCCAATTTCCCAGTGGTATTAGCCTCAGTCGCCGGCCATCTCCTTCATGACATCGGCATTCCTGACGCCAGCGCATATCAGGCGGTGGAGAGCCTTATGAGTGGAGCACTGGCCAACATGAAGCAGGGACTGCCCGACGATGTGTTGACGGGGCCCGTTGTGCGTGGCGACATAGAAACTGTCGGCAAACATCTTCGCGCACTCCAGGGACACGAAGGTCCGCTCGAGGTTTATCGTTCGCTGTCGGCCGCTGCGGTCGAGATCGCACAGCGCCGTGGCGTCGATCAGAAAAAACTCGCTGCCGTTGCCGGTTTATTGAGGCAGAGCAGGTCCTAGAACTGCGTCGCCGTCGTCTGGTCGACAATCTTGGTGCCTTTGGGAACGGAGAACCTGAAGCTCAAGCGACTAAGTGTTGGATTGGCGCTGAAACTCGTAATCACCACGTGCCGCTTCAGCCCGTTCGAAGTCTCGACGTCGAACTGCCTGATGCTGGAGTCGTTGTCGTCGATCCAGATTTGGGCGCTGGTGAAACCGGAGTTCGAGCGCTTTGGAGTCAGAGTGACGGCGTGAGTGGGGCGACCTCCCACGGTCGCCGTGCCGGAGGCGCTGACGGTGAAGCGCGACCGTGGGGAATCCAGAAACTCCTGGGCGGGATCTACGGCGAGCGCATTTCGCCCGGTGTATGGGATTCTCACAACCTGGCTGGGCGTGCTGCTGGGAAGATAAAGCCACAGCGTCGATCCGTCGGCCGCGACGCGATCTCCGCTCTCGAAATTTATGCTCAGCAGATTCGGCTTCTTTCTGAGAATGACGCCGCTCGTGGTTTGCGTGCTGCCCGTCAGCGGATTAGTGAGTGTCTGCCGAAATTCGGCCCGCATGCTGTTCAGGGCCGCGTAAGCGGCAACGGCGCGATCGATGATCGCGTCAGCGTTTTGCGCTCTCGCAACTGGCGACACGGTGACGACGAGCGCCGCGGAGAGGAGAAGTGTTTTCATAACTGGACGTACCCGGCAGGGCTTATGCCGTTCCTGCTTTCGCTACTGGAACACTGCGGCCAATCGCCGCGGCCACTGCGCGCAGCTCGCCCACGAGCTGAGTGAACTGATCTGGGAACAGCGACTGTGCGCCATCGGAGAGCGCGCGGTCGGGCTCGGGGTGAACCTCGATCATCACGCCGTCAGCGCCGGCAGCCACCGCCGCACGCGCCATTGGAATCACTTTGTCACGCAAGCCGGTGCCGTGACTCGGATCGGCGATGATGGGTAAGTGCGACAGCCGATGCACAATCGGAATCGCGGTGAGATCGAGCATGTTGCGCGCCGCCGGGTCGAAGCTCCGTACGCCACGCTCGCAGAGAATTACGTTCTGGTTTCCCTCGGCGAGTATGTACTCGGCACTGAGAAGCAAATCGGTTATCGTCGCTGCCATGCCACGCTTGAGCAGCACCGGCTTCTTCATTTTTCCAACAGTCTTCAGCAGCGAGTAGTTCTGCATGTTGCGCGCGCCAATCTGGATACAGTCCGCCAGCTCGGCGACAATCTGCGCGCCCTCGGCATCCATTGCCTCGGTGACGACCGGCAAACCAGTCGCCTTGCCGGCTCGCGCCAGCAACTCGAGACCTTTCTTGCCGAGTCCCTGAAACGAGTACGGTGAGCTGCGTGGCTTGAACGCGCCGCCGCGCAGCGCAGTGCCACCAGCGGCCTTTACGATTCGCGCGGCGGAAACGATCTGCTCCTCGGACTCTACCGAGCAAGGACCACCGATTACCACGACGCTGTCGCCTCCGACTGTGACACCGTGTCCAAGATCAACAACAGTGTTTTCCGATCGCCATTCGCGCGACACCTGCTTGTACGGCTGCGTGACGTGAATTATCTGAGCGACGCCGGGGAGTGCCTCGAGGCGGGAGGAGTCGACACGACCGTCGTTTCCGACGAGGCCGACGGTAGTGCGTTGCGCACCCGGCATCGGGCGCGCCTCGTAGCCCATGTCCTGAATTATGGTTACGACGCGATCGACGTCTTTCGCCGTCGCGTCGTGCTGCATGACGACTAGCATTTTACGCGGTCAGTGGCGCTGTTTCGGCGGCGTCGGGCTCGTCGTGCAGCTGTGGAGTGTGCGCTGGATGCGCCGGCGTGATGGTTTCATCGACAGTTTTGCCGCGCATGCGGACGCTAACCAGCGACGAAACGCCGGGCTCCTGCATCGTCACGCCGTAGACGGCATCCGCCGCTTCCGTCGTGGTGCGCGGGTTGTGGGTTATGACGATGAACTGGGTCTTGGTCTTGAAGCGATTGAGCATGCGAACGAAGTGGCCGATGTTCTGATCATCAAGCGGAGCGTCCACTTCGTCAAGCAGACAGAACGGACTGGGCTTGGTGAGAAATATTCCGAACAGCAACGATAGCGCGACGAGAGCCTTTTCGCCGCTCGAGAGCAGATGGATCCGCTGCGTCCGTTTTCCACGCGGCGAGGCGTGGATCTCGATGTCCCCCTCGAGCGGACTCTCCGGATTCTCCAGCCGCAAATCGCACTCGCCGCCGCCAAAAAGCGTCATGAAGATGTTGCGGAAATTCTCGCGAACCTGCACGAACGTCTGCAGGAACAGCTCGCGCGCAGTAATGTCGATCTCGCGGATCGCCTGCTGCAGCGAGTTCTTCGCCGAATTCAGATCGTCCCGCTGAGTAGTCAGGAAGCCAAGACGCTTCGTTTCCTCCTCGTGCTCTTCGATGGCCAGTGGATTCACCGGTCCCAACGCATCCAGCTGCTCGCGGACCAGAGCCGCTTCGGAGCGAAGTGTCTCGTCATCCATCTCGAGTGACTCGGCGCCGGCCAGCAATTCGTCGACGGGCTTCTTCCATTCCGCTTCGAGCCGCTCGCGGATTGCCGTGCGGCGTCCCGAAAGTTCGGTGTAGCGCAGCTCGGCGGCGTGCAGCTCTTCGCTCAGTGCGGATGTGTGGCGCCGCATCTCCGCCAGAGAGTGCTCGTCGGAAGTGAGCCGCTCGTCGATCTCGAGTAAGCCGCGCTCCGCCTGCTCCAGCTTGTCCTCAGAGTTCTCGAGCGTCCTTTCCCGCGCTTCGAGCTCCGTTTGCCACTGCGAGAGCTGGCCAGTGAGATTCGCGTCTGCACTCGAAAGCGTCGTCAGCTCGACTTGCAACGATTCAACGCGGCCAGTCGCCGATGCGAACTCTTCACTCAAATGGCGGAACCGGTCAGACGCCACTTCGAGCTGGGCTTGCGCCTGGGCCCGCCGAATCTGGCTGGCAGTGCGGTGCTCCCGCGCCTCGTCCTGCATCTGCTCGGCGCTCGCCAGCACCTCGCGAGCGCCAGCCACCGACGCCTCGCGCTCCGCGATGCGCGCTTCGATCTCTTGCGAGCTAACTGTCAGACCATCGATCCGACTGAGCGTCGCCGTCTCGCGCTCGGAAAGTCTTTCGATGAGGGCCCGCGCTTCGGCCGCGTCGCGTGCAGCACGCTGGTACCGTCTGCCAGCAGCGCCGGAGCGATCTCCGGCTTCAGCGCTCTCGCGTGTGGCCTGTGACGCCGCCTCTTGGGCGACGATTGCAGCGCGCTCGGCGGACGCGAGCGTGACTCGCTCCGATTCGGCGGTCGCTCCCGCGGTGTGTCGCGCTGTGGCCGCGTTGGCGACCGCAGTCCTCAGGTCGGCGATCTCTGCGCGACGACGCAAAGGTCCAGGGCCGGATTCGGGCGCCGGCAGCCACACCGCCCCACGGGCGTCTACGAACGCGGTCCCACTCTCCATCGAAGTAACCTGTCCCAGCAGCGACCGGACCCAGCCACGGGCAGGCGACGACGAAGTGACGAGTTGGGCGAGATCATCGGAGCGACCATCGCCGTTCGCTGTCTCTCCGTTCGTTGAATCGACCGGGAGGAGCAGCAGTGGCCCCGGCGCGGCCGACGCGTGCCAGGCACGCACTGCCTCGGCTACCGTGCGATCGCGCACCAGTACTGCGTTTACGGTGGGTCCGAGGAATCGCTCGACGAGTGCAGCGGCGTTGGCGTCGGTGCTGATGAAGTCACTGAGCGGACCGAGAACCGCGCCTTCACCAAATATTCCACGCTCCTTGAGCAGACGCGCAGCGGCAGGAGCGAGACCGACGCGCTCCCGTTCAAGCCCTTCCAGTGCATTGAGCTTGGCGCTCAAAGCGGTGTGCAGATCTTCGGCGCGAATCAGCTCTTCGCGCGCGGCAACCTCTCGCTCACGTGCCTGCCGCAGCGCTTCTCGAGAGCTGGCGGCCAGCTCGTTCGTCTCGGCGACACGGGTCGCAGCGATTGCTGCAGCATCGTCGGCGGCGGCGAGCTCGCGGCGCGCGGCTTCAGCGGCGTCGAAAAGGTGAGCCTGCTCATGTTCTAGTGCAGCGCGCCTCTCTGCAACTTCCTGTCGCTCCCTTTCCGCGCTTTGGCGATCCAGATGCGCCCGGTGAAGCTCTTCGCGCAGCTCGCGCAACGCACGCTCGCCTTGCTCGAGATTCGATCTGGCGGTAGTCAGTCCGCTACGAACCTGATCCTCGTGCTGAGCGTGTGCCGAGAGCGCTTCCTCTGCAGCGTCGAACGCCGCCTGTAGCTCGGCCAGCTCGGTCGATGCGCGCTCGAGGTCTCCGCTGACGCGGCCGGCGAACGCGTCACCTTCGCGACGCTCCTCTTCGGCACGCTCACGGCGCGACATCGCATTGCGCAACCTTTCTTCGGCAACGGCGATTTCGCCGCGAAGCTGCTGCGCAGCTTCGCGCTGGTCGGCTACCAATCGCGCGAGCTCGGTGCGTCGGGCCTCCGCGCTGGTACGTTCAGCCAAGTCTGTCTCGCGGGTTGCTTCAGCTGTCCGCAGCGTTTCCTCCGCAGCGGGAAGCTTGGCGCGCAATAACGTCACACGCTCCTCGAGACGATTGAGCTCTCCGAACCAGGCGGACATTTCGCGCGCAGCGTGCGCGACCTCGAGTGTAAATCTCCGCGCCATCAGCTCGCCGTGACGTTCGGCTCGTTTGCGCTGACGCGCTAACGAGCGAACCTGGCTTTGCACTTCGGCAATGAGATCGTCGATGCGAGCAAGATCGGTCGTCGTCTCCTCGAGGCGTCGTTCGGCGCTCCGCTTGCGATCGCGATAGAGGCCGACGCCGGCCGCTTCCTCGAACAGCTCGCGTCTGTCATCGGGGCGATCACTGAGCAGTGCGTCCACCATCCGCGCCTCGATAACGACTCCCGAGTCGGCCCCGAGTCCGGTGCCGCGCACCATGTCGTGGATGTCGCGAAGGCGGCACGCCGCGCCGTTGAGGAAATAATCGCTTTCTCCGGACCGGCTCAGTCGACGACTGATAACGACTTCGCGGAACGGAATGTCGAGCGCACCGTCATCGTTCTCGAAGTGGAGTGACACTTCGGCGAGATTCACGGCGCGCCGCGCCGACGATCCCTGAAAGATCACTTCTTCCATCTTGGCGCCGCGCAGAGCGCGTGCGCGTTGCTCGCCGAGGACCCAGCGCACGGCGTCGGAGACGTTGGACTTTCCACAGCCATTCGGGCCGACGATCGCCGTCACGCCCGGCTCGAAGACCATGTCAGTCTGGTCGGCGAACGACTTGAAACCGTGAATCTCGAGTTTCGTCAAACGCACTAAGGCGCACTCCCGGTTCGGTAAACGAGCACTGGATTTAGTCCCGCACCGCGCAATTGTCTGACAAGCTCGGCCGACTGATCGGCCCGGGCGAAAGCGCCTGCGTAAATCCGGGCGCCTCCATCGTCCTGCATCAACGCGTAGATCGCCAACCCGCGAGCCTCGTACTTCTGCACGGCTGCGCGAACCGCATCGACAATGCCACCCTGCGTCGGAACGCTGTCGACGAGCAGTGCGAGGGGCGTCCGGGTGACCGTCCCGCCTGAATCCGCGAGCACTGTCGAGTTGCGCAGAGCGAGCAACAGTGAGTCAGCCTGATATCTCCTGGTGTAAGCGCCAGCAGTAACCTTGTACCATATCGTCCGGTCCGGCTCAATTGAAATGGGCGACACAGCCGCGGCGGGCAAAGCGCCGCCATTTTTCCTGACGAACAAGTTAGCACCTTCCGGCGTGTTTGCGTTAAACAATTCAACCGCAAACGCCGCGGCCGAGGATGAGTCATTGATATTTGCGGGCGGCGCAACATGCAGGGTCTCCGGCGGCGGTCGGGGCGGCGGAGGTGTTGGAGCGGGAATCGTAGCGACACCGCGCGAGCCGAAGCGAGCGCCGTAGCCGAGGTGAGGGAGTATCAGAGCTGCGGCCAGCGCGGCAATGACCAGCACCGCGAAGGTTCCGAGCAATGGGTAAAACCAGCGTCGCTGTCGCAAAAGGCGGCCACGCTCCCTCCAAACCGATGCGCGCTGCTTCCAGCTCGCGGCGCGCTCGCCCATCCGCTCTCCCATCCGATGCAGGGGGATCTTCAGCGTCGGCGTGGGTGTCGGCACTCGCGCGAGCACCAGCGACGAAGGCGCCTTCGGAATTTCCAGGTCCTTGACGAGCACTGCGCCGTCGACCTGATCGATGAGATCTCCAAGACGCGGCGAGTCACTCGGCGCTACGAGCAGGAGCAGCGCTCCTACTTCAGAGAAACCGCTCGCCAGCTTCTTCCAGCGGGCGCTGCGGAAAATTTCCTCTCCAATATCCGGATCGGTTCCGCTCGGCATCACGTAGAGGTTGGGAGTTCCCTCGACGCGGTAGCCGATCTTGTTGAGGGAAACACCGTAGAGAAAGCTGTCGGTGATGCCGTGCGCGTCCTCGGCGACGAGATCTCGCAAAGGAGGAATGTCGCCGACCAGGTCGCCGACGACTGTGCGCCTGTGTTTAGCCTCGGCCTTGGCGATGCCGAGTGCTACATAGGCGGCCGCGAATGGATCGGAAGAGGTGACAACTACCGCAGCGTAGCTGCCCAGAATTGAAGCGATCTGCCGTCCGGCATCCTCCCATGCGACAGGACGTCCGCCGGACACACGCGCATTCAAGGGGAGCCCTCGTAAACCCAGTACTCACGCCTCGACGCGCGTCCAACCTTTACTGCTTCATCGCGCGTCGGGTACGGCCCCAGCACCACTCTGTAAATCAGCGAACCGGCAGTTGTCGTGGTGACGACGTGCGCGACGGTTCCCCCCACGTTGATCGTGCTTGCCAGTTGCTGCGCTTTTTCCGGGCTGAGCAGTGCGGCGAACGAAACGGAGAAACCCGGTGTCGGCGGCTGGGCCGGCAAAGTTGGCTTGACAGTATCAACGACTACGGGCGTCGGTGAAGTGCTGGATGCCGTCGAGCTCGCCGTGAGTGAGTCAGTGACTTCGCCCGGGAAGGTCACCGGCTGATCGAGTCCCTGAGCCCGCGGGCGGAATCCATTCCATTCGAAGAAGTACCAGAAATCCTTGGCTCCGCCTTGCACGGTGGATTTGACCGTGAGTTTCTCCGGATCGAGCAGGGTGACGTCCTTGTCGCCAAGCACGGCGAGTTCCCCGTCGGGCGTGACGGCGGGGAGATCTGGTGCCCACCGGGTCTGAACCGCGCCCACCAGTCTGTTAGTTCCGATTGCGACAACCCAGGCCGAGTCGGACTTTGGGAAACGCGCAATCAGGTATCGGCCCAGTGCGTCCATGCGGAGATCGAGCGGTGGCACAGCGAGAACCACGCCGGTCTGCACGCGACCAGTATAGCGGTCAATGATAGAGATGCCGCTGTCCGCCGCCGTGGCGACGTAAATCCGGTCGCCGCTGGGTGTGGGCGCGAGAGCGCGCACGCGACTATCGAGCTCGATCGCTCCGGTGGGCGAGAGATCTTTCACCTTGAGTCCGACGAGCCCGCTGTCGACGGTGAAGTAGACGCGATCTCCCATCTGCGTACTAACGGCGCGTCCGGAGAGTGGCAGAACGGTGCTGTCCTGAATGACATCGTCGGGCGGACGCACTTTCCAGACGAGCGTCTGCGCGCCCTTGTTGGCTGCCACGACGAGCTCACCATTAGGCTGGGCAAAGACAGTGCGGGCGGGCACGGGCGGCTTGAAGTGCCAGTCACCGCCGTTGGGATTGAGGCGAACGATCTCGCCCTTTGCATTGACGCCGTAGATGTCGGTGCCGTTGGCGGATGAGAGAGAAGTCAGCTTTGCCTTCGACGCTTTACCGACGTCGGTCTCTCTCAGATCTATCCGCCCGGGAAATCCTTTCACATCGACGAACGCGATTGTTCCAGCATCCGGATCGAACGCCAGCACGCGCTGGAGGGCGGGCGACTCGTCGAGCGTCCAGACTACAGAATCCAGATTCGGATAGACGTAAACGCGACCGGTTCCTCCCGCGCGTGGTACGCGCAGAAGGAGCTGGTCGGGTCCAAGAGCTTGAGCTACTGGTTGACTGGTGCTGTCAGGCGCTGCCCTGTCATTGGTACAGGCTGCACAGAGCAGCGCCAGCAGTAGGAGTCGGCGCAACGTTTAGTAACTCGCTCCCAGCGAGAAGGTCCAGTTCGGCTTGCGTCCGCCAACCATCGGCCGAGCGTAATCCCAGCGTAGAATCGCCAGATTGAACAGATTCACTCGAATTCCGGCGCCCCAGCTGGTGAGCGGATAGCGATCCTTGTTGGGATCGGTACCTGCCGGTGCGCTGCCCAGGTGTGGAGTCTCTGTTGAGCTCCAGGCGAGTCCTGCATCGTAGAAGAGGAGTCCGTCAACCGGTGGCAATCCAAAACTGCTTCCCACGTCGAACCGCCGAATGATCGGGAAGCGTAGCTCTTCGTTGAAAACGGCAACTCTGCTGCCCGCGAGCTGGGCGTTGTTGCACGTCGCCTGTGAGTTCAGCACCGACGTACAATCGACGAAGTTGAAGTTCGCACGATCATACCCACGGACGAAATCCGGGCGCCCGATGTACTTCGGGAAGAATCCTTCGTCGCGACCAACGGACACCGAGCTGAGGAAGCGCGTCGCGAAAGTGAGAGTGTTGAAGATGATCGGATCGTAGCGACGATAGTCTGCCAGGAAATCGGTGAACCGCACGTTGCCGACGCTCTGCGAAACCTGGAAGCGCATTCGACGCCCCATGATCGGTCCCGTCGTTCCGAACAGTGTGTTGTCCGAAACAAACGCTGTCGACGGAGTGACATAGTTCAAAGTCGCCAGCGTCGTGTCTGTCTTGAACTGGACGTCGGTGCAATAGCCGGCCAGGTTGCAGTCTTGGAAGACCTTCATGAAGCTCTCGCCAATGCTGTTGAATTGAAGACCGGTTTCGAACCGGGAGAACCGGTTCAAGGGATATTGCCCCGACAGGAAAACGTTTCTGATGACGTAGCGGAGATATTCCGTTTCGAATCGCACAATGTTCGGGTTTCCGGCCAGGGGTCCAGCGCCGCCGGCGATCGGAACGTAGATGGGGTCCTGCGAAATGCCCGTTGTGTACTGCAACCGGTGGCTCAGGTTGGCGTAGCCCACGAACGCGCTGGCATCGCTCAGCCGGCCGTAGACGTTTCCGGCGACCGCCAGCTGGTGATTGCCCAATAGATCGCTGAAGACGAACGCCGTCCCGCCGGCGAACATTCCGCCATAACTCGGCGTGTATCCGACCGACGGATCAGCGATGTAGTCCGGGTGGAAGGAGACGTGATATGGGTGCTCCTTGAACCGCGACGTGTCGGGCAAGCCGTAATTCGGATCCGCCATCAGAGTGCCGATCGTCGGTGGAAGCTCGGCGACCATCTCCTGGGCGGCCAGCACCGACGACTGACGAGTACCAGTCGGTGCGCGGTAGACCGAGGTCGGTTCACCTGCGCGGGGGCGAAGCGTCAATGAATCAGCGGCCGCTTTCGCCGCGGCAGCGGAATCGACGGCCATGGCGACAGCGGTGTTCGCAGCGCCCGGCCTGAACGCTGCTCTCTTCAATCCGCGTGGATTGTCGAACGTCCACACGGTATAGTCGCCCTTTTCGTAGTACGTGAATGCCATTCTGTCCGCGCCACGGGCCCACGTAATTGCCGGGCTGTATTCAGTGATCGCGCCGACGCCACCCAGCACGTTGGTGATCTGGTAGTGCTGGTTGGTAGTAAAGTCGTACAGGAACACGTTCGGAATGCCGGTGCGGTCGGAGATGAACGCGACTTCTCGTCCGTCAGGGGACCACTGCGGATTCAGATTGAGCCCGTCCTGCCCGGGTAGAACGCTTATCGCGCCACTCTGAACATCCATTACCGCGACGCGCCACTTGGACAGCTTCAGCACGGACAAGTTGCTCTCCGGGCTGCGATCGGTCGCGAAGGCAATGCGGCGACCATCGGGTGACCACGCTGGCTGTAGATCGGCGTACTGATCGTTGGTCAGCTGGCGAAGATTTTTTCCGTCGGCATCGACGATGTACAGATCAGTGATGCCGCCGTGAGTTCCGCTGAACGCGATCTGTCGATCGTCGGGCGACCAAACGGGACTCCACACGGCGTCGACCGGCAGATCGACGCGACGGATAGCGGTGGTGGCGACGTCCATCAGGTACAGCACGTCTTTGCCCTGGCGCTCGCCGGTGAAAGCGAGACTCCGTCCGTCGTTCGAGAATGAGCTTTGTGAATAAAGAAGTCTCAGCTCTTCGAAATTCGGATTGGTGGTGCTCTCCACCAGGCGCTTGAGTCTCTTGCCGGTGCGACCGTCGGCGAGCCACAGATCGATGAAGACCTCACCGCGCTTAAAGCTGCCGTTGGAGAGGAACGCGATCCGGTTACCATCGTTGGAAAGGGCCGGCGCAAGGAAGATCTGGCCGCCGCTCTTCTTCTCGGTCAGAAGCGGCTGGGCAAAAGTACGAGGCCTGTCCAGGCTCGCTGCCTGCGGCAAATACTTGGCGTTCATCGCCTCACGCCAGTCGTCGCTCAGCTCGTGCAACGTCAGCCCCAGTTGGCGCTGAAAGGCGCGAGCGATGCCGAGGGTGGTCGCATTCTGAAGGATCTCGCCGATTGCGGCGTCACCCCAGCGTGAACCGACGTATTCCCAGAGTGACTCGCCGAATCGATACGGGAAGTATTGATCCGGGCGCTCGGTCATCTGCTCGATCGTCGGCAGGTTTCCGTTCACGACCGCGTCGCGAACCCACTGCTCGGTCAGAATGTGGTGCGGGCCGCTCGACAGATACTCAGCCATCCCCTCCATGAACCACAGCGGGGGATCGATCTGGTTGAGAGACTGCAGGTTCGCGCCGGCTTTCCCGCGCGCGAAGATGTCGAACTGGAACTCGTGCACCATTTCGTGGGTCAGCACGTGCTCGAGGCTTCCGAGATCGCCCGTCATGGGGAAGACCATGCGGTGCTTGAGCGGCTCGGTGGCGCCGCCGGTGCCCTCCCCAAGATCGCCGAAGATGTTGTTCTGGGCGAACTCGGACCGAGAGGAGAAGAGGACGATCGGCTTCTTCTCGCGGAACTGGTGGTCCAGCACCTTCGACAGTCGCGTATAGGAGCGCTCCGCCATCCGGGCGGCGTCCATGGCACCGGCGTACTCTTCCGGATAGTAGTGCACGAGCCAGTGCTCGGTCTCTATCACTCGCCAGTTGAAGTGCTTGTACTGCACCTGGTTCATCCCGAAGTACTGCTGTGCGTCGAGGCGAGCGCCGAGGAGCAGTGCAACGAGAACCATGAGAATCCGAGCCGCTTTCATTTTTTTGCTTACTCCTGTGGTTCCAGCGCCACTGTTTCCGCATCACTCCACAGTCGCTCTATCTGGTAGAACGAGCGAAGCGTCGGATGGAATATGTGAACTACGAAATCGAAGAAATCGAGCAGCACCCAGCGGCCTTGCTGTAACCCCTCTGTGTGATGCACGGTGAGCCCCGCCTTCTTCATCTCCGATACTACGTGCTCGCCGATGGATCTCACGTGGGTGTCGGAGGTTCCGCTCGCAATGACGAAGTAGTCAGTCATGTCGGTGACGCCTGCCAGATTGAGTATTACGACGTCGTTTGCTTTCATATCCAGGCAAAGCTGGCCGGCGCGCTGTACTCTTTGCGCACCTTCACGGGCGGTTACGGATGGTAGGGATGTGGCCATGCGGTTCAGTGAAGGTTCATTCGCGGCATCGAGCGCCGCAACACTCTATGTAGCATATCTGTACTGCGAAAGTTCCGTGAGGGCCAGAGCGCATTTCGCACGCCAAGTCTGGCAACAAAAAAGACCTGGCCGCCCCTCATGATAAGGACAGCCAGGTCGGCCTCTTCCCCCACGTTACTGCTTGATGACCCAGACCTTGATCTCGGGGTGCACGTCGGCGTGGAGGCGGATCGGGACGCGATAAACGCCGAGGGCGCGAATCGGCTCGTGCAAGTCGATCTGACGCTTCTCGATGTGGAAGCCCTGCGCCTCCAGCTGATGGGCGATGTCAGCCGAGGTGACTGAACCAAAGAGCTTGCCCTCGTCTCCCACGCGCGCCGAGAAAGTGAGCGAGACCTGCTCGAGTCTGGTGGCCTGCTCCGAGGCGGAGCCCCGCCGCGCCTCCTCCGCCTGCTCGAGGCGCTGACGCTCTTGCTCGATGCGCTTGCGATTGCCGGTCGTAGCCTCGTAGGCGAAGCCGCGCGGCAGCAGATAGTTCCGCGCGTACCCCGCGGAGACCTTCACGATGTCGCCCGGATGACCAAGCTTCTCGACTGCCTGTCTGAGTATGACTTCCATTTGCAGAAATTCCTTCGGTGATCGTTGAGAACGGCTAATTGTAGCACAATCCCGGACGAAATCGCATAGTCAGCCGGCCTTCACCCGCTTGCGCAGATCGAGCCAGGTGTCTCCGAGTCCGAGAGCCAATGTAACGATGATGAATACCTGTGGGATGAGCGTCAGGACGATGATGAGCAGCCATTTGCCGCGGGCTATCCAGGCCAGCACGCCGATACCGCGGATCAGGTAGAGCGCTCCGAAAAACAACAGCAGATTGTAACCGGCATTCTTCCCCTCCTCGAACGCCGGTAACAGACAGAGCGTTGCACCCACGGCGAGACCCCATACCAGCTGATCGTTGAAGCGAAACTCGGTGAGCGGACTCAAGGGCGGTCCGATCTCGACGGGCGTCAGTCTCCTGTATAAGCCCCAGCCGAGGGCGAGGACCGCAAGTGACTCCAGAGCGAGCAAGGCGGGCAACAGCGTCGCGGCGCGCGGTGGGATCTCACGCATCATGTCGATCGCGCGTTCGTCGACCTCCTCCACACCCGGCAACCTATCCAGCGTCGCCCGGGACTCCGGATCGTCCAGGCTGGCCTGGATCAATTCGATCATGTTGGACGTCCGCCTCGTCAGCTCCTCGCCGGCGGCGTGCTGAAACCTCGCGATGCCGCTGGGTGAGGCGAGCGCGATCAGAAATGCGATTCCGGTGGCGAGCCCTACTGATGTCAGCGACCTCGCAAAGAAGGGCGTCGTCGTACTCCAAAGGCTCACCAGACCGAAGCTGGCGGCCAGGAGCACCGCCCAGCCGCGCGCCATCTGATCGTACTGCGTCCCCGATTCGCCCGCCGGCTGGAGTAGCATCCAGACTGAGAAGGCGATCCAGATCAGCGCCAAGGCGGCACGGCCACCGACTTTCCAGCCGACGATGGAGCAGGCGGCGACGATCGGTACCAGCAACAATAGCGTTTGCTGGATGGGAAACAGCGAAACGAAGAAAGGCAGGTACGGGCAAATCAGCAGGGCGACCAGCCCCCAGAAGAGTGGCCACCACGATTGCTTTTTTTCTGCCCTCGTGGTGGCTTCCGCCATTACGCCTGGTGACCGCGGATGTATGGAATGAGCGCGAGAAAGCGCGCCCGCTTGATGGCGGTGGCAAGCTGCCGCTGATGCCGCGCGCAAACGCCGCTCAGTCGGGAAGGCAGAATCTTGCCCTGATCGGTGATGAAACGGCCGAGCGTGCGATCGTCCTTGTAGTCGATCCAGCGAACCCGGCTCTCGCAGAACGGACAGCTCTTTGTTGGTCTTCTCATTGGTGATTAATCCTCGTCGTCGTCATCGTCGTCACGCCGTGTCGCTGCAGCGAGATCCTCTTCGGACTGCGGCGGAGCACCGACTTCGTGCTCGTGCAGCGTGATGAGGTAGCGAATGACGCCGTCGTCGAGCTTGAGAGCTCTCTCGTACTCCGGGAGCGAAGCGGGCTCGGTCGCGAATTTGGAGACGACATAGTAGCCGTTGTCCTTGGGGCCGATGGAGTAGGCGAGCTGGCGCCTGCCCCAATGCGCGACCTCCGGCTTCTCCGTAGCGTGCAGGAGTCCGTTGAAGCGGTTGATTTTGTCAGTGATGGCGGCGTCTTCGAGCGTCGAATCGAAGATGTAGACCGCCTCGTATGTGCGAGGCACTCGGCAATCCTCCTTTTGGTCGTTACCGCCTCCCGCAGGTTGCCGATGCAGGAGGAAGGTGTGAAGGCTGCAATTGCAGCCGTTGTGAGAAGCTGAAGTCTAAACTCGACCGGTTGCCGAAGCAACGGACAACGTATTGCTCAGGCGTGATTCGGCATTCTTGTTGCCGCACGATAGCGGGCGCCGAGCCGCCGGCGGTTCGACTCATCTGGCACTGGTGCGGCACGCGAGCAACGGAGAGGGAGGGAAGCAGAGTGCAGCGAATTACGAGGAAGCTCGGCACAATTGCGGCGCTTGTCGTCGTCGGAGCAGCGTTCAGTGGCTGCTCGAAGAAAGGCAACTCCGCGGCCGACACATCAGCGGCGGCAGTGGACACGACATCGACGACGTCGACGATGACAGCGAGCTCGACAGCGCCGGGGATGCAGGACACGAGTACGGTGTCTACGACCACCAAGTCGACGACGAAGAGATCGACGACGAAGAAGGCTCCGAAGAAAGCGAGTTACTGAGCAGGGCAACCCGGACGGAGACCGTCCGCCGTTCGGGACCCACTCCTCGCCGGGCCACTGCGGTCGTTGGCGTCGGCAGCCTTTCTGCTCTAGTGGTGGGGCCTAGCTTCAATCCTGCGCCATCCCGGAGGTTACATGCGCAGGAGAGAAGTGGGAATAGCCGCAGCCATTCTTGGAGCGGTCATAATTTTTGTCGCGGCTGAGAGTTGCGGCAGCAGTACGGCACCAGCACCCAAGATGTACGTCGCGAATCTCTCCCCCGCCAATGAAGTGCCGCAGAAGACGACGACGGGAACCGGCGTTGCGACGTTTACCGATCTCGGCAGCGAAATCGACTGGACTCTGACGTTGACTAACATGACTGCGGTGACCATGTCGCACATCCACGGACCGGCGCCGGCTGGCACGAACGCGAGTGTCATCATCAACCTGTTCCTGCCCAACGTTGCGACGGGAACGGTGAACGGAGAGGTCGCTCACGGTAGCATCACCAACGCCAACAACGGGAACGTTTCGCTGGACTCGCTGAGAGTGCTTTTCAACAACGGCATGGCGTACGTGAACGTGCACACCACTGCGAATCAGGGCGGGGAGATCCGCGATCAGGTCCATCCGAGCAACTAACTCGGCTGCCACTAGACGTTGAATCGGAACAGGAGTACGTCGCCGTCCTGGACGACGTACTCCTTTCCTTCTGACCTCACCACGCCTTTCTCTCGCGCGCCTTTCCAACCTTCGTTGCCGACGAAGGAGTCGTAAGAGACAGTCTCGGCGCGAATGAACCCGCGCTCGAAGTCTGTGTGAATGACCGCTGCGGCCTGCGGCGCGGTGTCGCCGCGGTGGATCGTCCACGCGCGAACTTCCTGCTCCCCCGCCGTGAAGTAAGTCTCGAGTCCGAGCAGCTTGTAGCTGGCACGAATAAGCCGATCGAGGCCCGCCGACTCCAATCCGAGCGACGCAAGAAAATCCGCTCGATCCTCCGGCGGCAGCTCCGCCAGCTCTGCTTCGATTTTCGCGGAGAAGGGAACCACCTCGGCCACCTCTCCACTTTTCTTGACTGCCTCTCGTAACGCCTTCAGATGCGGACCTTCCTCGCCCGACAGCTCGGCGTCGCTGACGTTGGCCGCGTAGAGAACGGGCTTTACAGTGAGCAGCGACAGCGGAGCGAGAATCGCTTTCTCGTCGGCGCTGAGTCGTGCCTCCCACAAACCGCGACCCTCTTTCAGAAATCCGTTCGCTTTCTCGAGGACCGGCAGCTCTGCCTGGGCGTCCTTGTCTCCGGTGCGAGCGGT
>Ga0066704_10000077_pt1 | contig 22507 bp, 25 predicted proteins | sample GraSoiAngelo_153_FD_66458 | JGI IMG/M metagenome (GOLD analysis project Ga0066704, IMG submission 66458) | Grasslands soil microbial communities from the Angelo Coastal Reserve, California, USA - 14_1009_12_40cm | ecosystem: Environmental > Terrestrial > Soil > Grasslands | place: USA... | reverse complement strand
CGGTGACTAGCGTGGTCATGCCCACAAAGCTGTCGGTCGGACCGGTGGTAGCGGCGAAGGCCGCTCCGAAGTTAGTTTGCAGGTCGCTTACAAAATTGGAATTGAGAGCGTTGTCCGTTTCATGAGTCCAGGTGTAGTTCGTGTCAAGCGTAAAGGACTTACTCATGCGTTTAGTGAAACCAAGCGATACCGCATCGTAGGTGCCGTGCAGCCACGGTCCATAACCGAAAGTGAGCGGAGAGCCCGGCGGCACCGTTTCACCGGCATGTCCGGGGATGCGCGCCTCAAAAGCCAGGTTGGTATCACGCACGCCGAGGATGTTGTCGATGCTCTTGTGGTAGTAATCGAGCTGGATCACGGCGCTGGAAGAGAGTTGGCGTTGAAGCCCGGCGTAAAATCCATTCGTGTAGGGAGTTTTAAATGCGGCATCAACAGTGATGGGGATGCCACTGACAGGAAAAGCCCTGCTGCCAATAGTGAGATTACCGAAGGGATCGTAGGAGAAGGAGCCGGGCGCGGCGCCTACGGCGGCGCTGGCGGCATCGGCGAATTGCTGGGAAGTAAAGCCGGTCAGCGCCTGGACGTTGTTGACATTGACGACTGCATTCGCCGGAACAGGGGCATGGCCTGGCGCGACCACGCTATTCAGATGGTCTATGCCGTAGAGTGGTTGATTCGTCCCGTTGGGAAATTTCGCCGAGCACTTCAGACCCATAGATTGAATCTGCGCATCCGTCAGATTCGCAGAGGCACAAGGCACGGGAAGTCCCAGGCTGGCGAAGAGAATCGTGAGCTTGGTGGGATCGCCGTAGAAAAGGCGCGGGAAAGAAAGGAAGGTTTGCGTAACGAGATTGGCTCCGCCGAATGCAGGGATGTCGCGCGCTAGTCCTAGGCGGAAATGATCGTAAAAGAGTCCCCAGCTTGCTCGGAGAACGGTCTTTGGAGTGATGGACCACGCAAAACCAAGCCGCGGCGAGAAATTTGTCTTGTTGGGGAAGCGGTTATCATAGTCCCAGCGCAACCCGAGGTTCAGAGTCACGTTCCTGAGAAACCTCCAGTCGTCTTGAACGAAGGCGCCGTTATAGTTGTTGCGCAACGCGATGATGTTGTCCCTGGGCGTGACGCCGCCTTGCGCATTCAGGAAGTACACGCCGGAATTCACCGCGCCGAACGTTTGCAGATCCGCGCTGGTCGCGAATAATTGGTTAAGGAGATTGCTCGCTTCCGTGCCATCCACATGGGTTCGCTGGAAATCCCAACCAAATTTCCAGCCGTGGCGGCCAGCTTGCTTGGCCAGATTTGCGCCGAGGGAGAGATACTTCTGATTTAAAGTTAACGCCGTGTGTCCCGGACCGAATTTAACCTGAGGCTGATCGCCGAATAACCCGCCGGTGTTCAAACTGGTGAAGAGGTTGGCCAGCGTCGAAGCGGTACCGGCTTCCGGGTGTGCTGGTTTTACATCCGAAGATTCGCCTCTGTACTGCGCATACAAGGAAACTAGAAAGGGATTTCGCTGATCGCCTAAGGTTGCCGTGTCGCTAAAGCCGAGCAGCAAGCGGCGGGAATCAAGATCGTTGCGCGTGGACGGCAAATTGATGGCCTGCAACAGCGGCAGGAAATCCGTCACATGGGTGTTCGTCAGGTTGAATTGCTGGGTCAAACGATGGTGTCCCCATTGTTCGTCGAGCTTTGCGCGCGCCCGCGTGTCGAAAGACTTCGTGTGCAGGTTAAAGGGGGTTTCGAACTGGATGAGAATCGGCGGCGTGTTCTGTGGAAACTGAAAATTCAATTGCCGGCTTTCGAGGATGCGCTCGACCGATCCAAAAAGAAAGATTTTGTCTTTGAGAATTGGGCCGCCAACCTGCGCGCTCGGATCGTAGCTCAACACAAAGGGAACGCTGCCCGCCAGGACGAGAGGGGAATCGGAGGAATCGAGCTTGTAGTTTCGATGGAAAAAGGAAGAACTGCCGTGCCAGTCGTTCGTGCCGCCCTTCGAGAGCACATTAATGACGCCGCCGGACCCGTGCCCGAACTCCGCTTTGTAGCTTCCGGTGACAACCTGGAATTCAAGAATCGAATCCTGATTGAATTGCGCCGCCGCTCCTCCATTTACTTCATCCCCGTTGGGCATGCCATCAATGAGGAACACCGCGTTGCCGCCGCGCTCGCCGAGGATGGGTGTCGCGCTGTCCAGCGACGGATCCTGCTGCCGGTTGATGGTGACTCCGGGCACCAACTGCAGTAAGTCCAAATAATTGCGCCCGTTGATCGGCATTTGGTCGATTTGGTCGGGTACGATCGTGGCGCCGGTGGAAGACGTCGCGCTTTCCAGCAAGGGTGCCGCCCCGGACACTTCCACCTTTTCCGCCTGGCCTCCCACGTTGAGCACGATGTTCAGAATGAATATGCGATTTATGCTGAGTTCCAAGTCGCGCACGGTTTGCGAAACAAAACCACTTTTTGAGGTTGTAACGACATAAGTGCCGGCGGGAAGGCCCGGAATTCTATAGGCACCATCAGCGCCACTGAACGCGCTGTGATCAATGCCACGCGCGGGGTCACCGATTTGGATTTTGGCCCCCTGGACCGCGAGGCCTTGCTGGTCGGTCACCAATCCTTCGACGACGGAGGTGGTCTGTGCCGGGGTCGCCGATGCCCAACCTAGCAGAAGTGCACTCGCCCACAGCATTCTGCGCAAAACACTCCGGCGAAGGACGTTTTGCGAGTCCAAGAATTCCCACGATGAACATGTCCAGAACTTCATGATTTCTATCCCCGGCAAGGCAAACGATCCGACGCGACGAGCACCTCTCCACTCCGAGCCAATCGCATAGCAGTTTGCTGTTGAGCGGATTGCCTTCGACGACCAGAATGCGCTGCTTCACATCCTTACCGCTTGTGGCTTGTCCACCGCGCGTCGCAATTGCTTAAGCAGAGCTTCCTGCCAGGATTCCTGCTTGTGGAACAAGGATTGGGCATTTGCACGTAGGTATGATTTCTCCCGCGCTGTTAATTCCTTGCTTGTCAGCACGAATATGGGAAGTTCGGCCGTACGGGGGTCGGCGCGCCATTCCGCGAGCAGTTCGAACCCGCCTACTTTCGGTAGCACAAGATCGAGAATCACCAACTGGGGCAACGATGCGGCCACCTGCGCGCGCGCAGAGGCGCCATCGGCAGCGGTCGCGACAGCGTATCCCTTGGTCTTGAGCAACTCCGCGATAATCTCGCGTGTCGGTGTATCGTCTTCGACCACAAGAATGGGCCGCGCGGGAGAGGAGGCTTCCCCGTCGTCAAGACATCGTGCCACGGCCGCCAGCAAGGTCGCCTTGTCCACTGGCTTGACCAAATATTCGTCTGCGCCGATAGCCGCGCCGGCAGTCGGTTGATCCACGATGCTGACAACGATGACCGGAATGCCCGTTGTGCGGGGGTCATGCTTCAATTGAAGCAAAATCTCCCAGCCGCTGGTTGGCTTCATCAGCAGATCCAGGGTGATAGCTTGGGGTTGCAAATCCGCGGCCATTGCCACTGCGCGCTCGGGTTGATTGCAGCAAATCACCTCGTACCCGGAAGAAGTCAGGTGTGATTCGAGCAGATGAGCAGCCATCCGATCATCTTCAATGGTCAGGATCTTTGGCGTCTTGCCCTCCTTCCGCATAAGCTTCGCCACGTGCGGGCGCGCTTCCTGAGCGGCTTTAGCGATGGGCAAACTGAAATAAAAGCAACTCCCATGGCCGGGTTCGCTCTCCAAGCCCAGGCTGCCTCCCTGCAATTTCACAAGGCTCTCGGTGATTGCCAGGCCCAAGCCAGTGCCTTCCGGGCCTTCGCCGGACTTCCTCAGACGGTAAAAGGCCTCGAAGATGCGCTTCTGCTCTTCCGGCGGAATTCCCGGTCCGTTATCGCGCACTTTCACTTGAACTTCCCCGCCTGCCTGGTGAGCCGCTAGTTCGATGCGTCCGCCTTCGGGAGTAAATTTGATGGCGTTGCCGGCCAAGTTCATCAGCACTTGCTTGAATCTCGTTGCGTCCGCGTGAACGCGCAGGCCAGGCTCCGCGATGGAAGACAATGTCTGTGTTTTTTTCTCTGCCAACGGTCGCAAGGCGCTTTCAACTTCCCCGAAGATGGTTTCGACGGACAGGTCTTGACACGAAATCTCCATGCGGCCTGCTTCGATTTTGGACAGATCCAAAATGTCATTGACGAGTTTGAGGAGATGCCTCCCACCCGTGTTGATGTGGCCCACGTAACGTTGCTGGCGTTCGTTTAGCTCGCCATAGCGCTTGTCGGCAAGGAGGTCGGAGAAGCCCATGACCGCATTCAGCGGGGTGCGCAACTCATGGCTCATGGTGGACAGGAAACGATCCTTGAATTTGCTGGCGCGCTCGGCATCCTCTTTGGCGCTTATCAGGGCTTTTTCCACTCGCCGGCGCTTGCGAATCTCGTTAGTGACGATCATGCTGTATACGGGCAGGACGAAAAAAACGATCACAATGACCAGGACAAGAATGAGCATAAAGACCCTGGATGTGATATGCACGTTGATCTGGTGCGTGCTCAAGTACCAGTAGACTGCCGTCACCAAACACACAAACGATAGAGCCAGGCCAAGTGCCAAGCTCCATCCTCGACTAAGCCTGGATTTCATTTCGGTTCACCACAATCTCGGTCCATCGAGTCACACAAACGGCACAGCTGCAGGAGGTCTTTCCGGGAGGGGTAACTACCGAAAGTTCCAAAGATTATGCTAAACGAAAAAACGTTCACCATGAGAATGTCTGTATCGATTGGCTGCCCGCTTTGGGACAAGTGAGGCGAAGATCACCGGATCGCAGGACTTAGATGGCGACACTTGCGGTCACACTGCGTATTGGAACGGACTAAATGCAGCGGGGGAGCCGGGTCCCGCTATCTTGCAGTAAAGAAGCCACTTAGAATTCCCTTGACAATAACTAACCAGATGGTATAATAGCTTTGCTTCTTGGGCACGGTCCTTTCGTGCCAATTGCTTACTTCTCCGTTCACCCGTGAAAAGTCGAGCGGACTAGTGTGCCTGCCACACTCCCCCAAGACGTATCCCCGAGCCATATCCGCAGACTCCAGCACCTCTTTGCGGGGCCGCCCGGTCCTTTCCCTTGCGTCGCGATCGGTACATTCACTCCCTCCCGCACCTCACCACTCATCCTCCCCTTTGCCCTTGGTTTCTTTTCAATCACTTACGAATTGTAAATTTCGCAACTCCTTTGTTTTGACATCCATGCAAAATGCACGGGGGGTGCACGCCCACTCTTCATCCTCCAGAGTTCCGTATACTCTTCCAAGTTCCGTATATCCTAAGTCTTTTGTTTGCCACTCTTACGAAAACTGCCGGGGTGTGGCGGTATTCTTCCCATTCTGGAACGGCCAACTCCGGAATCGGAGACTCCGGCCTTGTTCGAAAGAATCTACTCTTTCTTTCTGCCACGAAACACGGATCACCGTACACGGGTCACCATCTCTGTCGCGCGTCCGCGTGCGGATTCCTTTCTTTCCCACCACGCGCCACTCGCAGACCTGCGGTATTCTTAGCAAGCCGAGCCATGCCACCGACCTCCATTCCCGGCCCCACGCCCACCTACGAGGATTACGCCCGCTGCGTCCACTGCGGCCTCTGCCTGAGCGCCTGTCCCACGTACCGCCTGTGGAATCTCGAAGCCGATTCGCCCCGCGGCCGCATCCACCAGATGATCCACGTCTTTCAGAGTGACCTGTATGACCATGCGCCGCCTTCCGTCCCCATCAGCGATACCTTCGTCGATCACATCGATAAATGTCTCGACTGCCGCGCTTGCGAAACTGCTTGCCCCTCCGGCGTCGAATACGGCAAGCTCGTCGAGCACGCCCGCGCTCGCATCGAACGCGACTACGAGCGCCCCTGGCTCGCTCGTGTCACGCGCAATTTCATTTTCCGGGACTTTCTCTCCACCCCGCATCTCATCGAAGACGCCGCTCGACTTCTTCGCCTGTATCAGCGCTCTGGCTTGCAAACCATCGCGCGCAGCATGGGCATCCTCAAGCTTCTCGGGCTCGCCGAACGCGATCGCCTTCTCCCGCGCATCGACGACAATTTTTTCTTCACCCGCCTTGGCGAGACGTTTCCCGCCGCGGGTCCTCGCCGCACGCGTGTCGCCTTTTTCGTCGGCTGCATTGCCAACGTCGCTTTTTCGGAACTCAACGAAGCCACTGTCCGCGTCCTCACCGCGAACGGCTGCGAAGTTGTCGTGCCCAAAAATCAGTTATGCTGTGGTGCTCTTTCTGTGCACTCGGGATTTCGCGAAGCCGCGCGTGAACTCGCGCGAAAAAATCTCGCCGCTTTTCCGCTCGAAGACTTCGACGCCATCATCACCAACGCCGCGGGCTGCGGCTCCACGCTCAAAGAATACGACCATCTTTTTTCAGCGGACGAACCAGAACACACCCAGGCCCGTGCCTTCGCCGCGAAAACGCGCGACGTCACCGAATTTCTTGCCGCCCTTGGTCTCACCGCCAAACTCAATCCGCTGCGCCACCGCGTCACTTATCAGGATTCCTGCCATCTTCTTCATGGGCAGAAAATCCGCGAAGCTCCGCGCACGCTTCTGCGCGCTATTCCCAATCTGGATTTCGTGGAATTACCCTACTCGGAAATCTGTTGTGGCTCGGCGGGAATCTACAACGTCACGCAGACGGAAGCATCAATGGAACTGCTTGCTGAAAAAATGCGCCACACACAATCCACTGGCGCTCAAACCATCGTCACCGCCAACCCGGGCTGCGTCCTGCAGCTTCGCGCCGGCGTCTCCCTCCACAACACGAACCAGAACGTTCTCCACATCGTCGAGCTTCTCGACCGGTGCATCAGCTCATGAGACCTGCACATTTCGAGCGGCGTTTCCACGAACCTCCTGCTTCGTCCCGTACTTCGTTATTTTGGTGCTCCCTTGCTTCCAGAAACGGCGGCACCCTCTCCGCAGCGATGGGGGTTGCTGCGAAAAGGGCGTACGTCTTCAGGAGAGAAGATCGTTCGATTGCGTTGCGACCGCAGCGAAAGTTTCTTTCACGCCTGCCTTCAAGCTCCTTTCAACGCGACGACAAGAAGCGCTGTTGCAAATCAATTGTCCGAGGGAGGTGGAGGCGCCTGATTGCGGCGCATCAGGCCGTGCCTTCCGGGCCGGCCTTGCGTCACGGTGTAGTTGGAGGGCACCGCAAAGAGCGATGCATCCGGTTCGGCGCGCTGAATGTTCGTCAGCGTGTACGTCGTTTCGCCGGACCACGGATCGCTGCGCTTGCTCATCACGACAGTTTGCAAATCGTTCGAATACCAGCTTTCGCGAACAACCGTGATGGGCTTTTCATTTCCGATTTGTCCGGCTGGAATCGCTCGAGTGATTCGCGTGCCCTGCGCGGCGACTCCGCCAATCGTTTGCGTGCCGAGGTCTTCTTTTTTCAAATTGAGGTTGTCGGCCTCAACCTGCTCCCGCCTTCCCATCCTGTTGCTGAGTTCGCCCTTCATCGCGCCCTTCATCCGGCCGAAGTCTTTTCCCATTTGCTCTGCGGTTTTTTGGTCGGGATGTAAAATGAAATTTCTTCCCGCCACCGGATCATTGATAAACACAAACGATTTTGGCTGTCTGGAAGCGGCCAGAGGACCAAAGCCCGAGAGCGTCACTTCTTTGCGGACGCGGCCCTGGCTATCGCGAAAAAGATTGGTCTGCGTTTTCCGCGAGATGTGATTTCCATCCGCGAGGGTTTGCGTCGTTTCCGAAACGGCCACAGCGCTGAACGGCGCGCCGGTCACGACTTTTCCGCTTTGCATTCCCGCGAAACCGAGCAACTCCATGCGCTCGCCGATGGGCCCATACATCAAATCACCGTCCGGTCCCCCGGGATGCATCATGGCGTCTGGAGGTGGAGGCGGCGCCTTCTGTGCCCTGGCGATTCCCGCGCCAAACACAAACGCGCACCCAAGAATTAAGCTCCCGATCCATTTGCGATTCATTCTTTTTTCTCCTCTTCTCTCCCAAACTGAAAAACTTTTCGCGTTCTTATTGCGATTGGGGCCAACGGACGGCTTGCGGCAATCCGTCGTTGCCGACGAGCAAATCCACCTGGATCCATTCACCGGCGCGGTCCTCGTTCACCGGCAATCCGAGAACACCGAGGGCGCCGCGCTGCATTCGAACGCGGAAAATGGCGGCGTCATCGGTATCGGCCGGCAAAACTCCCGGCAATAGCGTGAAGTCGCTCAATTCGTTGTCGGCTAAAACAGTTTCCGAATTTGCGACTGAATTTTGCTCTGGCGATTGTTGATTCGATGCGGCAGGGGCGGAATTTCCCTGTAGATTGCCAGCCGTTGGCGATGCGTTCGAATGGTTCTGTGCCGCATCGCGATGATTGGAGCGCCAATTGATCCAGCTCACGGCGCCAACCAAAATCGCGGCGGCGGCCAACGCCCAAGCGGTAATTAGGGCGGTGCGCCGCGCTTTCACGGTGTGATGGCGTGTGTGAAACTCTTGCCGGAGGCGCATCTCGACACGCGGCGGAGCTTGCGCAACGGCAGTTTCTTCGGCGAGAGAACGCAATTCGAGGCGCGCGGCCTGCCAGGAATTCTGGAGCGCGGCGCAGCGGGAACAGGAAGCTGCATGTCTGGCAGCGGCAGCGTGCTGCGCTTCGCTCAGCGAAGCGCAGCGCTCGGCGTCCAATCCAATCGCTTCAAATTCTTCGCACGTCATTGCACACTTCCTTCGTCCTTCAAGGCAATCACTTGGCCACGCTCGCGCGCCGGGGCGAACCGCGGAGCATTTCGAGTCTGGCCATCAGCAAAGCCCGGCCGCGATGCAGCCGCGAACGAATCGTACCGATGGGGCAGCCGGCCATCTGAGCGGCTTCCTCGTAACTCATCTCTTCGAGCTCGCACAGGACCACGGCTTCGCGAAACTCCGTGGGCAAATCCAGAACCGCTGACCGAACCTGCTCGGCTCGCTCACGTTTCTCTGCCTGGGTCGCCGGGGTGGTGGCGTCTTGCAGGACGATTCCGTGGCCGGTGCCGTCGTCGTTTTTTTCCTCAAGCGAGACTTCCCGGGGTAAACGTTCGAGGTGCTTCATGACACGGTTGCGAGCCACGCCGTACAAGAATCCGCCGAGGGTTCCGCGGGTGGCGTCGTATTTCTTCGGATCGCGCATCAGAGTCATGAAAACGTCTTGCACGATTTCCTCGGCAGCCCAGGCATTTCCGGTCATGCGCAGGGCAAAGCGATAGAGCGCCGCCTGATGGCGCCGGTAAAGGAGCGTGAAAGCCTCCTCATCGCCCTTGGCGGCGCGCCGCAGCAGAAGGTCGCCTCTTTCCTGGTCCGCGATACTCAACTCTCCTGATTCAGACGCTCTGCCCGGCCCCATATATACATTCCCGTAACAAAGCCGATAAGTTCCCATGTGGCCCGCTGGCCGCGACTGCATGTGGAAGTCCTTGATACCACAATGGGTTAGATGTGATAGAGGGGTCTGGGTGTCAGCGAGGACTAAGAGTTAGCCACCGGGCGAGATTTGTGGGAGGGGCGCAAAACGAGCCGCTGTCCGCGGAAGACGGCCTTCGACGGCGTACACGCCAACCCGGAAAGAAAGGCTTGACTCTGGACTATACTCCAGGGTGTAGATTTTCTAGAGAGGGGTTAGGCGATGCACATCGGCAGCGTTGCAAAGAAGATCGGTCTCACTCCTGATGCGATTCGGTTTTACGAGCGCAATGCTTTACTGCCGCGCCCGCCACGCAGCGCCGGCGGTTTTCGCGAGTTTGCGGATACCGATGTACAGACGTTGGGATTTATACGCCAGGTGCAGGGCCTGGGATTTACGCTTAAAGAAGTCCGCGAACTTTTGGAACTGCGCCAGCGCCGGTTGCAGCCGTGTGCTCCAGTGCGGCGGCGATTGGAACAAAAACTCTTGCACGTGCACGGGAAGCTCGAGGACCTTCAAAGTTAGAGCACGACTTGCGCGCGGCGCTGCACGGCTGCGACAAGAAACTGCGCAAACGATCCGCGCATTGCCCGCTGCTGGCTGGGGCCGGCACGCAGAAACCGAGGAAAGAAAAGTGAAGGTGGAAGTTTTGTATGTGGCGGAATGTCCGTCTCATGGCGCAGCCGTGAAGCTGGTCCGAGAGGTGTTGGCTGCACAAGGTGTCGAGGCCGAGATACAGGAAGTGTTGGTGAAAGACGGAGAGATGGCCAGCGAACTTCGATTTTCTGGTTCGCCAACCATTCGAATTAATGGACGGGATGTTGCGGGAGAACCAGAGGAGGCACGGAGCTCCGCGCTGAGTTGCCGCTTGTACTCTGGCTCGAAGCAAGCGGGTCTTCCGCCGCCGGAAATGGTTCAGCGCGCGGTGCTCGAAGCGCGGCTGGGGAGAAGGCGGTGAAACAGGGCACGGGCATTTCCGCTTCGCTGGCGGCGATATTAAGCTCCCTCGCGACCGTCGCCTGTTGCCTACCTCTAGGATTCGCGGGTGCTTTGGGAGTTGGGGCAGCGAGCGCTTTCTTCACTAGGTTCCGTCCTTGGCTGCTGGGGTTTTCCGTTGTCTTGCTCGGCCTCGGGTTTTGGCAGCAACATCGCGCCAGAGAATGCGCTGTTCGGCGCAGAGTGGTTGGCACGGTGCTGCTTTGGGCCGCGGTGGTGGTGGTTCTGGGAATGATTCTATTTCCGCAGCAAATCGCTGGATTCATTGCTGACCGGTTCTACGAGACACGAAAATGAAAAAGAGGGCAGCACTTCTGGCTGCGACGGCGATTCTTCTGCTACTGGCCGCAGTGTATCTGTGGGGGCCTTCGTCGGTGCCGCCGGGCCAGGAACCTCTCGTCACGCTAAGCAGCGCGAATTTCGGCGAGTTCGAGAACGCATTTGATCGTGACGCGGAAGTTCCGCGGCTGGTGCTACTGTTTTCTCCGACGTGACCGGGTTGTCTGCGGGGGGCCTCCGCAGCTCAACAACTCCTGGCTCGGCACGCGGAACGGAAGGCGCTCGTGCTGGTAGTTTGGGAGCCGATCCTGGCGACTGACTGGAGGCCACCGAGCGGCCGTACGCTGGGGCGAATCCAGGACCCGCGCGTGCGCCAGTTCTGGGACCCGGAACACCTGGTGGCGAGTGCATTGGAGGAGATCGCCAAGCGCAAGCCGCAGCCCGAGCCAAACTGCTGCGTGGAAAAAGGGTTCGACTGGGACGAGGCGATTCTTTACGCTCCACACACGCGCTGGAAGGATGTGCCGATCTCCGCGTTTTGGGACGGCCCCGTTTACCGAATCATTTCCAATCTAGAGAAGGCATTCAACGAACAGCGGTGAAGTTCGTGTGACAGACAAAGGAGAACTTGTCTGGCCTAAGGGCGGCGCTCGCTGGCGTTATTTTTTGAGGGGCTTGAACATGCGAGCGGCGGTTCGGGTGACGAAGCGGCGGGGGACGAGGCGCTCGCCGTGCGCGCCGAGATAGTTCCTGAGGCCAGAGATGACGTAGCTTTTTCCCGCGGCGAGCGCTTTCAGGCCGGTGTGCGCGACTTCTTGCGCGGTCTCAGCCTTGCGGATGAATTTTTCCTGGCCGGAAACGGCGTGGAATTCGGATTCGGTCGAGCCGGGGCAGAGCGCGCAAACGCGGATGCCATAGGGCTTCATTTCTTCCGCAAGACCTTCGGCGAAGAGCAGATCGAAGGCCTTCGTCGCGGCATAAGTGGAAATGTAAGGAACAGCCTGGAAAGAAGCAGTGGAAGCGAGAATCAGGATATCGCCCCGGCGGCGCGCCAGCATTTCCGGCAAGTAGAGATGAGTCAGATGGACCACCGCGGCACAATTTACCTGGACCATATCGAGAAGACGCTGTTTGTCAACGGATGGAAATTCGCCGTACTGGCCAAAGCCGGCATTGTTGATGAGCAGATCCATTGCGATTCCTTTTCCTTTGGTGAAGGCGAATATTCTTTCCGGGGCAGCGGGATCGGCGAGGTCGGCGGGAAAGACTTCTGTTTGCACTCTCCAGGTTGAGGACAGACGTTGAGCGAGGGCGTCGAGACGATCCCTGCGCCGGGCAGTGAGGACGAGGTTTGTTCCGCCGGAAGCCAATTCCTCGGCGAGGGCCACGCCGATTCCGGCGCTGGCTCCGGTGACGAGCGCCCATTTCCCGGACCAAGCTCGCCCCGGAGATCCGTTGCGGTGTGACAAATCAGCCTCCCTACCTTCCTGGAGAAAGAGCCAAGTAGATGCTTACCTGTCCGAGCGTAGAACCGCGTCTTTCAGGCGCGTTCCTTCACGCTTGATGCGGTCCATGAGACGCCGCGCCCAAACAAATTCGGCCGCCAGCAAACCCAAACCCAAGAGAATCACGGGCGTGCCGGGACCCGGAGTGAATATCATGATAATTCCCAGGAGCAAGAGAGTGAACCCGGCGAGGATTAGGAAGATGCGGCGGACTTGCTCAACGGTGCGGAGAATCATCAGTGTTCAGGCAAGAGGCTTTCTGGCGGAGAGGGTGGGATTCGAACCCACGGTACGGTTCCCCGTACGCTCGCTTTCGAGGCGAGTACTTTCAACCACTCAGTCACCTCTCCGCAGTGGTCGCTAGCACAATCGTAGCAGAGGCCTCCATTTCTCGGCAATGCGTGGGCGGACCATGTGCCAAACCTCGGTGCAATTTGGGAATGAATCTGTGCGCTTGCAGCGGAAAGCGCGGCATCGTGAATATCGAGAAGAGAGCAGGCCGCGATAAATTTCGACTGTACTACGGGCGGCGTTCGGAGAAAAAGGATTGGATGACAGCGGCGCAATCGGCGGCGAGGACACCGGAAGTGACCTCGACCTGATGGTTGAGCCGAGGATCAGAGAGGATTTGGAAGCAAGTACGAACCGCGCCGCCCTTGGGGTCGTCGGCGCCGTAGACCAGGCGCGGGACGCGAGCCTGAATGACCGCACCGGCGCACATGCTGCAAGGCTCGATGGTGACGTAGAGGGTGGCGCCTGTGAGGCGGTAATTGCCGAGACGGCGGGCGGCTTCGCGAAGGACGATGATTTCGGCGTGGGCCGTGGGGTCATTGTCGCGGATGGTGCGGTTGCCGGAGCGTGCGAGGATTTGGCCCTCATGGACCAGGAGAGCGCCGACGGGGACTTCGCGGGCCGCGGCCGCGGAGCGGGCTTCGGCGAGCGCCTCCTGCATGAATTGGATGTCGGTTTCCACCTATCGCGAGAATAACATGTTCCCCGGCAGCCCTTTACCAACCGAGCTGGTAATGGCAAGATTCAGCTGAATCACGAGTGAGGAGTTTCCTTGAAAGGGCATGAAGAAAGCACTGCTCTCGGTATATAGGTGTTGCGGGTCTCACCGTATTTTCCCTCACTCTTTATTTTGGATTTGGGCTACACCGCGTTGGAATTCTCTTTGGCCTCGTCTCCATTGCATTTGCCGGGTTGATTGTGTCCGTAGTCAGGATGCAAAGACCCAAGAACGACGCCAGCCGTTTGCGGTGATTGCTTGACAATTGTGGGCAGGGCAAACAAACTACAAGCCATGAGGGAACTCCTGGAGCGCTTGTTTCAAGTCGATTTTATCAAGGGCCTCGCCGTCACCTTCCGGATGCAGAATCCGAAGGAAGTTGTGACCGAGCAATACCCGCTCGAGCGCCCGATGGTGGCGGAGCGCTACCGCGGCGCGCCGCGTCTGAATAACAATCCGGAGACCGGCGAAACGCTGTGCATTGGCTGCAATCTGTGCGCGCTGGCTTGCCCGGAAAATCTCATCGTGGTGGGATGGGAGCGCGACGATGCGACGCGCAGAAAAGTGCTGACGTACTTCACCTATGACACCTCGAGGTGCATGTTCTGCGGGCTGTGCGAGGATGCCTGTCCGACGGATGCGTTGGAGCTGACGCAGGATTTCGAAATGGCTTATTACACCCGCGAAGGAGCCATCTGGGACCGTCACCGGCTGGAGCAGGGGCCCACACCCGCGCGCTATACCCGTTAAAGACACTGCATGGAACTTCGCAAAGATCCCATCACACAAAGCTGGGTCATCCTGGGTCAGAGAGAATTCGTTGCGGAGGCGGCGGAGGAGTGTCCGCTTGAGCCGGCGAAGATCGAGAAAGTCCGGCCCATACTGACGTGGCCTGCCGAAGGGCCCTGGCAGGTGCGAGTGATCCCGCACCCGGAGCCCTTGTACCATGTAGAGAGTGATCCAGGACGGCTGGCGGAAGGAATGTACGACAAAATGGGCGCGTTGGGAGCGCACGAAGTGGTGGTGGAGACCCCGCAGCACGACCGGCGATTATCGCAGTTCAGCGATGAAGAGATCGAACGGGTGTTGTGGGTGTGGGCTTCGCGAACCGCGGATTTGAAAAAGGATGCGCGCTTTAAATACATAAGCGTGTTCAAGAATCAGGGTCGGCTGGCGGGGGAGGAATGGCCCCACGCCCATTCGCAAGTGACGGCAACCATTTTCGTGCCGCGCCGGATTAAATACGAATTGAAATCGGCGCACGAATGGTTCAAAGACAAAGAACGGTGCATCTTCTGCGACATGGTTCGGCAGGAAGAGAAGCAGGGTAAGCGCATCGTGGACGTGCAAGGGGACTATTACGCGCTGTGCCCGTATGCTTCGCGCGTCCCCTACGAAATCTGGCTGATGCACCGGCGGCACAATCATCTGTTCGAACAGCCCCGGCCAGGCGCGAACCGCAGACAATTGGCGGCGTTGCTTGGAAGGGTATTACGTCGGCTGGAGAAAGTGGCGCCGGCCTATCACCTCGTGGTACACACGTCGCCGGGCACGCAAAACAAAAAGGGTGAACTGGCCGGTTATTGGAAGACCCTCGCGGATGATTATCACTGGCACATCGAGATCCTGCCCATTGTGGAGAAGCGCAGCAAGTCTTACAGCATCAAGGAAGTCTACTTTAATTCAGAATTGCCAGAACAGGCAGCGTCGAATCTGCGCGCGTTGGACCCCAATTCATGAGGAAGCAGCGCCTGGACGAAGGGCAGCGGGGAGGAATCTTCGTCAATCTGGTCGTCTTGCTGAGTATCGTTGTTTCTTGCGCTGCTTTGTATCTAGTGCGGCACCCCGTCTTCCGCTTCGCGGCGGAATCCTGGGTCATCGAGGATCCTCTGGACAAAGCGGACGCGCTGCTGGTTTTGAGCGGCGATAATTTTTATGGAGACCGCGCGACGCGTGCTGCGGAGTTGTTCCGGGAAGGGAAGGCGCCGGTGGTTGTGGCCAGCGGAAAACGTCTGCGGCCGAATGCCGGGACTGCCGAATTGACGGAACACGATCTGGTGGAGCGTGGAGTTCCGAAAGAGAAGATATTGCGGTTCGCGCATGACGCCGACAGCACGCGGGAAGAGGCGGAAGCACTCGCGAAACTGGCGAGGACAAAAAAGTGGCGAAGAGTGATTGTGGTGACATCGAATTACCACACTAGGCGGGCACGCTATATCTTTGGGCGGGTTTTTCCACCAGACATAGAGACACGCGTGGCTAGCGCCCGCGACGGGGACTTTGATCCGGAGCGATGGTGGGAAAAGCGTATATCGACAAAAGTACTGATGCGAGAGTTTGCTGCGATGGCGGTGGCCATGTGGGAACTTCGGCATGGGGGTAGGATAAATGAGAAAACGCAAGGAATAGTAGGATCGGGAGCACCAATTCCACAATCCTTAGTGTAGCTCTTCAAGAAACACCCTAGATTTGCTACCCACCATTCTTGTTTACAGCCGTTAAGTCGTGTACTATGTTCACTCTTCTGAGTCGCGGCTTCCTACCAGCCCTGCGATGAGCGGCTCCGAGAATCCAATTTTCGGTGTCGAGGTGTCTGATGTGGAAAAAAGAAGATGCGAAGCCTTCCGAGAGTTCCGCTGCTGCGAGTACGGCGTTTGGAACAACACAGAGCCCCGATGCTCCCAGTTCGAATTCGCTCCCCGTTTCTCCGCGCGCCGCTGCGTGCATTAGCCGAGGAATCAAAATCAGAGGCGAAGTCACTGGGACCGAAGACCTCTTCGTGGACGGCCAAGTGGAGGGGAAATTGAACCTCACGGCGAACAGTTGTTTAACGATTGGGCCTAATGGAGAGGTGAAGGCCGATCTGAACGCGCGCGAGATTATCGTGCGTGGGAAGGTGGAAGGGAAGATAACAGCGCGGGACAAGTTGCAAATATGGAGCACTGGCCAGATTACGGGAGAAGTGCAAACAGACCGCCTGGCAATCGAGGACGGGGCGTTGCTGCGCGGGAAGGTGGAGGCAGGGAAGCAGATTACCAAGCCTGCTGAAACCAAGGCGGCTGCTGCAACGGCGACGAGCAAGGCGGCTCCCCAATCCACAGGGGTGAATTCCGGAACAGCAGCAGATTAAACAATGAGCTTCCTGCATAAACTCGGAATCGGGATTGGAACGGGAGGTGGAACGAGCCGCGAGATTGGGCGACCCATTCATCTCAATGCGCGCGCGCGCACACCTGGTGCGGCTGCCCCAGCGGCCGGTGCTACACGGACCCCGGTTCCACCGGAATCCAACCGCGTTTCGAACGGACTGAAAGAGTTTTTGTGGCACCTGGATGGGTTAGAGCGCGGCACGCTGCTTGACTTGGGGCCTGCCTGGCAAACGACTCTGAGCTTCTTCATTGAGCGAGGTTTTCGCGTCTCCTCAGAGGATGTCCTCCGTGCCTGGAAGGCATTTCTGACCGAGGAAGAGACTCGATTGCGTGAGTTGCGTGAAGACGCCAGCGCGCGTGAATCGCTCGATATGACCCCCAGCGGGCGGGCGGCGCGTTTCCTCAAGGACAACTTACAGTACCCGCGGAATTCGTTTGATGCCGTGCTGCTGTGGGATCTGTTGGATTATCTTGAGCCATCGCTGGTGAAGCAGGTGGTGGCGAATTTGATGGAACTATTGCGGCCCGGGGGCGTAGTGTTCACGATGTTTCACAGCAAAAAACCGGAAGGCTTCCAGCGCTACCGGGTGATGGATTCAAACACGCTGCAAATGGTTCCCACCGCGGTCATTTGTCCAGCGCAGCGGGTCTACCAGAATCGCGAGATTCAAGACCTCTTCGCTCGTTTCCGCACGTTGAAATCGTTCATTGGGCGCGACCAACTTCGCGAAGCACTGTTCACCAAGTAAGACGCCTTCCTCCAGTCCGTGTTGATTCTAACCACCGAATTCCGCGGATTCACCAATTCTTCGCTTGCATTCGACGAATTCCAGGAGTACAAGCGAAGCGTGAGCTCATCGAGCTCCGGAGGGAATATGACTCCACCGGGCTTAGAGCTGCACCAAAGCTGATCGCACCGCTTTTGCGGTGCGTGTCGCTCGCGAAACATACGTGCATTTTGCGCGCTTCCGAGACGACGCAGCAAATTAACAAGAGGGGGAGCCGCCAGGCTCCCCTTCTTGGTTTTAGAGCGATGCTTTTGAATCAGTGTTTCGCTGAAGCCTTGTGATGGCGATGATGGCGCCTGCCATTGCCACTGGTACTGCTGTGCCGGTGGTGGTGACGATCGTGCGACGATGCCTGGTTCGTCGCCTGCGGCTGAGGATTGCCAGCCGACTGTGTATTGGACTGCGGTGTTGCTCCATGTTGGGATGGAGGTGCCATAACAAGTGCACCCGCAAAGAACAGAAGACCTAAGGCGCGCTTCATAGGAAATCTCCCCTCTTGCTGCAAATCCCCTGTCTCATTATTCAATCATAAGACGAAGGTCGCGGACGACGACAGGGAAAAGAACTGAGCACTGCGAGCGAGAACCGAACGTGCCGCTTGCGAGTTGTGGCACACCCGAGGAGGGAGCCGGAGATGATTCAGCGGACCCCGGGTGGGTCAACTACCGAGCTTGAGTTGGACGAGCCACCGGATGGCTTCGCGCTGACTGGCAATGATTTGTGCCTGCCAGATCAATGCGATGGACATGGCGCTTAAGGTTAGGAGGCAGAAGACCAGAGCCAGCCCGAGGTGCGATTCGCGAGCCTGAAGTCGAAAAGTACGGCGAATCCATTCCATGGTTAGATATCTCCTAGTACTCATCTCGCAATTCGACCAGTTCAGGGACTGGCACTTGTCATCTAAATGGGAGCAATCCGAGAGCCACATCAGGTAGATCAGCTATGGGGCTACTTATCATGTGGAAAACAGGCGATTTGCTTCAAAAGCGAAAGTTTCCGGCTCCAAGCAAGCTAAGAAGTGTGAGCAAACGCACGCGCAATTGGGCAAGTTTTTTTCCACACCCCTCCAGGTTTTCCCTGGCCAATTTCAACGGACCGGGCTAAAAGCAAGAAGGCGGGCAGATCGCTCTGCCCGCCTCCTTCTGTGCCCGGCTAAATCAGCTCGGGCCGGCTCTTTAGTGTTTTAGTTGCCAGACTTCGTTGCAGCAGCCGTCTGCGAATTGACCTTCGGGATGCTGACGTAACCACTGATGGTGTTCTTACCGATCTTATTGATGACAATCTCTTCGGGAATATGCGTGCCGGATGTATAGAAGAAGATTGGCTCATTGGCAGCGCGGTTTCTCTTCAGGAAGCGCTTGTCTTCCACGGTCATGGCCACGCTGAACGAGTTGCGCTTTTCGCTGACACCCTTGAGCTCGACGGTGACGTTGGCGACCTTCTGGGGACGATTCCGGCCGTCGATGGTGAACTCGGTGTAGTCGCGCTCACCGAGGCGGCGCAACTGGTCAATTTCATCGTGGTTGCGAGCGATCAATGTTCCCATCTCACTCTTGGCCATTTTCAAGTCTTCGCGGGTAGTATCAAGGTCCGTTCGAACCCCTACAACCTTCGTATCCACGGTCTTGACATCATCGCTGGACGCCTTAGTGGCGAGCTCTGAATGGACGGAGGTGTCAAGAGCAGTCACCTTCTGGTTTGTTTCGTCATTCAACTTCGCCGCTTCCACACGAGCCTTCTTCAACTGGCCCTGGGTAATCTTCAGTTTATCCGTGACCACCTTGAGATCGCCTTGAAGATCGGTATTGGCTTTCTCGTCCTGCGCCAAGCGGTCTTTCAACGAGGTCATATCCTGTTGAACGGACTGCTGGGTGGTTTTGAGGCTGGCCTGCACAGCTTGCTGGGTGCTATCGAGTTTTGAGGACGCATTCCAACCAAACCCCAATCCTCCGAGAGCAATCAGCCCGAGAACAATGATCGCGGGAAGCTGCCATGACGAACCGCTTCTATACTCTGTATTTTCATCCGACATATTTGCTTTCTCTCCTCGCCCGTATTGGGCAAATGCCGCGTTAACCGGCGCGTAAAACGAAGCATGCATGCCTTCCGCCAAAGGTGGAACAGGGCGAGGAACGGTAAGTGCAAGAGAGAAGGACAGTTGCCCGGGGCCTGGCCAAACGGGCAGGTACTAGTCCTAGCAAAGTTTACGCGAAGAGAGAGCGAACAGCGGATTTTTTGCTTACCAGGAACTAGAAGGCGTCGACGCCGAGCCTCTGTAGGTCCGACTGGAGCTGTTCGGTGGACTGAAAGGCGATGCTCTTCATGCCCAGGCGCTCTGCGGCTTGGGCGTACTCGGCGATATCGTCGACATAGATGGCTGCCTCGGCGCGAGCTTTGCAGGCCCGAAGCGCTTCCTCGTAGATTAGAGGATTAGGCTTGCGGGCGCCAACACTGCAGGAATAAATGCGTGTTGGGAAGCAGCCAAAGAGGTCATAGGTGCGCTCCATGTACGCGACGTGTAAGGGATCGGTGTTGGAGAGTACTGCGAGACGGTATTTCTTGCTGAGCTTCTCCAGGAAGCCCTGATCCTGAATCGGTTGCGGGTCCAGAGCGTGATTCCAAGCTTCCACAAACTGTTCAAAACTGAGCTTGCTCCCAAGCCGTTTCACCAAATACTGATGCCAATCTCGAGGAGTAATGCGACCTTCCTGCCAGTCTGGCCAGCGAGGATCCTTCACCAGGGTGGACCAGATTTCCTCCGGGGACAGAGATTGATCCCCCGCGAGGCCGTCAATGGCATGAGATATATTCATGCGAATCAGCACGCCACCAATATCGAAGATAACGGCGCGGAACTTGGGCAATGACACGGCTTATTCTTTCTCGGCGCCGGGAAGAGAAGCAGAGCGGTTGGTACGGATGACGTTAAGCTGGTGCTTGGCGCGCAAGATGCTGATGATGGCCGGAAGGATGGAGAGGAAGATGACGACGGCAATTACATAGTGGATGCGTTGGGCGACGTTCGGAACCAAACGACCGAGAAAATAGCTGCCAAGGATCATGGTTCCGACCCAAAAGATGCCTCCAAAGATGTCAAAGACCAGATAGCGGACGTAAGGCATCCTTGCGGCGCCGGCGACCGGGGGACAGAAGGTTCGGATGATGGGAACAAAGCGAGCGAGAATGACTGCTCTGCCTCCATATTTTTCATAGAAATCATGAGCGCGCTGAAGATGGCTGCGGCGAAAGAAGAAAGAATCCTCGCGGCGGTAGAGGGCCGCTCCAGCCGAGCGGCCGATCCAGTAACCAATCTGATCGCCCACGATGGCGCAGAACATGACAGGCAAAAGAAGCCATTTGATGGGGATTACGCCGGCAGCGGAAAAAATACCCGCGGTGACAAGCAGAGAATCGCCGGGAAGGAAGAAGCCGACAAAAAAGCCGGTTTCCACAAAAACAATCGCGCAGATGAGGGGGGCCCCGCCAGCGCGGATTAGTTCCTTTAATCCATCCGGGTTGTAGAGCGAGTGGAAGAAATGAAGGATGGCGTCAAGCACGCGGACTTGTTCCTCGCAGCGGAAAGATGAAGCGAATGCACGGGCACTGGCACAAGCGCGCGCGAGCGCAACCCCATGAAAGCACCCATCCCTATACGGTAGCAGAAAACGGCCAAGTCCTCTCCACATTCATGCCATAAGAAGATAAGACTGCCAACGGCAGCAAAGAGTACGCCGAAACGAATCATGCGCGCGCCTCCGCCAACCAAAGGTGACTTCTGTCTTCTGCTTCCAGGCGAGCTTCTAAAGCGAGCGCGGCTTCCTTCTTCTGCTGGAGCAATTTCTCGATGCGCGGCAACGCGCCGTAGGCGGCTGCGGCTCCCGCCTGGATCGCTTCATCGGCGCGGTCGAAATCATCCCAGGCCAAAGACTGCACGTCGGGGCGAAGGACGAGGTCGGCGTGGCGCTCCCAGACTTCGAGCTGGTGCTTTTGCGCCGCGTTTACCGCACGACTGACGACCTGGAAAATGTTCGTGGGTGCGCCGCGGTGGCCGTCCTGCATGCCGACGGACACGCCGATCACCAGCGCTGCTCCCAGGCTGCGCGCCGCGCACGTCGGAACCGGAGCGACGAGACCACCATCGGCAAGGTAGCGCGTGCCAATCTGCATTGGCTCGAACAAACCGGGGAAAGCGCAGCTTGCGCGGATAGCGTCCACCAGATTGCCCTGCGTGAAAACGACCGGTTCGCCCGAGGTCAGATCCGTGGCTACGACAGCCAGCGGAATCTGCAAATCTTCAAACTGGCGGGATTCGAATACGCGGTCGATCAGGATTGCAAGACGCTGGTTACTGGCCAGACCCAGGCGGGAGACACGCCAGCGGGCAATGTCGCGAAAGCGGAGGCTACGGCAAGTTTCGATGATACGCCGCAGGGGCGCACCACTGGCGTAAGCAGCGCCGAGAATGCTGCCTACACTGGCCCCTGCAATGTGAGAGATGGGGATTTCGTGCTGTTCGAAGACTTGCAAAACACCCAAATGCGCGAATCCCCGTGCGAAACCTCCGCCCAGGGCCAGTCCTACCCCTGTTCGAGGGAGCGGGACAGCCGTACTCTCGTTCAGCGGTTTCTGCGCGGCATGGGTGTGCCTCGTCATGCCCAAAGGATGACGGCACTAACCGTCTCCAGCTATGGTCCGGCGGTCCTTGAGAAACAGTACGGATGTACCGCGACGGAACGAAGCACAAATCTGCGCAAAAAAAGTGAAACAGTACCTTCTTACTAGTCCCATACCCTCTCTGTACCATTGTGAGGCGCGGCCGCTTGCGCGATTCTCCTACACGTCACGCTGAACTTCTGAGGGGGTCAAGAATGGAAACCGCGTTCAAGGCCTGGATCGGACAGCGGGTCGTCCTGCAGGTGGCGTTAGGCGATATCCGGGTGCCGCTGCGAGGGAAGCTTCTGAAAGACGGCGACGACACGGTGCGTATGCGCATCGGCGACGGATGGGATGTTGACATCTACAAGGCGATGATCCTGGCAGTGGAAGAAGACGGCATGGTGCTTTTGCCTTCATGAGGTGTGCAGACATGAAAACACAAGAGCTCAAATACGTGACCCGGCGGCGAGCAGCAGTGCTGCTCGGCCTTTCCGAACAAGAATTAAGCCGCATCTCGAGCGAATCCGGTGTTGGACACAAGGAAATTGCAGGCGACCAGGAAGAAACGTATTTCACTTACGAAGAATTGCGGCAGATCTGCATGCTGGCTGTGCACCAGGTCAACTAGCTAGTAACGAGTTTCCTCCGGCCCCCCTC
>Ga0066704_10000076_pt1 | contig 22805 bp, 21 predicted proteins | sample GraSoiAngelo_153_FD_66458 | JGI IMG/M metagenome (GOLD analysis project Ga0066704, IMG submission 66458) | Grasslands soil microbial communities from the Angelo Coastal Reserve, California, USA - 14_1009_12_40cm | ecosystem: Environmental > Terrestrial > Soil > Grasslands | place: USA... | reverse complement strand
GCTCGGCTGCCGGCTGGACGTCGTGAAGGCCAGAGCACCCGCGGCGGCCTCCAGGGCGACAACCGCAGGGTCGACGCGAAGGCAGACGTAGCCGGCCACCGCACCGGCCCCGAACCCGGGGGCGAACACGAGCCGCGGCCGGTCGATGATCCCCGCCGCAACGGCGTCGTGGATCGCAATGGGGATGCTGGCGGCCGACGTGTTGCCGACCCGCGCGATGTTGAAGTATAAGCGGCCAGGGTCAAAGCCGGCGTCCTGGGCAAGGCCGGCCACCATGACCTGATTGGCCTGGTGCGGAACGATCAACTCGATGGCATCCATCATGGTGCCCGGTCTGCCATCGGGGTGGGGCAGGATCCTCAGCTCGTCGAGCATCTGGGCGAGGTAACGCTTGACCATCGCCTTGACGTCTGGCCCATAGACGGTCATTCCGTGAGCGAACTCCGGATTTGGCCAGACGATCGACTCCACTTCGCTCATCGGACCGCTGGCATACGTCTGGAACACCTCGATGTCGGGACGTCCGGCCGCGCCCGCCGGCCCGACGACCAGCGCCGCTGCGCCGTCGCCGAACAGCATGCGTGAGGCGCGCACCGTGCCGACCTTGTCGGAGAACTTTTCGACTGCGACGACGAGCACCGGACACTTCACCTCCTGGAGCAACCGGATCGCTTCGGCGAGACCGTAGGGCAGGCCGGCGCATGCGGCGACCACGTCGTAAGAGGCGTGGGTCTGGAAGATCCCGAGCCGAGCCGACAGCAAGGTGGCCGCAGACGGCATCGGCCGGGCGCTCGTGCAGGTGCACACGATCACGCCGCCGACGTCGCGGGGTTGCCGTCCGGCCTTGGCCAGGGCCGCCCGGGCCGCCCGGAGGGCCATGTCGTCCAGACTCAGCTCGGAATACCGCCGCTCGACGATGCCCGTCTTGCGCTCGATATCATCGACCGTCATGGGTGACCACGACGCGGCCGTGTTCCGTATCAGATCTGTATTCGTGCAGACGAGCTCACCTTTGTACACCGCTAGCGCCTCGAGGCGCGGCATGACCGTGAAGCGCCGCCGGACCTCGACCGGAGCCACCGGCGTGGCCGGAGCCTCGACCGCGACAGGGATCGGCCGGCTCCGCCGTGGGCGGCAGGGCGCCTGGCCGCGGTGGATGAAGGCGGCAATCTGCTCGTCGCGCGGGTAGAGGAGGATGACCACGTCGTCGTCCCGCAGCCGGCCGACCTCGACCACCTCCCGTGCCTGCGGGTCCCAGCGGAACTCATTGCGGAGGATCATGACCTGCCGCATCAGCGCTTCCAGCTCGGGAACGGAATGGCCGAAATTGAGGACATCCTCCTCGCTGTAGCGTGGGTAATCGGCGTCGTAACCGGACAGTCGGTAGGTTCGGCGCTCCGGATCGGCCAGCGCCTGGGCCACCGTGGGGTTGCGCGCGGCGACGTCGACGCCGGCGCCCCGACGGCTGCGAACCATTTCGATCAGGAGCCCGAAGACGGTGTCTTCCAACCGCGCATCCCAGGCGGTCGGCAAGGCGCGGTAGGCGGCTTCCAGGATGCGGGCGAGCGGTCCGGCGTCACCCGGCGGGACGATGGGAAGGTAGACGTCGGGCCGAGCCCGCGGCGTGTCTCGCCAGCGGGTCGGACGCTTCTCGTACATCGTCAGGGCGTACCGGTGGCTCCAGTAGAGATTCGACACGACGTCGCGTAAGAGCTCATAACGCGACCGGTAGTGTCCGGATGTGGCACGGGCGACGAGATCGTCGTGAGTCCGGCACTTCCCGTCGAAGTCCCGCTTGATCACCGCCTCGAAGTCCTCGAGGCCGGCGAAGACGCCGAAGTCGAGTCGCGGGAAGAAGTTCTGCGGGAAGACGATGCGGCCATGACGATTGACGATGAATCCGCTCATGACCTTGGACCCGGTCACCGGTGCGAGTCGGTTCGTCCCAGGACAGTGTCGGCGGCCGTGAGGTCCGGAGTCGGGACGCTGGCGAGCGGGTGTCGGAGCGGGCCGGCGGACCAGGCAACCTGCGGCAGCTCCACCACGGCGATCCGGACCTTTCCCTGTTCCGCCAGCATCGAGACGATCGACCGCACGGCGTCCTCCGACATGGCGACGCCGGCGGCGATCTGCCCCAGCGTCAGGCGACCGCCGCCCTCGGCGAGGACGGTCAGCACAGCGTCGTCGACCTCCGCCCACGCATTGCCCTCGAACGGCCGGCCGGCGATCTCGATGAACACGTGCGCCTCCCGTGAGGCTGCGTGCCAGATCACGGTGGCGACGACGCCGGTTCGCGGGTCGAGCCCCTGCCATATCCCGCCGCTCGTGGCGTGGCTCCGATTGTCCTTCGCGATCTCCCGCTTGTACTCCTGGAAGCCGGCGTCGGTGAGCGCCCGCACCACGTGGTCGGGGTCGGCGACCCAGGCGTGTTCCTCGGCCCGCCATCTCATCTCACCCCGACGCTCGAGCTCGTTCAACGTGAGCCCGTTCACAGGAGTTGTCATCATGGCGGTCATCGCACCATGGCAGGGCATCGGTCACCATTGGACCTAGGGCCTAGGGCGCGCTGCTGACCATCACGGGCGCAGTAGTACGGCCTGGCGGATGCTGCCCACGCTCTGTGAGCGACGGGGGTCGGCCTCGACGCCGAGCGAAGCGGCGCGCCCGTGCAAAAAGGGGAATCCGCTACACCGAGTTCGTGCCGTGCACGGCTGATGAGGGTCTCACCGTGAGGGGGTATTCGAGCGTCGCCATCGTCGACGATGATGAGTCCATTCGCAAAGCCCTCCAGAGGCTGCTCACGGCGTGCGGGACCACCGTGACGACGTTCGCTTCCGGGCAGGACTTCATCGATTCGATGTCGGCGTACCGTCCCGATTGCCCGATCCTCGATCTCGACATGCCGGGAATGACCGGCACCGACGTTCAGCGGCGGTTGACCGAGTCCGACATGCGGGTGCCGGTCATCATCATCGCTGGACGTGACGACCGGGAAACCGAAGCTCGCTGGCGTGCGGCCGGCGCCGCCGCGTATCTCCCCAAGCCCATCGACGAGAGGATCCTGCTCGACACCCTCGCGATCGTGGTCCGGAAGGACTGATGGACGCCCTCGGCATGCGTGAGTCGGCCCCAGCGTGTTGGACCAAGGTCTGATTGTTCGGTCCGTCCTCGTGCCGGCATGGTGCTGGAGAATAACGCCGGAACGAGGAGGACGACGACAATGGAAGAGCGTAGAGGATTCATCCGCATGCTGATCACCGTGGCCGTCGTGGCCCTGGCGGTCGGCCCGGCCCGAGCGGCGGACGATACGACCGGGAAGGTGACGATCGAGAGCATCTCGGCCGCCGCCGGGCTGGGGTTCACGTGGGGGACTGGCGTCCTCGAATACCGTGGACAGCAGTATCCATTCATGGTGAAAGGCTTCAGCGTCGTGGACGTCGGCGTGTCGCAGCGGGTCGCGAGAGGCGAGGTGTACAACCTGAAGAGCGCGGAAGATTTCGAAGGCATGTTCATGGCCGCCATGGCCGGTGCCACGCTAGGTGCCGGCGCGGGAGCGGCGGCGATGCGCAACCAGAACGGCGTCAACGTGGTGTGGACGGCCTGGAATCAGGGCCTGAGCTTCTCGCTGGCTCAGGGCGGGCTCTACGTGAAACTCACGGAAGGAGCGCGCGCCCTCGCGGCCAAGAATCGAACGTCACCGGGCGTTGAAGGGCAGCCAGCCGCAGCGCCTCGCTCGACCCGATAGAGTCACTCGGGCCGGGATGCCTCGGGCGCGCCGGCGACTCGAGGTATCCTGGTGGCCCATGGTCACGCCGAGCGGCTCGAGGCGCGATCGGCGTCCAGGCGATGTTGCAGGTACTTCGTGATGTCGGGGGCGATGGCCGTGAAGCGAACGATGAAGCCGGATCGGTCGGTCGCCGCCGCCTCCACGACCTTCGCATAAAGCTCTCCCGGACTGGCACTCGCCTCGATCTCGGGGATCCAGATCTTCACGTTGCTGAGCAGCGGCACTGGCGCGGACGACCGGATCTCGGCGTTCTTCTCAGAGAGACGCACGACACTTCCGTCCACCACGTTGCGCCCCACGTGCTTGTCCGCGAGGACGGCATAGCGAACCGGAATCGGAGCGGCCAGCGGGATCATTCGTGACGGCGCCGGATGCAGGAACAGCGCGTGGGGTCCACCGATCCCTGTCACTTCCCACACGCCGAGCGCCTGCCGGGCCCCCTTCGCTTCGATCTGCAGCTGACGACCCACGCTGACCAGCGAGGCGACCTCCTGTCGGATGCTCTCTGAGATCAGGATCTGTCCTCCGGTCGTGTACGACTCGATCCGTCCCGTCAGATTGACATGCGTGCCCACCGCGGCGTACTTCATCCGACGGTTCGAACCGATGTTGCCCACGATCACGTCCCCGGTGTGGACGCCGATCCCCATCTCGACCTCGGGTAATCCGCGCTCGCGGCTGCGCGCATTCACCCCCTCCATCGCGAGCTGCATCGCCAGGGCGCAGGCCACGGCCCGTTCGGCGTCGTCGGCCGCCGCGGTCGGCGCGCCGAAGATGACGAGGATCCCGTCGCCCATGATCTCGTTGATGGTGCCGTGATACTTGAGGATCAGGTCGACCATCGTCTGCAGATAGCCGTTCAGAAACGTGATCGCTTCCTCCGGCGAGAGACGCTCGGCCAGGGCCGTGAAGCCACGCAGGTCCGACATCATCACCGTGACCTTGCGCAGCTCGCCACCGAGCGCGAGCGCCTCTGGCGAGCTCAGCAGGCTGGCCACGACGTCGTCGGAGACGTACCGGCCAAACGTCTCTCGGATGAACGTGCCGCGCGCCTCCATCGCCTTGAGATCCGTGAGATCGTGCGCGGCGCAGACGATGCCTCCCACGCCGCGCGCCCCCTGGCGCATGACCGCGCTCGAGAAGAGAACCGGGATCTCGCGCCCGTCCGGGATCTTGTAGACCACCTCGCGGCTGCCGATGCGCCCGTTACGGAGCACTTCCTCCAGCCACACGCTGGGGGAGGCCTTGCCGGTGGCGTCCCCGGCTGTGATGGCCGAGATGAGGGTGCCCACCGGTTGCCCGAGCAACTCGCGCGCTGGATGGCCGAGCATGGCGCAGGCTGCGGGATTGACCGTCACGATGACCGCCTGCCGCCAGTCGGTGCCGACCTCCGGTGGTCGGACGACGATCACGGCATCGCTCATGGAATCGAGGATGCTGTTCAGGTGATCGCGCGAGACCGTGGTACGCTGCAGATCGTCTGCCATCCGGTTGAAGGCCGTTGCGATCTGGCCGATCTCGTCGCCCCGCGCCTCTACGATGCGACACGAGAGATCGCCCTCCCCGAGGGTGCCCATCCCTGCGATGAGTCGGCGGATCGGCGCCGTGAGCGACCGCGCGAGCAGCACCGCCACCGCGACGACGAGCGCGGCGACACCGGCTCCTGTGGCCACGAGCACGCGCCGGAGGGCGAGGGCTGGCGCAAGGGCCTCCGCCGTGTCGAGCTTCGCCACGATTCCCCAGCGAAGGTCCGGAATCGCCAGCGGTGCGTAGGAGGCCAGGACCGGCTGCTGCCGATAGTCAACCTGGGTGACCGTCCCGGTCCGGCCGCTCAGGGCCGCCAGGGCGTCCGCGGTCGTGATTTGCTGGAAGAGGACGGTGCTCCGGTGAGCCCGCATGAGCTGGACGACCTCGTCGGGCACGCCCGCCGCAGACATCGTATCCAGGTACTGCTCCGGCGCCTCCAGAAGGAATCGCGAGTCGCTCCGCATCCGGTGATCCGGGCCGACGAGGTAGGCTTCACCAGTCTGGCCCAGCCCCCGCTCTTTCCACTTCCGGTCGCCGGTCATGACAGCGTCGATTTGGGCGAGCGGTATCTGGAGAGCGAGGACGCCGAGCCGGCGGCCCTCGTCGAAGATCGGCGCCGCCACGAACGCCGCCGGTGCGCCGAGCGAGGGAAGATACGACTCGAAGTCCACGAGCTGCACGAAATCGGCGTCGATCGCAACGCGGGCTGCCCGGAAGGCCCGGCTCAGCCTCGTATTCCGATAGGGTCCCGAGAGGACGTTCGTCGCGAAGTCGAGCTTCTTGGCCACGCTGTACACGACGCGACCGGTCTCGTGATCGACGAGAAAGAGGTCGTCGTAGCCGGCCTGACGGGCGACCGAGCGGAGGACCGGATTGTGCCCAGCGTGGACGTCCGCATATCGTCCGGTGCCCGCCGGCCGGTCCAGGCGGTCGCGCGACTGCTCCGGGTTGGGGTTGTCCGCGATAAAGAGCGCCTGCAGCGCGATCGTCACATCCTCGCTCTCCGGATACGGGCCGGTGGCATCGACGCTCGACTCCGACTGGAGGGTCCGCACACGCGGCAGGAACGAAGACCGATAGTAGAGCTCGATATCCGTTCGATAGCGGTCTCGCACCTCTCGCGGCGATCGCGCGATCTCCGCCGTGAACGCCCGAAAGGCGGCTTTGAAGTCCCGCATGGCGGCGATGACGGCCCGAGACTCGGCGAGGTTCATCCCGTCCCGCCGGATGCCGGCCAGGTACGCCTCGATCTGCAGCCGGCGCTCCTCGCGGATCGAGGTGAGATGGTGGATCGCTGCCGTCCGCAGCGCAGCCTGGGCGCGCCGATCTGCCTGCAACCCGGCGACGAGGAGCGTCAGAAGCCCGACGCCCAGCAGCGAAGCGAGCAACCTGTTCCGCAGCGAGAGCTTTCTCACGGCTGTGGAGCTCGCCGGTCAGGCTCCGACGAGGTGCGATTCGAACGGCGTGAAGTATCGGCGCCACAAGCCCCTGTAGGTGCCGTCCCGCCGCATCTTGGCCAGCCAGCCGTTCACCCACCGGATCAAGCCCGTGTCCTCCTTCCTGGCTGCCGCGACGTACGGTCGTGGCCTGATGGGCGCGCCGGTGACGCGCAGTGCTGGATCGCGGCGCGCCAGGGCGAGGACAGCCACGTCGTCGTAGAGGAAGGCGTCGGCTTGGCCACTCCTGACGGCATGCGCCCCCGCCGCAAGGGAGCCGACGGTGATCAGGATCGCTCGCGGCTGGAGCTCCGCCACGTCCGCCTCTTGCACGGAGCCCTTGACGACCGCGACTTTGCGACCCGCGGCCTCACCGAGCGTGCCCAGCCGGCTGTCACGCGCCACGAGGATCAACGATCCCGAGGTGAAGTACGGGTCCGACAGCTCCGCGACGGTCCGGCGCTGTTCGGTGACGGTGACGGTCGCGAGCAGCAGGTCGACTCGACCGGCCTGCAATTCCGCGAACCGTGTCGACGTGGTCACCGGCACCAGCCGCGCCCGGCCCTCGTCGTCGAACAGGACCCGCGCGAAGAACCGGGCCAGATCGACCTCGAATCCGACCGGATGACCGCGCGCATCGATGAATCCGAAGGGCGCTGCGTCGGTCTTGACACCGACGCGAATCCGGCCGCGGGCCCGGACGGCGTCGAGCGATGACTCGGCGTGGGCGGACGTCCCGCAGGCGAGCGCGAGGGCGAGCACGACCCCGGCCTTGGAGATGCGTCGACGCAGCATCGGACCGACTTATCGGTCGACGATCTCTGCCCGCTGGCGCAGCGAGGCCGGGATTACCAGTCCCAAGGCGTTCGTCGCCTTGAAGTTGATGACCACCTCGAGCGTGAGAGCCTCTTCCACGGGCAGATCGCCTGCCTGCGCGCCGCGCAAGATCTTGTCGACACGGCCGGCCGCGCGTCTGACAGGTCGGACGACGACGAGGCGCAGCCGGCCAGCAGTCCCAGGACGGCCAGGCCGACGACGAGCGATCGCAGCGGACCGGCTCAGCGCTCCATGATCTGCTGCTGCTCGACCGAGATGGCCTTGCCCCACCAGCTCTGATCGCGCGCGAGAGCGACGTCCTGGCGCGTCACCCGAGCCGCAGTCGCCTCGCCGTTCCGCATCGAGAACCTGAAGTGATCGCCAGTGGCGAAGTGCGACGTGTGCGATTTCCACGTCGTCCATTCGTCGGACGTCGCACAGCCGAAGAGCAGCAGCACCGCGGGGAGCGCTGGAAGCGAGAAGGCGAGCGTTCGCATGACATTCTCCTATCCTTTGTTGGAGTACGCCGGCAGCGAGGACGACTCGCGGTTCGCACGCAGCCGGGCCGTCCTTGTGAGGATGCCGAATCCCGCGACCATGGCGCTGGGACCGAGGGTGCGGCCGAGCAGCGCGGGCGGCGCGGCGAGTGTCGCGGCGACGATCACGCCGAGGACGACGGACAGGGCCGCGCCAAGCGCGACGGACCATTCACCAGGAATCCGACGTCGGATCGCCAGGCAGATGTGCACGTCGAACGCCCCGGCGACGATCTGCAGCGCGATGACCGCCAACAGCGTGGCGGTCGACAGCAAGATCAGCAGTTGCCCGGGATGCCACCGGCCGAAGACATCGCCAAGCGGGAGACCGAAGATCACGAGACCTGCGCCGACCGCGAGGCATCCGCGCAGCAGCAGGACCAGCCGATTCAGCGTAAGGGTGGCGATGGACGCGCTGGCCCACATCGTGACGAGGCCGTCCACGACCCAGTACGCCGCGCTCGTCCGCGCGACGGCGGCCGATGAGCTTGGTGTCTGCGACGCGGTGTACCCTCCGAGCACCAGCGCCGTGCTGCCACGCAGCAGGCCGGCCCACCATAGCCTGGCGAGCAAGTCCCGCTCCGGCGTCGTGCGCCGCGCAGCGGCGGAGCTCATCGGCATTTCCCCGCACCCGCCCGCGGCCTGGCGTCACTGCTGGTAACACTACCCGTCCACATCATCAATACGTCCTCTGGCGGGCCAGTACAGCAGCGCGCCCCGGTCGCGGCAATGGGACCTTCGGCCGATGGGGGACCCGCCCCGTCGGTGGTCGATGTGAGACGTTGGTCCCATGGTGGCGTGGTGGCGCGCCGGACGTCGTGGTTCCATCGGGAAGCGATGAAGACCCTGGCGGCGATCACGATCTCGGCGAGGACGATGGCACCCACCAGGCGGCCGCTCGTCCTGCGAGGCGCGCTGCTGCTGGCGTTCGGCCTGGGCGAGGGCGGTCTGTTCCTGCTCGTGTTCCGGGTCCCGCACATCACCGTCGCGTTGCTCGCGCGGCTGATCGGGGCGTTCGTTCTGCTGGACGGCGCGATGACCATTGTCGAAGCGACGCTGATGCGCGAGCGGTCGCTGTGGCTCCTCCCTCAGGCGCTGACCGGCGTGGCGGCGGCGGGGTTGGTCCTGCTGCTCCCCGCTGCATCGGCGCTCGCGATCTTTGCGTGGTGGGCTGTCGTCATCGGCCTGTTCGAAGCCGGCGAGTCACTGGCATCGGGGCCCGCCGCGTGCTCGTGTCGGTCCTCTCGCTGGCGCTTGGCCTGTTCGTTCTCGCAGATCGCCGGCACCTCGCTCATGTACGTCGTCAACTCGCCCACGCCGATCATCAGCGTCAGCCCCCGCTCGCTTCTACGCGGTGCAGGGTGGCGTGTGGTTCTCGACGACGTCGCCGGGCGACCCCAGGTTCGTCGCGGCCTGGGTGCCCGCCGCGATCTACACGATTCCACCGACGTCGCCGCTCCACCATCTGACGTACGTCCAGGTCTACGACGCGACGCCGACGACGGTGTCCGTCGGCTACACGCCGGGTTACCTCGGGACGATCGTCACGACCGACGGCGTCGTCGTCTACGGGACCGGCTATATGTCGTTCCCATGGGTGGGCAACGCGTATTTCCCGCGGCCACGGACGTATGGGATGCGGGCGCAGCCGATCCGCGACCCCATCACCGGCATGACGTTCGGCTTTGCCAGAGGGCCGGCGACGGCGTGGGCGACGGAAGTATGGGAGAGGAGCGCCTCGTATCACCTGGCGGGCTATCGCGGCGCCGAGTGTTGCGACTCGGCGAGCGGCAATGTCTACGGCGCCCATGGGCGCACGTCGAGATGGGCGAGCTGACCCAAATGGCGCTGGGCGGCGCACCCTGACTTCGAGCCACCGGTCCTCCCCGTGTCGGGTCGACGGATATTCGAGGGCGAACTCCTCCCGCTGCCCCCGGAGGACCGCCTCGAGGGAGGCGTGCACCGTCCGGGCAGCGTCAGCGGGGATGTCGATCGCATTCCGGCAGGCCTCCAGGTAGTTCGCGCCAACCTTCAGCGCGGGCTTGGCGCCGGCTCCGCTCCGCTCCGCGGTGGCCCACGCGTCGTTGGTTTGCGTGATCGTGCCGGCGGAGTCGACGATGCACCCCGACGGGATCGCATGGCACTGAACTGTAGCAAGGACGCATGACGAGGGTCCTACGACCAAGGTCCACTGACGCGTCGCGCATTCCGATGGAAGGATGGGCGGCGCGGAGGATCGTCATGATGGCAGAGGAGCGCGCCAAGCCGGAGCTGTGGACCGATTGGTGGAGGAACTGGACGTCGTCGGGCACGCCGTGGCAAGCGGCCTGGGATTACTGGGTCGACGCCGCCCAGCGCACCGTCCTGTTCTGCGACGTGATGCGCAAGCGCGGCAACATGTTCCTCGAGCACGAGGCGAAGGGCAAGCCGCCGGTCCTCGCCTTCGAGCACGAGATGGTGCTCGACGGTCGGACGCTCGGGCGGCCCGTCAACTACTACCTGGTACGAATCATCCCGCCGGCCGGCACGCGGACGGATCCGCGCAAGCGCCCGTTCGTCGTCTTCGATCCTCGCGCCGGCCACGGTCCCGGGATCGGCGGCTCCAAGGTGGACAGCGAGATCGGCGTGGCCCTGCGTGCCGGCCACCCGTGCTACTTCGTCGGCTTCCGGGCGGAGCCCGTGCCCGGACAGACCCTCGAGGATGTCGGCCGGGCCGAGGGCCTCTTCTTGCAGAAGATCGCCGAGCTCCATCCCGAAGCCGACGGCCGGCCTTGCATCGTCGGCAACTGCCAGGCCGGCTGGGCCGTGATGATGTTGAGCGCGGTCGCCCCCGACTTGATGGGGCCGATCCTGCTGGCCGGCGCGCCGCTGTCCTACTGGGCCGGGGCCGGGACTCAGAACCCGATGCGGTATGCGGGCGGCATGCTGGGCGGCTCGTGGCTGGCCTCGCTGGCCGGCGATCTCGGCAATGGTCGCTTCGACGGCGTGCACCTGGTGGCCAACTTCGAGAACCTGAACCCGGCCAACACGCTGTGGAAGAAGCCGTACAACCTCTACGCGAAGATCGATACCGAGGAGCCGCGGTACCTCGACTTCGAGCGCTGGTGGGGCGGCTTCTTCCTGCTGAACGAGGAGGAGATGCGGTTCATCGTGAACAACCTCTTCGTGGGCAACCGCCTCGCGTCCGGCGAGATCGTGACCTCCGCCGGCCGGCGGATCGACCTCCGCAACATCCGCTCGCCCATCATCGTCTTCGCTTCCTGGGGTGACAACATCACTCCGCCCCAGCAGGCGCTCAACTGGATCCTCGACTGCTACGCGAGCGACCGGGAGCTCCTGGCCCGCGAGCAGACGATCGTCTACATCCTGCACCACGACATCGGGCACCTCGGCATCTTCGTGTCGGGCCGGATCGCCCAGCGTGAGCACTCCGAGATCGTGCAGGCGCTCGACGTCATCGAGACGCTGCCGCCCGGCCTCTGGGAGATGGTGATCGAGGACAAGCAGCCGGGGGCATCCCACGCCGAGCTCATGCCCGGGCGCTACCTGGTCCGCTTCGAGCGGCGCTCGCTGAATGACATCCGGGTGCTGGAGGACACGCGCGAGGACGAGCGGCCGTTCGCGGCGGTGGCGCGCGTCTCGGAGATCGCCGAGAGCTGGTACCGCACGTTCGTGAGCCCGTGGATCCGACCCTGGGTGACCGAGCCAGTCGCCGAGGCGCTGCGCAACCTGCATCCCAATCGCCTGCAGTACTCGCTGTGCTCCGATCGAAATCCATGGATGGCGGGGGTGAAGGACCTGGCGGAGGTCGTGCGTCAGCATCGCAAGCCCGCGGCGCCCGAGAACCCGTTCCTGGCCGTGGAGCAGAAGGTCTCGGCGCAGATCGAGCACGCGCTCGAAACCTATCGGGACGTTCGTGATCGAACCACCGAGCGTCTCTTCAATGCGATCTACGGCTCGGCCTGGCTCCAGGCGGCGGTCGGGCTTAGCGCGGCCGCCGGCGACGGCGTGGCGGTGCCGCCGCGCGACGAGACGTTCGAGGCGCTGCTCGCGCAGAAGATCGCGGCGCTCCGGATGCGGATGGATCAGGGCGGCCTGCGCGAGGCGGCCGTGCGCATCCTGCTCTACGCCGGCAGCGACGAGCCCCGGGTGGACGTCCGCGGCTTCCGCATGGCCGAGCAGGTCCGCGACAAGTACCTGGCCGGCGAGCGCTTGCCGGGACCGCAACGCCGGGAGCTGTTCAGGGAGCAGTTCTTCCTGCTCTTGCTCGACGAGGCGGGGGCCTTGGCGGCGCTGCCGCGCATGCTCCGCTCGGACGGCGAGCGGGCGACGGCGCTCGAGATGGTGCGCCAGGTGCTGTCGGCCAAGGGCGAGCTCAGCGAGGAACGGCGCGCCCGACTGGCGCGCGTGGAACGCATCCTGAACGAGTCGCCGGCGATCCCGGCGCCGGTGGCCTAGGAGGCTGTCATGCCGACGGACGTGATGACGAGGACCGAGAGTCGGGGCACCGGGAAGTACGAGCAGCTGCTGGCGCGCTGCAAGGGCATGACCGCGACGCCGACCGCCGTCGCGCATCCGTGCGACGACGCCTCGCTCGGTGCCGTGGTCGAGGCGGCCCGGGCCGGCATCATCGCGCCGATCCTGGTCGGCCCGGTCGAGCGAATCCGGACCGTCGCCAAGACGTGCGGGCTCGACATCGAGCAGTACGAGATCGCGGACGTGCCACACAGCCACGCCGCGGCGGCCCGGGCGGTCGAGCTCGTGCGGCTCGGCCGCGCCGATCTGCTCATGAAAGGGAGCCTGCACACCGACGAGCTGATGAGCGAGGTCGTCAAGCGCGAGACGGGGTTGCGGACCGACCGGCGGGTGAGCCACGCGTTCGTCATGGACGTGCCGACCTACCACAAGCCGCTCCTGATCACCGACGCCGCCGTCAACATCTTCCCGACGCTCGACGACAAGCGCGACATCGTCCAGAACGCGATCGACTTTGTGCGCGTGCTGGGCGCCGAGCGGCCGAAGGTGGCGATCCTGTCGGCGGTGGAGACCGTGACGACGAAGATCCCGTCCACGATCGACGCCGCCGCGCTGTGCAAGATGGCCGACCGCGGGCAGATCCAGGGCGCCATCCTCGATGGCCCGCTCGCCTTCGACAACGCGATCAGCGCGGAGGCGGCCCGGACGAAGGGCATCAGCTCGGCCGTCGCCGGCGATCCCGACATCGTCCTCGTGCCCGATCTCGAGGCCGGCAACATGCTCGCCAAGAACCTGACGTTCCTGTCCCGGGCCGACGCCGCCGGCGTGGTGCTCGGCGCCCGGGTCCCGATCATCTTGACGAGCCGGGCCGACAACCAGCGCACGCGCCTGGCGTCGTGCGGCGTGGCCGCCCTCTACGCCGCCGCGCGGCGGCGGGCCGGGGTCATCGGCGGTTAGTCATGGCCGACACGATCCTCGTCGTCAACGCTGGCTCGTCGAGCATCAAGTTCTCACTGTTCGAGATCGGCGATGGCCGGCGACTCCGCCTCGCCTCCAAGGGGCAGATGGACGGCATCGGCACCCACCCGCGCCTGCGGACGCGGAACGCCGCCGGAACGGACCTCGGCGACGAGAAATATTCGGGCGAGGAGGTCCCGGACGTCCCGGCGGCGATGGCGCGTGTGGGCGGGTGGCTTCGCACGCACGTCGGCGACGCGTTGCCGGTGGCGGTCGGCCATCGCATCGCCCACGGCGGGCCCGACTACGCCTCGCCGTGCCTCGTGGACGACCGCGTGCTGGCGGCTCTCCGGCGATTCGTGACGCTCGCGCCGCTGCACCAGCCCTACAACCTCGACCCCATCCGCACCATCCAGACGCGCTTCCCGGGCACGCCCCAGGTGGCCTGCTTCGACACCGCGTTTCACCGCGGGCATGCGGCCGTAGCCGACCGCTACGCGCTGCCCGACGCGCTCTACCAGGAGGGCGTGCGCCGTTACGGCTTCCACGGACTGTCCTACGAGTACATCGCACGGAACTTGCCGCACGTCGCGCCGGAGATCGCGCGGGCCGCGGTGGTGGTCGCGCACCTCGGCAGCGGCGCCAGCATGTGCGCGATCCGAGATGGCCGCAGCGTGGACAGCACGATGGGCTTCACCGCCCTCGATGGGCTGCCGATGGGCACCCGCTGCGGCCAGCTCGATCCCGGCGTCGTGCTCTATCTGCTGACCGAGAAGGGCTGGAGCGTCAAGGACGTCGAGCGCCTCCTGTACCGCGACGCGGGGCTGCGCGGTCTGTCGGCCATCAGCAACGATGTCCGCGACCTGCTGGCCAGCGACGCGCCGGCGGCGCGGCTGGCGCTCGATTACTTCGTCTACCGGATCGCGCGGGAGATGGGTTCCCTCGCGGCGGCCATGGGCGGGATCGACGCGCTGGTGCTGACCGCCGGCATCGGGGAGAACTCGCCCGAGATCCGGGCCCGGGTCTGTGCCCGGGCCGAGTGGCTCGGGGTCGAGCTGGACGAGACGGCCAACCGCGCGGGGGGCCCGCGCATCTCGACATCACGATCCCGCGTGTCGGTGTGGGTGATCCCCACCGACGAGGAGCGCATGATCGCCGAGCACACGCTCGACCTCGTGACCCGTCAGGCGTGAGACGCGACGACGAGAGGAGTCCCGACGGATGAGCTACCAGATCGAGGACAAGCTGCGCGCGCTCCTGGACTACCAGCTCGCCCGCGACATTCCCTTCGTCAAGTGATCAGAGGAGAAGCGACGATGCGAAACGTCCAAATCGCCGGAGCGCTGCTGGCGTGGGGCCTGGCCGTGACCGTGACCCTCACCGCGCGGCCGGCCGTCGCCGGTTCCGCGGCCGCGATCGACCGCGACGTCAGTGCGGCCCTCACCAAGATGTACGACAGCGTTCCCAATTCCCGGCACCTGGGCGGCCAGGCCCGGGGCATTCTCGTGTTCCCGAACATCGTGAAGGCCGGCTTCCTCTTCGGCGCCCAGTACGGCGAGGGCGCGCTGCGCTCGCAGGGTCGCACGACCGGCTACTACAACACCGTCTCCGCCTCCTACGGACTGCAGGCTGGCGTGCAGGTGTTCGGCTATGCGCTGTTCTTCATGAGCGACTCCGCCCTGCAGTACCTGAACAACAGCGGGGGCTTCGAGCTCGGCACCGGGCCCAGCATCGCCATCCTGGACGTCGGCGCCGCCCGGGCCCTGACGACCTCGACGCTGCAGAACGACATCTACGCCGTGTTCTTCGACCAGCGCGGGCTCATGGCGGGCCTCGGTCTGCAGGGCACGAAGATTACGCGAATCGACCGCTGAGCCGAAAACCGGGCGTCGTCGAGCGGCCAGGCGGCTGCCGTGGCCGGCACGCGCGCCCGCCGCGTCGGCTCGAGCGACCGTGGTCCGCCGAGAGCAACACGATCGACGTGATCGGCTGGTGCAGCGTCTGACGGAATGACTGCCGCCGGTTGACTCGCCAGGTGGATGGCGGGCGCAGACGTCGATGTAGTTCACTCCGACACCTGCCGACGCGCGACCGCCGGGGGGGATCGTGGCGCGCAGGGCGCTGCTGGAGTATGCCTGCCATGGGCCGTCGGAAGTTCGGTGGTACGCGATGATCGTCGAGCCGCTCAAGCGCGCCGAAGGAGGCCTGGTGATCTCGCACATCGACGTCTCCCGCCGGCGGCGCGCCGAGGAGGAAGTCGAGCGCGAGCGGGAAGAGCTGGCGCATGCGTTGCGCGTGGCGACGCTTGGCGAGCTCGCCACGTCGCTGGCCCACGAGATCAATCAGTCCCTGGCGGCGATCGCCAGCAACGCGCAGGCGGCCCACCGAATGCTGGGCGCCGCCGCGGTCGATGCCGAGGTGCCGGAAATGCTGCGCGACATCGCGATGGACGCGCAGCGGGCCGCCCAGATCATCCGGCGGCTGCGCGTGCTCTTCAAGAAGGAGCACAGCGAGCGGCAGCGCGTCGACGTCGGCGAGGTCATCAAGGAGGTCATCGCCCTGCTGCGCAAGGACCTCGAGCGCCGATCCTCAACCTGCTCATCAATCCGGCGGAGGCGATGACGGATGATTCCCCTCGTGACCTGCACGTCGAGCTGCGAGCGTGCGACCCGGGCATTCTCGCGGTCACCATCAGGGACAGTGGCCGCGGGGTCGCGCCCACCGAGCTGGAGCACATCTTCCACCGCTACGTCACGAGCAAGGCTGACGGCCTCGGGATGGGTCTGTCGATCGGCCGCTCCATCGTGGAGGCCCACCGCGGACGGATCTGGGCGACTCGAAACCTCGACCGTGGGCTGACCGTCCGTCCTTACGTTGACTGTGACGATGGGGTCGTGGGAAGGGTGGACACCATTGCCTGACCACACTGGCGCGACGACCGTGTGCGTCGTCGACGACGACATGCCGCTCCGGCGGGCGCTGCGGCGGTTGCTGCGCAGCGTCGGCTTCGCCGTCGAGACGTTCGGCACGGCGGAGGACTACCTGGCGGCCGAGCATGCGCCAAGCTCGGCGCCGCCGGCTACGTCCGCAAGCCGTTCGACGACGCCTCCCTCATCTCGGCCATCGAGAACGCCCTGGCCGGCTGCCCACGCTGCGCGCGGCCGCGGCTCGGCGCCTAGGACCAAGGTCCGATAGTCTCCGCGCTCCGGCCGTTGCACGCTCTCGCCTGACCATATGAGGGGGAACTGACCATGACACGTTCTCGCCACGCGCTCGTCTCGGCCGCCGTCATCCTCGCCCTGTTCGTCACGGGCTGCGCCAAGCAGCCGGCGGTGACCCAGGCCGCCGCACCGCCGCCGACCGATGCCCCCGTCGCCGTCGCGCCGGCGCCGCCGGTGGCCGCCGCGCCCGCGCCCACGCCGGCTCCGGCCGCGCCCGAGCCTGCGCCGCCGGTGGTGACGGCGCGGCCAGCGCCGAAGGAATTCGCCCCCGAGCCGCAACTCCCGGACATCTACTTCGACTTCGACAAGTCCGCGATCCGGCCCGACGCCGCGAAGGTGTTGCAGGCGTCGGCGGAGTGGCTCAACGGGCACGCCGACCGAACCCTGCTCATCGAGGGACACTGTGACGAGCGCGGGACCGAGGCGTACAACCTGGCGCTCGGCGATCGCCGGGCGCATGCCACCAGGGATTTCCTCGTCGCCTACGGCGTGATCGCGCGCCGGATCAACGTGATCAGCTACGGCACGGAGCAGCCGCAGTGCTCCGAGCACAACGAGGAGTGCTGGAGCCTCAACCGGCGCGCGCACTTCGTCCTGAAGGCGGAGTAGCGAGAGCGGACCGGCTGGAAAGATTTCGTCGCGCTCGCGCGAGCCGGGATCAGGCGCGCGCTCAGCGGCCGTGAACATCCGGCGCCGTGCGCGGGGCCGTGTCGTATCTCGGACCCTCACCCGACGGGAGACGGGCGATTCCAGGAGCCGTGCTCGCGAGCGGCCATGCACGGCGCCGTTCGGACGAGCATCGCCGACCGCGAGACACCACCACCTTCGGAGGACAACTCATGGCCCTTCTGACGGACCCGACGCTGAAAACGACGCTCGCCAACCGGCTGTCCGCCGACGAGCTGCGCAAGGTCGACGCCTACTGGCGGGCCTGCAACTACCTGGCGGCCGGGATGATCTATCTCCAGGCCAACCCGCTGCTCCGTGAACCGTTGAAGCCGGAGCACGTCAAGCTGCGCTTGCTCGGCCACTGGGGCACCAGCCCCGGGCTGAGCTTCGCGTACGTGCATCTCAACCGTCTGATCACCAAGTACGACCTCGACGCCATCTTCCTCGCCGGTCCCGGCCACGGCGCCCCGGGCGTGTTGGCGCCCGTCTACCTGGAAGGCGCGTACTCGGAGATCTACCCGAACAAGGGCGAGGACGCGGAGGGGATGCTCCAGCTCTTCCGGGAATTCTCCTTCCCCGGCGGCATCGGCAGCCACTGCACGCCGGAGACCCCGGGTTCGATCCACGAGGGCGGCGAGCTGGGGTACAGCCTCTCGCACGCCTTCGGCGCCGCGTTCGACAATCCGGACCTGCTGGTCGTCGCCATGGTGGGGGACGGGGAGGCGGAGACCGGGCCGCTCGCCACCTCCTGGCACTCGAACAAGTTCCTGAGCCCGATCCGTGACGGCGCCGTGCTCCCCATCCTCCATCTCAACGGCTACAAGATCAATAACCCGACGCTGCTCTCGCGGATCTCCCACGACGAGCTGGAGCAGCTGCTGCGGGGCTACGGCTGGACGCCGCATTTCGTGGAAGGCCACGATCCCTCGCTCATGCACCAGCAGATGGCCGCGACGCTGGAGGACTGCGTGCTGGACATCCGGCGGATCCAGGAGGGGGCGCGGGCCAGCGGCAAGGCCGTTCGGCCGCGCTGGCCGATGCTCGTCCTGCGCAGCCCCAAGGGCTGGACCGGTCCCCGCGAGGTCGACGGCCGCAAGGTCGAGGGCTTCTGGCGCTCGCACCAGGTGCCACTCTCGGGCCTGCACGACAATCCCGCCCACATGAAGCAGCTGGCGGAGTGGCTGGGCAGCTACCGGCCCGAGGAGCTGTTCGACACGACGGGCCGTCTGATCCCCGAGCTCCGCGCGCTCGCTCCCAAGGGCGCGCGCCGCATGGGCGCCAATCCGCACGCCAACGGCGGTCTACTGCGCCGGCCGCTGCGCATGCCGGACTTCCGCAGCTACGCGATCAAGGTCGACAAGCCGGGGCAGGTCATGGCGGAGAACACGCGTCCGCTGGGCCAGTTCCTGCGCGACATCATGCGCGACAACATGAGCAACTTCCGGGTCTTCGGCCCCGACGAGAACACCTCGAACAGGCTCGATGCGATCTACGAGGTGAACAAGAAGCTCTGGCTGGCCGACTACCTGGCCGAGGATGCCGACGGCGGCCAGCTGTCGCCCGACGGCCGGGTCCTCGAGATGCTGTCCGAGCACACGCTGGAGGGCTGGCTCGAGGGGTACCTCTTGACGGGCCGCCACGGGTTCTTCTCCACCTACGAGGCCTTCGCCCACGTCATCGACTCCATGTTCAACATGCACGCCAAGTGGCTGGCCAGCAGCCGCGAGCAGCCGTGGCGGGCGCCGGTGTCCTCGCTGAACCTGCTGCTGAGTTCCACCGTGTGGCGCCAGGATCACAACGGGTTCACGCACCAGGATCCCGGGTTCCTCGACGTGGTCCTGAACAAGGATCCGAACGTCTGTCGCATCTACGTGCCGCCCGACGTCAACACGCTGCTCTGCGTGGCCGACCACTGCCTGCGCAGCACCGGCTACGTCAACGTCATCGTCTGCGACAAGCAGAAGCACCTGCAGTACTTGACCATGGAGGACGCGATCGGCCACTGCACCAAGGGTCTCAGCATCTGGAACAAGGCGAGCAACGACCAGGGCTCGGAGCCGGACGTCGTGATCGCCAGCGCCGGCGACATCCCCACCAAGGAAGCGCTGGCGGCGGTGACGCTGCTCCGGGAGCACTTCCACGATCTGAAGATCCGGTTCATCAATGTGGTGGACCTCTACAAGCTGGTGCCGTCCAGCGAGCATCCGCACGGCCTGTCGGACCGCGACTTCGACAGCCTGTTCACCACCGACAGGCCGATCATCTTCAACTTCCACGGCTATCCCTGGCTCATCCACCGCCTGACCTATCGACGCACGAACCACAAGAATCTCCACGTGCGGGGCTACAAGGAGAAGGGCAACATCAACACCCCGCTCGACCTGGCCATCCAGAACCAGATCGACCGCTTCAGCCTGGCCATCGACGTCATCGATCGGGTGCCGTCCCTGCAGCGGGTAGGGGCCCACGCCAAGGAGAAGCTGCGCAACACGCAGATCGAGTGCCAGAAGTACGCCTATCAATACGGGGTCGACAAGCCGGAGATCGACCAGTGGACCTGGCCCCACTAGCACCATGAGCACGACGCCTTCGACCGAGCGCGGTCAGCGGCCGATTAGCCTCGCCGACGAGGAGAACGTCAAGCAGGTCCTCGTCGGCGCCGTGCTCGGCCTCTGGGACGTCGTCGGCAACCTGACCCGGTTGCGGCCGTCCCGGCGCGAGCGCTACCGGGTCACGATCTTCGGCTCGGCCCGGGCCCAACCGGGCACGTTCCCGTACGAGGAGACGCGGCGCGTGGCCCGCGCGCTGGCCGAGATCGGCTGCGACATTGTCACCGGTGGCGGGCAGGGCCTCATGAAGGCCGCCAACGAGGGCGCCGCCGAGGCCGGTGCGCCCGAGCGCGATCGGTCCATCGGCATCCGGGTGGACCTGCCGTCCGAGCAGGAGGCCAACGCCTTCGTCGAGCAGGTCTTCGAGCACCGCACGTTCTTCACCCGCCTGCACCACTTCGTGCTCGCCTCCGACGCGTTCGTGGTGGCCCCGGGCGGCATCGGCACCGTGCTCGAGGCGACGATGATCTGGCAACTGCTACAGGTGCATCACCTGGTCGACACGCCGCTGATCATGGTCGGCCGGATGTGGGGCGAGCTCGTGCAGTGGGCGCGGGCCAGCATGCTCGACCCGCGGCTGCACCTGGTGAACCCCGAGGATCTCTCGATCCCGCGCTGCGTGGTCACGGGCGACGAGGCCATCGCTCTGATCCGCGAGCATCACGCTCGCTGGCTGCACGCGCGCGAGCGCCACGAGAGCCGGCCCGAGCGCTGAGGCCGCGATGGCCGTCACGGCCCACGCCGCGCGCCGCGTCGTCGCCGTCAGGCACGGCGAGACGGCGTGGAGCGTGAGTGGTCAGCACACCGGCACCACCGACATTCCGCTGACCGACGACGGGCGCCGGCTCGCCGCGCGGCTGCGCGCGGTGGTGGCCGGGGAGTCGTTCGCGCTCGTGCTCACCAGCCCCCTGCAGCGCGCGCGTGAGACCTGTGCGCTGTGCGGCCTCGCCGACACGGCCGTCATCGAGCCCGACCTCGTCGAGTGGAACTACGGGAAGTACGAGGGACTCACACCCGCCCAGATCCACGCCACCGCGCCGGGCTGGCTGATCTTTCGCGACGGCTGCCCGGGCGGCGAGACGCCGGCCGAGGTCGGGGCCCGGGTCGATCGGGTGATCGCGCAAGCGCGCGCGGTCGACGGTGACGTTGCGCTCTTCGCCCATGGGCACGTGCTGCGGGTCCTGGTGGCGCGCTGGCTGGGCCTGCCTCCGGGCGCTGGCCAGCACTTCCTGCTCGATACCGGAACGCTGAACGTCCTCAGCTACTACCGCGGCCTGCCCGCCGTGAAGACCTGGAATGCCCCGGCCTTCGTCGGGGGCGACGGGGCTGGCCGATCCACAGGAGGCGTCGCATGACGCTCAGCTGCCTGCGCCGGCATGTTCCGGCGGCGGTGCCCGGCATCGTGTTCCTTTCCGGGCTCTCCAGGATCGCGCCCTCGAGGGATGGCACGGACGAGACGAGAACGTGCACACGGGCCAGCAGGCCCTCTCCCACCAGGCCCGGTGCAACAGCGCCGCCAGTCTCCGGAACATTCACCGACGACATGGAGATGACCGAGTCCGTGCATGGGACCAACGTCCGATAGCCGGGGCGCCGCCGCCTCCGTACGCTCGCGGCGTGACGCCGCTGCGCTCGGTCACCGCAATCGTCCTCGGGGCAGCGCTCCTCGCGCTCGTCGTGGCGGCGCCGCAGGCGCAGGAGTTGCTCCGGATCAGCGGATCGGTGCAGTGGATCGCGGGAAGCCGGATGCAGGTGATGACGACCTCGGAGAGTCCCATCGCCGTCGACCTCACGCAAGCCGACCAGTCCTCGTATCAGATGTTGCGCGGCGGCGATTCGGTGATCGTGGACGGAGTCCTCTCGTCTGATGGCCGGCGATTCATCGCGTCTGGCATCTGGCGCGACACGCGCCGGGGTTGGGCGCAGTCGCCGTGAGACGTCGTCCAGGCGCGCACCACGCGAGGAAAGGCCGGAAGGAAGGGACCATGAGCACCGACAAGACATCGGTCGATCGCCTTCTCGAACAGTACGGGTGCGGCCCGGTTCAGTTCGCGGGGTCTGACAACGGCCTCTACGAGCGGCATCTGCTCTTCGACAACGTGGTCGCCCTCACGGCGGCCGGCGCCCGCGAGCGCTTCGAGGCGGTCGCCCGCTCGGTGCGCGACGTCCTCTCCCAGCGCTGGATCCGGACCGAGGAGACGTACGAGCGGCAGAACGCCAAGCGCATCTACTATCTTTCCATGGAGTTCCTCATCGGCCGCTCGCTGGCCAACAACGTCACCAACCTGCTGCTCGATCCCGCCGTGCGGGACCTTGCGGCACGCAAGCACGTCGACTGGCTCGGCCTCCTCGAGCAGGAGCCCGACGCCGGCCTCGGCAACGGCGGCCTGGGGCGTCTGGCCGCGTGCTTCCTGGACTCCATGGCGACGCTCCAGCTGCCGGCCATGGGCTACGGGCTGCGCTACGAGTACGGCATCTTCAAGCAGTCGATGCGGAACGGCTGGCAGCAGGAGGAGCCGGACAACTGGCTGCGCCGGACGGACCCGTGGGAAGTGGCGCGCCCGCAGGAGACGGTGGAGTTCCCCATCGGCTGTGGCTTCGAGCTGCGGGGCGGCAGCCTGCGCGTAATCCGCGATCAGCCCTCGACCCTGATCGGTGTTCCCTACGACCGCCCGGTGGTCGGTTACGGCGGCAAGACCGTCAACACCCTGCGGCTCTGGGCCGCCGCCACGCCCGACTACTTCGACTTCCAGGCGTTCAGTCACGGCGAG
>Ga0066704_10000072_pt1 | contig 23050 bp, 19 predicted proteins | sample GraSoiAngelo_153_FD_66458 | JGI IMG/M metagenome (GOLD analysis project Ga0066704, IMG submission 66458) | Grasslands soil microbial communities from the Angelo Coastal Reserve, California, USA - 14_1009_12_40cm | ecosystem: Environmental > Terrestrial > Soil > Grasslands | place: USA... | reverse complement strand
CCAGCCACGATGGCGTCGGTGCCGTCGGTCGAGGCGTCGGACACGACGAGGATCTGGCGTCGGTCCGGCGGATAGTCGGTCGCCAGGATGCGCTCGAGCGTGAGCCCGATCGTGGACTGCTCGTTATACACAGGGATGGTGATGCTGATATTCGGCCACTCCGCCAGCGGCGCCACCCGGCGCGGCCGCCGCACGGCCTGGAGCAGCAGCAGCAGGCCGGGGTAGCCGATGTAGGTGTACGCGACCAGGGCCAGCGCGGCCGCGAGCAGGTCCGTCGCGATCCGGGTCACGCGGCCCTACCAGCGGGGCGGAGCCGCTGGACCGCGCGGTAGACCGCCTCGTAGCGCTGCAGCCAGGGCTCGACCGCGAAATCGCGCTCGAGCCTCGCGCTGGCTGCGCGTGCCCGCACGTCGGCCCCGGCGGGGTCCTGCAGCACTGCGGCGACGGCGGCCGCGAGCGCGTTCGGGTCCTCCGGCGCCACCAGCCAGGCCTCGGTTGGCGAGACGACGTCGGGCACCCCTCCCACCGCTGTGGCGACGATCGGCACGCGGCTCGCCATGGCCTCGAACAGCACGATCGGAGTCCCCTCCGTGCGCGAGCTCAAGACGAACACGTCGAATGCTCTGTAGATGGATTCGGCGCCCCGCACGCTCCCATGCCAGTGTACCCGACCCGCGAGGCCGAGCGCCGTGGCCCGCGCCTCGAGCGCGGGCCGGGCCGGGCCGTCGCCGAGCACGCATGCCGTCCACTGCTGGTGCCGCATCCGGCCGAGCGCTTCCAAGAAGACATCGGGCCCTTTCTCTTCGCTCAGCCGCCCGACCCAACCGATGCGGCGAGCGCCGTTGCCGTCCCGGCCCTCCCCGAGCGCTCGGCGTGCCGCGTCACGATCCAGCAGCGGCTCCGCGCCCGCCCAGGCGTTGCGAATCAGGTGGACCCGATCGCGGGGGACGCCGTCGTGGGTGAGCGAGTCCGCCAGCCGCTGCGACACTGCGACCACGGCGTCGAAGCGGCGGAAGGCGCGGCGCTGCAGTCGCTCGTACAGACGGTTCCGCCAGCTCCCGCCGGTGTAACCGTGGACGGTCGTCACCACCGGAATGCCGAGCCGGCGCGCCGCGCCGGCGTCCACGACGTCGGGCCGATACCCGTGGGTGTGGACCACGTCCGGCCCGATCCGCGTGCACAACCGTGCGATCGCCCTCCGCTCCGCCCAATACCCCCGGGGGCCCACGCGCACGAGCCGAACCTCGACACCGCACTCCCGTAAGGAGCGCAAGAATGCCAGGTCGTCGCGCTCGTCGCTGATCACGGCGGCGACGTGCAGCGTATGGCCGCGGTCCCGATGTCCGGCGGCGAGCGCGTGCACCACGCGCTCCAGGCCGCCGATCCCGCCGGGCGAGACGACGTGCAGGATCACCATGTGTGCTTCACTCACGCCCACCTCGACTCCACGATCAGCGCCCGCACGGCGTTCCACGCTTCCTGCGCGAGCGTGTGGCGCGACCAGCGCGCCTGCCGTAGCAGACAGCGCGCCAGGCGGGCCCGTTCTGCCGCGTCCAACGGTGCCCGCCCCACCGCCCGTGCCAGCTCCCACAGCCGCCGCCATGCTTCCATGGTGATCCGCCGTCTGTCATTCGGGTCGTAGAACACGCGACGCTCCGCCTCGTTCATGCTGCTCGACGCCGCTCGATGCATGCGTCGAAAGAATAGGCGCTCGGGAATCTCCCAGAAGGTGCCGTACAACGTGAGCTCGGCGAGCAGCACGTTGTCGGACCCGAGGTACACGCCGAGCGGCGGAATGCGCCGGAGCACGGCGGCACGGATGAGCCCATACTGAGCGTTGCAGAGGCCCAGCCGCTCGAGCAGCCGAGCGAAACGCTCGCTGGGCCGCGGCGACTGCAAGTGCAGACGATCCTCGTACTCCCGGATCACGCCCCCCTCGTCGTCGATCAGCGTCGTCTTCGGGTAGGTCAGCACGACGGACGGCTCGCGATCGAGCACCTCCACGCAGCGCGTCAACGACTCCCGCCCGGACAGGTCATCGGCGGGTGCCCAGCGGAAATACTCGCCGGAGGACAGCGCGAACGCGCGCCGGTAATTCCGTGCATATCCGATGTTCTCATCGTTCCGCACGTAGCGCACCCGCCGGTCCCTCGTGGCGTACGCGCGAGCGATGTCCGCGGTGCCGTCGGTGGAAGCGTTGTCACAGATGATGAGCTCGAAGTCCCCGAAAGTCTGTGCCAACAACGAGTCCAGCGTCTCGCGGAAATAGCGCTTGCCGTTGTAGACCGGCACCCCGATACTCACCCGCGGCGGCACGTTACGCCTCCAGCGCGAGCTTGTGCGCGTAGAACGCCTCGGCGTAGCCGTCTGGCGCCCCGCATTCCACGCCGCGGAGCCGCATCAGCCCGCGGAATGTGTCTTCCGTAAACCAAGGCTTCGCGCTCTGAGACTGGAACACCGACAGCAGGTGGCGGGTCTTCAACCGCCAGCTGGCGTCGTCCAGGGGGACGTAACAGTTAGGCGATCCGAGGTCGCCGTCGTACTTCGGGACCTCGTACTCGAGGATAAGGTGACGGCGAAACGTATTCCACGTGAGGTCCGAGACGACGCGATGGTCCTGGTGCCGGTCGCCGCGGAAATGCGTGAAGATCACGTCGGGGTAGCAGGTCTGCTTGAGCTCTTCGAAGTACTGCTTGATGTCCGCACCGATGTACGGAAAGAAGCCGTCGCGGAACTGTCTCACCACGACCGTCTGCGCAGCCGCCTCTTGGAGAAACCGACAGGCGCCGTCGCGGGCCTCACGCTCCCGCTCCGGGTCAGCGCTGAGCACGACCCAATGGACCTCGACGGGGCGCCCCGCGGCGAGCAGCCGGAGCACCGTCCCGCCGCAGCCGATTTCGATGTCGTCCGAGTGCGCACCCAGGCAGAGCACCCGCAGCGGCGCGTCGCGGGCGCCCGCGAGGTGCAGCCCGAGCATCAGTGTGAGCGCACCGCTCGACGGCGGCCGCTCGGTGGGCGGACGGACAGCGGGGCCGCGCCCGGCGAGTCCGACGCCGGTGGACGCTTCCAGACTTCCCACGGCGCGTCTCCTCGCGCGTATCTGTCGTCCAGGTGCTGCTTGTCTTTGAACGTGTCCATGGACACCCAGAAACCGTCGTACCGGTACGCCAGGAGCTGGTTCCCAGCCATGAGTCGTTGGAACGCGTCCATCACGAGGTCTCCACCGCGCCGCAAGTGATCGAAGATCGCGGTCTTGAGGATGAAGTATCCTCCGTTGATACGGAGACCCGTCTGCCCAATTTCCTGAATGCTCGTCACCTGGCCGCCGTTGCGCGACGTGACGAAGTGATAGCTCAGCTGCGGCCGTACGCAGAGGAAGCTCGCGGTGCAATCGTGACGCCGGAAGTGCTCCAGCTGCGCGGGGAGCGGCAGATCCGACAGCCCGTCGCTGTAGTTCGCAAAGAACTCACCTTGCCCCGCGAGGTGGGGCTCCACCGCCAGCAGCCGCTGCCCGATACTCGAATTCGTCCCGGTGTCCACAAACGTGATCCGCCAATCACCGATGTCGCTCCGGAGCAGCTCGACCTTGCGCCCTCCCTCTGAGAGGACGAAGTCGTTGGAGTCGCACTCGTCGTAGTTTCGGAAGTAGTTCTTGATGACGTCGCCGCGGTACCCCAGACACAGGATGAAGTCCTTGTATCCGAAGTGCGCGTAGTACTTCATCACGTGCCACAAGATGGGACGGTAGCCGATGGGCACGATCGGCTTCGGGACGTTCTCGTCGTAGTCCCGGAGCCGCATCCCCAACCCGCCGCAGAACAAGACGACCTTCATGGGTGCGCCCATCCCTCGGGTGATTGCCGCATAGGGGCAGCATTTTTCATACCGAACCTTGGCCGAGTTCCGCGAACCCCGAAGCGCACCCGTGTGGCGCTCGCGCTACACCACTGACGGTGCCCTCGCGTGTCATGCTGTGCCGAGCGCGCGCTCTGCCGCCCGCTCTCCGCTCTTGAAGGCCTCGTCCGTCCAGAGGTAGCCCCACTCCCCGTAGCGCCCGCAGGGCAGGATTCCGAGGTCCTCCAAGTAGCCATGCACGGTCGCCACGGCCGCCGGGCGCTCGAGGTCGAAGATGACGTTGGCGTACGGCACCAGCAGCGCGTGTTTGCAGAGAATCTGATCGTCTTGGCGCAGGATGCCACACCGAATGAGATCTCGGATGACGGGCTCGATGCAGTCCTGGGGCGTGCGATCGAGCGGCCGGTACTTCTTGGAGAAATAGCACTCCGCCTGGAGGCTGCCGCACCCCGCGGGCACGTTGTGGGGAGATTGCAAGTGCGGTGTCGAGAGTCGCGTGAAGAAGACGTCCCGGTCGTAGACATACGACCAATGCGCGTCGATCAGATCCGGCCGGTTGACGCCGAGGCTCACGATCACGACTGTCGTACACGCCAAACGTGCGGCCGCCTGGAGCACGTCCGGCGGCGTGGCGGCGATCATAGGAATCAGCTCGGGGAGCGGCAGCGACGAAATCAGACGGTCGTAGCGTGCCCGCGCCCCGTTCCGGAACCGAAGCTCACAGGAGCGGGGCTCGACCCCGACTACTTCGTGGCCGAGTTGCAGGTTGGTTCGTTCTGCTAACGGTCGGAGATAGGACACGAAGCCGTCACGCGAGGGGTAGCGAAAATGGCTGATGTAATGAACGTCCGCGGTGTTGGGCGAGAGCGCTCCACGTAACACTTCCTCCAGGGACGGCCGGTACAGCCGTGGCCCCAGCCAGTCCGTCGTCATGTTGTCGGCCGTCGTGGTGTGGTACTTGAAGCCGTACTCCATCGGGAACGTCTCAGCGAACGTGCGACCAAAGCTGGCGATGAGCCAATCGCGGTAGTTACAGAGCTCTCCGGTTTCGCGGTGCTGCGCCTCGATGAAGTCGTGCAGCACCTGCACCACGAGGTCGTGCGGCAAGCCGTACAGATTGCACTGGGCTGGGTGCTTGATCCAGTAACCTTTCCAGTAGTTGTTGACGCGCGTCGAGAGGGTTTGGTAATCGCCGTTCACGGTCTCGGCGAACAGTCGCTGGATCCGCTCGTCCTTGGTAAAGGAGACGTGCGGCCCTTCGTCGAACACGAAGCCCCCGGGGAACCGATAGGACGACGTGTGCCCGCCGTAGTGGTCGCGCTTCTCGTAGAGCGCTGAGGGCACGCCCGCCGCGTGCAGGTGGTGCGCTGCCCCATAGCCCGCCATGCCGGCGCCCAGGATGGCGATGTCAGTCACGCCGGGGCTCCCGCCCCGGCGCGCAGCTGGGCCTCCCACCAGGCGATGGTCGCGTCGAGCCCGCGGTCGAGGTCGTTTTCGGCCTCCCAGCGCACCTCCTGGGACAGCCGCGTCGCGTCCCCGAGCACGAGGGGGGCGTCGTGGGGATGGCTCGGCACCGCCCCGAACTGGACGAACCGCTCCTTTCCCAGCTTGCCCGCGATGCGCAACACGATCTCCCGCAACGTCACAGGCTGTCCGGACGCAACGTTGACCGAGCCCACGACCGGGCTGTCGAGGAGCGCAACCAGCGCGCCGGCGACGTCTTCTACATACAAGTAGTCTCGGATCTGGCGTCCGTGAGAGCAGAGCGCCGGCTCGTCGCGCAACAGCGAGCGGATTACGGAGGACACAAGGCGCTTGGGATGCTCCCGCGGCCCATACAGGAAGAAGATCCGGGCCCACGCGTGGCTCAGACCGGTGCGCGCAGCGTATGCCTCGAGTAGCCGCGCGAGAGCGAGCTTGCACGCCCCGTAGTAGGTGGCCGGCACGGTCGGCGTGACAGCCTCTGCGCAATAGCCGTGACGCCAATCGTACTCGTAGGCCGAGCCCGCCATGACCACGCGCCGCCCACCGCCCTCGCCAAACCGGCGCAACAGCTCGAGGCTCGCCTGGACCCACTGGAAGTTCTCGGGTGCCGTCGCCAGCTGCCCGGGCAACACGTACCAGGCGAGGTGCAGGAGGTGGGTGGGCTGCACGGTCTCGAGCAGACGGGCGGTCTGCGCGGGATCCATGAGGTCCACCTGGTGCCAGGTCACTGCCGCATCGCTCTCCCGTGCGCTCGGCGCGAGCACGGGCACTCGCGCGCGAGAGGAGACCGCGTGGACACGGTACCCGCGCGCCCGCAGCCGCGGCAGGCAGCCCACGCCGATGAATCCCGTCGCCCCGGTGACGAGAACGCAGTCCATGAGTCTATCCGAGGACCGCGAAAGCACGGTCGTACTGCGTGTCTAGTGCGCTCCGAACGCCCGGCAATTGCTGACGCAGCGACGCGACGATCTCCCCTCTATGCTGTTCCAGCGCGAGAAAACGGTCCTGCAGGCCCGCCGGCGTCAACTCGTCAATCGCGATCGCATACTCGGCCTGGCCCATGTCCCGCATCAGCTCGAGCGACTTGCGTTGATACGCGATACTCACAACCGGCTTGAGGCGGATCATGGAGAACAGGGTACCGTGGTAACGCGTCGCAACCACGAGGTCGAGCGCATCGAGCACGGTGAGGAGCTCGTCGAAGCAGCCGACGCGTGCTGTGATCACCTGCCCCGGCTCAGTGAGTTGCCGGCTCGCCCGCATCAGACCGCGGACCCTGTCGATAACACCTGGGTCCGACACCAACTGTGTAACGAAGAACAGGACCGTGTATTGGCGTTCGACCAGCCAGTCGGCGAACGTCGCGAGCGTCTGCACGTAAGTGCCGAACAATCGCGGGTCGCTCTCAGGGTAATACAAGTCGTCGAACCACGGCATCGGGTTGATCCCCACGACCAGGCGTTGCCTCACCGGCGCGGCCCGAGGCGCGAGGGGCACGTCAAGACTGAACACCAGATCGGGGACGACCGGGTGGGGCCCCCGCACGCCGAGCGCCACGACACAGCGCCGCGAGTCGTCATCCCTGTACGAGCGGTAGGCCGCCATCCGTACGGTCTGCTTGACGAAGAACTTGCCGACGCGGGTCCGCAGCGGCCCTGCGCCGAGGCTTAAGAGCGCCAGTTTGGTTCCGGTGGCGCGCGCGAGCAAGGCCCATTTGAACAACGTGAGGGGGATCCCCCAGGACCCTTCCCAGTAATCGTTCAACTGTCCCGACCCGGCCACCAGCAGGAGGTCCGTGCCGCGCAAGTTCCGATAGGCGCGGACGAGGAAGCCGACTTCCGCCGGCAAGCCGACCGCGAGGCCCCCAAACCGCCGCGCGGCACGAACGAGCCAGCGAGCCAGTGACACGCGTTTCAGCAAGGACCTGAGCTGCTCCCACGCAGCCGCGACCCCGCGCCCGCTACCAGCCACCGCTGTCCGTGCCGCGGGCCATGGCCTGGCGCGCCCGTTCATGCGGTGGATCGGGAACGCCGGAATCCCATGACGCTCACGTGTGTCGCTGGGTCGCCTGGTGAATCCGACGACCTCCGCTTCCGGATAGCGTCGGCGGACGTTCTGGATGACGGCGCCGATCAGCGCTTCATCACCCAGGTTCTGGTTCCCGACATGACCAAAGACGCCGATCCTCACGGTAGTTTCTGGGCCAGCGCAATCAGGGTGTATCCGAGCCCGGCCCACTCTTTGAATCGGGCCAGGTAGCGGGGTGGGATAACCCAACCGAGCGCCGTGTTGAGCTTGTAGGAGTTCACCAGCCGCAGGAAGCCACTGTCCCCGATGGGCATGATGCTCATCGTCCGGAGCACCCGGAAACGGCCGCGCAGCATGCGTTTGAACTCCCGGCGGTTGGGGTAGAGCTTGATGTGAGCGTCCGGATCGGGCCCCCGATCGACCCAGCGCTCCATGACCACTCGATTGGCGGAGGTGATGATGAGGTAGCCCTTCGGCTTCAGGACCCGGGCTATGATCTCGAGGTACGCCTGCGGATCCTCCACGTGTGCCACGACCTCTTGGGACACGATCACGTCGAAGTGCTCATCCGGGAACGTGGCCTCGTACAGGTCGCCGGCGATGAACGCGACGTTCGGGTACGTCGCACGCGCAAGCGCGATCGCGGCGGAGGAAAGATCGATCCCGACCGCCCGACCCACATGGGACAGCCGTTCGGTGAACCAGCCGGTCCCGCACCCGAAGTCGAGGATCCGCGGGTTGTCGAGACGGAGCGTTTGCACCAGCCGAAGGACCGCCTCGCCGCGCCGGGTTTGGAAGCCGTTCGGCTGTTGCTGGCGACCCCATCGCTCGTCCCAATACTTCCGCTGTTCGGCAAGGGACGGTAGCGGCAGCGCCGTCGCCCGCTTAGTCTCCATGGCCATCCGGCTCACTCCTTCTCAGTTTCATAGACCGATGCCTTCATACGGCTCGTAGGCGGTGCGCTCCAGCATCCGCCGTCCGTCGACGAGCAGAGGCGCGCGCCCCGTCGCCCGCAGCACGTCTGGGACCCGGCGGAACTCTTCCCACCGCGTGACGAGGAGGGCGACGTCGGCGTCCGCGACCGCCGCCTCGAGCGTGTCGCATAACCGTACCTCCCCATCGGGGAACACGCGCCGTGCCTCGTCCTGGGCGGCCGGATCGTACGCGGTCACACACGCCCCTGCGGCGACGAGCTGGCGCACGATCGGGATCGCGGGCGACTCCCGCAGGTCGCTGGTGCCGGGCCGAAAGGCGAGGCCGAGGACGGCGACCCGAGTGCCGGCGAGCGCCGGAAAATGCTTGCGCACGAGCGCGAGCACCTGGTCCGGCTGCCGCTCGTTGATCTCGGCGACGGCGCGGAGCAAGCGCATCGGCTGGCCGGCCCGCTCACCGTGCGCGATCAACGTCCGCAGGTCCTTGGGCAGACAACTCCCGCCGAACCCGCAGCCGGCCCACAGAAACGCGGCGAGGTCGACCTGCGTGCGCCGCCCGTCGGCAGTGGTCGACGTTAGGTACTTGCTCAGATGGACGCCCCGCATGACTTCCCCAACGTCGATTCCGCCCAACGTCGAGCAGAGGTTGGCGATCTCATTCGAGAACGAGATCGCCGTCCCGAGAAGGCAGTTCGCCGCGTACTTGATCATCTCGGCCGTGCGCGGAGTGGTTCGAACGCGCTCGACCTCGGGAAACCCCGCATAGAGCTCCTCCAGGGCGGCTAGGCTGCGCGCACCGAGCGCGCCGAGGACGAGCCGATCCGGACACAGGAAGTCGCGCACTGCCTCGCCTTCGGTGAGGAACTCCGGGTTCATCGCGACCCCGAAGTCCGCGCCGGCCCGCTTGCCGGACGTCGCCTCGAGCAGCGGCAACACCACCTCTTCGGTGGTCCCGGGAACCACGGTACTCTTGACGACGACCACGTGATAGTCCCGCTTTTCGCGCAGCGCCTGTCCGATCTGGCGCGCCACGGTCCGCACCGCGTCCAAATCAATCTGGCCGTTCGCGAACGGCGTCCCGACCGCAATCAGCGACAGGTCGGTCTCGAGCACCGCCCGCCGAAGATCGGTCGTCGCCTCGAGCCGGTCGGCGTTGCGCACGAGGAGCTCGCGCAGGCCGGGCTCGTAGAAGGGCGGGACGCCGCGTCGCACCGCATCGACCCGCGCCGCCTCGGCGTCCACGCAGATGATGCGATGGCCCTTCTCGGCCAGGCCCGCCCCACTCACGAGCCCCACGTACCCAGTACCGAGGACCGAGACGAGCACGTCAGGCCTCCTCGGCCTGCCGATGCTCGGCATACCAAACGAGGGACCGCCACAGCCCCTCCCGCAGCGACACCATCGGACGGTAGCCAAGCTCGTCGCGCGCCTTCGCGATCACGGGCCGGCGCCGGCTCGGGTTGTCGAGCAGGTAGCTCTGGTCCGCCGGGGATTGGCGCACGACGCGTCCACGGTAGCCAAACAGGTCACGCGCCACGGCGACCACGAGCTCCGCCAGCTCGAGGATCGAGATCTCCGGTTCCTCGACCCCGATGTTGTACGCCTCGCCCGGTCGGCCCCTCAACAAGATCTTGTAGTAGCCGATGACGGCATCCGCCACGTAGCAAAACGTCCGCTTCGGCGAGCCGTCCGAATACATCACGATGTCCCGCCCCGCTAGCACGTCGCGCGCGAAATCGGGGAGCACGCGCCGGTCCGTGATCTTGAGCCCGGGGCCGTAGTTGTTGAACGGTCGGGCGACGGTCACGGGGATGTCCGCGTGATTGGCAAAGTTCACGCAGAGGGTCTCGCCATAGCGCTTTGCCTCGTCGTAGCAGGCGCGGGGGCCCGTGCACGAGACGTTGCCGCGGTAGGTCTCGGGCGTGGGAATGTGCTCGGGCGTCGGATCGCCGTAGATCTCGCTGCTCGAGAAGAACAGGAAGCCTCCCACGCTCTCGCGCCGCCGCCGAGCGTACTCAAGCAGCGCGCGGAGCCCGTTGACGTTCGCGTCCATCGTCTCGATCGGGTACTTGCGGTAGTACGTCGGCGACGCGATGGATGCGGCGTGGATGATGTAATCAAAATCCCTCATCCCCTCGGGCAGCGGAGCCGTCACATCGTGGCGCACCAGGGTGAGCGCGGGATCGCCGCTCCATTGCTCGAGCCACGGGGGCACGCCGCGCACGAGGTTGTCGTACACCGTCACACCGATCGGCCGCGTCCCGGACCGCTGGTTCCAGTGGAGGAGGAGCCCGACGAGATAGTGGCCGAGGAAGCCCGCGCCCCCGGTCACGAGCAGGTGCCTGCCGGCCAGGCGTGGGAGCTCGTCCCGCAGCGCCTCGCACATGTAGTCCAGGTCCGCGGTGACCACCTGCCCGGCCGGCGTGGCCGATGCGCTCGGGCGGACGTCCGGCACCGCGCTACCCATGGGTGGTCGCGGCCAAGTCGACCGCATCGGACAGCCGGTGCGCACCGACGATCATGCCGGTACCCTTTCGTCCTGATAGTCGGGCCAGGACCGGTCGGCGTGGGAGACGCTGGTCACCGCGACCGGCCAGGTAATTCTGAAAGCCGCATCGTCGTAACGGACACCGCGAGTGCACTCGGGCGTGTACGGCTGGGACGTCTGGTAGCACATCTCCGTGTCGTCTGCGAGCGTCTGGTAGCCATGGGCGCAGCCCTCGGGGATGTAGAGCATGCGACGATTCTGGGCGGTGAGCTCGAGGCCGACCCACCCCTTATAGGTCGACGACCCCGGGCGCAGATCCACTGCAACGTCGTAGATCGCGCCGCGGGTGCAGCGCACCGTCTTGGCCTCCGCCCGCGGCGCGACTTGGTAGTGCATGCCGCGCACCGTGCCGCGGCGGGCCGAGAACCCCACGTTGATCTGCGCGATTTCCGCGCTGAGGCCGTGGGCGGCGAACTCGCGCTCGCACCACGAACGAGCGAAGAAACCACGCTCGTCTGCCCGCGGTTCGAGCTCGATGACGTAGACCCCCGAGAGGTTTGTCGTTGAGAAGATCATGGGATGGCTCGCCTCTCGCGGCGCAAGAGTGGTGCCGTCCGAAACGCGGCATTGGGCTTCCGGGCGAAGCCCCTGTTGCGCCCGCGCCACAGTTGTACCGGACGCTTCAGGAGCTGCGTCGGCGCAACCAGGCGACCGTTTCCGCCCAGAAGGGCCGCGGATCGTCGGCGTCCCAGACCTCCATCCGGTCCTCGGGACGCCAGAAGTGCAGGAAGTCCCACAGGGTCCGCAGAAAGGACGGGGCACCCGGTTCAAGGTGCAGCCTGGTCCTGGAGCGCCGCAGCCTGGCGATTACGTGGTCCACGTCGCCCCACAGCCACCGGCTGCGCACCCCAACGCGGTACCCGTCCACCGGCGCAACCGCCTGTCCCAACGCAACGCGCACCAGCAGCTCGGGAAAGTTGATGCCGGCGTCGATTGCCAGTTGCAGCGACCCCCACAACCGTCCGTTGACCTCCATGAGATACGCTCGTCCGGTGCGCGCGCAGCGTTTGAACTCGACCATGGCCACTCCCTGCCACGCCACGTCTCCCAGGAGTCGCTCGGCGATCTGCAGCACGTCGGGCGCGAGCCGCACGCTCTCCCGATAAGTGCTCACCCCCCCCGAGGGTGGCTTCTCGCGCAACCGGCGGTGGGCGAAGGCGGCGATGCGACGACCGCGATCCATGAGCAGGAACACGCCCTCGCCCACGCCGACGATGCGCTCCTGGACTAGGACCGGATAAGGCGCACCGGCGGCCGCTTCCCCGAGCGTAGCGGTCGTCGCCACGTAACGCGTTCCAAAGCTGCGCGAATGGAGCGACTTGAGCACGCAGGGATAGCCCACCTGCGCCGTCGCCTCCGGTAGGTCCGCGGCGGATGACGCCACGGCCGTCCGCGGGACCGCGCCCCCGAGCGCCGCCGCCCGCGCGAGCACCGCGGCTTTGTCCGATAAGGCGACGTACGCCTCATTGCTCGGTCCGGCCACCGCCGCGTGCCCAACCGCCGACACTCCGCAGTGCAGTACGGCGCTCATGGTGGCATCCGTGACCGGCACAACGACCTCGATCCCCCACGCGCCCACCAACTCGGCCAGTCGCGTCACGGCCTGCCGCGGATGCTCGGCCGCCCCCACGACGACTGCGCTGCCACTCACGAAGCGGGATACGGACGCGAGCGACGGCAGTCGGGCGGCGCTGACGTAGACGGTGTAGCCTGCCCGTCCGAGAGCCCGAGTGGCCGCGAGCGCAGCTCGGTTCTCTCCGTCAGTCACCAACACCCGCGCCATGCCGGCGCTTCTCGCGCAAAGCGCGTACCCAACGTGAGCTGTCATCGGAGCCCTGCCTTTACTCGCCAGCAGCCACCACGTGTAGCGGTGACGCAACAGTATGTGCCTGCAGGCGCGGCGCGCGCCTCCCTGCGGGAGGTCAGGGACCGGCAGGCATCTTGCTGATTCGAGGGCATCGACACCCCCGGTTACGACACTCATGTGCGGCATTGTCGGCATCGTCCACCGTGATCCAGAACGCCCGGTTGCTCCCGAGATTATCCGGCGCATGTGTACCGCCATCCACCACCGGGGGCCGGACGACGAGGGGTTGTTCGTCGACGGACGCGTCGGCCTCGGCATGCGACGCCTTAGCATCATCGACCTGACCGGCGGCCGTCAGCCGATCTTCAACGAAGACGGCTCTAAGGTCATCGTCTTCAATGGCGAGATCTACAATTACGAGGAGCTCCGTCGCGAGCTCACGGCCCGGGGCCACGCGTTCCGGTCGCAGGGTGATACCGAGACGGTGCTGCACCTCTACGAGGAGCTGGGGCGGAACTGTGTCGAGCGCTTGCGAGGCATGTTTGCCTTCGCGATCTGGGACGCACGCGCCCGGACGCTGTTCCTGGCGCGCGACCGATTCGGGATCAAACCGCTCTATGTCGCGACCGCCCCCTGGGGGTTCGCCTTCGCCTCGGAGCTGAAGGCGCTCGTCGTCGCCGGGCTCACTTCCCGGGTGCTGGACTGGGACGCGCTCGACATGTTCTTCCAGTTGGGCTACATCGCTGCCCCGGCGTCGCCGTTCCTCGACGTGCGGAAGCTTGAGCCTGGCCACACGTGGTGCTGGCACGAGGGCGTGGAGCCGCGGATCCACCAGTACTGGGACCTGCCGCGAGAGACCGTGACGGATCCGGTGGACGTCGAGGCGCGCGTGCGGCAGTGGCTCGACGAATCCGTCACGGCGCACTTGGTCAGCGATGTTCCCGTTGCCGCCTTCCTGAGCGGCGGGCTCGATTCATCCGCCGTCGTCGCTAGCATGTCGCTCGTGGGGGAGACTCCCCACGCGTTTACCGCGCGGTACTGCGGGTCGGGCGCGAGTGACGCCGACGAAACCGGGCTGGCCCGCGAACTCGCCGAGCGATACCGCGCGGACCTGCGTCTCATCGACATCCAGCCGAACCTTGGCGACATCATCGAGCCCATGACGTGGGCGCTCGACGAGCCACATGCTGACGACTCCGCCATCCCCACGTGGTTGCTGTCCCGCGCGGTGGCGGCGGACTACAAAGTGGCGCTCACGGGGATCGGGGGAGACGAGCTGTTCGCAGGGTACCGCCGACACATCGGCACGCTGATCGGCTACTATTACGGCCGCCTGCCGCTCCAGCTGCAGCGGGCCGTCAGCGCGGCGGCCGACCTGCTTCACGAGCCGAGCGGTGCGGCCCTTGGCGTCGACCGGCTGAAGCGATTCGTCCGACCAGGGCACGGGTCAGCGCCGGGCCGTTTTCTCGGGTACCTGAGCCGCTCCCTTGACGGCGAGAGACGCCGGCTCTACACGTCGAGCCTCCGCGAGAGCATCGGCGGCACCGCCGCACACGCGCGCTTCGAGGAACTCTACCGACGAGGTGGCGCTCCGCAGGGCCTCCGCGCAGGCCTGTATCTGGATTACAAGACGTTTCTACCCGACGACATCTTGGCGCTCAGCGACCGCCTGGCCATGGCGCATTCCCTCGAGATCCGAGTGCCTTTCGTCGATCATGTTTTCGTCGAGCAGGCGTTCGGCCTGTCGGACCACATCAAGGTCGGCCTTTGGCAGAACAAACGGCTGCTCAAGCGGGCCCTCCGCCCCCGCCTGCCGGCCTCGCACTTCAGCGCACCCAAACGTGGCTTTGTCGGCCCCACGTCGGCGTGGCTGCGGAACGAGCTGCGCCCGATCCTAACGGACCAGTTGTCGGACCAGCGCCTTAGGCGACTCGGCTACTTCGATGCGAGCGCCGTCGACAGACTACTCGACGAGCACCTCTCCCGCCGGCACAACCGCGAAGGGATCCTCTGGGCGCTCCTATGCTTTTCGACCTGGCATCGACTCTACGTCGAAGGAGTAGCGGTCCCGCCATATGACCCCGCCGCGCCGGGGACGATTCCGTGCGTATCCGCGGGCTAGCCGAAAGGCGGTCCGCGAGAGGGCGCCGTTACGAGCTCCCGAAGACCCCGCGCACGTACGGCGAGAGCAGCGCCACGCAGGTTTGTCGCTCCCGTGTCGTGAGACCGAAGATCCAGACGCCGACCAACGCCAGGGGTAGCGTCGCCCCGACCTGCACGAAGTAGAGCAGGAGGCTTGATGCTGGCCACAGTTGTTCGACAGCGTGGCTGCCCGCTGCGAAAAGGGCTACGGCGACCAGTGGGCGGACCACGACGTGGAGCCAGAACCTCCGGGCCGGCACGCCGAGTGTGTTGCGGACGAACCACGGGGCAAACAGCAATGAGGCAGCTAGTCTCGGCACCGTCGTGCCCCAAGCTACGCCGAGAATCCCATAACGGCGAACCCACACAATGCTCAGCGCAAGGTTCAATAGGGCCTCTGCCACGAACGCAGGGATCAGGCTTTGCTGCTTGCCCATGCCCATCGTCGCAGCCGTGACGATCTGATACGCCGCGAGTGACCACAAGCTCAGCGACAGGATCTGCAGGACCGCCCCGGCGCTTTCGACGTACTCGGGGCCCATCCACAGGCGAATAAAGGACGCGCCCCGCAGCAGGAAAGTGATCACGATGGGTAAGATGACGAGCACCGCGAGACGAGCGCCATGCAGCAACGCTTCCTGCAGCTCTTGTTGTTGGCCCACCGCTTCGAGCGCACTCGCCCGCGGCATAACCGTGTGCGAGATGCCGCTGATCAGCGCGCGTGCGTACTCTGTGAGGTTCGCCGCGATGGCGAAAAACGTGATCATGCCGACCGGCAGAAACGCTCCGATGACCAGAGAGTCGCTGTAGAGAATGATGCTGCCCATTGCATTCAGTAGAACCGAGGTGAGGCCGAAGGAGAAGATGAGACCCGCACATTCGCGATCCCACTCACCCAGTCGGACACGCAGCTCCGGGTACAGGCGTCGGCTGAGCCACCAGCTGGCCAGGCCACGCAGCAGCGAGACGGCGAGCTGGATACTCGCCAGCGCCACCAGCCCTCGCCCTGCCTTCAGTGCGATGACAATCGCCACGGCGCGCAGAGCGCCGATGACCATCTCCGTCACGTTATTGTAGTCGAAGCGCTCCCTTCCCACGACGATTCCGCCAAACACCCCGCTCACCAGCGAAATCGCGACGTTGACCCCCCCGATCAGCAGCACAACACGAGCGACGGTTGTGAGCTCCTCCGGCAGGCGGAAGAGCTCGCTTACGACGACCGCCAGCGCCGCTGACCCGATCAGGGCGAGCACCCCCGCCACGGAGAATATGAGAAGCGCAGCGGATGCGAGTCGCCCGGCCTCCGCGTGTTGCGATCGACTGTGGAAGTTCGCGACATACCGCGTCACGGCGCCGCGCACGCCCAAGTCCAGCAGGCCGAGGTACCCGGTCAGCGATACCAACAATGACCACACCCCGTACGCCGTGTCTCCAAGCGCGTGGACCACCACGGGAGCCAGGGCGAAGTTGACGACAGCTGCAAAGGCAAACGCACCCCAGTTCGACAGGACGTTCCTGAGTTGGAAGCGAGCGCCTTGAACGGGGGTGATAGTCGAGGAATGAGACATCAGCAGTCGGGGAGGCTCCACCGGGTTGCGGGATCTGGTCTCAACGCGCACAACAGCTCAGCAAGTCCCGGGCCGGGCCAGGTGGCCGAAGACGTTTGGATGGAGCCCGCTCTCGTCTGCCGATGAGACCGCCCTGGCGCCACCATCGCACTACTCGGCGACCTGTCGAGTCGGCCGCCGAATGCGGAAGGAGAACCTCGGATGCCTAGCCGGCGGCATGACGGCAAGCCGCTCAGGGTCATTCAGGCTGGGCTGTGCCGTCCATCCCCGCGAGCACCCGACTCACGCGGGCGGCGCGATCGCGATAGTCGACGAGGACCTCCACGTTCGGATCGCGTGGCGCGGACATCCGTCCCAGCCAGAGAGCTTCCATCAGCCGCTCGATCGCAGCAACATCGTCCGGGGCGGCAACGGTCGCTCCTAACCGCACCGCCTCCCGGACGGCCGGGCTTTCCCCCGGCGCGACCACCAAGGTCGGAATCTCCATCGCCACCAGCTCGTACAGCTTGGCCGGCACCTGCCACTCGGATCGGTGCGCTAACACGATCGCGAGCCGCGATCGCGCTACGAGGTTCAGGGCGGCCTCGCGCGACAGTACGCCGGCGCTCTCGACGAAGCGTTCCAGACCTCGCGCGGTGACCTCGAGGCGCAAGGCACGCTCGTGGTGCGGTTCGATGTGCCCCGCGATGCGGAGTTTGGTTCCTTGCGCCGCTGCTGGCGGGTGGCGATCGAGGAACCGCCGCAGGGCCCGCAGCACGGGTCCCAGATCGTAGGTCCCGTAGAGAGTCCCGGCGTAAACGATCCCCAGTCCCGGAAACGGATCCGGGCTGCGCGCGGGCAGGAGCTCTCGGTCCGCCGCGTTCGGAACCCATTCGACCGAAACCCCTGGGTAGCTGGCCCGCAGCGCGGCCGCGAAATCGCGCGTGGTGCAAATGACGCCGTTGGCAGAAGGGATAACCAACCGCTCCAGCCGCATGCTTAACCATCGGCTCAGCAAACTCTGGTAGGCTGGCGACGAGCGCCATGTCGCAGCAATCGGCCCCGCCCAAGGATCGCGAAGATCCACCAACCACCGCGTGCGCCTCCCTCGCGTCGCAAGCCAGGCAGCTAGGTGCGTGGAGTGTGGGGGGCCACTGCTGACCACGGCGTCGGGCTGCACGGCCGCAATCAGTCTTCGTGCTCGCGCCGCAGCGCGAAGAATCCAGCCGCGTCCATGATCGGGCACCGAGAGCAGCATCGCCGCCTCGAGCCGCATTCGGGCAACCCATCCCAGGGCAGCCTGCTCGAGCGGCTCTCCGAAAGGTTCGTTCGGTCCCCTCCCGACCCTCTGCAGCCCAGGTCGTAACCGAAGCCAGCGATACACGTCGTTGAGCGTACGTCGTCGCGGACAGGACTCGACCGTGACTCCATTGGCAACCTCAGTGCCGGCGGGGGAAGCGGCCGTGACCACCCAACAGCTCCACCCCAGGCGGGCGAGGTATTTGGTCAGGCCGGACCACCGTAGGCCTCCGACTGCTCCGTCGGGAGGGAAGTGGTAGCTGAGCACGACCAAACGCCGTACGCCGTCGGGGCCGCCGGAACCGGAGGGCACCTGCGAAGCCGCAAGCGACGCTCTCATACGTCGGGCACGAGAGCCGCAGCAGCCTCGGCGAGGAAGCCCCACACTAGAGACATTGGCGCAGCGAAGCCTTCGGGTTTGCGATGCCACGGGTGGGCGAGAACTGAGAGTCGCTGAACCCCGCGTCGCTCGGAAACTGCGCTCAAGCATAGCTCCGGACCAAGATGTCGTCCAGCCATTGCTTGATCAGGCCCGTGGTTCGACGCAGCCCGTGGGACGGGGTCGTCGTCATGATCACCATCCTCCGTCGCCGGACGGGAGCACGCGCCATGCGGCCCCCGGCAGCTCCGGCGGTCTCACGCGTGAGGTTGAAGACGCGCCCCAGTTTTGGCCAACTGATAGGCTTGATTCAGCCTGGCGCCGATCACCTCCCAAGAGTAGCGCTGTTCGACCAGTCGCCGACCAGACCAAGCCAAGCGGCGGCTCAAGTCCGGGTCGCGCTCCAAGCGCCGGATCTGCCTAACCGTGTCGACCGGCGTTTCAGCCCGCAGGTAGTGTTCTTCCTCCACGAGATCGAGGCCTTCGACTGCGAGTCCCGTGGCCACGAGGGGTTTGGCCATGGCCAGAGCGTCGAGGACCTTCAGTCGTGTGCCCCCACCGTCCCTGATGGGGCAGACGTAGATAGCTGCGGCAGCAAGGTACGGTCGGACGTCCTCGACGTACCCCGGAACCTGGACGGCGCCGTCGCGGGCGGCCGCCAACACCTCTCGGGGTGGGTCACGTCCGATGACAGAAAGGCGGCGGCGGGGGTTGTCAGCCAGCAGCAGGGGCCAGATCTCTCTCAAAAAATAGCGAATCGCTTCCCGATTGGGATACCAGTTCATCGTCCCGACGAAAATCAGGCCCTCCGGCTCTTGCCCTCCCGGGGAGGTCGGCTGAAAGTACTCGAGATCGACCCCGTTCTGGACGACCGCGACCTCTCCATCGCCTACTACCGTCCGGAGGCGCTCCGCATCCAGGGCGGACACAACGACATTCACGGCCGCCCGGCGGCATGCAGTGCGCTCGCACCGCTCGAGTTTCTGGGCGTCTCGTCTGAAGTAGATGCGCCGCAGCCACTGGCTCTCTTGTGCGGCTCGCCGGCGCATCATATGCGACTCGATGTTATGGTGGTTCAGAACGATCGGCAGCGCAGGGAGGACATTGGCGTAGGGCATAAGGCCCAGGGTGTCGACGTGTACGACGTCGAAGTCCGCAGTGGTGACCATGCGACCCAAGTATCCCCTCATCGCCGGATGTCGCAGCCAATTGACGTCGTATGGGGTCGACCGCCAGAAGCCAGCTGCCGCCATCAACCCCCAGCGGAAGCGCGAGTGATCAAACGTGTTGGGAAACACGTCGACCCTAGCACACACGCGCGACAGCGTGCTCACCGCCTCCGCCACCTCCGCAGGGGTAGAAAGCTGAGCCCGGTTGTTCACGGCCACCAGGTGCACCTCGTGTGTGAGCGCCGCTTGCCTCAGCAGGTAATAGCTCCGCTGGAGCGCACCTCCACGAGGAGGATACGGCAAGAAATGAGACAGCCAGAGGATCTTCACATGCCTCGCTTCAGACTCTTCCCGTTTGGGCCCCGGATGCCAGTTCGTCAACCCAGCGGCCAGCCGCTGTGGCGTGCGCGCAACAGCCACGAGAATTCCACGCTGCTCTACGGCTCACGCCACCCGCCCGATGCAATGCTCGTGCACCTGAGGAGGACGCCTGAGGCTCTTGACCAGCCCTGGCACAACTCCTGTAAGGGACGAGGCGGCACGAGCAGGGGTCGCTGGCTCGGCAGGGGCGAAGGGTTCCAAACGCCGCGCGCCCCCCGGTGAATTCGCAGGCCCCCGCTTGCCATGTACGCGACGGCGCCCTGTCGCGGTCGGCGGACACCGAACTCGGAAGCCCAAGAGGGGTGCCTTTCCTAGATGGCGACGAATGGAACAGTACGCTCTGCCGACGTAGAGACCCGCGCACAACGCCCAAACGCCTGGCCGGCGCGGTCTCGCGTCGCGTTGGTCAACGGCAGCCTCCTCCTGCTTTCCCTGGCTGCAGCGAGCGGCGCTGGCGAGGTGGCGGTCCGCGTTCTGGCACCGCAACAACTGATCCTCAAGCGCCCCGACGTGTGGAAAGCGGTAGACACGCTCGGCTGGGTGCACCGCGCGAATCTGCGCACGACCATCAATACCGGCGAGCGGAGCGTGCATGTCGTGACGGATCAGGACGGTTTTCGTGTTGGCGGGACCAGACACACCGCCGTCCAGAAGCACGTGCTCTTGCTGGGCGACTCCTTCATGGAAGCATTCCAGGTCGAGTACGAGGAGAGCCTTGCTGGACTCCTTGAAGCTCGGCTGCCAGCACGTATCGGCATGTCGGTTGACGTTGCGAACACCGCCGTCGGGGGTTGGGACCCTCCCCAGTATTTGTTGCAAGCTCGTGCGCTGCTCGGCCGACGTCGATTTGATTTGGTGCTAGTGTCCCTGTACGTGGGGAACGATGTGGTGTCGACGCGCCCTGACAGGTTCCCGCCGCGAGCCCCAAAAGAGGTCCATGCTTTGCGCGTGCCCAGACGACTGGTGGGGAGCGAGTGGGTCGACGCTGTGCTGTACCCGATTAACGATTTTCTGGAAGTCCGTTCTCAGCTGTATGTCTTTCTAAAGACCAGACTCCACACCGCGCGCATGCGGGTGCATCTGGCGGCAGACTACTTCCCCACGGTGCTCCTCCGGACCGAGGCTACTGCCCCGCGCTGGGAGGTCACAGCTCAGATCTGCCGAGACATCGCGGCTCTAGCCGACCGAGCCGGCATCCCAACCCTGTTCGTTCTCGTGCCCACGCCATACCAAGTCGATCCCGCCGCGTTTGCGCAGTTTCTCCGAGGATTTCAGATCGACTCCGCTGCTATCGACGTAGACCAACCGAGCCGCCTCCTGCGTCTCGCACTGGAGAAACAGCACCTGACAGTCCTCGACGCCCTGCCCGCGTTCAGGGTGGCGCAGAGTGCGGGTATGACATTATACGGGCACGTCGACAACCACCTGTCCCCAGCGGGACACGGTGTCTTGGAGCGTTACCTGGAGGCAGGAGTCGCTGCCAAACTCCGTGATACAACCCCCGACGATCGCTAATCCGGAGCTCCCCGGCTGTTGCACGCACGCCACAAACGTGGGACGCCGGCGGCGGGTGAACACGCATCTATCAGTTGTGGTCCAACGAGTTACGTCGCGCCCCAGTGACCCGCGAAGCGAGTGCCAGGTGGCGCTCCTCTTGCTGCAGGACCTCCCCGAATGGCGCGTCAAGTGATCCCGGACCCGTCGCGGGCACCAGTGTCCTTCGCAGCCGCCACGGTGACTGCGCCGGATCGTGGTTGGGATTTACTGCTGGTTTGTGTAGCAGGCTACATCGCCACTGCGGTAGGTCGGATTCATCAGCTGTTCCCGGCGCTGCAACTGCTCAGGCCCACATTCGTCGCGGCTGTGCTGGCGATCGGCGTCTATATCGTTCATCAAACGGGACCACGTCGCATCGAACGGCTGCGCGCGCCGACGACGACCTATGTGATGGCGCTCCTCCTGTGGGTCGCCCTTTCCGTGCCAGGCGCGCTATATCCGGGCCTGGCGTTCGACCTGTTGACCGGAATCTTCATCAAGACCGTCGTATTGTACCTGCTGATCGTGGGGAGCGTGCGTGGGTTCCGCGACGTCGAGCGGCTGGCCTTCGCGTACTTCGCGGTAACGGCGCTCTATGCAGCAATTGTACTGACGCGCTTCAAGCTTGGCAGCGGTGACGACTGGCGCCTCGGCAGTCTTTACTACTACGACACGAACGATTTCGCGACGTACGCCGTCACCGCCATGCCAATTGGTGTGTACTTTGCGTTCGGTCGTCACCCCCTGGCGCAACGGCTCGTAAGCGCGCTGAGTCTCGCGTTGCTCTCCATTTCGTTCATTAACTCTGGCTCGCGAGGCGGGTTCCTGGCGATCGTCGCTGTCGCCCTGTACATCTTGCTCGGCTACAAGACAATCCCGGCGAGATGGCGCATTCTGGGAACCGCTGTTATTGCGGCGATCTTTGTCGCCACTGCCAGCGATCGCTACTGGAGTCAGATGCGTACGATTGTGATCGGGGATGAGGACTACAACCGGACATCCGAAACCGGACGCTGGCACATCTGGCGGCGCGGCATTGGATACATGCTGCAGCATCCTGTCTTGGGGGTGGGCGCGTACAACTTTCAGTTCGCCGAAGGGACAATTTCCCCGCTTGCGAAACGTCAAGCGTACGGCATCGGCGTACGGTGGAACGCGGCGCACAACAGTTTCATCCAGATCGGTGCCGAGCTCGGACTTCCGGGGTTGTTCTTCTTCGTGGCCGTGATCGCCACCGCATTCGCGGCTCTCCGCTCAGTGGTTCGCTCTCACCCGGGTGAGCCCGTGAAGTCACGGGGGCCCCCCCAGCTCGGGCAGGCGCTTACCGGGTCGCTGATTGGATTCGTGGTGGGGGCGTTCTTCCTTTCTTTAGCGTACCACGAAATGGCATACGCCGTGCTGGGCCTCGCGGTCGCCCTCAGAAAGGTGACGCTCGGGCCGCGTCCTACACGATTCTCAACAGCCGTACGGAGGCCTATTTGGTGACTAACGAGCGCTGGCGCACCGCCCAACGGTACGAGAAAGAGTACTGGGAGAAACTAGGGGAGCGCATCGCCGCGAGAGCGAGCTCCCAGTTCACCTGGTATCAGTGGCGTGCCGACCAGCTGATCGATCGACTGCGTCACCTGCAGCTAGACCAGCTCGTTGACGGCCAGGCTCGGGTCATCGAAATCGGCAGCGGGCCTGTAGGGCTCGCCGCATACTTCCCGGCCGTCGAGCGCGTCGCTGTGGACCCTCTTGAGAACTTCTACGCAGGCAACAAAGCGCTGGCGGCCCTCCGCAACCCCAGCGTTGAATACCGACAAGGAGCGGGCGAGCAGCTGCCCTGCGAGAGCGGTCGCTACGACCTCGCCATCATCGAGAACTGCATCGATCACGTTCACGACGTCACGGCCGTGATGGGGGAGCTAGCGCGTGTCCTGAAGCCCCAGGGCGTCCTCTA
>Ga0066704_10000070_pt1 | contig 23420 bp, 19 predicted proteins | sample GraSoiAngelo_153_FD_66458 | JGI IMG/M metagenome (GOLD analysis project Ga0066704, IMG submission 66458) | Grasslands soil microbial communities from the Angelo Coastal Reserve, California, USA - 14_1009_12_40cm | ecosystem: Environmental > Terrestrial > Soil > Grasslands | place: USA... | reverse complement strand
GGATGGACTGGCGCACGCTGGCCACCAGCTATGGGTTCGAGATTCTCGTAATCATCCTGCTAATCAACGTCGGATTTATATGGCCGGAGCGGCTGCAGTTGGCGCAGAATTATCGCGTGACGGAAATCATTCCGATTCCCAGTTTGCAGCCGAAAGCTTTCAAGCCGAAGACACCTCCCCCTGTATTGCGCGCCAAGCTGCTGCCTAAGGCGCCGGTGTTTCCCACGGCGAAGCTAACTGTGCCTCGAGACATTCGCACTCCGCAACAGCCTGACATCGCACCTCCCAAAATTGTAGTTAACAATTTCGAACCCACGGTTTTGAAGCAGGTATCGGGCGCTCGCCCAACGTTGGTCGTTCACACTGGCCAGTTTGGCAGTGCAGCAGCCCCCACCGTCAACGCACCCATACAGAAGGTGCAAACCGGCGGCTTTGGCGATCCCAATGGCATCCCGGGTCAAGGCAAACCCAACGCGCATTTGACGATGGCCAATACTGGTTCGTTTGATCTGCCTCCCGGCGCAGGCATGGGAAATGGCACGGGCGGGACAAAAGGGATTAAAGGGACGATCGCGAGCGCAGGTTTTGGCAATGGAATCGCCCAAGCTGGACAAGGTGATGGTCGCAGTAACGGACGCGGCGCAATCCAGACTGCAGGTTTTGGCGCGCAGCAGGTCGCGCCGGGCGGAATGAAGCCGCAGCAAACGGTAGAGAGCGGGCCACCTACTACTCCCGTCGAAATCACTTACAAATCGAATCCGATTTATACCAACGAAGCGCGCCAGCTAAAGCTGGAGGGAGAAGTTTTGCTGGAATTGATGTTTGGAGCCAATGGGCAAATACACGTGAATCGAGTCGTACGTGGTATGGGCCACGGCCTGGATGAAGCCGCGACGGCAGCCGCCGGCAAGATTCGGTTCAAACCTGCTTTGCGCAATGGTGTACCTATAGATTCCACCGCCGTCGTACATGTAGTTTTTCAGCTGGCTTATTGAACCAGCCTTATTAAACTCGGCTTTAGGACTTGGCTTTAGGAAAAGAGGAACAGAGTTATGCGCAATTGGAAATCGATCGTCGCCGCTTCCGTGCTGATTACGCTGAGCGCTGTGGCGCAGCAGACAGCGGCACCATCTTCGTCTTCGACGCCGCAAACAACGCAGCCGACGACTTCGACAACGCCGGCAGCAGCTCAGCCCACCACCATGGATCAGGTGGTTGACCGCACCATCGAGCGTGAGCATGGGCTGATGGATTTCCTGAAGACTCGGACGCCGCTGGTCGAGACTTACCTTCAGAACTTGAAGCTCGATCCGCAATTGGGACCAGTGCCCAGCCAAGATCATTACTTCCTCGGCCGCATTGATATGGCCGAGAGTGTGGATCGGCGCGACTATTTGTCCAAAGACTCAAGCTTCCAGAATCGCCTGATGGGCGGGTTCAGCAAGCTATTCAAATTCGAATACAAGCCTATGGGCTTCTCTTGGATGATCTTCGCCGACCGCGAGGACTTCGATCGCAATCACTACGATTTCCGCTACGTCCGCCGCGAGTTTCTTGGCGACGTGCGCTGCCTCGTCTTCGATGTCACCCCTAAAAAAGGTGCCGGCAAGGGCCGGTTCATTGGCCGCATCTGGGTAGAAGATCAGGAGTACAACATCGTGCGGCTCAACGGCACCTATGCCACGCGGCCAAAGAATTCCGAATTCTTCCATATGGACAGCTGGCGCCTGAACCTGATTCCCGGCTACTGGCTTCCCGCCTACATTTACAGCGAAGAAGGCGACTTCAGCTATGGCGCCAAAGACACGATGGCCTTCAAGGCGCAGACTCGCATATGGGGTTATGACCTGAAGAAAAATGAGCAAGGAGGCGAACTCACGCAGATTCGGGTGGACTCGGTGAAAGACGAAAGCACCGCGGCGGACGCCTCTCCGTTGCAGGCCGAGCGTCAATGGCTCCAGCAGGCGGAAGACAATGTCGTTGAGCGCTTGCAGAATGCCGGCTTACTTGCGCCCGAAGGCGAGGTGGACAAGATTCTGCAAACCGTAGTCAACAATCTGCAAATCACCAACAACATCGAACTGCCGCGCCCGGTTCGGACGCGCGTAATGCTCACTTCTCCGCTGGAAACTTTCAGCGTGGGTAACACCATCATCGTCAGCCGTGGGCTGATCGACGTGCTTCCTGACGAAGCCAGCTTAGCCATGGTGCTTTCGCACGAACTTTCGCACATTGTCCTGGGTCACAATCTGGGCAGTAAGTTTGCCTTCAACGATCGCATGCTCTTTACTGACGAATCGACTTACCAGAATTTTGGCTTCCGGCACGTTCCCGAAGAAGAAATCGCTGCCGACAAGAAGGCGATGGACATGCTCAAGACTTCGCCTTACAAGCAGAAGCTATATACCGCGGCCTTGTTCCTGAAGGAATTGGCGGTCCGCGGACCGCAACTGTCAGCGCTTCTGACCGCGCACCTGGGCAACAATTTCACGGACAACAAAGGTGGCGTAGCGCGTATGCCCACTCTCATGAACGTGGGACCGGCTCTGGATCCGAACAAACTTGATCAGATTGCTGCTCTGCCCCTCGGCGGCCGGGTAAAGCTGAATGCCTGGGATGACAAAGTGGAGCTGATCAAAGCCGCACCGGTGGCAATTACGTCAGCGCGCGACAAGATGCCGTTTGAAGTGACCCCGTTCTTCCCTCGGCTCACCCGCATCACGAGCGGCGGAAACACAGGCAATCCCACAACCGCAGCCAACACGGTTCAGAAGTAAAAGTACAAACGTTAAAGTAAGGGTTGAGGTAAGCGAGGCCGGAGCTGGAATAAATTCCGGGGGTCCGGCCTTCGTGTTTTGAATCAGTTCGCAGACGCTGGCGCCGACGCGTTACCTGTACTCGTTCCAATGCCCAATCCATCGCTCACGTGATAATTCGGATAATTCGGCCGCTTGTACTCTGGTAATGGATGCTCCTTGAGCAGTTGCATGACGACCTCGACAGCCTTTTCCAGTTGCGGGTCGTGTCCCTGACGCACCGCCGCAGGATCAAGATCCACGTCGTAATCAGGTGGAATGCCGTGGTTCTCCACTTCCCATTCGCCATTGAGGCCGTAAATAGCATCACGCGGCGCCATTACATATCCGCCGTCGACCAGCTCGGGATATCCGCCAATGCCGACCAGTCCGCCCCACGTCCGCTTGCCAACGATGAGACCGATATTTGATTTGCGGAAATACCAGGGCAAGGCATCTCCTCCCGATCCCGCCATTTCGTTGATGATCATTACCTTCGGACCATAGATCGCGGCTGTCGGGCTCGACCAGTCGGCCCCTTCCCGAGTTACGATCCGGCTCAACAATGGTCGGCGCATGCAATCAATGATGTAATCCGCGAGTTGTCCGCCTTCGTTGAAGCGCTCATCAATCACTGCGGCCTCTTTTCCAACTTGGGCAAAATAATAACGATTGAAATTGCTGTAGCCCGCACCCGCAGTATTCGGCACGTGAACATAAGCCACCCTTCCGCCAGTCATCTCGTACACCTTGCGGCGGTTGCCCTCGATCCAAGCCAGGTTGCGCAGCGTGTCTTCATTTTCGACCGGCACCACCGTCACTTCCCTCGCTCCTTTATCGTCCGGATTTGGGCCCACTTTGAGCTGCACTTGTTTGCCAGCAGTCGCCTCGAAGAAACTGTAGATGTCGTCGGAAGCACGCAGCTCACGGCCATTGACGGCCAGGATGTAGTCGCCCGCTTTCACATTTACTCCCGGCTGGGTGAGAGGAGCTTGCAGCCCGGGATTCCAATTCTCGCCGTTGTAAACCCGAGCCACACGATAACGTCCATTCTCGAGTGTGTAGTCGGCGCCCAGAAGTCCACCCTTCACCTTCTTGGATTCTGGTTGATAGCCACCTCCTACAAACATATGCCCAACCGTGATTTCACCCAAGGCTTCTTCGAACAGATAGGTCAGTTCTTCGCGTGAGGCGATTCCGTCAAGGTAAGGTTCGTATTTCTTAGCGGCCGCCGCCAGGTCGAGACCGTGATAATGGGGGTCATAGAAAAAATCGCGTTCAATCCGCCAAGTCTCGCGATAGATCTGCTTCCACATGGCTCGCGGCTCAAGGTAAACTTCCATGGCTTCGAGCTTCAGCGGACCCTCGCCAGGCTTGGGCTTGTCCGTACTCGAAGGAGGCTCTTCGGTGCCGGTAGTGGCCCATTGTTCGTCCTTGCGATAAAGCAATTTCTCGCCATTGAATGAAATTGCGAAATCGTTTACGTCTTCGAGGAACTTATCCACTTTGCGCTTGCTCAGATCAAACTTTTGCAGGGTTTGCTTCAGGTTCTGCGAATCTTCTTCAGTGATGACCTCAGGCGCTTCCGATAGAAAAAGTATCCCGGATTTTCCCGCCACCAGGTTCACATAATCCCTGGCCGGAATAGGCAGCGCCAGAATGCGTTGTCCGATGTCCTCGATATCGATGCGTACCACGATGGGCTTTTCACTCTCTTTGTCTTTATCTTTATCTTTATCTTTATCTTTGCTCTTATCATCCTTAGGTTTATCTTTGTCGCTCTCTTCTTTGTCTGTGCTCTTGTCCGCATCGGTCTTGTTGTCTTTGTCCTTGGTTTTGTCCTTTGACTTTTCTTTCTCCTTTTCGGCAGCCTTTATTTCTTCTTTGACTTTTTCTTCATCGCTTTCGGGGGCCAGCGGTGATGGCAGATCTTTCGCCAGCACCACGATGTACGCGCTCCGCGTGATGAGCCGGTTATCACTGGACATGTCCCACCCACCGCTGACCGCGAGTCCAAGGTCGGTGCTGGCGGCGAAATAGAGATACTTGCCGTTCTTGTCAAAAACCGGGTAGAGCGCGTCGCTCATGCCGTCGGTGACTTGAAAGCTTTTACCTTTCTCCAGCGAATAGACAAATATCGTGTGCAGGTGGCTGGGAAGTTGTTTGGCGTATGCGATCCACTTGCTGTCGGGCGACCAGTTTTGGCCGAACTGCGGCCCTTCGTAAAAGTCGGTATCTACCAGCTTGGATGTTCCGCTAGCCACATCGACGAACCATAAGTTCAAACGCTTATCGCTGTAAGCGATTTTCTTGCTGTCCGGCGACCATACCGGCGAATAATAAAAAGATGGCGATTGTCCCAACTTGATGTGCCGCACTTCCCCCAAGCCGTTCTGCTGGCGGAGCTGCAACTCATACTCACCGGGATTGTCGGAAAAGTACGCGATCCACTTGCCATCAGGGGACCATGCAGGATCGCGATCGACTACCGCAGGGCTGTGGGTGACGTTGCGAATATCGCCTTTGTCGGTGGGGACAGTGAAAATTTCTCCCCAGGCCTCCATCAAAGCCCGAGATCCGGTGGGTGAGAGATTGAAGTTATGAATCCGCTTGGGTTCCACTTTTACAAAACGTGGACGTACCTGTGCGTAGTCTCCGGCCACGCGAATATTGATTGCCTTAGTCTGATGGGTATTGAGATCGTAAAGGTGCAGCGCACCGAACTGCTCAATGACGATTGCATCAGGCCCAGATGAAGCCGACTTGAAATCCAAGCCATTGCTCTTTACCGCTTCTGATACTTGCTTGGTGGCAGTGTCGTAGGCGAACAAACTTACCGGACCATTGCGGTCGGAAAGAAAATAGATCGTGTTTCCCATCCACATGGGATTGAAGTCGTTCGAATTCTCCCGAGGAATTTTGACCACACTGGAATCCTTGAGGTCGGCAATCCATATCGGCGTAGTCTGCCCGCCACGATAGCGCTTCCACGCCTTCTGCCATTGAGGATGCGGCACGTAGGCTAGATGGCTTCCATCGGGTGACAAGGAGCCCTCCTCGCCAATGGGGAGGGGCAACTCGGTTGGGAATCCTCCTTCCACTGGAACTGTGAACAACCTATCGGCGCTGTGGTAGTAGCTGAAACGACCTGAGCGAAACAAAATTCTCTTACCGTCCGGAGTCCAGCCCACCACTTCGTCGGCTCCGGGATGGTAGGTCAACCGCTTCGGAGCACCGCCTGCACTGGGGACAACGTATACGTCCTTGTTGCCGTCGTAATCGCCCGTGAAAGCGATCATGGTGCCATCGGGCGAGAACAACGGATCGGTTTCATTTCCCATCCCCGCAGTAAGCCGCCGGGCGTCACCGCCGTCGCGGGCAGCAATCCACAAATCGCCTCCATAGTTGAAGACGATCTGAGTCTTGCTTACCGTAGGCTTACGCAGTAGCAGTGGCGTGTTCGTCTGTGCTAAACCGGTTGTAGCCAACAAACAAATTGAGATTAGGACAACTCGCATTACTGGAACCCCTTTAAACTCGCTGGAATTAGTAGCGCCGGCGTCCGGCCGCCTGTCGGAGGCTGGGGCACAAAAATATGACAGTAGAGAACAAGACTGATGATGCATTATTTCTGCTGACGTCCTTTGCCCGGCAGCCCCACGGGATTCTCGTGCGTGCGCTCACGGAAGCCGCCTTTCATCCCTGCTGCCAGCGACACGCTTGACTCGCCAAACTTGTCGCGCAGCCGATCCGCCGCGGACAACGCATGTTTCCAGCGTTTGCGTCGATCGCCTTCAAGCATGTCCCCTTGTTCCGCTTCTTCACCGAATGACGATGCATGCACTCCAAGCAATCGCACTTGCGCGCCCTCGCGCCAATTCTTGCGGAACAGTGCTCGAGCCTGCTCGAATATTTCCGTATCGAGTTGCGTAGGTGCCTTAAGGGTATGCGCCCGGGTAATCGTGGTGAAATCTTTGTAACGCAGTTTGATCTGAATGGTACGGGCGTGCAAACCGCCCTCCCGCAATCGGCGGCCTACCATTTCAGAAAGGCGCATAAGCGTGGATTCCAACTGGTTCTGAGCGGCGGTATCTTCGTTATAAGTATGCTCGTGGCTGACAGACTTGGGATCACTGTCAGCCCCAACTTCCGTATCGAACCATCCTCCAGCATCCTCGCCGCGGGCTTTACCGGCCAACGCCAAGCCCCACTTCCCAAAGCGTTCTTCAAGGAACGTATCATCGAAGCGGCATAGATCACCCACTTTGCGGATACCGAGTGCCTGCAGGTTCTGCTCGGTAACTTTGCCCACGCCCGGAATGTCACGCACGTCGAGCGGTGCAAGAAATCTTGCTTCCTCGCCCGGCAGAACCCACAGAATTCCATTGGGCTTGGCTTTGGCTGAAGAGACCTTCGCTATCAGTCGCGAACTGCCAATTCCGATCGAGCAGTTGAGTTGCGTTTCCGCTTTCATTTTCCGATGAAGCTGGTTGGCCGCACGCAGCGGCGGCCCATGCAGGCGTTCGGTACCCGTCATGTCAATGTAAGCCTCGTCTACGGAAGCCATCTCCACCAGCGGCGAAAAAGAAGTGAGCACGCTATGAACTTTCTCCGAATATTCGCGATAACGATCGGGATGGCCGTTCACAAAAATGGCTTGCGGACAAACTTTCGCTGCAGTGCGCAGCGGCATCGCGGAGTGCACGCCGAATTTGCGCGCTTCATAGGAGGCCGCAGAAACCACCCCGCGCTCATGCCGCTGCCCTCCCACCACGACCGGCTTGGCTTTCAACGAAGGATCAAACAGCTCTTCCACCGAGACAAAGAACGCGTCCATATCAACGTGGAAGATGGTTTTGAGGAAACCAGCCATGCAATCAGAGCTACCTGAGGCGAATTGTAGCAGCGCAGGGCCGAAGCGTCCGGCGGTCCTTCAAAGTCAGATCTTCAATGCGGCTAAAACTAAGCTCCGGTGGCTAAATGCTAATTGCTAAGTGCCAAGTGCTGCCTTACGCCGCGCTCACCGTCCGTGTCTGCCGCACCCGCTCATAGATTCGTACGTACTCCTTGGCAGATGCATTCCAGGAAAAATCCTTGTTCATCCCGTTTCGCATAAGCGTCTGCCAGGAGTTCTGGTCACGGAATGCCTGCAGCGCTTGCCTAATTGTAAGCAACAGCGCTTCCCCGCTATATTCCGTAAATTTAAAGCCTGTCCCCTTGCCGGTTCTGGGATCCCAAGGCTCAATAGTATCGTCCAGGCCTCCGGTCGCGCGCACGATGGGCACCGTGCCGTACTTCAAACTGTAGATCTGGTTCAGACCGCAAGGCTCGTAGCGAGAAGGCATCAGGAACATGTCGCTTCCAGCTTCGATTTTGTGCGCCAGAGTGTTGTCGTAAGCGATTTTTACCGCAGTCTTCTGCGGAAACTGCCGGTTGAGACGAAGGAACATTTCTTCATATGGCTTGTCCCCGCTGCCCAGAGCGACGACGATCATCTCTTCGCGGGCCAACCGGTCCATAATTTGCGAGATAAGGTCAAATCCCTTCTGCGCGGCAAATCGGGAAACAATTCCGATCACGGGCAGCTTCGTATCAGTTTTGCTCACTCCAAAGGCGGCTAGCAGATCCTGTTTGCACTTGGCCTTGCCGCTCAAGTCCTGGGGTGAGTAATTGGCTACGATGAACTTATCCTTCTCCGGACTCCACTCGTCATAATCCACACCGTTCAGGATTCCAGCGACGGTGGACGCGCGATCCCGAAGCACGCCCTCCAGGCCAAAGCCGAATTCGGTGGTCTGGATTTCCTGGCTGTACTTGCGACTGACGGTGGTTATGAAATCGGAATATACCAGCGCGCCTTTGAGGAAGTTCACATTGCCAAAGAACTCCATCTTGGAGATAGTGAACAAATCCCACGGCAACGTGAGTAAGGGCAGAGTGTCAGGCGAGAACAGCCCCTGGTATCCCATATTGTGTATGGTGAAGACGGTGGCGGCGTCTCGCAAAGCGGGATCTTCCGCATACTGTGTCCGCAGCAGAACCGGCACCAGCGCGGACTGCCAATCGTGACAATGAAAAACTTGCGGCACACCCAGGATTTTGGAAGCCTCAATCACAGCGCGAGAAAATAGCGCGAAGCGTTCCGCATTATCTGGATAATCGCCGGCGGAGGTACCATAGAGCGCCTCACGATCAAAAAACGGAGGATAGTCGACGAAGTAGAAACGCACACCGGAATGGTTTCCGCCAGTGACCACCGAACAAAAACGATAGCGATCATCAAATGGTATGGTGATGCTGGGCACAACCGTTTGGGCGTCGGTGAGCTTGGTCTGACGATATCGCGGGAGATAAACGCTGACCTGGTGTCCCATAGCAGCTAGGGCGCGAGGCAGGGCGCCTACTACGTCGGCCAGCCCTCCGGTCTTGGAGAAGGGCACACCCTCCGATGCCGCAAAAACAATATGCATGAAAGCGAATCCTCCAAAGTGCGAGCCTTGCTGTATCGGCGCAAGCTATGATAGGAAAGTGCGATTTCCGCACACTCCTGCGCCAACCGGACTCGCGGGATGAATTGACAGTCTAAATGCCGGAAAGAAAGAGGGCAATGTGCCAAGAGTCTCCGCTGCGCATCCCAGCCGGAACAGCCGTCCCAAACTCGGACAACATTTTCTGGTGGATGACGCCGCTGCCATTCGCATCGTGGATGCCCTCGGCAACATTTCGCAAACGACTGTTTTGGAGATTGGACCGGGACGCGGCGCCATCACCGAACGTCTGGCAAAGCGAGCCAGGCGCCTGATCGCCATCGAACTCGATCGGGTCTTGGCCGCACAGTTGCGCATGAATTTCTCCTTGACGCCTAACGTGGAAATCATCGAGGGCGACGTTCTCGCGATCGATTTCGATACCTTGTTTGGACCGAAGCCCGGAAGCACCCGTCCTGGGATGGAATGGAAACCGGAGCCGGTCCGCGTTGTCGGAAATCTTCCCTACTTCATTACTTCGGAAATTCTGCTGCGACTGTTTGAATATCGGCGCTATTTTGACGTCATCCTGCTGATGGTCCAGCGTGAGGTGGCCGACCGGCTCGCCGCGCGTCCAGGCGGAAGTGAGTATGGATTACTGTCAGCGACAGCTCAGCTCTATGCTCGGGTGGAAAAATTGTTCACTCTGCCCCCAGATGCATTCTCGCCTCCACCGAAAGTGCAATCCAGTGTGGTTCGGCTCTCGATTGCGTCGCGAGTCGAAAATTTGCGCGTACCGGAGCGGGGCTTCGTCAACTTTCTCAAACAATCTTTCGGGCAGAAGCGAAAAACTCTCTGGAATAATCTGAAATCGCAATATCAAGCAAAACAGTTGCGCGAAGCGCTGGACAAAGCGGGCGTCAAACCCACTGTACGAGCGGAGGCTTTGTCGTTGGAGAAGAGTGCCGCTCTATTCCGCGCGCTCAGCACCGCGGGTAGTGAGCCAGCTCCATAAACGAGGCGCAAATGGAGTCGACCACACGACGTCCTGCCGTTGCCGGGCGCTTCTATCCGGGCGATCGAGACACTCTGCTTGCCGACGTGAGCACTTACCTCTCTCCCGCCGAAAAGACAAGTCCCGCGATCGCTTGCGTCGTCCCTCACGCTGGTTACATATATTCAGGGCACGTTGCCGGAGCAGTGTTTGCCCGATTGAATATTCCTCGACGATGCATTGTGTTGTGTCCCAACCACACTGGGATGGGCCAGCCTCTCGCCATCATGAGCGGTGGCGCTTGGGAAACTCCTCTGGGAAAGGCTCCAATTGATTCGTCGCTTGCAGAAGCGCTCAAGCTACGTTTCCCACTCCTCACGGAAGACGCCAACGCACATCGCGCCGAACATGCGGTGGAGGTCGAACTACCTTTCCTACAGGCCAAGTCTCCAAATTTCACCTTCGTGCCGATTGCGCTTGGCACCGGCAGGTTCGACGTTCTCGAAAGTCTTGGCCAAGCGATTGCCGACGTGGTTAAAGAGGAAGCTGAACCCGTCCTGATCATCGCCTCCAGCGACATGAACCATTACGAAAGCGACAAGATCACCCGGGTGAAAGACCACAAAGCCATCGAGCGAATCTTGGCCCTGGATGCGCGCGGATTGTTTGATGTCGTCATGCGCGAAGACATCAGTATGTGCGGCTTCGGCCCCACAGTGGCAGTGTTGACCGCGGCCAAACGCCTGGGCGCTACCGCAGCCGAACTCGCCAAGTACGCCACATCGGGTGATATTTCTGGTGATCGCGAAATGGTGGTCGGATACGTGGGCATAGTGGTCCGCTGAAAAACCGCGGCCCGCAGGCCGATTGCACACGGCAGCCGTACCGATTAAGATTGCGCTCTAAGGCACGGTGGATTTTTCTACCGTGGCCCTTCTCCCTCGTCCCATGGACGGTTCAAAGCTGACCGCACATTTCTCGAGATATCTTGGAACTCGCATGTCAACATGCACCCTGGTGACACTTGCCATGCTGGCTCTGTTCTCGGTTCAGGGACGACCAGTTTACGGACAGTCGGCAAGCCCTCAGGACTCAGGAACATTGCAGGGATCGGTTCGCGACCCATGCGGGCAACTGCTCGCATCAGCAATAGTTTATTTGCAGGCTCAAGGTGGGTCACAACCTGTGATTGCACAAACGGATTCGGCTGGGACGTATCGTTTTCCGAGCCTCCGACGGGGCATGTATGTTCTGCGTGCGAAGCTGGCGGGTTACAGCGACGCAACTTCCGGCTCCTTTGTCATCGGTGAGAATGAAACCAAGAGCATTATCCTGGCCCTGAAACCTCTAAAGGCGGAAACAACGAGCTCTCCGGCAACAGCAACCGAGTTTTTCGACGAACCCAGCTTCACTGTAGCGGGTGTGACTGACACCACGAATCTTGGCGGACACGGTTCAGACACAATTGTGAGAACCAAAGAAGCGCTGGCAAAGGATACTGTTTCTCTGGGTAAGGGGTTGCAAGCGCGCTCTTCCAAGGCTTCATCTGTCAACCAAAGCGAGATAGTTTTGCAGGAAGCGGCTGCACACGAACCCGGGAACTTCGATGTGAATCATAAGCTGGGAAAGTTGCTGGTTGAGGAAGGAAAACCTAGAGAAGCGCTCCCATATCTCGAGCGGGCTTCCAAGCTCAATCCGAGCTCCTACGCAAACGCTTATCAGCTGACGCTTGCCTATGTGGGTTCTGCCGACTATCAACGTGCCCGCGCCCTTGTTCAAGCATTGCTGACAACGCAACTACGAGAAGCGCGGGGCAATGCAGAACTTCACCACTTGCTCGGAAACATCGAGGGCAAACTGGGGAATCCGGTCGAAGCTGTTCGAGAGTATCAACTGGCAGCTGAACTCAATCCAAGCGAATTGAATTTGTTCGATTGGGGTTCCGAGCTCCTGATGCATCGGGCAGCGCAACCTGCCATCGAAGTTTTCACCAAAGGCAATCGTCTATTTCCGCACTCCATCCGCATGCTGCTGGGCCTGGGTTCCGCGTGGTACGCTCACGGTTCCTACGATCAGGCGGTCCAACATTTCTGCGAAGCATCGGACTTGAATCCCGCTGACTCGACTCCTTACCTGTTTATGAGTCGATTGCAGACCACGGAAACCATTCCTTCCGACACATTGGTGGAGAAACTCGAGCAGTTCGTGAGGCTGCAACCTGAAACTGCCCAGGCGAATTATTCCTACGCCCTTATTCTGTGGAAGCGGCGAAAGGGCCCGGAAGACAGCGGAACTTCGGCTCAGGTCGAATCGTTGCTGCAGAAGGCTGTGCATCTTGATCCGGAACTCGCGGTTGGCTATTTGCAATTGGGCGTCCTCTATTCGGAACGCAAGGATTTCCGCAAAGCGATTTTGTCATACCAAAAAACCGTCGAAGCGGATCCGCGATTGGAAGAGGCGCACTATCGCATGGGGCAAGTCTATAAGTTGACCGGAGAGAATTTAAAAGCTAGACAACAGCTCGAGATCTTCGATCAGCTGTCGAGGAAAAGAGCCGGCGAAGTCGAGCGCGAGCGGCGCGAAATTCAGCAGTTTGTCTATAAATTGCGCGATCCTACCCCTAGCGCGCAGCCGCAACAATAAGTTCACGGAAGCGGCATGCGAAGTTTTGACCCTTTCTGCTTGAGCCACTGGTTGAATTCGTCCACCATCTCTCGACTCCATTTTCGGTCGATCTGTCCGGGTGTGTATCTGCCTTCGCGCAGCATGGCATGCCCCCATTCGTCCACCCGATGGATCATTTCGGTATCATCAGCAACTTTTTCCGCCAATTGCGCCGGGATGAAAGTGACTCCTTCGGGATCGCCGAGGGCGACATCACCTGGCATGACGGTTACATCCCCGATTCGAATGGGTGTGTTGATCCCCATCAGCATGGTGTTCTCAAGCGCCGAGGGATCGACACCGCGAACGTAACATTGAAACCCTTTGATCTGTTGGATTCCGCTAACATCGCGCACCGCACCATTCACGATGAGACCGTTATGGCTCTTGGCGTAGATTGAAGTGGAGAGGTTGTCCCCCGCGAAGGTTCCATAACGAATTTTCCCGAACAAGTCGACTACCAGCACGTCTCCTGGTTGAAGGATGTCGATAACCCAAGAGTTCTCCCCACCTACGCGGGCTTCTTTTTTTCCGTTTGTCTGGATAACCGAGTCGACGTCAGGCCTATGTGGCAGAAAGACGGCCGTGACGACACGTCCGACCAGTCGCTGGCCAGGATTGATCACCTTCCAGCCACTCTCAAACTGATTGCGATAACCTGCCTCCTGAAGGATGTCCCAAGCCTCGTCGGCGGTGACATCTCGTAAACGGACTAATACGCTTTCCGGCACCCTCGGCCTGCCATCCGCAAATCGGTCTCCATGCCAATCGGGAGTGAATTGAATCCGCTGTTCGCCGGAGAATGTTCCCAACTGCGCTCTTGCAGTTGGGGCCCAAACCAGAAACATGATGGCAAATGACAGCACTGTGTCGCGCATTTTGCTCATGAGATCTCCCTACTCAGTTCTCAGGTTTCACAGTTACAGATGATCGTTGCGGAAAATATCACAAGCGCAGAAAGTCAACAATGTATTCCGGCGGTGATGGAGGCGCTGAAGAAATCAATCTTCAGTTTTTATCTTTCCACGCACCAGAAACTCTTCCGGGAAATCCGAAGCGTTACCTTTTGGAACATTAACTGTATGGGTGGTTGTGATTGTTCCTGCGGTCCTGATCACTCTGATCAGATTCGAGCGCTGCTCCCGAAGAGTTTCGATACTGATTCGTTCTGGGGAACGGATTGCATCATCGGACGGCAGAAATCCCACGCTTTGATTTCTGCCTAACGACTTTGCGAGATACAAGGCAGTGTCAGCTAATTCAATCACTTCCTCGGCGCAAATTGCTTCGTAGGCGGATTCACACCATGGGTAGGGCGACCATCCGATCGAACACGTCTTGCGGACCTTAACCCCACCCAGCAAATCGAACGGCGCTGAAGCCATGACGTCCAGAATGCGACTGCAAAAAACTGGCGTTCCTGAACGATCCGCGGCGCGGCTCATAATCAGGAATTCTTCTCCGCCCCAGCGGACCAGCAGGTCGGATTTACGCATGACAGTGGAAAGACGCTGAGCAATTTTTCGTAACAGTTCGTCTCCAGCGGCATGCCCATAGTCGTCGTTAACCCTCTTAAAAAAATCGACATCAACCATAATAAACACCAGATCCCGCTGTTCATCCTTCTTGGAATCAGAATCCTGGTTGCGTTGGTAGCTCCGCAGGACCAAAGTGGCATCTGCGGCGAGAGTCTCTTCCAGATAACGGCGATTCCAGACTCCGGTAAGAGGATCGGTGAAGGAGACTTGCTGGAGTTCGAGGTTTTTTCGTTGCAGTTCCATGCTGTGCCACCGCAACGACTGTTCCTTGTTTACCAGGTCGTCCTTGAGTCGACACATTTCCTGCAAATTTTGATGTGACGCTGCCAACAGGTGAATTAGTTCCCGATCGAGCAGGTGCTGTTTCAGGAAGACCAGCAAGCCCATGACAAGCATAGCGCCCACGGTTAAGAGGAGCCGATAGGTGCGAACCCGTTGCGGAGTGTGTCCGTCGAACACTACCCAAGCGATCATGAGCGGAGTGGAAAAAACCGCCAGCATCGCCAGGCGCGCTGCCCATATACCGTGTGCTCCCGCCGCCGTTTCTGTAGCCAGGCTCTGCCGCAATAGGCGACGGCCGGTTAAGGCGAAATATGCAAACCAAGCCATGGCAACCACGAGCGGTAGATCATAGAGACTGCCCGTGTAGTAGAGATGCAAGTCAATCGCTGTGCTAGCGGCCAGGGAGCCAACAGCGTACAACAAGGCCGCTCCAAAACATTGAGCGTAGATCGCCCTCCAGGCGCCCGAACTGCGTCGCAGGAGGAATGCCAAAGCAAAAAGGAGGACCAAGTGCTCCGAAAGATATAAGAGATTGAAGTTGTGGCCATATGTGGTTTCACTGGGAGCGACATATTGCCAAGGAATAACCAGGAAAAGATATAGATATAGCCACCAGATCAGCAGCAATAAGAAATCCAGTGAACCAAAATGAGCCGACTGATTGCCTTGTTTTATGTGTGGCTGCACGGCAAGCGCACCCATCATAGGCACGATATGCAGGAACAAAATCACATCGCCCACGAATGGATTGGGGACGTCCTGACGCAGAAAAATTTCGAAGTAAGTCCACAAACCTTGCGCCCATAGCCACATTCCGCAAGCCAAGGCCATCAGGGCCCAGAACAGTCTCGCCTTGCTTTCCGCTTTTCGCGCGGTGGCGAAACTAAAAACAGTGCATAACAGCAGGAGAGCGCATTGGGTCAAGTCTCCCAGCGCCGTCAATTTGAAACTGCGCGCTAACAGCAAGGAGCCAAATACCTGAAGGCACACCAGCAGGGCAATGGCGACAAGCCAATTCTTACCAGCTTCGATTGTACGGAGAGCCACCCCGTCATTGTAGGGGCGTCAAAGCTGAATGGACGCGTTACGGAGGTAATGAGCCTCTGTCCCATTCCGAACATCAGCGTCCATGGTCCCACGAGTCAATTTATTCCTGTGCTGCTCACGCTCTCGCAGCGTCGATCTCCGATTCTTCCCCTGATTACTTAGTACTTCATCGGACACAAGCTATCGTAATTTTTGTCGTGTGCTCGAGTTTGTCCGCCAGCAAAGATGTGAAGTCTCAAATTGAAGAACTCTGCTTCGCTAGCAGTCTCCGCGGCGGGACATCTCACGCCACTACAAAGCCATCTTAGGAACGTTACTTTGGATAAAGGCGGTGGTATGAGCAAAGCAATAGTTCGATCTTTGAGTTTCCTCTTAGTTCTCTTCAGTAGTTTAACTTTCATCTGGGCGCAGGAACCCGAAAGCAAGCAAAATCAGCCAGCCTCAGATAACACCAAAATTAACCAGCGTGATCGAAGTAAGTCTGAACCAACTGCGGATCAGCAGAAGGAAAACCGGTCGGATCGCGAGCTCGCCCGGCAGATTCGACGCGCGATCGTGAAAGACAAGTCTCTTTCGACGTACGCGCACAACATCAGGATCGTCGCACAGGACGGAATGGTGACACTTAAGGGGCCCGTAAATACGCAAGAAGAAAAGCAAGCAATTGAAGCAAAAGCTGCGGAAATTGCGGGACAAGGCAAGATCACCAATGAAATCGAGGTGGGCAGCAAAGAGGCCCGCAAACCTTCCCCCAGTCACTACCGATAAGTACAACGATTACAAAACAAAAAGGAGCTCAAGTGGCAGGCAAAAATACAGCAGTGTTTGGCATTTATCGGGACCGCACCAGCGTAGAGAACGCGGTCGACGTCCTGCGTCAGGAAGACTTCCGCAACACCGATATTTCGGTTCTGTTTCCTGAAAATCAGGGAACGAAAGATTTTGCTCACGAAAAAAATACTAAGGCGCCTGAGGGAGCCGCGACGGGTGCAGGTTCGGGAGCTGTGATCGGCGGGACATTGGGATGGCTTACCGGCATCGGCGCGCTGGCGATTCCCGGCGTTGGGCCGTTCATTGCGGCGGGACCCATCGTGGCTGCTCTGGCAGGAGTGGGTGTCGGCGGGGCGATTGGTGGCATCGCTGGAGCCTTGATTGGGTTGGGTATTCCGGAATACGAAGCCAAGCGATACGAAGGTCGCATAAAAGAGGGCGGCATTCTGCTTTCCGTGCATTGCGACGACTCTAACTGGACCAAACGGGCAAAGGAAATCCTCGAACGCACTGGCGCTCAGGATGTGTCGTCAAGCGGCGAAGCTAATGCCGACTTCCAGAAGACTGACAAACCCATGCCGCGCGCAAGCTAAGACGAATCAGGGTTTCATGGCAGGCATCATCACCGGTTGTAAAAGAAAAAAAGGAGGCTTAGTAATGGACAACGAGAAACAGCAAGGCCAGCAGGGCCAGGGCGGTCAACAGCAGCGTCAAGGCGGCCAGCAAGACCAGCAACGGCAAGGTGGTCAGCAGGACCAGCAGCGTCGTCAGCCCGGCAGTGACGTGGATGACGAACAAGAGAACGAACGGAAGCGAGCCTAGAGAAAGAGCGGAACTTCCCGAACCCCCTCGCCGAAGAGGGGGTCCGGAAGTCTCGCGGAAGGTGATATATGAGCATTTTCACTATTCTCTTTATTGTGTTGCTTGTCGCTTGGCTACTGGGATGGGGTGTATTTCACGTGGCAACCGGTCTGATTCATATCCTGCTCATTGTCGCCGTCATCGCGCTCATTCTCCACTTTGTGCGCGGAGGCAGAGGTCCAGCCTAGCCATTCAAACCGAACTTCCCCTCAACCACGTTGCGCACGGATGCTGGCGCGCAGTTCTTGCACGATTTCGTTCGCAGCTTTGCGAGCAGCCTCGTGTTGGGTCACATCGAATGAAATAGCTCCGACGCGGGCGTGACCTCCTCCACCGTAGCGCTCACAGATCTTGGCCAGATTCACTAGACGTTCAGAGTTTGCCCACGGATTCGAGCCCACCGAAACTTTCACTCGAAAACTGCTTTTGCTCAGGCCCACGCTATAAACCGACTCCGGATGCAGATAGTAGGGAATAAATTTGTTGTAGCCTTCCAAGTCTTGATCGGTGACATCGAAGAAAAGTGTGGCATCTTTTGATTGCGTGCGGTCTTTCAGAATCGTAATGGAGCGTTGGTGACGCTCAAGCAAGGGAGCTAACAGCGGTGCGACAAACGGCTGTTCGAGGATCTTTGCCAGAGGCATGCTTGCCAGCAGTGGAATCAACCGGGGGACAAACGTGTGGTCCTGGGCCGACTCAATGACCATGGTCAGCTTCATAGCAGGCTCTTTCATCTCCACTGCAGTTTTGGCGTCGGGATACATGGCGCCGTCGATAATGTCGGTCCAACGGATAAGATCAGCCAGCGGCAACGGATTAAAACCGAAGCGCTGCTCCGTTATCATGGCAATGAAGCTGGTACAGGACTTGAAATCGGGATCGTAGAACTTGCGATTACTCTGATCCTGCTCAAAGTGCGCCGCGTCCTCCGCAGTCAGGAAAGCACTCTGATGATGATCGAACCACCAGGTGATTTTCGCTGAACTGGAATATTTGAAATCCACAATAGCGTTCTCATCCCCGTCAAAATGATCCTCGTTGAACAGGGCGCCGGCGCGGTGTAGCAGACCTGAAAAAACAAACTCAACGTCATTGCGGATGCGTTCCCGATAAAAACGCGAGAAGACAGCAGCGGACGATGCCCCGTCAAAGCATTTGTCATGATAGAAGACGCGGACCTTCAAAAGAGTCCTTTCCAAGCCTGGCGCATGGCGACAGTAATTGCTGCAACCCGACCACAACCGAAAGTAAATAGGAATGCCACTCCGGGGAGATTCTGTCAAGCAGACAAAACGGCCGTTCTCGCCATTAAGATAGCCGTTTCTAGGGATTAGCTAAATCGCGTCGGCTTGCTTCTCCGCCATATCGCCAATGACCGGCACTTTGAACGTCTGCCCCTGATTGGCTTTGAGCAGCAGAATGATCCAGAGAATGAACCCTCCGACCCACACGATTAGGTGCAGCGGCAGTGTTATCAAAACCAGGAAAGGGATGACCGACAGGATTGAAAGGGCGATCCCAATGGCGATCATGGCCACACAAAAAAAGATGCTTTGGAACGAGTGAAAGCGGATGAAGCGACTACGGTTGTAAGGCGCCGTCACTAGAAAAATGATGGCGGGGATTGGTGTGACATAGGCGAGCATTCCGGCGACGTTGTCCGTCAATCCTCCGGTACTGCTTTGGGAAGTTCCTGCGGAGGTGGCGGAGGCGCGACTGCTGCAAGCGGGACAAGTCGTTGCTCCATCGGCTATCTGGGTTCCGCAAACGCTGCAAAAGGCCATGGTTCCCCCTTCTTTTTACTCAAGTGACAAACAAGTCGCGGCGATTTCCGAGTTCCATATCGCGCGGAAGGTATCAGAATCATTGCAGCATAGCAATCGGAATCGCAACTTGACGGTTATGCCTCGCTACACTTTGCTCGCTTGCCGTAACGCCAGCTCCCCAATAAAGGGCAATTTGAACAGTTCACCCTGAAGGGCCTTTACTAGAAGCACCAGCCAAAGGATCACGCATCCGAGAAAAATGATCACGGAAATCAGTAACAGAAGTAGATGGCCTAACCAAGGAATCAGAGACAAAATCAGAAATACCAGTTTCAGCGCGAGGCCGGCCGCAAGCGCTACTATAGTCATGAAGATGGATTGCAACGCGTGAAAGCGGATAAACCGATTGTTCTTAAATGGTTCCACCACTAGAAATATAATTGCGGGAATAAATGTGAAATAAGCCAGCGCGCCAGCGATGTTGTCACGGATTCCGCCGGTCGTCCCTAACACGGGTTGAGCTGTGTTCCGGCCACAACCAGGACAGAAAGCAGTGTTGTCTGGGATTTCAATCCCGCATTGCGGACAAGAAAGCGGCACGGTTTCGCTCCTAAGGCGTTTTTTGGCCCGTTATCGAAAAAGGTTTCACACCACTCGCCGTGTGGCGTTTTTCTTACGACAGTCCTCGCAAACTCCATAAACCTGGAAGGTGTGGCGAGTGGTGAGGTAGTGATGTTTACGTCCGATTTCCTGCTCCAGGCGATCCACCTCGGGAGAGAAGAATTCCACCGAACTGCCGCACTCGGTACATACCATGTGGTGATGGCTCCGGCGATTGTACTGGTGCTCGTAGCGCGCGATGCCGTCATGAAACGCGACCTCGCTCGCCAATCCGCATTCGGCCAAGAGCTTGAGCGTGCGATACACAGTGGTAAAGCCGATTTTGGGATCCTTTTTCTTTACCAGTCGGTGCAGTTCGTCGGTGGAAAGATGTTCTCGAGTTTCCAGAAAGGTTCTCAGAATCGTATCGCGCTGTTCTGTATGCTTCAGTCCGACACGTTTCAGATGGCGATGCAAGATGGCTTGCGCCTCGCGGATCATTTCCCGTGAGATGGTGGGCTGATCGTCAATTCGTTTTTGCAACATGAGTTCTGCCGGTTTCAAGTGGCAGGATCAAAAAACGCTCGGCATGCGCTCCGGCCCTGATCCACTCCAAATTACCACCTGGAGCAGTCATCAGAATAATACTGGCCTTTGGGAATCGCGCCAACCATTTTGCCCAATACTCGGCTGAGCGGGGCGGACTCATGAAGAAAGGCTTGGTCAGCGCGTCGGCAATTTCGGCGTCGTCCAATAACACGGTGACGCTGACCGCACCCCCGATGGCCTCGTCAGTCCGCGGATCGATGATATGCGAATGGCGGGACTTACCGACGCTAACTGTCTTTTCATAAGTGCCGGAGGTAGCCAGTGATTCGCCATCGTGGAGGTCAATCCACGGGGCGGGGGATTGTCCGTCCCGAGGATCGCGGATGAACACGCGCCACCCTGTGGCCCCGGGCGCATTACCTATGGCGGTGATTGAACTTGCTCCCAGGCTCACCAGCCCGCTTTGGATGCTGTGCTCGCGAAGCACCTGTGCAGCTTTTCCTGCGGCATATCCCTTGGCGATGCCTCCGAGGTCAATTTCCATGTCGGGCGCGGCGAACTGAACCGTGTGCTCGACGGTGTCTAGCTTCACCTTCTCCCAGCCAACTTTGGAGCGCGCTGCGGCCACTACCCGAGCGCGATTCTGAGGCTTAGTCGGTGATGGCAGGAATCCCCAGGCGCGAACCAGCGGCCCGACCGTGGGGTCGAAAAGTCCTTGGGAGTCGCGGGCGACATCCAGGGCGATTTTTATCCGCTCGAACAACTCGGGGCTTAACGTTACCGCTGGTCGAATACCGCCAACGTCAGGACGGCTGGCCGCGGAGTTCATACGCATCAATTCGGAGTTCGGATTCCAGTTCGATAATACAGAGTCGATACGTTTAAGTTCATCGAAGGCCGCGTTGATGGCGATGTCAGTGTTGTCCTTGTCCTGGTCGGTCGGGTATGCGGTGATCTCGCACAGCGTACCCATTATGTAACGAATCTGAGTATGCCGCCGCCGTGCCGGAGTATCAGAACCCGATGAGAGCGCGGCAGTGAACAGCAAGCAAAAAAGCAGCTTCTTCCCTGCAAAACGCGGATGAAATAAGAATCTCGACTTTGACGAAAGCTTCATGGCTGTTTGTTGCCGGCAGGTTGCAAATAAAATGCTTGGACCAGCGAAAGCGCTTTCTTCACTCCGCGTGCTATGGCATGCGAGGACAGCGTCGCGCCGGGTATAGTTCACTATGTCGCGGTCTACCGTAATGGGATCGGCCAAGCTTTTTCCCCGGAACTGGCGCAGAAATCTCTGCTCTTTGACCTCCCATCCCCGAGTTTCGCGGTAGTCCATTACAGCCACGTCACGGATCTCTCCCTTGGGACTGACGCCCACGATGAAGGTGATGTACTCATGCTTTCCGATCTCGTTCATGATGACCGCATAACCATCGATACCCTCTTTGCCGTGCCCGATGAACATGCGGTATTCGGTTTCGGGGAAACGTAGGCCAGCCTTCTTTTGCAGGGCGTCACGTTGGGACGCAGCCAGAGTTCGGACCTGTGTCTCAACCGATTGCGATTTCGGAAAGACGATCTTCAACACCTCCGGTTCGGTAAGCAGAGTTTCGGCAGAGCTGAAGAGGGGCAACGCCGCAAATAACCATCCAGTGAAAATGATTGTCTTCAGTTTTCGAAAACTCTTGCTATCCCTCTGGTGCATCGTCTCCCGCCCCGCCGCTTCAAAATCCAAATGACATTCCCAGAATCAGTCCGTTGGTTGAGTCCTGCGATATCCTGGGGAAAATCAGTTGCGACCCATCCACTCGACGGTTGTGTTCATAGGCTGCCTGCATGGCAAATTGCGTCACCGGGCGATAGCTGATACCCGCGGTCACTCGTTCCTGTTGTAAGTTCTCTTGGGTAAACGAAATAAGCCTCACCGGTCCGAATCCGGAAACGTTGACATTATCAGTTACCCCATTGAGCCATACCCGCTCGTAACGCAAGATCGGAATGATTTGCGGATCTTCAAAACTCTCACCCAGGAATGAGTCCTTCAACCATCGGGGACGCGCATGGTATTTGAAGTCGGTCCAAAAGCCGTAGCGCCTGCGGGACAGATTCGCTAGCTCCATCTCAACGGTCGCCGAAGTCAGCCCGCCTGAGGAAGACGACCGGATAGTGCTATTTGCCGAATTAAATGCCGTTTCGGCAAAGCCAGTCAGGACGTTGTTCAAATTTCCCAAACTTGTGTAAACCGCTTCTGCTTCGGTTTCGAATCCCTTCCAGCGCCATTTATGATCGTAAGCCAGCGTGGTTAGCGATTCGCGGAAGCTTAGGAAAGACGGCGCATACTTCCCGTGATATCCGGAAATCGCGAATTCTCCGCGAAGAGTTGGACTGTAGGAGGCTCGCCAGGCGAACGCTGTGGCCGACTTGCTACCATCGAAAAAACCACTTGTGAGTTGCAACTCGCTATTCAGCACCAACTCGGCGGTGCCGGGAGAACCGGCCGTGCTGGTCAATTCGTGTTCCAGGTTGAAATCGAGAGCGGTGCCATTCAGTGCGTAGATCTGATAGTCCAGTTTACCGGTCTGGCCAACATTGAAACTGCCAGTAAAGCCAGCGCCCAAGTCGCGCCAGGCGGACTTTACAGGCAGGACAGGCGCGTCGCGGTCGGTGAGCGTTCGGCGAGGAATATCCCAGTAATCGTCATCGTGCAGCAGGTTGAAGCGGCCCACGGCGACCAATACGATTCCTGCACGGAAGCCGTGGTTTTCCGCGAAGTTAAATTGTCCCCAAGCTTGTTCCAGGGCAAGTTCCCCGCCGTTGTTGCCTTCCAGCGTTTGCTTAAGGTTCAAGCTGCCGGGTACGCGACTGGATCGTTTCTCGGATCCAATTTCGAAAAGGCGCTCGAATTCAACTTCGGTGTAAACACGCAGGCGGGATGCAGGGCGGGCATCCCCCGTGAGCACAAGACGGCGGAAGGTAAAACCGGCGGCAGAGCCTCAAGGGCCCGAGGGCGCGGCCAGCATTTGCCGATTACCGACCCGGTGGCGATCTCCAAAGCAGCGAACAGACTGGTGGTGCCATGGCGTTGGTAG
>Ga0066704_10000069_pt1 | contig 23460 bp, 20 predicted proteins | sample GraSoiAngelo_153_FD_66458 | JGI IMG/M metagenome (GOLD analysis project Ga0066704, IMG submission 66458) | Grasslands soil microbial communities from the Angelo Coastal Reserve, California, USA - 14_1009_12_40cm | ecosystem: Environmental > Terrestrial > Soil > Grasslands | place: USA... | reverse complement strand
TCGGTGAGAAGAACAAGGGGAGCCAGCCATCGGCGATCTCAGCGGCGAGCGCAACGTTCTTTGGGCCTTCGGCCGCGAGATAGACAGGGATATCCGAGCGCAGGGGATGCACGGTCGACTTAAGCGCCTTGCCCAGACCCATCCCGTTTCGTTGCGGTATCTGGTAGTGCTTTCCCTCGAACGAGACAGGCTCCTCGCGCGAGAAAATCTTGCGCATGATCTGCACGTACTCTCGAGTGCGCTCGAGCGGACGGGGGTAGGGCTGTCCGTACCAGCCCTCCACTACCTGTGGCCCCGAGGCGCCAATGCCGAGGATGAAGCGGCCGCCTGAGAGGTGATCCAGGGTCATCGCGGCCATGGCCGTAGCGGCCGGTGTGCGCGCGGATAGTTGGGCGATCGCGGTGCCGAGCTTAATGCGTGATGTCTGGGAGCCCCACCACGCGAGCGGTGTGAAGGCGTCCGAACCGTAGGCTTCGGCGGTCCAGATCGAGTCGAAGCCGAGGCGCTCCGCTTCGGCGATGGAGTCCTGAATGCCAGGCGGTGGACCTGAAGTCCAGTATCCTGTAGCCAGGCCAAGTTTCATAGCTACCTCCTGCAGATTCCGCGGCTAAGCGTGGCGGCGGCCTCGATTGCTATGCTGCGGGCAATGCCTCGGTCTTGTCCTAGAGACACTTGAAACGAGAATCCCAGCGCGAACCCGATGCCAGTGATCGTCTGGGCGATTGCCTCGAGGTCGACTCCTGAGCGGATACGACCGGAGCGCTTATGGCGGTCTAGCTTTTCCTTCGTTAGGCGCACGCGTTCATTGTGGATTCCCTCATTGATGGTGCGGCCAATTTCAGAGTCGATCGCGGCCTGCGAGACGGCGACCCGCATGAAGTCACGGCGCTCCCACATCGTATCGAGGTGCCAGAGAATGACCTTCTCGATCTCTTCCTCGAGCGTATCCCGGTCGGGCAGAGCGCCCACGAAGTCCTCGACTACCTGCGTGGCGCGACTCTCGAGAATGGCGAGGAGAAGGCCGCGTTTGCCGTTGAAGTAACGGTGAATGAGGCCTTCGGCGCAGTTGGCCCTCTCAGCTACCTCGCGTGTCGTAGCGCAGTCATAGCCGCGCTCCGCGAACACGGCGGTTGCGGAGTCAATCAAGGACTGGCGACGCTGCTCCTTGTCGCGCTTACCGCGCTCGATTATGGGGCTCGGGGAGATCGTCATGGGCCCTCGCCGGCTCATGTCTTAACTTGTGCGTGGGCGCGCACTTACCTTCGACCTCAATATCTCGCAGAGGCTACGGGATGTCAAGGCGAGCGCAACGCGTGGATATGAGGCGCGCCTCTTTTGCTCCACGGCTTACTACCGAGAGAGCCGTCTGAGAATGTTCCACGGTCCGTAAGGACGATGCTAAAAACGACGCACCTGACGACCGGAGAGAAGCACGAGAAACCATCTCGCTGAAAATGAAATGCCGCTGGGGAACGCCGCCGAGGAACAGAACCCCCCAAAGAGCAGAAATGCCTGCACGCACCAACGCTTTCAGCCCGCTGAGGACCAACGGCGAACGCCCATGAAATCCGAGTCAACGGCCTCACTTTACGGCGGCCGGTAATGCCTAGTTTGCGGCAGGCATTTCGTTGACGTGAAGAAGGTCGTCGGCTAATCTGATGCACGTAGCCAAATAGGAGAATCGAATGGCTCAGCCAACGCGAACAAGGTCAGAGTTAAAGGTCGCCCCGCGCGAGGTGATAGGGAAAAAAGTGAAGGTATTGCGACTCGGAGGGCTCACTCCGGCCAATATCTATGGACACAACGTAGAGTCTCAAGCCATCCAGGTCGCGACTGAAGAACTGAAACAGGTTCTGAAATCGGCCGGTCGCAACGAGATCGTGTACCTGCGCCTGGATGGGGACGACCCTCGCCCTACTTTTGTGAGGGATGTTCAGCAGCACCCGGTAACGGACGTGATCTTGCATGTAGATTTTCTTCAGATCTCGCTCAGAGAGAAGGTCAGAGCCGACGTCCCGATTCACCTCGTGGGCGTATCGCCTGCTGTCGATACCTTTGGGGGGATCCTGATGCACGGTCTAGACCATGTGACCGTGGAGGCGCTTCCGACAGAAGTCCCATCGTCGCTGGAGATCGATGTTTCGCCTTTGGCGGAAATCAACCAGGCTCTTCACGTCTCCGACCTCGACGTGCCAGACGGTGTAACGCTGCTTACAGACGTCGAGCAAGTGATAGCAAAGGTAGCTCCGCCGGCCGTAGAACCGGTCGAAGAAGTGCCAGAGGAGGAGGCGGAAGAGGGCGAAGCGGCGCCGGAGGGCGAAGAAGAGGCTGCGCAGGAAGAGCCTTCGGAAGGAAAAGCGGAGCCCTAGTAGGCGCCTCAGACTGGCGTCGGCGAATTCAGGTGCCGCCCGGCGAGTCCGCGCAATCCGCGCGAGAATTCCGCTGCGGAGACCCTGCGCCGTCCAGCACGCTGTAGCTCGAGCGGAACGAGGAGGCCGCTACCGGTCTGGACGGCGAAGGCCGCGGAGTCCCGAGATTCGTCGGGCAATTCAGTCAGCAGCGGTTTCGGGAGTTCAGAGATGGTCGCGGTCGTTGCCATCAAGTTGGCAGCAAGCGGCCATGCACGCCAGATGTGAAGCAGCTCGCCGTCGAGCTCACTGTAGGCGCCCGGCCAGGGATTATAGGCGCGGACGCGCCGCCATATCTCGGTGGCCGGCACACCCCAATCGATGACACCGTCCTCTTTGCGTAGAAGGGGGCAGAATGTCGCCAACTCGTCGTTTTGGGGCTTCGGTGACAACGCACCCGAGAGCCAGTGCGGTAATGTTCGAGCGAGTAGATCGGCACCCGCGCTAGCCAGCCATTCTGATAGCGAGAGCGTTGTATCTTCGTCTCCGATGGCAACTTCCGTTTGCGCCAGGAGGGGGCCGCTGTCCATGCCGGGGTCCATTAGCATAATCGAGATGCCAGTACGTTCATCTCCTGCGAGGATGGCGGCGGGAATTGGCGTGGCGCCGCGCCAGCGTGGCAGCAGTGAGGGATGGACGTTAAGGACGCCGCGCGTAGGGATCTCCAAGACGTTCTGTCGGAGTATTTCTCCGTAGGCGGCCACGACCATGACCTCGGGAGCAAGCCGGCGCAAACCTTCGACAAAGTCCGGGTCGCGCAGACTCGGCGGTTGGAGCACCGGCAATCTAAGGCCCTGCGCCGCGATCTTGACCGCCGATGCTCTTGGCAAGCGGTTGCGCCCGGCAGGCCGATCGGGTTGCGTTACAGCGGCGGCGATTCTGTAGCCGTCCGCCACAAGTCTCTGAAGAGAGGGGACTGCGAAGTCCGGGGTGCCCAAGAAAACGATCGACATAACCACGCCCACATCGTGATGAGCGAGCAGCCTGCGCGATTCTAGCATGAGCCGGGCCGGCAACGCGAGGTAGCGCTGGGCGTTATACAAATGCGATGGTTGGCAGAGGCATGAAGCGGACAGGCGCGCTTGTTGGATGCGCTGCGCTTGCTCTGGGCGCCGTTATCTTCGCCACCGGTTGCGGCGGCGGCGAAGCCCACCCCGCTTCCAGCGAGGGGGTGGTGATTCTGACAGCGACCCCTCCGCCCGGCACTTCATTGCCGCGACGCACGGCCCCCCCAACCCCGCCCCCGACTCCAAGCCCTCTTGAGGTTTGCGCAAGCAACCCAGACCCGGCCTCGCCTAAGGCGCTACAAGTACAGGAGCCGCAACCTCAGCAGCAGTTGAAGATTCCCTTCCACGTGCGTGGTTGGGGCTCCAATATCGGCCAGAATAACCGGGGCGTGGCCCTCGGCATCGTGGATGCGAAGCAATCGATAGTGCAGGTATTGAACCTACCGCCGCAGCCAAACACTTACAGGCTGCCGCCGCCAGACTTGGAGCGTACGGATAATACGCGTCCGTTTGCAGCCGACATCGTGATTGATGGTGTCAAGGAGCCGACGCCTTATTGCCTATGGGTGTACTTAGAGACGACGCCCGAGGGGCGCCCGAGGGGGGTCGTGCAGGTTCCTGTCGTTGTCGTCCCCTAAACAACCCGGGCGAAAACGATATCCCCGATCTGTAGGTCTAGGCTATCAGCAGCGCTACCACCGTTGACAGCAACTTCGAGGAAGCCCGAGCTACCAATTAGCGCCACCAGCCCACCTCGATCTGCGTAGGACCGGCACAAGCCTTGGATCCTCCGGCCGGCAATGTCGATACGAACTTCAGGTACTGACAATTGCTCGCCGCGAATCGTCGTGATCGCGTTACCGAATTGATCGATATGGATAATCGTACCAGCGAGGCTGTCGTCATCAACCGGGACGGCTCGGAATGGCGGAAGCGCCGTAATCTCCTGCACGCAGGGACCAAGATCGGATGGCTTGGCGCCAACGGAGATGTATGCCGCCGCCGGTGCGAAAATATCCCGCGCGTGGAAGGTAGCACTTGGGGGAGAAAGTTGAAAGCGCGGGTTGGCCAGCAGGCGTGCCTGCTTGCCAGATGTCAGACGAATCACGGCAGTCTTGTTGTAGGCGCCTTCGCGCTCGTCGTCGCTGAATGCGGGCGAAAGTACCCCGTTATCGGGACCGATAAATACGCCCTCGTCTGTGTAGAGTGCCAGCGCCCGACGCTCTGTACCGACCTCGGGGTCTACAACAGCGACGTGAATTGAGCCCTGCGGGAAGAATGGGAGAGCGCAGGACAGGATGAACGCAGCCTGTTCAATCCCCTGCGGCTCAACACCGTGAGAAAGGTCGACGATGGTAGCATCCGGATTGATTCCGAGAATGACTCCCTTGACAGCAGCCACGTAGTGATCCGAGCTGCCGAAATCGGTGGTCAGTGTGATAATCGGCTTCAAGGGCGATCCACTCAGCGATTCCGTATGTCGCGGCCCTGTTCGAAGCTCCACTCATTCACATTACGGAAGCGAGAGCTGGGGCTAAAGAGCGTGCCCAATTGGAGCCCCTTAATTTCATCGGTAACGAAGTAGGTATCGCGCGGGTGATAGAGCAACACGCTCGGAACGTCGTCTCGGAAGACCGCCTGAAACGCGTAGTACAACTGCTGCCTTTGGTCTAGGTTCGATGTGACGCGAGCTTCCTCCAGAAGCTTATCGGCCTTTTCATCGGCGTATGCTGCAAGGTTGCGCCCGCTATCACTGGCCTGTGAGCTGTGCCAGGCCGGGTAGGGGTCTGGATCCAAGCCTGGATCCCATCCGAAGAGTGCCGCCTGATACTGGCGCGGAATCAGAAAATCTCTTATGAGATTGGTTGACTCCTCGGGCGCCAAAGTAACCGCGATGCCAACATCAGCCAGCTCCTTGGCAATCTCACTGGAAATACGTCCGCGAATTGGGTCTCGGTCGGTCAACAGAGTGAGGCGTAACTCCACACCATTGCGCATTCTCACTGCGGCATTATCTGGAGGCGCCCAACCCGCTTCGTCGAGACGGTTGCGGGCCTCTGTAAGATCGCGCCCGTTTAATTCGAGTTCCGGATTGTTGGCCCAAGTTCCTGCCACAATGGGCGAATTAGCTCGAACCGCTCGCCCTCCGAGTAGTGAATCAATTATGCCGTCTATATCGATTGTTTCCGCGATAGCGATTCTGACAGAAGCGTCGTTGAGGGGTGGCTGGCTGTTGTTCAGGTAAAGAACGGTGTAGGCAGTGCGAATAGCTTCGTAACGCTTCAGGCCACTCACTGACGCCACGGCGTCCAGGTCATCAGCGCTTGCGCTTGCATCGAGGAAGATGCCCCTGGCTTCGCCGCGCACCACGCTGGCCACAGCCGTTGAGGCGTCTGGGTAGAACCGCATCTCGATCTCGCTTAGGGGCGGCCCGCCCAGGTAGTAGTTGTCGTTAGCGCGCAAAATAGCGCGAGAACCATCGAGACTGGCGAGCTTGAATGGGCCGGTACCGATAGGATTCTGATTGAAGATGCTGGTCGCTAAAGCGCTCGCCTCCGTGCCAGCCAGCACGTGTTGCGGCAGAATCCCGGCAGAAGCGTATGCGGGGAATGGTGCGAATGGTTCCGGCAGTCGACAGGCGACCGTTGCCTCGTCGGCTGCGGAGCAGGTGATATTGTGCCAGAGGGTCGCCTGATCGGGGTCGCTTTCGACATTTGGACTACCGAGCAGTGAGTAAGTGAACATGACGTCTGCCGACGTGAACCGAGTTCCGTCGTGCCAGCGGGCGTCGCCGCGCAGGTGAAAGGTAACTGTGCGGCCATCGGGACTCGTCTCCCAAGTCTCCGCGAGATCGGGCAGGACGGAGCCGTCAGCCGCGAGGCGGGTGAGCCCGGAAAACACGAGACTCGCAAGGTCGCGATCCGCGTCATTCAGGTGTACGAACAGAGGATTTACGCGCGACGGCGCCCCGACAACGGCTTCGACGTAGCGATAGTCCTGCGGGTCCTTGTTGCCTCCCAAGGAGTTTGACAGCGCGAACCATGCGGCGGCGACCGCCACAAAACCTCCGGCGAGCACGAGCAGAAGTGGCCAGCCGGCGGTTGATGATCGGCCACGGCGGGCGGACGGCGGCACGACTCGGCCATGTGATTTCATCGAGTGTTAGTTGAGCGCCTTAGCGGCGTTCGATGACGGCGAGAGCCGCTATCACGAGCCAGAGTACGCTAAGACCGATAGTAAGTTGGAAGAGAGTTTTCTCGAGTCCACGCCTGGTCCGTACAAAGGACCCGCTCTGGAGACCCCCCACGCCTTCTCCTTTGACCTGGAGGAGGATGACGGCCACCAGGGCTATCGACACCAGTATCGCGGCCACCGATAGGTAGTCAGAAAGCACGATTATCGTCCGTCCAGCGCGGTAACCAGGTCTTGTTCTGGAACCGAGACTGCCTGGGGGGTTTGATCGCGATCGTCGTAGATACGCATGATCGCCTCTGCCAGTTTTATGGAATCGTGATGGTAACGGTTCTCTTCGGCTACGACATCGGAGGTGACTAGCCGCAGTCCGTTGTTAATCGGCGTTATCACTCGAACAGGGGTCGCCTTCTCGGCTTGCGGAATGACATCTGTAACGTTGTCGTTAGCGAGCACATAGTTGATGACGCCCTTCCCGACATGGTCCTCAATTGCGGCGACGTGATCCGCCACGCCAAAGCTGTCCGTCTCGCCGGGTTGTGTCGCGACATTGCAGACGTAAACCTTCGGCGCCGGCGCGGCGATTAGGCTGCGACGAATTCCCTGGACCAGAAGGTTCGGAAGAACGCTAGTGTAGAGGCTGCCGGGACCGAGAACGATAAGGTCCGCTTCCAGAATCGCGCGAACAGCTTCCGGATGTGCGGGAGGATTCTCCGGCGCCAGGTAGACTTCACTAATGCGCGCCTTACTGCCGTTACTTACGGCGGGACCAATGCTGGACTCGCCGTGTATGGTGCGCTCATCATCAGTGTGGGCGCAAAGGGTGACATCTTCCATGGTGGAAGGAATGATCTGGCCGCGAACTGCCAGCACTCGACTAGTCTGGCGAATGGCATCCTCCATATTCCCGGTGACACCTGACATTGCCACAATGAAGAGGTTGCCGAAGGAGTGGCCCGCAAGCCCAGCGCCGTCCTCAAAGCGGTATTGAAATAGCTTCGTGACGAGCGGCTCCGCATCAGCCAGAGCGGCGATACAGTTCCGCACATCACCCGGCGGCAGCACTCCCAGCTCTCGGCGCAGGACACCGGAGCTTCCGCCGTCGTCGGCCACCGTCACGATGGCGGTGAGGTTCGTCGTGTACTCTTTGAGGCCACGCAAGAGCGTGGAGAGCCCGTGCCCCCCTCCGATGGCGACAATCTTGGGCCCGCGCCTGAGGAAACGCTGGGTGTAGATGGTGTTTACGAGGCTTTCTTTGGTGTCCCGGTTCGGTGCGAGCACCGAGATAATGGACTGGTTGAGCTTCCAGATCGAGAACAAGATAAGGCCTACCGCTCCGGACATGAACATCGCGCCGCGGAAGTAGCGCGGGATAAATTGAAGGGTCGTCCAGTACATGAATCCCGGCAGCCGAAGGCCCTCAGTGTACAACTCGCGAACGACGTACCCGAGACCAAAGGTCATAATGGCCACGCCGATCACGATGAGGGCAAGCCATCGCTTGATATGCATGCCCGGATAGAACCACTTGAAGAAGTCGAAGGTGAACACGCGGCTCATAATCCTAATCTATAAACGCGCCGCGAGGGTATTGGAATACGCTTAATCATCCCAATTTTTCTCTGAGGTGCTGCAAAACTATATCCGGCTTTGCTCTGCCCCTCGTCTCTTTCATGACTTGGCCGACCAAGAACTTGATCGCCGTCTCCTTGCCACTCTTGTAATCCGCCACGGCTTTCGGCGATTCCTGGATCGCTTTTGCAATGGCGCCGGAGATCTCATCCGCGGATTCCAGCCGGCCGAGGTCCGATTCCTCTACGATTTCGGCGGGTAACCTTCCCGTAGTGAACATTTTGCTGAACACGTCTTTGGCAGTGCTGCCTGATATCGCTTCACTAGCGATGAGATCGAGTAGCTGGGAGAGCCCCTCGGGTGTTACGCGGGAATCCTTGATTTCCAGTGCGTCGGCATTCAATAGCCTCGCGAACTCGCCATTAACCCAATTTGCAACCGTCTTGGCTCGTGGAGATGTTTCCCCGGCCCCCAACGCCACCGTTGCCTCAAAGAAGTCCGCTCGCGCGCGGGATTCGGTGAGCACCCGCGAGTCGTAGTCTGAGAGATCGTACTGGTCCTTGAACCGGCGTCGCCGAGCGTCCGGAAGCTCAGGCATTCGGGACCGGATGTCATCGACACATGCGCGATCGACCGTCATTATCGGAAGATCTGGCTCCGGGAAGTAACGATAGTCGTCCGCGAATTCTTTGCGGCGCTGGGCAACGCTCTGCCTAGTATCTTCACGCCACCCCCGCGTCTCCTGGGTGACGCGGCCGCCCGATTCGAGCAGCTGTGTCTGCCTGTCCACCTCGAACTTGATTGCGTCGTAAGCGTGACGGAGGCTGTTAATGTTCTTCAACTCCACTTTTGCGCCGAGGGCTGACTCCCCGACGGGACGGATGCTCACGTTCGGCTCGCAGCGCATGTTGCCTTCTTCCATGTTCGCACGCGAGGCGCTGATGTAGCGCAGGATCTGCCGCAGCTTCGTGAGATAAGCGCGAGCCTCCTCCGCGGATCGCATATCTGGCTCAGAGACTATTTCCATAAGCGGAAGGCCCGACCGGTTTACATCGATAAGGCTATAGCTTTCGCCTGCCTGATTGATCATGTGCTGCGACCGGGCGGTGTCCTCTTCAAGATGGACGCGTGTGATTCCTATCCGTTGCGTCTTGCCCGCCACATCTATCTCGAGCCAACCGTCCTTGCAGAGCGGGAGGTCGTACTGGGAAATCTGGTAGCCCTTCATCAGGTCCGGATAGTGGTAGTTTTTGCGGTCAAACTTCGCATCCTCTGGAATGCGGCAATTGAGGGCAAGGCCTGTCATGATCGTCAACTCCACCGCACGTTCGTTGATCACCGGCAGTACGCCGGGCATACCAAAGCACACTGGGCAAACGGTGGAATTGGGTGGCGAACGAAGCGAGGGTGATGGGCAGGCACAGAACATTTTGCTCTGCGTCAGAAGTTGAGCGTGTACTTCCAGGCCGATGACGGTGTCATACCTGATGGCGGTAGTCGTCATGGCAACTCGGCCATTGTCACAGCCAAGAGAAAATCCCTTGTGATTGCCCTCGGGAGAAGGATTACCAACGCAATCACAAGTGCTGTCGGAAATGGGAAAGTACGCGCTGCCAGGCATCTGCAGCTGCGTCGCGGTCATAGACCTCGGATCGAGTGTCGTTGAAGAAAGCGTGCTGAGCGCCTGGGTAGACAACTATCTCATGGTCAATGTTGCCGGCTTTGAGCGCTTGTTCGAGGTCGCGACGCACTGATTCGCCGGCGAAGGCGTCGTTTTCGGCGTAAATTGCGAGTAATGGCCCTCTTAGGTTGTGCACGCGGTCGATTGGGGTGGGATTGACGCCGTAAAAAGGGGCTGCGGCGTGAATTAGGGTGCTCGCACAGGCTAGGTTCAGGGCGAGGCCGCCGCCCATGCAGAAGCCGATGGCGCCGATTCCGCGCCCGGCTACCTCTGGTCGGGATGACAAGTGGTCCGTCGCCTCGACGAGCTCTTTGGTGGCCTGCCCCATGTTAAGAGACATCATCAGCTTTTGCGCTTCGCCCGGCTCCTTGGTTACCTGGCCATGGTAAAGATCCGGTGCGAGGGCGGCAAAGCCCTCGGTTGCGAATCTGCAGGCCACATCCTTGATGTGCTCGTCCACGCCCCACCATTCCTGAACCACAACGACGCCCGGAAACGGCCCGCTACTATCGGGCACGGCGAGATAGCCGCGACCTGTCTCGCCGTTTACTGGAAATTCAACGCTCTGGGTCCGGACGTCAGCCATTCCGGGTATCTCCTTCGTCCGAGCTAACGCAGGCCATCATAGCAGCGCGACACTGCCAGCACAATTACTGATCCAAAGAGCCACCGTTCGTGCCAAGGGAGTGGTGCCGGGGGCGGGATTCGAACCCACACGTCCTTGCGGACAGCGGATTTTAAGTCCGCGGCGTCTACCATTCCGCCACCCCGGCTCGCACCTCGTAAATTGTAGCAGTCGTCCACGCAATTCTTCCCCCCGGCTTCTTCGCCATCCCCAAGAGAGCCCACTGGCTCGCGTCACACGCCCGGCTTCCGCAATTGATGCACCCGGATGTCTGTTATCAACAAATTCGGGATAGTCATCCCTGATGTTCGAAACTATAATTTGCCTAATCTCAACAGTGGCTGCCAGGAACGGAAGGCTGGTTCCGATGAACGATGTTTCTCGTCCTCTCCTCGCTACAATCCGGTGGACTGGCCTTTTCGCGCCACTCTTTCTCATCGGCTTCGCGGGTGGGTTTAGGCTGCACTCCTCACTGGTCTCTGCCCAGGCTGCTCAGGTTCGCGTAACCGAATTACAGTGCAGCCGTGACCCGGAACTGGTGGCTATGACAAATCAGGGTGTTAGCGACCAGGACCTGACCGGCTGGTCCCTCAAGAGCGACCCAGTGGCGACGGAGACTTATGACCTAACGGCCGTTGGCGTTCTTGCGCCGAGCGTTACGGTGTTCGTCGAGAGCGGCCCCGCGGCGAGCGGGACATTCGTCTGGTCTCAGGATTTCATATTCCGCGACGGCGACGCCAGCGACTTCGTCCGTATCGTCGACAATACCGGCGCGGTGGTCGACGAAGTCAACTGTCAAGGAACGAGTCCAGCTGCGAGTGCTGCGCCAACTGCGGCTCCGACAAGCACGCCTCCGGCAGCACCAACGAGTACGCCCACGCGCGCGCCGGCGACTGCGCCAACCCCGGCCCCCGCCGATGTCGTGCCGCTAGGTGGGGGCCCTCCGGCGCCTACCTCCGGCACTTACCTGGTGTTGATGCTGGCGGTGGGCTTCTTCGCGATCGGGGGTGGGGCGCTTATGGTGCTGACAACGTCGCCGGCCGGCACGCGAACCTCGGTGGCCGGGTTCGCCGGTCGCAGGCCGGGATGGGCAGCTTCCAGACGTCCGGCAGGGCAGAGTCGTCTCCTCTATCTACTACTGCTGGGCATTTTGGCCTTGGCCGCTCAGCTCTTCGGAACGCGGCGTAGGCACTGACGGCCCATGCCCGGAGCGAGGCCAAATGGGCGTGACGGGAGACGCAGCAGCTTGCGAATGGGAGGGTAATGGAGGCGACGGGGGGATTCGAACCCCCGATCAGGGTTTTGCAGACCCCTGCCTTAACCACTTGGCTACGTCGCCTCACGCTTGGTGCCGAGGAGGGGATTTGAACCCCTACGCCCTTACGGGCACCGCCCCCTCAAGACGGCGTGTCTACCTATTCCACCACCTCGGCAGCACCGACTATCTTAGCGATCCGGCTGGAAGCCGGGCAAGCACGAGGCCCGACCTAGCAGTCGGGCCTCAGCACTCATTATACATCGCGCGGGCGGCTGGCCAGGGGCCTCCGCGCAGGCAATCAAGGCGATTTCGTTGACTCGCTCCGCGAACGACCCGGTGTCCGCGTCTCCGACCCGAATTCGCTCGCACAACTTCGCATTGCGCTCGGCGATCACCGCTCGCAGTTCCGCCCGGGTCGAACCCCGCTAAATCGGGGGCGCGTTCGCTCGGCTCATGCTTCGAGCGCCTAAGCACGAACGGAAACGAACGCTCGCAAGCGTGGCCGGATTCGTCAGACTTGGTCCAGGTACTCGGAAATGCCCAGGGCGGTGCGGCCGAGGCAGAGGTACTCCGTCATGCCTTCGCCGATGTGCGTCACCATGCCGGCGCGGCGGTTGCGGAGCGGGATGTAGCCCTTCACCAGCCCCTCGATGGTGACCTGCTCGCCGCTCTCGAGGCCGAGATTCGCGGTCATGCGCCGGTGATGAATGCGCTCGTCTTCGAACGCCGAGTCGAGGTCGATGGTCTTGATGCGCTCGAGCTTGCCGTCGCGGATGATGACGCCGCCCTGCGTGCGCTCCTCTGGCGTCCGTCGGATCTCGGAGACCATGACATTCAGCTCCGGACCGAAAGAGCAGGTGAGCCAGCGGTAGGAGTAGATGTTCTGCCAGTAGCGCGGGCCCCAGGAGTGGTCGCGCAGGCCATAAGCGTCGATCTGGGTTGTCTCGCCGTCGATGGTGACAGTGCCGGTCACGTGCATGTGCTGCTCGTAGTGCGCGCGGCCGAAGCCTCGCTCGGGGCCGGCATCGGCGCGCTCGTTATTGGTCTGGCCGTAGACGGGCGCGACGGCTTCGTGCAGCATGTCGATGGAGACCTTCTGGTGCGGGTTCTGGCGGAAGGCCTGGCCGGGGTCGGCCATTTGCTTCGCGTCTTTCAGGGAGACGGCGTGGCCCTCGTAGGTAGTCCGCAGCTTGACCAGCGGCTCGACGGTCTCGAACTTCATGCCACCGGCGTCGAAGGCGTCATTGGTCTCGATCTCCGGGCGCTTCCAGTTGAACAGCACGGTGCCGTTGGGCTGGTAGAGCGTGAGTGTTACTTCGGCATACTTCTCGTTCGCGCGGTTGCCGATGCGCAGGAAGCCGCCGAACCCCCGGGCGTTGTCGAAGAAGTTGAAATACATGCTCTCGTTGAAGTTCTGCTCGGGGCCGAGCGGGTGGGTGTAGTCGTCTTCGGGCTTGATGTCGCCGTAAACGGGAGCGGAAACCATGGGTGCCTCCTTGCTGTTTGCGGGGTGATTGTAGCACCTGTGCTGGCCGCAGCGGTGGTTGCCCCGCTCGTACTACGAGAGCCTCAGGACGAGCGGAACGGGGAAGCGTTCCAGGGTGAAGGCGGGCCGCTCTAGCCGTTTGGGGCGACAAGCACCTTATGGTCGCGGTTGCGGTCCCCCGTGAGCTGTTCGAACACCGACGGCAGGTCGTGAAGGGAGACGACGCGCGAGATCAGAGGCGAGACGTCGACGGCGCCCGCGACGATCAGGTCGCGTGCCTCTTGGAACTCGGACGCGTAACCGAAGGTGCCGGCGATCGAGTGCTCTTGGAGGAGCAGATTCAGCAGGTTAACTGAGTACGGCTGCTCGAACGCCCCTGCGACGACGATGCGGCCGCCGCGTCGAGTGGACGCTAGGCAGTCGTCCATGGTCGCTGCGATGCCAACGCACTCGATTGCCAGGTCGCAGCCGAGACCGCCGGTCAGCTCGCGCACCTGCACTGAGGCCACCTTGGCTGGATCGACGGCTTCGGTCGCGCCGATCTTCAGCGCGAGCTGGCGTCGGGACTCGGCCGGTTCCGAGACGATGATCCGGCCCGCGCCTTTGTGCTTGGCGGCAAGGATGGTCAAGAGTCCGATTGGGCCTCCACCGGCGATGAACACCGTCTCGCCGGCATTCATGTCGCCCCGGCTCAGAGAGTGAATGGCGACGCCCAGCGGTTCCGTGAGCGCCGCGCGCTCGAGCCAGGAGTCGTCCGGTAGATGCAGTGCCTGTTTCACGTGTACAACCACTCGCTCGGCGTAAGCGCCTTGCTCACGGTATCCGGTGCCGGCCTGTTCTGCGCACAGGTTGGTCGCTCCCGCCTTGCAGTAGTAGCACGCGCCGCACGGGCGGCCGGGATGGACGACGACAGGATCGCCAACTGAAAGGCCATTCGCGCCCTTGCCGAGCGCCAAGATCGTGCCGGTGAACTCGTGACCCATGACCGGCTGGAATATGCCGGCGCCACGCATCGAGGGCGCCTGGGATGCGTATTCGTGGAGGTCGGAGCCGCAGACCCCGCAGTACGCCACCTCGACCACCACCTGGCAGGCGCCGGCGTGCGGCCCGGGGAACTCCCGCACCTCCATCTTTCTTGGTCCGCCGAACGCCACTGCTTTCACGAAGACACCAGCTCCTCTTCCCTGGGCGCGCTTCCGGGCTCGTACACGTTCTGCACGTATTGGGAAACCATCCGCTGCGCATTGAAGAAGCTGCCGTTGTGTGAGATAGCGCTCCGCATAACGTCCGCGTAGGCGCGTGGCCGATCGTAGAACATCGGGAGAATCGCGTTTTCGAGCTTGCCGTAAAGCGAGTCGAGTTCGGCAACTGGGTCCCCGGACTCCTCCGATCGATCGCCGATTGCCCAGCCGGTAACGCCCTCGATCCATCCCTCGAGCCACCAACCGTCGAGAACGCTGAGGCTGGGCACACCGTTGAGGGCGGCCTTCATACCGCTCGTTCCGGACGCTTCAAGCGGCTTCAGGGGGTTGTTCAGCCACAGGTCGACGCCTGCCACCATCACGGCAGCCAGCCTCATGTCGTACTCTTCGAGGTAGACGACACGCAGGATGTCTTTCAGTTCGCGCGCTACTGAGAAGATTCGCTCGATCGCCGCCTTGCCGGTGGTGTCACGCGAGTGGGCTTTTCCACCGTAGACGAGCTGAAGCGGCCCCACGCGCTCGATGATCCGCCGCAGCCGCTCCTCATCCGTATATAGCAGATCCGCGCGCTTGTAGCCGGTCGCGCGACGCGCAAAGCCGATCGTCATTGTTCCGGCATTTAGCTTCGTAGAGGTCCGGCGCTCGACTTCGGCCAGCAATGTGGCTTTGGTTTCCGCATGGGCCATCTGGATCTCCTCGCGCGGAATTGCTGAGGCTTGCCGGAGGTAACGATTGTCGCGCCGCCAGTCGGGCACGTGCCGGTCGTAGAGCCTCGCAAACGGTGGCGATGTCCAGGTCCCCACATGGACTCCGTTGGTGATCGCGCTTATGGATGTCTCGGGGAACATCCGCCGCGCGACGTGGGCGTGCCGGATCGATACGCCATTTGCGCTGCGGCAGAAGAACATCGCCAGTTTGGTGAGGTTGAACACGCCTGCCTCGGGGTGCGTCAGACGAGCCAGGATACCTGTGCGTTCCTTGCCCAGCACGCTCTCGACGAGCTCAGCCGAGAAGCGGTCGTGGCCGGCGTCGACCGGCGTGTGCGTTGTGAACACGCACTTCTGGCGCACGTCATCGACGTCAGACTCGATGACGGAGCCCCTGTCATGGAGGCTCGCGTGCTCCTGGAGGAGCGCGAGGGTGAGGAGGCTGGAGTGGCCCTCGTTCATGTGGTAGGTGTGAAAATCGGCGTGGCCGAGGGCGCGCAGAATAGCGATGCCGCCGATTCCCAACACGACCTCCTGGCAGAGCCGGTAGCGGATATCGCCGCCGTAAAGTGAGTCTGTCAACGCTCGGTCGTACTCGTCGTTGGATTCGATATCGCTGTCGAGCAGGTATACCGGGATGCGGTGGTCGGTTACTCCCGCTACCTCGTACTTCCAGGCGCGCAACGTGACGGGGCGGCCTTCGATCGTCACCAGCACCCGCGGCTCGAGCGCTTCGAGCCTGTCCTCCGGCGACCACTCGTCTGGCGACTCCGTTTGTTTCCCGTCGCCGTCGAGGTGTTGCCGGAAGTATCCCTTGCGGTGTACGAGTGTTGCGGCGACAACTGGCAATCGTAGGTCTGCCATCGCGCGCAGCGTGTCGCCGGCAAGCACGCCCAGCCCGCCGGAATACGTTGGGATCGACGCATCCAGCGCGATCTCCATCGAGAAGTAGGCTATCGAATGGACACGCGGTGTGCCGGCCGGCCGTGCCGTCACTTACTTTCGCGCCGCGCCCGAGCGCGATACAGCTTCGTCGATCGACTCTTCGAGCACGTGGACGAGCAGGTCGATATCGTCTTCGGTAATGATGAACGGTGGGCCCAGCATGATGATGTCCTGAGCGGCGCCCGAGCCGGCCGGGTAGAGGAAGACGCCCTTGCTGAGGCCCGCGGCTACGATCCGGCGGGTGATACGAGCACCGGCGGGGAAGCGTTCGAGGGTGTCGCGATCACGCACGATCTCGACGGCCTGCATGAGGCCGAGCCCGCGCACCTCGGCGACGTTTGGGTGCTGCGCGAGGCGGGCGAGCCGTTTGCTGAGGAGCTCGCCCGTGGACCTGGCGCGCGCGACCAGGTCCTCTCGCTCCATGATTTCGAGAACTTTGTCGGCGACGGCGCAGGAAGCGGGATGCGCGGTAAAGGTGTAGAACATGAGGTCCTCGCCACGTTCGGCAATCGGCGCCATTACTTCGTCGGTGGCGTAGACGCCGCCGATGGGCGCGTACCCGCCCGCCAGTCCTTTGCCGCCAACCATGATATCGGGCGTGATATTCCAGTGGTTGACGGCAAACTTCTCGCCGGTCCGGCCGAAGCCGCACATGACTTCATCTGCGATCAGAAGGACGCCGTACTTTCGGCAGATCTCGGCGACGCGCGGCCAGTAGCCGTCTGGAGGGACGACAGCCCCGGCCGCGCCCCCCACGACCGGCTCTGCGATGAACGCGGCGACGGTGTCCGGGCCCTCGCGCACGATGACCTCTTCGAGCTTGTCCGCCGCTTGCCCTCGGCAGTCCTCCGAGGTACGGCCCAGCGAGCACTCGAGGCAGTAATGAGACGGGGCCTTGGGGAAGTCCAGGAGAAGCGGCTCGTAGCCTTTCCTGCGCGACGCGTGCCCACCGACAGCGAGCGCCGCGAGGGTCACGCCGTGGTAGGAGAATTCTCTGCCGATGATCTTCCAGCGCTCAGGACGGCCGGCGCAGACGTGATGCAGGCGCGCCAGACGCAGGGCGGCTTCTACCGATTCGGAGCCGCCGCTCGTAAAGCTGGCACGCGTGAGGCCTTCAGGCAGCCAGCGCTCGGTCAGGCGCTCAACGAGGCCGGCCTTAGCCTCGGTCGCGAAGGTCGGCACGACATAAGTCAGATGCTCCAGCGCCTGTGCCGCTACTTCCGCGACCTCCCGCCGGCCGTGGCCGATGTTGACGACAATGGCGCCGCCGGCTGCGTCAAGAATTCGCCGGCCCTCGGGCGTAATCAGGTACGCGCCCTCGGCGCGCTCTACGGCGAACGGCGCTGCCGGGGAACCAGGCACGAACGATGTCCGACGAGAGGCGTCGGTGTCAATGGTCATCGCAGCACAGGATACAGCCCGAGGGCGATAATCCGCCAGCCAGCGGGGGATTAAGGCGCGGTCAGGATGCGCGGGCGGGGATGAAGTGGCTGATGTGCCGGAAGAGGTCCTGGATCGAGACGACGTGCGGCTCGCTGTCTTTGGTCACGAGGGGCAAGTGCCGGAAGCCGCCCACAGACATCTTGTGAAGGGCCATGGCGAGCGTGTCGTGGTCGCCGCAGATTACCGGGTCAGGGGTCATGACATCGCGGACGCGGACGGCGTTCAGGTCCAGCTTGTCGCCGGCTGCCTTGAGGAGGATGTCGCGGTCGGTCAGGATGCCGACGATCTGGTTGTCCTTTTCCACCAGCACGCAGTCGACACCGCGCCGCTGCATGATGTGGATCGCCAGGTGCACGGGATCTCCGGGCGCCACGGCGGCGGCTTCCTTCGCGCCAACGACGGCGAGTGGGTCATGCATCAGGTGCTCTTCGAACTCGCTCTCGGCGCTGGGTAGGTCTAGATTGCGCAGGTCCTGGCCACAGCTTTCGCACGTGTCGGCGCCGTCGATGTTATCGAAATGACAGGCGGGGCAAATCACGGTGAGTCGTTCCTACTCGACCGTCCAGGTGTCGCCTTCGTTGAGGAGCGCCTCGAGGTCGCCCTCGCCTTCGCGCGATATGGCATCCTGGATCTGCTGGTCCATGAGGTCGTCGTAAGTCGGCCTTTGCACCGCGCGGAAGACGCCCATTGGTACGGGGTACTGTGGGTACTGCATACGCGAGAGGATGTAAGCTACCGCGGGGTCTTCTCGCGTTTCATCGTGAACCAGCAGGTCGCCTTCGGCTATGTCGTTCCCTAGGTCGACGACTTCGGGGGTCGTTCCGTTGAGGCGGACACCTCTATTCCGGTCTTTGCCGAAGACCAGTGGCTTTCCATGTTCGAGGGTGATCGTACGGTCTGGCCGGACGTCCTTGTCCGCGAACTCCATGAAGGCGCCGTCATTGAACACGTTGCAGTTCTGGTAGACCTCGACGAATGACGTGCCTTTGTGATGAGCCGCCCGGTCCAGGGTCGTGAGCAAATGATGCACGTCGATATCGAGTGAGCGAGCGACGAAGGTTGCCTCGGCGCCGAGGGCGACGCTCAAAGGATTCACGGGGTGATCGATGGTGCCCATCGGCGAGCTTTTCGTGCGCTTGCCCATCTCGGACGTTGGCGAGTACTGGCCCTTCGTCAGCCCATAGATGCGGTTGTTGAAGAGCACGATCACGACATCCACGTTGCGGCGCAGAATATGCAGGAGATGATTGCCGCCGATGCTCAGGCCGTCACCGTCGCCGGTGATGACCCAGACCTGGAGGTCCGGCCGCGAGGCCTTGAGCCCGGTGGCGATCGTGGGGGCACGCCCGTGGATGCTATGGAAACCGTAGGTGTTCATGTAATACGGCAGCCGGCTGCTGCAGCCGATGCCGGAGATGAAGACGATCTTCTCGCGCGGGATGCCGAGATCCGGCATCAACTTCTGCGTTTGCGCGAGGATAGAGTAGTCGCCGCAGCCCGGGCACCAGCGGACCTCCTGGTCAGAGACAAAATCTTTGCGCGCCAGCGGAACGGGCTCGGTCACTGTTTCGGTCGTCATCCGACGGTCACCTTACTTCGTACGAGTTCATTGACTTTCTGTTCGATCTGCGCGATCTTGAACGGCCGCCCCGTTACCTGATTAAGGCCGACGGCGTCGACCAGGTAGCGGGCGCGCACGAGCATTAGCAGTTGCCCGAGATTCATCTCTGGGATGAGGATACGGTCGAATCGAGAGATGACCTCCCCCAGGTTGGCTGGGAAGGGGTTCAGGTAGCGCAGATGGGCGTGGGAGACTGAGAGACCGCGCGTCCGGGCTCTCTGCACCGCGGAGAGCGCAGGCCCGTAGGTGCTGCCCCACCCGAGCACCAGCAGCGAGCCCTCTTCTTCGCCGATGACCTTAAGATCAGGAATGTCGTTGGCGATACGAGCGATTTTTTCGGCCCGGAAACGGACCATGCGATCGTGGTTCTCCGCGTCGTAATTAACATTCCCAGTGATGTCGGCCTTTTCGAGCCCCCCGATACGATGTTCCAAGCCGGGCGTGCCGGGGATCGCCCATGGCCGAGCGAGAGTCTCAGGATCACGGGAGTAGGGATGGAAGGTCTTCGGGTCTGTCGCAAAATCGACCCGCATAGTGGGCAAGTCAGCCACGGAGGGCAGACGCCAGGGCTCCGAGCTGGTGCCAAGGTAGCCGTCGGACAGGAATATAGTGGGCACCATATGCCGCAAAGCGATCCGGAACGCCTCGATCGCCATGTCAAAGCACTCGGCGGGCGTCGCCGGCGCGACGATGGCCACGGGGCACTCGCCGTTGCGGCCGAACATTGCCTGGAGCAAGTCTGCCTGCTCGGTCTTCGTGGGCATTCCCGTGCTCGGGCCCGAGCGCTGAATCATAGCGACGACAATCGGCAGCTCGACCATCACAGCGAGGCCAAGAGACTCACTCTTGAGGGCAAGGCCGGGACCGCTGGTGCCGGTAAGGCCGAGGCAGCCGCCAAAGGCGGCGCCGATTGCCGAACCGATCGCGGAGATCTCATCCTCGGCCTGGAATGTCTTCACGCCGAAGTTCTTGAACCGCGCGAGCTCCTGAAGAATGTCGCTGGCGGGCGTGATCGGGTAGCTGCCGTAAAACAGCGGCCGGCCTGTCAGGCGCGAGGCCGCCAGAAAACCGAGCGCTGTCGCCTCGTTGCCGGTGATACTTCGATAGCGGCCGGGGGCGAGATCTGCCTTTGGCACCCGGTAATGCACCGGGAAGAGCTCGGCCGTTTCGCCGAAATGGTAGCCGGCCTTCAATGTATCGGCGTTCGCCTTCGATACGGCGGGGTTCTTCGAGAACTTCTGGTCGATCCAGCGCAGGGTCGGCTCGAGAGGGCGTTCGTACAGCCAGAACATCAGGCCGAGCGCGAAGAAGTTCTTCGAGCGGTCGATCTGCTTCGTGTTCAGGCCGCTGTCCTTCAGGGCCCGCGCATTCATGCTGGTGATGGGCACCTCGATCACCCGGTAGCCGGAGAGCGTGCCGTCTTCGAGCGGGTTGGCCTGGTAGGCTGCCTTGCGCAAGTTGGCGTCGGTGAACTCGTCTCTGTTCACTATGACCGTTCCGCCCTTGGGAAGATCGGGGAGGTTTGTCTTGAAGGCCGCGGGGTTCATCGCCACAAGCACGTCTGGGGCGTCCCCCGGGGTGTGGATGTCGTAACTGGAGAAGCTTACCTGGAACGAACTGACGCCCGGCAACGAACCGGCTGGAGCACGAATTTCGGCAGGGAAGTCGGGGACGGTGCTGATGTCGTTTCCGATCAGCGCGGCGGTGTTCGTGAACTGAAGCCCGGCGACCTGTGAACCATCGCCTGAGTCACCGGCGAAGCGGATAGTGACGCGGTCGAGTTCCTGCGTTTCGCCGTTTCTCGGCGGGGCGATACGCCCGTCTTTTGTGGTCATGCGCCCTCGGGTGTGGCGAGAAGCTGGTGCGGCATCGGAGGAAGGTTCAGGACCTTCTCCGGGTAGGCCTCAGCCAGGTAGTCGATTACATCTTGAATCCGGAAGAGGGCGATTGCTTCGCCGCTTGCCGGGTCGATGATCGGTACATTGCGGAAGCCCTCCCGATTCATCAGGCTGATTGCCTCGCCGATAGTGTCATCCGGTGTCATGGTAAGCGGGTGTGGTGTCATGAAGGTATCGACCGGTTCATCGTAGTCGACGTCGCGCGCGACCATCTTCATGAGGACGTCGCGCTCCGTCATGATGCCGACAGGATGGTTGTTCTTCGATACGAGGACGCAGCCGGCACCTTGCTGCTGCACCTTCCGAATTACTTCTCGCACGCTCGTTCCGCTTTCGACGGTGAGTGGGCGAGACAGCTTGAGGGCCCGAATCTTATCGCTTAGCAATTCGACTTTTCACCAGCCGGACGGTGGGCTCCGGCGTTCCATTTCAGCATTGATGCCGCAGATCATCCATCACCAGTATATCAGGCGCGGGCGAAGGGTTGCCCGCCACACGTCCTCTTCCCGAGACGTTAGCGGCGTGAAAATGACGCCAATGGAGCGTGTAACGATTGCGTGGCGCATGCCGTCCTCAATTGCAGCATCTAGGCAAAGCCTGCATGGGCGCTGCCAAGGAGGAGCGCAGGGCGTGACAACGGTGGAATCCCCGCCGGCTCGAAAATGGTTCGGCAACCCGATTAACTCTGTACGTAATGGCTTGGTCGCAGGTTTCGGTCTGCTCGTGCTTATCTTGATTGCGGTAGTAGCGGGATCGACCTATATGGTAAAGCAGTACCAGGCGGATAGCGCCCAAATGGCGGAGAAGGCCGACACCGCGCTTCTACTACAGGGCACCGAGTCGCATGTCGGCACGGCGGGCCTCATGCTTCAGCGCTACGCCCTGGACGGCGATCCTATCTGGATCCACGAAATCATCAGTGCGGCGGATTCGGCCACCAGCAACATGGCGACGGTCCGCGCTCGAGAGAGAATCGCAAACAACGGCGAGGCGCTGGCGAGGCTGGATGCGCTCGACGCCACGGGCAACGGACTGCGCAAGAGCCTCGAGCAAGTCGTCGCGCAAAGAGCGGCCGGAGACGGGGCCGGTGCGCTGGCCACGCTAGACACGATGGTAGTGCCGTTTCTGCAGTATCGTGAAAATCTCCGGGCGGCCGCAGAGAATGAGCTTGCTGAGGTTGCCTCTCTGCAAGCTGATGCTGATCGCTCCGGCGAACTCGCGTTTTGGCTGCTCGTAACGTCGGGCGTGGTTGGGCTGACATTGGGCGCGGCCGTTTCAGTGCTAATTGGGCGCTCCATTTTGCAGCCTCTCTCGTCGCTGGAAGCCACTGCAAATAAGGTCTCCAGAGGAGACATGACTGCCCGCGCGCCGGTGTCAGGGCCAGCGGAGCTGAGCAAGCTCGGTGGGGCACTCAACCACATGATGACGGCCGTGGAGGAGCGCACCGAGGAGCTTCGCCTTTCGAACGAAGAGCTAAGGGAGCGCAATCGCCAGTTGTTAGAAGCGCGAGCGCAGGCGGCCAGCGACGCGCTTACGGGGCTGCTTAACCACCGAAAATTCCATCAGAAGATTCGTGAGGTGATCGCCGACGCCCAGCAGAGCAATGAGGCGGTCAGCTTGATCATGCTGGACGTCGACAACTTCAAGCAGGTCAACGACAGCCTTGGTCACCTCAAAGGCGACGAGGTGCTGCGCGAGCTTTCGTCAACGATCGCAGAAACGGCAGGCCAGGACTGCGCCTATCGCTATGGCGGTGACGAGTTCGCGGTCATGCTGACTCGGTCAGGCCACGAGGACGCAGTGCGTGTGGCCAAACGCCTGCTGGACGCTGTGGCGAAGAAGAAAGAGGCCGAGAAGGTCACCGTCAGCCTGGGCGTGGCGGCCTACCCCGAGATGGCAGCGACGGCCGAGGAGCTGATCTACCGAGCGGACATGGCGCTGAACTGGGCCAAATCGTCGGGTAAGAACCGCGTCGGTGACTGGCATGCTCTCATCGCCCGCAAGGACGGCGAGATGCCGGCTCCCGCGGAGAACGCTGTCGACGCGGGCATTGCCAGCAGCTGAAGCAGCGCGCAGACGACGGCATGTTGGCCAGAGCTCAATTCTGACCTGCGGTTTTGGAGTTCACGCCCTCGTGGTCGCTGAGGGTCACTGAGGGTCATGTTCACGAACGATTATAAGCTCGTTCGCTCGTTGAGGGTCGTTACCAGTCGCGGGGATTGCTGTCACGGTTGGCGTTCAGAAGTAGTATCGGGCCAGTATATCCTACGGATAACCTCTAGTCCTGGGCCATAACCCCGCGACGAATCACCCATCAGCCGAGCGTTAATCAGGGTAATGAGGCTATAAGGCGCCTTACTTCGTTGAGGGGGAGGAGTCGCATTGGCCCCCGACTACTTTCCTCCCCATCAGTTC
>Ga0066704_10000061_pt1 | contig 24129 bp, 22 predicted proteins | sample GraSoiAngelo_153_FD_66458 | JGI IMG/M metagenome (GOLD analysis project Ga0066704, IMG submission 66458) | Grasslands soil microbial communities from the Angelo Coastal Reserve, California, USA - 14_1009_12_40cm | ecosystem: Environmental > Terrestrial > Soil > Grasslands | place: USA... | reverse complement strand
TCAGTTCTCCGAGTTGGCGATCTCGATCATCAACTGTGCGACTCGTGCCGCTCCCAATCCGTCTATCAAGTCCTGACCGCGTCGGCACATTTCCTCGCGCCTTGCCTGGTTCCTTGACAGAGCGACCAGACGATCGGCAATACAGCTCGCATCAGGGTTCCTGGGCAGAGCCTCAACGACCTGCTTCTCCTGGAGAATGGCCAGCGTTTTTTGATTTGCTTCGTTGCGAGGCCAGCCAATGACCGAGGCCCCCATGTAGATCAGTTCCCAAACAGTGACCCCACACGCAACCACGGCTATCTCCGCCCAAGCCATATGCTCAGCCATATCCGCAACATCACTGATGATCTTTAACCGGCAGCCGGAAACTTCCCCGGCGGCCCGGCGCAATTCTTCGAGATGGCTATTACCGCCACCGACTATGACACGAACCTCAATAGGGGGGCCGCCGAACTGGCGCAAAGCGTGGATCACAGCCAGAGTCATATTCTCTGGATCGCTTCCCCCCATCGTGACCAAGACCCTCGCTGCAACCTTGGCAAAAACGCGGGCTTGCGGCCTTTGTTCTCGGAATTGTTTTCGCACGAGTGCATAGCTAGGCCCCAGCAACAACTCCGTGTAGGGTTGCCGCCTCCTGTACAGCTCGGGAGTAATTGCCAAGTCGTCATTCAGCACTATGTCGGCACTGTACTCACCCGCACTGCCGTAGTCGTCTACAATCAGGAGCCGGCAACCTGCCTGTTTAAGAGCTTGTTGATAGTCTTTGCCGAACCGGTATCCGTCTATCACTGCCCAAGTTGCAGCCGCCTTCGTGTACAGATCGCACATGCGTGCCGAATCCCAGTTGCCCGTTACGCTACCTATGAGCTCAACGCGGAATCCTTCCGCTCTCAATCGATGTTGCAAGGAACTCGGAGTCTGGGCCACCGCGAAAATGACGGGTCCGCCGTGATCCTGCCATGCCTCGGCCAAAGATAAGCAGCGCGTGACGTGACCCATACCGATTTCAGAATTCGCGTCTGTGCGTATTACGAGCGTCTCAGCCATGGCTGGCAAGCGAAAAAAGACGGTAGCTTATTTTGTGAAGAGATAGTCATATCTGTACTTCGAATCTACGACTCTCCCTTCGCGGTTGATTTCCTGATGTTTAGAATAAGAGTTAAGTCGCAACCCGCAGGATTCGGCGAGCTCAATCACCTTCGCCGGATTTGCGTAAAAGAGCCGGGCGGAATTCAAGACGATCCGCTCGTTACCGAGAACAGCCTTCGCCGATCTCCGGCACATGCCCAGAAAGGAGCGGATCCCGTGGTTGATCAACAGATACCAGAGCAAGCCAGCCATTGACGTTCCGCGGTACATCCGAAATTGCGCGAACTCGTCAACATACGGAATCTCTCCCACCCAGACCGTGGCGCCAGGCCGCGCGATCCTTGCCATCTCACTCAAGGCTTCCCTGACCTCGCCTTCGGATTCGAGCAAGAGGAGCACGCTATTACACACAATCTTCGTCGCGCTCTCCGATTGCAAAGGAAGCTTCTGTGCCCTGCCGACAAGGAAGTTGACGCCGGGCACTACCGCCTGCAATCGTGTTTTCTCGTCGGTTGTGGGTATGATTCCGAACGCGGTTGACGTCCGCCCGGATGCCATGCTCAGCAGCAGACCGTCACCGCACCCGATGTCTACTAGCACATCATCAGGGCCAAAACCCATCTGCGACAGAATGCTCTTATTGGTAAACTCGGTGAGCGCCTCTTTATCTCCCCTGCCGGCCATTTGGTGCATTTCGGGAGATAACGCTTTTAGCCGGTAATCCTCAACATGATCCCGGAGACGAACAATCGGCATGGCCTAGACCTCACGCAGTGCCTTCTGCCGCACGTGCGAGTTCATTAGTGGAACCTCGGGCGCCCGCTCCATCAGTGCCAGGGCGTCACGCCAGTTAAAAGTGTCACGATTTGCGAAATGCTGGTAAATCGCGCGGATTGTCTCTAAATCTTCTTCCGTATCCAACGTCCAACGGTAACGGCTGTAATCCGCTTCTGCCGTTAAGGACAAGATGCTGAACAGTTGCGGATTCTCGTAAAGATACGGCGTCACGTGCGCCCGCTGATATGATTGCGTTGCCTCCCGCCACGCACGTTGCAAGGCAACAAGCGTGAACACCTCAACGCTTAATCCGGATGGATAGGTCGGCACCAGCGAATTGCTGGCGTAGTCAGGTCTTTGCTCGATGAACTCATCAATAGTGTTGTCAGCCAGTTCTGGGTCTATGAGAGGGCAATCTGCCGTAATTCGGACAACCACATCCGCTCGGCAGAACTGCGCGGCCCGATAGTATCGGTCAAGCACATCTGCCTGATCCCCCCTGAAACAGTGCACGCCAAGGCGAATGCAGTCTTCGGCAATCACATCGTCCTCGGAGAGGATCGAGGTCGCCACCGCAACGTCGTCCAGCAAGGTGGCGCGCCCGGCGCGCCGGACCACTCGCGCCAACACCGATTGGCCACCGACATCCTTCAGAACCTTCCCGGGTAACCGCGTGCTGCCCATGCGAGCCTGGATGATGGCAACCGATCTCATCGGCGTTCCTGGCACTCGGACTTAGGCTTGCGACGCAGCAAGAACATCGAATCTTCATTCGCATTCTGGCGATAGTACAAGCGCTGCCCTTTTTCCTTTTCCAGATCTGCGAAGCAATCTACATACATGCGGCTGTAATCCGCCTTCCAAAGCAAATTCTCCTGTCCGCGGTAGTTGATCGCGGTGATCTCGGGTGCGTAGTACTCGAAACCCCAAATCCACTGCTTGGCGCAGCGATGGATTTCGTACATGGCAACGGAAAGATCGTTCGGTGCAATGTGAATCAGCACTCCCGACGTAAACACCAGGTCAAAGTATGCATCGGGATAAGGGATGGCGAGTGCAGAGGCCTGCAAAAGCCGGACACCGGGCAATCGAAGTCGCGCCTTCTCCAGCGCATAACTTTGGATCTCGATACCGTGCAGGTTGGTGAATCCCATCTCCTGAAGGATCAGCAACTGCGTACCCATATTGCAGCCGACCTCCAGAATGCGCGCCCTCTTGGGAACACGTTGCAGGAATAGTTCATTCAGGTGCCGCCTGGCGATTCCGTAGGTCTGCTGATAAAACTCATCCAGCGCCGCCGGCGAGTAGTCATTGCGGTCGGTATATTGCCGCCCGAAGTTCCCTCTCCAGGCATGAATCTGGCCCGTCGCGTACGCGGATCTCGTACCCAAGACAACTCTCCTACTTGGCAAAATGCCCGAGAATCTTAACCACCGCGCGAATCACGTCTTCGACGTCCTCATCGCTCATCGCATGAAACATCGGCAAGCTTATCAGTTGCTCGTACGCAGCTTCGGCCACGGGAAACTCTCCTCCCTTGTGCCCAAAGCGATCCCGGTAGTATCGGTGCAGATGAACCGGGATGTAATGCACGTTGACACCGATATTCTCGGCACGAAGTGCTTGGAAAACCTCTTTGCGATCTGCTGTGAGCTTTGGCAGGTCCAGACGAATGGGATAAAGGTGCCAGGCTGGAATAACGTTGCCACTGACGCTGGGTACGCATACGCCCGGAATTCCGCGAAATGCTTTTGTATACCGGGTCGCGATTTCCCGCCGACGCTCCAGGTTGGATTGCAGCTTGCTCAACTGCGTGATACCGAGTGCGCAAGCGATATCGGTGAGGCGATAATTAAAACCCAGCAACATCATTTCGTAATACCACTGGCCTGAAGTCCGTCGTTCGCGGCCGTCGCTAGAAAGTCCGTGATTTCTAAATCGCCGCAGGCACTCCGCCAGGTCGGCTCGGTCGGTCGTGACCATGCCGCCTTCCCCGGTAGTTATGTGTTTGACGGCGTGAAAGCTGAAGACCGTCATATGGGCAATGCTGCCCAGGCGGTGTCCCCGATATTCGGCGCCCAACGCGTGGCAAGCATCTTCGATGACAGTCAACCCATGCCGATCGGCCAATTGCAGAATCGAATCGAGGTCAGCTGGGTGCCCGGCATAATCGACTGGGAGAATTGCGCGTGTTTTCGGCGTAATCCGGGAGGCGATCTGTTCCGGATCAATATTCAGCGTGTCTGGGCAAACATCAGCAAAGACCGGCCACGCGCCCTGATAGAGAACGCAATTGGGCGTGGCGACGAAGGTCATGGGCGAAGTGATCGCCTCGTCGCCCTGTTTCAAGCCTGCCGCAAAAGCAGCCGCATGGAGTGCCGCCGTCCCAGAACTGAAGCTCACTGCGTGCCTGGCACCAACATAGGCCGCAAATGCCTCTTCAAATTCGCCAACTTTGGATCCGCTGGTCAGCCAATCCGAGCGCAACACCTCAACGACCGCCTGGATGTCTGCCTCATCAATGGAGTGATGACCGTAAGGGAGGAGCGTCCTACGAACGGGAGTGCCTCCGTTGATGGCCAGCACTTCCCGGCTCGTGGGGGTTGCGCTCATGGAAATTCAGGCGGGAATCTGGCTCGCCGCCGGCCGCGCCAGGGGAACGCTGGGCGCAATTAGCTCTTCCAGTTCGTCTCCCGTAAGCCACAACGAATTAGTGTCACTTGTGTACCGAAAAGCCTCGGGCACGGGCTTCGCGTTCACCCAGTTGTCCAAGCTCCACCAGGGATGATTAGGCTGGATGATGTACATATTCTCGGTTTCCAGGGCACGCCTTGCCTCGTCTTCCGAAACCAGAGCCTCATGCAGTTTCTCGCCCGGACGAATGCCGATGTACTCCACCTCGCAGCCCGGAGCCACGGTCGTAGCCATATCCAGCAAACGCATGCTGGGAATCTTGGGAACAAAAATCTCGCCACCGTTCATTTTCTCAATGCAGTGAATTACAAATCTCGCTCCCTGTTCGAGAGTAATCCAGAAACGGGTCATGCGAGGATCGGTTATGGTGATACGGCCTCTCTTCCGTTGCTCAAGAAATATTGGGACGACACTGCCGCGGCTACCCACCACATTGCCATAGCGCGCACAACTGAAGCGGGTCTCCTGCGCTCCCGCGTAGGCGTTAGCCTGTACAAACATTTTTTCGGCGCAGAGTTTGGTTGCGCCGTAAAGATTGATCGGATTGACCGCTTTGTCCGTGCTCAAAGCAATAATACGATGTACGCCCTGGTTGATGGCGGCATCGATGACGTGGCGTCCGCCCATGATGTTGGTTTGGATCGCTTCGAAAGGGTTGTACTCACAGGCGGGCACCTGCTTAAGTGCAGCCCCGTGCACCACAACCGTTACGCCGGAAAAAGCGCGTTCCAGCCTTTGCGGATCTCGAACATCTCCGATGAAATAGCGCAGGCTGGGATGATCGAAACCGCCCGCCCGCATGTCATGCTGTTTCAGTTCGTCGCGACTGAAGATGACCAGTTTTTTGGGGTGGTACTCGCGCAGCATGATTTCCACGAATTTCTTACCGAACGAGCCCGTTCCACCTGTGACCAGCACGACCTGTTCGGACCAGTTCATCTAGTACCTCGGGGCTGAAGCGGCTGTGCCGCCAAAAGCGAGGGCAAGGCCATCCCGCGTCCGCGGAGCGGCTGCGGACAGCGCCCAGGTTGCATCTGCGGAAACTGAGGAATAGAGAAAGTTTCTAACAGCGTTGGCGCCACATCGGCTGAGTGGTGAAAAGCGGGTTCGGAGTCGGCGCTATGCAGGCCGATCATCATCACCTTACGTTGGAGCGCACGGCGAAACAACATCCTCTTAATCCGACTGAAACACCGTGCTGGCTAGTATAGCGGAGAGCTGCTTGGGACGTTTGAACAGAATTTCACAGGGTTCTCAGTCCGCAAACTGCGCACACATCACCCCGGGAACCTGGAAAATAACTAGGCCGCCGCGGTTTTACCCAAACATCGCTCTTAAAAGCAGCTCTATCTTTTCACCGATGCTAGAATGCTGTTTGCTCAACATCTTCAAGTGAGAATGCCTCGCTTTGGCTGAATTCTCATGGCGACCAGTTTCGCTGTGAGGCGGTCTAGTGTGGGTTGAGCATATCAGCAAGCTCTTTGAGGTGTTTGATGGAGTCTCTGATTCCGTCCAACGGCCAAGTGCTGCGCGAAACGCAGCCGGCTTATCCAGCGGACGGTAGCCAGCGGTTCGGACCGACGATTTATCCTCCCCTTCCAACTCAAGACTCCGCACTGAGAGAGTATTCTCGAGTTCTGCTCAAGCACAAGTGGACGGCCATTTCCTGCCTGGTGGTGATCTTCACGCTGGTGGCGATTGCGACTCTTCGCATCACGCCGATTTACGATGCCATGGGCCGCATCGCCATCAATAAGCCCGATACCAGCATCATTAATTTCAGAGACAACGCCGTGGGGGTCGACTACACCGATCCGGTTGACCTCGATACGGAGGTCAGGGTCCTGCAAAGCGACTTGTTGGCGCTGGAGGTCATGCGGAAGTTAAACCTGGACAAGAGGCCGGACTCTGGGGGTCTGTCGTCCGGTCCGTCAGAGCAAGCTCAAAATCTCGAACTGGATCCGCTACAGCCGAATTACCGGCAAATTACGGGGCAGCTCGTGAGTTTCAAAGCTGGACTGAAGGTCGCACTCATTCCTAACACCCGAGTGATGGAAATTCATTATGCGAGCCCTGATCCACAACTGGCTGCCAGCGTAGTCAACACCTACGCCAATATCTACGCGGAGAACAGCTTTAAGACCAAGTTCGAATCCACCATGCAGGCCTCAGATTGGCTGTCCAAGCAACTGGTCGACCTGCAGATGAAGGTGGAGACCTCGCAGGAGAAACTGGTCCAATATCAGAAGAAGCACGAGATCCTGGGTACCGACGAGAAGCAGAACATCATTACCGAGAAGCTGGATGAACTGAACAAGCAACTCACAGCGGCCGAGTCGGATCGCATGCAGAAAGAGTCTGTCTACCGGTTGACCCAATCTGGTGATCCGGAGGCCCTCGCTTCCGGAGCTTCAGCCAGTTTCAGCCCAGAGACAACAGGTATAGATGGGGGTTCATCGTTACTCGAGAAGCTCCGCACGCAGCAAGCGGATTTGAAAATCCAGACTGCCCAATTGAGCACGCAGTTTGGTCCTGCGTATCCCAAAGTTGCCCAGCTTAGCAATCAACTGAAAGAAACTGAGGTTCAGATCCAGAACGAGCAGAAAAAAATCGCCAGCAGACTTCGTAACCAGTACCTCGCCGCCCTGCAGCGGGAGAATATGCTGCGAGCCGGGTTCGAAAAACAGAAGCAGGAACAGAACAAGCTCAATGAGAGTGCGATCGAATACAGCCTGCTCAAACGCGACGTAGACAGCAATCGTCAGCTTTACGAAGGTTTGCTGCAGAAGTTGAAAGAGGCGGGAGTAAGCGCGGGCCTCAAGTCTAACAATGTGAAGCTTATTGATCCTGCCCGCGTTCCTACCGCGCCCTCTGAGCCAAACATTCCCCGCAATCTGGCTTTTGCTCTTGTGCTGGGCCTAACTACCGCCATTGGATCCGCCTTCCTGCTGGAGAGCCTCGATAACACGGTCCGGACTCCGGAGCAGGCGCAGCTCGCGGCTGCATTGCCTTCACTCGGAATGATTCCCCTGGGATCGAAAAACATGCCTGACCGCGGCAGCCGACAGCTTGCCACGGCGCCTTCGTCCAAAGAGGCGGTTGAGTTGGTCACCCAGGTGCATCCCAAATCTCAGATGGCCGAGGCCTATCGCGCCTTACGGACTTCGCTCCTTTTATGTTCGAGTGGCGCACCACCTAAAGTGATCCTGGTCACCAGCGCACTGCCTCAGGAGGGAAAAACCACAACCAGCATCAACACCGCTGTGGTTCTGGCCCACAAGGGAGTGCGTGTCTTATTGATGGATGCCGACTTGAGGCGGCCGGGAATTCACAAAATTTTGGGGCTGGGACCGCGAATCGGACTCAGCAACGTGCTCACGGGAAGCGCGGACTTGCAGCAGGTGGTCACACGCTCACCTTTGCTGCCGAATCTGGTGATTCTGCCGGCGGGAACTCCTCCGCCCAACCCGGCTGAGCTCCTGGCGTCCCCAGACATGCACGATTTGATCGAGCGATTGCGCGATCAATACGATCACATCGTGATTGACACCCCCCCTGCCCTGTCAGTCACGGATGCTGTGGTCCTGGCAACCCGGGCCGACGCTGTCGTGCTGGTGATTCGTTCGGGTCATACGACAAAACAAGCGCTGCGGCGGGCACGCGAGATCCTTGGCCGGGTTAATGCAAAAGTGACGGGCGTGTTGATGAATGCCGTCAACCTCAGGTCCGCGGATTACTACTATTACTCCGAATATCAAGGAAAGTATGGCGGACGGTATTACGTTGAAGACGAAGTGACAGACGCCGAGGAGAGCGCCAAGGCTTCGCCTGGTGCGGACTAGCTTTCGATAAGCTGCATGCAAATTACCCTTCAGCCTTCCGCCAAGAAGCTTTTTCCCCTCGGTGGAGCCTTCCTGTTCGCGGTCCTCTACTTGGCTCTTGTTTCGCGGGAGTTCCTGGCCGCCCATTTTGCCACTGTGGCCGAGATTGCCAGTCTACGAACGGCGGTGCGGCTGGAGCCGACGAACGCTGAATACCATCAGCGGCTCGCTCGCTACTTTTTCTTAGCTGACCATGATCTGCCCTCCGCCCTGGCGGTTTACCAGACGGCTGTCGGTTTGAATCCCTACGATGCCAATCTTTGGTTGGGTCTGGCCGCGGTTCAGCAGGTCTTGGGCAACGCTGTCGAACAGGAAAAAGCTATTGAACGCGCCATCATGGCGAATCCCCGCTCAACCAACGTGGCATGGGAAGCGGCGAATCTGTATCTTGCGCGCGGGGAAACGGACAAGGCACTTCGTCAGTTCCGGATTGTGATCGGGAATCGTCCGCTTGAGGCCGATGCTGCGTTACGCCTCTGTCTGCGGGTTGCTCCCAACGTTGACACTCTCATTCGGGAAGCATTGCCTCCACAGCCGGACGCATACGTCATCCTGCTGGATCTTCTAACTGCGGAAAACGACAAGGCGGGCGCGGCAGAAGTCTGGGCAGGCCTCATGCGCTTAAAGAAGCCTTTTGAACAGCGCTTCGCGTTTGACTACATTAATTATCTGCTGCGTCAACGGGAAGTTGAACAAGCTCAACTGGCATGGCGATCAGACTGGTTCGGTCTCTCGGGATATCGGAGCTCAACCGATAATCTGATCGTCAACCCTAATTTCAACTTCAAGATTCTGAACGCAGGCTTCGATTGGCAGTACGCGAAACGTCCGGGCGTGACCATGGCCCTGGATCCAGCTGATTTTCATGGCGGCCGGCGGTCGCTTGCGATAAGGTTCGACGGACCGGGAGTGGACGAGGTCGGCATCTTTCAGTTCATTCCAGTTCGTCCTCATACAGAATACGACTTCTCTGCCTTTTTCAAGTCGATGGACATCCAGGGGGCCGGCGGGCCGCACTTCGCGGTTGAGGATGCATACACCAAAACGACGCTGTTCCTCAGCGATGAGCTTAAGAATGCCGGCGTTTGGCGACAGACAGGCGGCGTTTTCAAGACTGGCCTCGACACAGAGCTTATTGCGTTGCGCATTGTGCGCGTGCCGGCCGGCAATGCCATACGTGGTAAGCTCTGGGTCGGCGATTTTCGTTTGATCGAGCAGCAGCACGATAACCCCTAGCGAGGTTCGTGAGTGGCATCCCCAGAGCTGGCGCCGACTGAGCAAGCAAACCTGGTTGCCCCAGAGGTCGCTCAGAGGCCCTTCCGGATTTTGGACCGTGTCCTGCTGTACGGCACATTCTCCCTCCTGCTTTTCGGACCGCTGGCTTTCGGCGCTGTCTATCCCTGGTCCATATTTATCCTTGAGGGCGGCGCTGCTCTGCTGTTTCTTCTATGGGAGTGGCGGCAAGCTTCCTCCAGCGAACTCTCTGTCACTTTAAACGCGCTGTTCGTTCCGATGCTGGTGTTCGCCGGGCTAATCGCAACCCAGGTGGTCTTCGGTCTTTCGGCCTACCGTTACGACACCGTCTCGGACAGTCTCCTCTATTGTGCCTACGGTGTCCTCTGCTTCCTGGTGGTGCAATCCCTGCGGCGCACCTCGCAAGTGAAAGCACTCGCCGTCATTTTCTGCAGCTATGGTTTCGCGGTGGCACTATTCGCCATCGTGCAAAGCCTAACCTCTAATGGAAAGATCTACTGGGTGCACGAATTGCCGCGCGGTGGATGGATCTACGGTCCGTATGTGAATCACAACCACTACGCGGGGCTGATGGAAATGCTGGTCCCGATACCTCTGGTCCTGTGCCTGACCAGCTACGTTCGCGGAAACCGGAGGGTACTCACAGCGTTCATTGCAGTGCTGATGGCCAGCACGATTTTTCTCTCCGGTTCGCGTGGCGGGATGTTTGCCTTCCTGGTTCAGCTGCTGCTTCTCGGCGTGTTGCTCGGCAGAAGGAAGAGCCTACGCGCAGCACTCACGGCTGGGGTGGTTATCCTTGTCGTTATCGGCCTTTTGACCTGGCTGAGCGGTGGCGAAGCCGTCATGGACCGGCTGGCGAGTATACAGGGTGAGACCAAGGCTGAATTGTCGGGAGGAGTACGCCTGACAATCGACCGCGACGGCTTGAAGATGTTCGCCAAGAAGCCTGTTCTGGGTTGGGGACTGGGGACCTTCCCCGTGGTGTACCCGCAGTTCGGAAGCTTTTTCACGGATAAGTACGTCAATCAGGCACACAACGACTACGTCCAACTGCTGGCCGAAACTGGCGGCCTGGGCGTTCTGACGATGGTTTGGTTTCTCGTGCTCGTTTACCGCAATGGCTTGAGCAAACTTGGACATTGGACCTCGGACGTTAATGGAACCGTGGCCCTCGTTGCCCTGCTGGGTTGTACGGGAATCCTGATCCACAGCTTCGCGGACTTCAATCTGCAGATCCCCGCGAACGCAGCCTTGTTTTACGTTTTGTGCACGATTGCGGCGGGCGACACTCAATTTGGAGCCAGACGCCGTGTGCGACAGCCAGCAGGAAATACTCTCATTCGCGACATGCAGGGTTGGGCGGAGCACAAGGACGAGCGCAGCACGTCTTGAATCAGCCTTGGAAGGAAAACCTCACTTAATCGATTTTCCACAACACTCCGGCCACTTGGGATGGTTATAATGCTGCCCCTGTGGGGCACATTCCTGCGGTTCAGAAAGGATCTTTCATGGACAGCAGCTCATCTTCGAATCTAACCAGCCGCAGAGAGTTCTTGACCGCTTCGGGTGGGTTGTTGGCGGCGGCTGTTGCAAGTCCGCATTTGGCTTCCGCGGAGAGCGGGGGTTCGTCCAGCGCCCAACCTTCGATCTCGCAAAATACTTTGCCGGCGGGCTCGGCGCGAAAAATACCCATTGGAGTTTTTGATCCGGTTTTCGACCATCTTTCGCTGGATGAAATGCTGGACAAGGTGGCCGGTTACGGCCTGGAGGCGATGGAGATTGGCACGGGCGGCTACCCGGGAACCAAGCATTGTCCAGTCGAGGACCTGCTCTCTGATGACGCAAAGCTCCAGGCGTGGAAGAAAAAATTCGATGACCACAATTTGATGGTCGCCACTCTGAGTTGCCACGGAAATCCGGTACATCCAGATCCAAAGATCGCGGCTCGCGATGCGGAGATTTTTCGGCGCACGGTTCGGTTGGCGGAGAAATTGGGCGTGCAGGTGATTGTCGGTTTCTCGGGGTGTCCGGGCGGTTCTCCCACCGACACCATGCCGAACTGGGCAACGTATCGATGGCCTCCGGAGTACGCGCAGATTCTCGACTGGCAGTGGAAGGAAAAGGTAATCCCCTACTGGAAGGAGGCAGCGAAGTTTGCCCGGGACCATGGCATCCGCAAGCTGGCTTTCGAGATGCATCCCGGCTTTGTGGTTTATAACCCGATGACGCTACTGAGACTGCGCGATGCCGTGGGCGAGGAGATCGGGGCCAACTGCGATCTTAGCCACTTGTTCTGGCAGGGATGCGATCCCATCGAGGTGATCCATCTGCTCGGAAAGCAGGGCGCACTCTTCCACGCCCACATGAAAGACACGGTCATGTTCAAGGACAACGTGAACAAGTACGGTGTCCTGAACTTCGCTTTCGAGACCAAGGATTTGTCGCAAGCGTCAGAAACATTCCGGGCCGTGGGGTACGGCCATAGTGCGAACACGTGGAAGGAAATTGTCCGCGCCTACATGGAGGTGGGCTACCAGGGCATCTTGAGCATTGAGAACGAAGATCCTATTTTGCCGGGCGAAGTGGGAGTTGAACGGGCCACTTATGTTCTCAAGAATGTGCGCGCCGAACTCCTGGGTTCAGCCGCATGAGTGATGAAAAAGGGGAGGTTAAATGAACCGCCGTACTTTTCTCGGTACGATGACTGCCGCGACGGTACTCAGCAGCCGGCTGGGCTGGAGTGTCAGCGGAGAGCGGAAGCTGGATAAGATTGGGCTTGAGCTCTATACCGTGCGCGACCTGATGAAAAATGACTTTGAAGGCACACTCGCGAAGGTTGCGGAAATCGGCTATCAAGAAGTCGAATTTGCCGGTCTCTTCGATCACACTCCAAAGGAAGTTCGTACGATGTTGGACCGCCACGGGCTAACCGCGCCGGCGTCGCACGTGCCGTACAAGTTGCTCGATACGGAGTGGCCTAAGACACTCGAGGACGCCCACGTAATCGGACAGAACTTCATCGTGTGCCCTTTCATTGATGAGAAACTACGAAGCGAACCCGGTGGCTGGAAGCGTGTGGGAGAAACCTTTAACCGCGCCGGCGAGGCCAGCAAGAGAGCCAGCATCCAGTTCGGTTATCACAACCACAATTTCGAGTTCAAACCAGAAAACGGGAAGCTGCCTTACGATATTCTCCTCGCGGATACCGATCCCAACCTGGTGAAAATGGAAATGGACTTGTTCTGGATCACGAAAGGCGGACAGGATCCGCTGAAGTATTTCGACCGCTATCCCGGCCGATTCCCGCTAGTCCACGTCAAGGATATGAAGAAGGATGGTGAAATGACGGAAGTGGGCAGCGGGTCCATCGATTTTAAGCGCATCTTTGCGCAGTCCGAGAAGGCCGGAATCCAGCATTATTTCGTGGAACACGATCAGCCCAAGGCACCCCTCGACAGCAGTAAAACGAGCTTCGAATATCTCGAGCGGCTCAGGTTTTGAGTAAGAAGCAATTCAGTATGTCCAGGAAAACTTCATGGCGCAGATGACTCGTTCTCCCAAGATATATGACGTCTGCATCATCGGCTCGGGTGCCGCAGGTGGCACAGCAGCCAAAGTGTTAACCGAAGGCGGCCTGAGTGTGGTCATGCTCGAGGCTGGTCCGCCCCTCCATCCCGAGACCGACTACAAGGAGCATGTCTGGCCTTACGAACTGGAGCACCGAGGAGCGGGGGTTGGCGGAACTCTGAGGCACGCCCTCAATAGTGAATTCATGGCTCCCAACGGAGCTTGGACCATTGAAGGCGAGCCTTACACGTCGGCTCCGGGGTCCAATTTTCAATGGTTTCGCTCGCGCGTTGTGGGCGGACGTACGAACCATTGGGGCCGCATCGCGCTGCGTTTCGCGCCGGTGGACTTCCGGACTCGCTCCAATGATGGCATGGGCGACGACTGGCCTATCACATATGAAGAGATAGCACCTTATTACGACAAGGTCGAATCGTATATAGGCGTTTTCGGCTCGAAAGAAAACATTCCCAGTGCGCCCGATGGGATATTCCTTCCCCCACCGAAGCCACGCTGCACCGAAGTTTTTGTCAAGAAAGCCTGCGACAAGCTGAACATCCTTTGCGTGCCTTCGCGCTTGGCCATCATTACCAAGCCTCTTAATGACCGGCCGGCTTGCCATTACTGCGGACAGTGCGGGCGGGGATGCGTCTCAGCCTCTAACTTCAGTTCCAGCCAGGTCATGATTCCGCCCGCACAGGAGACCGGACGGCTGACGCTGATCACCAATGCGATGGCCCGCGAGATCGTGATCGGCAAGGATGGCAAGGCAGAAGCGGTTTCCTATATTGACAAGAACACGCGGAGCGAACAGCGCATTCGAGCCAGGGCTTTCATGGTGGCGGCCAGTGCATGCGAATCGGCACGCTTGCTACTGAATTCCAAGTCGGCGATGTTTCCGGATGGATTGGCCAATTCCTCTGGCGTCGTGGGCCGATACCTCACCGATACGGTCGGCAGTTATGGGGGCGGATACTTTCCGCAACTGGAGAAGGTCCCCCCTCATAATCATGACGGTGTCGGTGGCATGCACATGTACGTTCCGTGGTGGAAGTTCAATCGCAAGAATGATTTCTTGCGCGGCTACCACATCGAATTCGGCGGTGGGCGCGGCCTGCCCGGCGTGGGCGACTGGGATGACCTCTGCGAAGTAGTAGAGGGCTACGGTCTCCCGCTGAAGAACAAGGTGCGCTCCGCATATGGCGCGTATATAGGCTTTGACGGGCGCGGAGAAATGATTCCCAACGAGCACAGCTATTGCGAGATCGATCCGGAGGTCGCGGACCAATGGGGTATTCCAGTGCTGCGCTTCCATTGGCAGTGGGGCGATAACGAAATCAAGATGGCTCGGGACATGCAGGAAACATTCCGCGCGATCGTGGCGGCCGCGGGGGGAACGTATGTCACCACAACGAGCCCGGACGGTCCGCACCCGTATGGGATTGCCGATGGCGGTGTGATCATTCATGAGCTCGGAACAGCGCGCATGGGAGCCAATCCCAAAACTTCTGCTCTGAACAAGTACTGCCAGGCGCACGATGTGAAGAACCTGTTTGTCACGGATGCGGCTTCTTTCGTCACCAACCCTGACAAGAATCCGACTCTGACTATTATGGCGCTGTCGTGGCGAGCGTCGGACTATTTGCTGGAGCAGGCCAAGAAACACAACTTGTAAGCCGGAGGGCGCCTTGTCGTCGAAATCAATTTCCCGGCGTGATGTGCTTAAATCGCTCACCATGGGAGCGGTTGCGGGTTCCGTACTGCGCGTGATCCCGGCAGAGGCGGCCGAATACGCGCACCACATGATCCAGGCGGAAAAAGCCAGCACGCCGAACGCTCCCTACAAGCCAAAGTTTTTCTCGGATCACCAGTACAAAACGTTGCAGGCGCTGTGCCAGACAATCATCCCTCCCGATGAACGATCTGGCGGCGCAATCGAGGCCGGTGCGCCGGAGTTCATTGATCTGCTGACCAGCGAGAGTGCGGATTACGAACTGAAGCTGGGCGGCGGGATGATGTGGCTGGATGCGACGTGCACGGACCGGTTTGGCAAACTGTATCTGGATTGCACGCCGGAACAGCAGAAGCAAATATTGGACCTGATTGCTTATCGCAAGAACGCGAAGAGTGATCCCAGCCTGGGGCCAGGCATTGAATTCTTTTCATTTCTCCGCAACTTGACCGCCGACGGATACTTCACCAGCGAGATCGGCATCAAGGATTTGGGGTATATCGGCAATAAGTACTTAAAAGGGTTTCCCGGGTGTCCGGCGGTGCCGGAAACCTAGGGGAAGAGGGCGGATTAATGGGCTGGTGGGATGTGGCACAAGTAGAAAAGTTGTGCGCGCTTGATCCCTTCGGGTTTAGGACGACATGGTTCAGGTTCAGCTCCACCAGCGAAAAAGAAGGGGGCCTGATTTGAATTCAGCCGGTACGGCGAGCTGGAATTCAGCTCTAGGCCTCGAAGGAGGCAGTCATGCGCGAATACGATTTTCTCTGCCAATCCTGCGATAGATTCTTCACCAAAACGCTCACACTGGCCGAATACGAGGAAGGAGAAATCATTTGTCCAAATTGCGGGAGTGACGACGTAGAACAGCAGGTGCCCCCATCAAGCCGGAAGAGCGCTTGAGGACCTTAGGGTCGCACCGACCCCTCAGAACCCGTGAGGGAGGCAGCGCTCACCACTAGCCGCTTGGGCGCTCTGCCTACTTTCAGACGCGCGAGCTGGCGGCGAGACTTCACGTCGAAGATCGACACATCGTCGCTGTCCGTATTACTTACGCAAACATACTTTCCATCCGGTGAGAAAGCCACCCAGTTCGGGCCATCGCCTGTAGCGACACGGCCAGTGACCTTGTTGGCCTTGAGGTCGTAAATGTAAACGGAATCATCCAGGAGGCTCGTTACCCAGAGTTCGCTCTGGTCTGGAGACAGCGCCAGTCCATGAGTGAACACCTCGGTTGGCTCAAGCGGGCGCTCTTTCGGGTGGGGATGTTCAGCGGGAATTTCAACCCTGCTGGTTATTTTTCTTCCGGCAATATCTACGGCCACGAATCCGTGCAGATCGCTCAAGGCCACATACATCGTCTTCCCATCAGAGCTGACGACGAAGGGACGCGGTACTCCTCCCACTGGAATCTGAGCAGAATATTCCATCGTCCCGAGGTCGATCATGTCGATTTTCTGATCCCCCATCGAACTCGCGAAGATCAATCGGTTACTGCCAGCATTGACGCTATTGTGCGGCCGATTGAGCGGGAGCGTTTTGACGACCTTTCGCTGGTTAACGTCCACGATATCGAGACTGTTCTTGTCTCTGATGGGCACGGCAACATATCGGCCGTCCGGGGTAACGGCACACTGGTTGGGCCGTCCGGTCAGCTTGATGGCAGCGATCACTTTGTCCTCGGTTGTGTCGATGATCTTGAGAGCATTCTCCGACTCGATCGTGGTAAACAGCCGCTTGCCGTCTGCCTGAACCGCAGCGCCGTGCACATGCGCACCTACTTTGATAGAGCCAGTAACCCGCAAGGATGGCAGATCAATAACAGTAATATCGTCCGATTCACTGTTGGTGACGTAGAGTTTAGTGCTCTGGGAGTGCAGAAGAGCGGGGAAACACAGCGATAAGATACAGCCTAATGGAATTGCTATTCTCAGGCGCAAGGTAGCTCGCAGCATAGAGTGCAGCCTCGACCGCTGATTAGTTTTTCATCAGCCTGGAAGCGATTATAATGCTCGGCTCAGTGACTCCATAAAAATGGGTGCGCGCGCATGCGGATCGCTTGCCTTTTCGTTATCACAATTCTGAGTGCGTTATCGGCAGCGGGACAATCCAGCGAGTGGAAGCAGTTGTTTGACGGCAAAGACCTCACGGGCTGGAAACACGTCGGTCCCGGCGAGATGAGGGTGGAAGATGGGTTGATTCAGACCCATGGTGGCATGGGTTTGCTGTATTGGACGGGCGGCCAGCTGGGGGATTGCGTGATTCGCGTGGTCTACAAGATGCGCGATCACAACGACAACTCTGGTGTCTTTATCCGCATTCCTATTGAGCCGCGCGAAGCCTGGATGCCCGTGCACTATGGTTACGAGGTCCAAATCGATAACGAGCCCGAGAAGTCCAACGAGGACGACTACCATGTCACCGGTGCCCTGTATTCGCTCACCAAGCCTCTAGCCCGCCCCGGCAAGCCTGGCCCCGAGTGGAACACGATGGAGATCACGCTGGACGGACCGCACACGGTAGTCTTTCTCAATGGCGTGAAGGTCACGGATTACACCGAGGGTGACCCAGTCCCGCCCAAAAAGTTCAACTTCGAGCCGGAGCGCGGGCCGCGTCCTAACGATGGCTACATCGGCCTGCAAAACCACAGCGACAAAGACGTCGTTTTCTTCAAGGAAGTTGCCGTAAAGATGCTCAAGAAGTAGGGCTCTCAATTTCCATTTCAACTTGAGGACTAAATGAAAAAAACTCGTTTGTCCCGCCGTGAATTCCTGCAGACGAGCGCCGGAGCCGCCGGCGCCCTGTTGGCTGCCCGCACTGTGATTCTCGATCCTGAACCGATAGGGGCGTACCAAAACCCGGTTGCTGCCAGCGATCGCGTCCGGTTCGGCATTATTGGGATCGGCATGCAAGGATCCGGGCTTCTGGCATCGGCCATCACGTTGCCCGGAGTGGAGTGTGCCGCGGCCTGCGATCTCTATGACGGACGGCACACGCTGGCTCGGGAGATTGTCAACAATCCCAATCTGCCCACGACCCGCCGGTACCAGGAGCTGCTCGCGAACAAGGAAATTGACTGCATCATCGCCGCTGTGCCCGATCACTGGCACAAGCAAATCGTGGTCGACACCGTGAACGCCGGCAAAGATATCTACTGCGAGAAGCCGATGTCACACTCTGCCGCCGAAGGCTTTGACATGGCCGCAGCCCAGCAGAAGGCTGGGCGCCTGGTCCAGATCGGCTCGCAACGCGTGAGCTCGGTGATCTACGCCAAGGCAAAAGACCTGATCGCGAACGGCGCTGTCGGCCATCTGTGCATGATCGAAGGCTCGCTTGGGCGAAATGATCCGACGGGTGCCTGGGAGTATCCTCCGCCGCCCGACCTCTCACCGGAGAACCTGGACTGGGACACATGGCTGGGCACGGCACCCAAGAAGCCGTTCGACCCTTACGCGTTCGCGCGCTGGCGCTGCTGGAAGGAATACGGCACGGGCGTGGCCGGCGATCTGCTGGTCCACCTGATCAGCGGAATGCTGTTCGCCATGGGATGGAACGAGCCGCCCAAGCGGGCTATGGCGTCAGGGGGAATCCTGCGCTGGAAAGATGGCCGCAACATGCCGGATGTTCACGCAGCCCTTTTTGAATACGGCAATATCCCGGTGTTCATGCGTCTGAACCTGGGGACCGAGACCCCGGAGATCGTGCGAATCATGGGATCGAAGGGCTACTTGGAGATCACGGAACTTGCCCTGACCCACTTTCCGCAACCCGGTGTGGATGTGGCGCCAAGTTATTACGCCTACGGCTTCCCACGAGCCATGCGCGACGAGTACTTCAAACAATGGCATGCCGAGCACGACCCCAAACCTGGGCAAGAACCACTGGCCGAGGCGGTCACTTATCGCGGCGTTTCCTACGATGAAGTGAAGCCTCACCTGTGGAAGTTCTTCCAGGCGGTACGTTCGCGACAGGCGTTGACTGAAGACGCCGTGTTTGGCAATCACGCCGCGTTAGCCTGTCACATGGCTAACGAGTCGTATTTTCGAAAGAGCGCAGTCTACGTGGATCCTGGGTCGAAGAGTATTAAGAGTTAAGAGTAAAACACGTGGCCAATGCGCGCTCGCGGCTGAGTTCCGGTTACTCAGGGCCAAGCGCGTCAGCCCATCTTGCAACCATCCGCAGTCGGACCCTTTGTACAAAAGAGACGTTGTCTTAGCTTTTCGTTCTCAAGAAGACACACCTGTAGCTGAGTTGACTTGCAGACTAAGGCGCGCTGGAGACTTCCGGACCAAGCAGATTTTGGACAACGCCTCCCCGCCGAATTGAAGCCGAATGTCAATCGAAAAGGAGGTGGGCGGGTGACTCAGCCGAACATTGCATTCGTCATCATTGCTGTCATCGTGCTGCTCGCAATAATTGTTTTCGGCTGGTGGTATTCGCGCCGGCGTCGCACCCGGCAACTGCGTGAGCGTTTCGGGCCCGAGTACGATCGAGTGGTCCGCCAGCAAGGCAACCCCTACGCAAAGGTGAAGGAGTGCTGGAATAGCGCGCCAGGAAAAGAGAGCAGCTGCGGATTTTGCCGCTATCGCCAGCGGTCCGTTCCGATTTTGGCAACCGTTGGACGAGAGTTCAGTCGAGATTCGTGGACGATCCCCGAGGCGCTGTTGCCGACGCCGATCAACTGGTCACGGAAGTGATGCACGCCCGCGGTTATCCCGTGGCTGAGTTCGAGCATCAGGCCGAGCTTATCTCGGTAGACCACCCGACGATTGTTCAGAACTATCGCCCAGCACACGACATTGCAATACGCAGAGGCGGTCAGATCAACACCGAGAACCTGCGCAAAGCCATGGTTCACTATCGCTCGCTATTCGACGAACTGCTCGAGGATTCCTTACCCAAACGTAAGGAGGCACGCGGATGAATTGCCATTGCGGAAAGACAGACAAGCCGAATTGACGACTGCCGACATTGCTCAAGGAACGCGAGCTGAGGACCGAGAAACTGAAATTCAAGACCCAGACCGAGTCACTCAGCAGCAAAAACAGCCCGTGGAGATTACTGCTGGACAGCCAGCACGGGGTGCAGCTCGAACCAGTGGCGACAGGACGCCGTTCTTAGGGTTTGAGTGTGGTCGCTGTCTCCAGCATCGAGAGCGGTGCCGATTCGGCGCGGCCGGCTTTGCCCAGCACGCGGTGCACTTCGGGGAACTCCCTTGATCAGTCGGTCAGTAAGCTGGAGGGTGCGCTGCGCTTCAGCAATGGAGATGCCCGGCATCGTCGACGGCATGTAAAAAAGAGCTTCTTCGTAGAGCGGAGGCATGAACTCAGAGCCAAGCCTAAAGAACAGGGGAACGGTCACGGCTGCGTCGTGGCCTGGAGGCAAAAGAAAGGGGGAGAGGTCTTGCCCCTCCCCCACAGGGTTTGGCAGGCTTTTACGGCAGCGTGCCCGTGCCGCTCAGCGATACCGACTGTGCGGTCGCCGGAGCAGCAACGTTCACAGTCACCGTCGCGCTCTTGAGGCCTGCTGACGACGGATTGAACCTGACCGTGATCGTACAGGGCGGCGCTCCTACCGCCAAGGTTCCAGGACAGCCGTTCGTGGTATTGAACTGGTTGCCGTTCGTCCCTCCCAGAGCGACGCTGCTGATGACCAGCGGGGCTTGCCCCGTGTTAGTCACTGCGAACGTCTGAGCTGGGCTGTTTCCCGCTGCTACCGAAAAGCTGCCGAAGTTAAGCGCGGCCGGCAACAGCGTGAAGGCCGGCACAATGATGTTGCCAGTCAGCGATGCTGTCAGCGAGGTCGCAGGAGCTGCGAGACTCACATTCAGTGTCGCGGTCTTGGTCAGCGGAGTAGCGGCCGTCGGCCTGAACGTGACATTGATCGTGCACGTCGCACCTGGGGCCAGCGCGTTCGTCGTACCCGTCCGGCATCCACCGACCTGGTTAGTGGCAGCAGTAAACTGGTTAGCATTCGTACCGCTATCGGCGATGCTGTTGATCACCATCGGCGCTGATCCGCCGTTGGTAACAGTCACCGTCTGCACGGCACTGGTGACGTTCAGCGGTGAGTTGAAGGTTAGTGAAGCTGGCGAAATACCTCCATTCGGACTCGTTCCCGTACCGATTAGCGTCACTGTCTGCGGGCTCGTAGGATCCGAGTTCGTGATAGTTAACGTGCCATTGAGCACGCCGGTTGTAGCGGGAGCGAACCTCACGTTGACGCGGCAGCTCCGGCCTGGCGCCAGACTCGTGCCGCAGTTGTTGCTATCCGAGAAGTTAGGACTCCACGCGAAGGAGATGCCCGTTATCGTGGTGGTACCCACGTTGGCCAGCGTCACCGACTGAGAGGCACTGAGGGTGCCTACCATTTGGTTCCCGAACAGCAGCGAGAAGGTACTCAGGCTGAGTCCAGAGACCATCTGATTGGTTGTCCCCGAGGCGCTCCCCGTGAAGTTGGTGTCTCCGCCATAGGTAGCGGTCAGCGTCCTTGGCCCTCCCGTAGAGAAGGTCAAATTGCAACTTCCCGCGCCAGCAGCCAGCGCTCCAGTGCAACTCTCCCCCGTGCTGGCCCTGACCGTGACGTTGCCGGTGGGCGTGCCGGTGAACTGAGGAGCTACGCTGAAGCGGACCGTGACGATCTGCCCTGTGATCGAAGGACTCGGCAGATTCGACGTGATCGTTGTTACTGTGGCCGCCTGCGTGACTGCGAGCGAACCGTTCACGTAGGCGATCGTGTAGTTCGTTAGCCCAGTGCCTACCGCCGCGCTCGGCACGATCAGATACGAAGCAACCGGAGCCGTAGCTGGCGCACCCGCGCTGCTTAGCGTAACGTTGGTTACCGTATTGCCGTTTAGCAGGCCGGCAGCGATAAACTCCGTTCCTGCAAACACTACCGTCTGCCCGTAGATCTTACTTGAGCTTGTGGCAGTGATGGTCAATGGCGCAGCGGTTACCGTAACGGTTCCCGCCACGTAGGTGATCGTGTAGTTCGTGGCCACTGCACCCGTGCAGGTACTCGGATAGTTCCCGACCGGGCTGGTGGACGTCGCCGTCGTCGAACAAGTCGGCTGCGTCGTCAACGCCGTCGCGGCGGTGTCGCCATTCAAAAACCCAGCGAAACCAAGCGTGATCGCTGGTGGCGCGCTGCCGTAGACCATCGTGCCGCTACTGGCGGTGATGGTCAGTGGCACAGCGGTTACCGTCACCGTTCCCGCTACGTAGGTGATCGCGTAGTTGGAGGCCACTGCACCCGTGCAAGTGCTCGGGTAGCTCCCAACTGGGGTGGTGGACGTCGCCGTCGTCGAACAAGTCGGCTGTGTCGTCAAGGCGTTTGCGGCGGTATCGCCGGGCACAAACCCAGCAAAGCTGGGCGCGATCACCGGCGGCACAGCGCCGTAGACCATCGTGCCGCTACTGGCAGTGATGGTCAATGCAGCCTGGCCAACCGAGAGCGTGCCCGCTGCAGAGCTGGCCGGGAACGCGCCTTGCGCGGCATAAGTGGCAGTCAGGCTATGTGCGCCAGCCGCCGGTAGGAGCAACGCCGGGGTGTTCGTGCTGTCGAATGTGGCCGACCCATTGACTAACGGCTGGGTCACCACGGCTGCAGCATCCACGCCGAGAGTAACGTTGCCGGTCACTGTTCCCACGTTCGAGGTCACTGTCACTGTCACCAGACCGTTCGAGCCATACGTAATGGCTGGAGCGTTGATGGTGGTGGTGGTGGCAACCCCGACGCCGGTCAGCGCGACGTTAATGGTCCCATTTACCGGATCGTTGCTGACGATTGTCAGCGCTGCAGAACGCGCTCCGACTGCCTGGGGTGTAAACGTTACGCTGATGCTGCATGCAATTCCCGATGCTACCGAGGTACCGCAAGTGTTCCCTGTAATGGCGAAGTCACCAGGGTTGGCGCCCGTGATCACTATGCCGTAGGCAGGGTTAATCGCCGGGTCGAGTACGAGCACCGCAGTGCCCGTATTGGACAGCGCGGCAGAAAGCGGACCGCTGGTCGTAAGCAGGGCCTGATTCCCGAAGTTCAGCGCTGCTGGCGTTACACCGACGATCGGGTTAGCGGTGAACGGAACCGGTCCCACCCATGCCGAGGTCAGCGGCACGGTCTGGAAGGGCAGAGCCAACGGCGAGTTCGGAGCGAAATCGTCAACGGCTTGCACCCGGTAATACACCACGCCCGCGGGCGGTGTCAGATCGACATAGCTGATGGTTCCGCCAAACGCGCTGTTCGGAACACTCGCGCTGGCAGCCGTTAGCAGATTGACTGGCGCCGGGAACGCGGGATCGATATCCCTTTGCAGATTGAACCCGGTCTCACTGGCGGACATGTCGGTCCATGTGACGTCCACCCCTCCGGCAACATTTCCGATCGCCGTCAAGGCTGCTGGCGCTGGTGGTGCGACCTGGAAGATGAAAGGCCGCATCATGTCGTTCTCTTCATGGCCCAGAATGTGGCAGTGCCACACGTACTCCCAGCCAAAGTTGACTGGGGCGTTAATTTGGCCGAGACCACCAGGAATGGCATTACCGGTCGCCGGGTCAATGCCCGAGATAATTTGATCAGCAGGCGGACCTACTGGCATCGTTGGATCCAGCGACCGAATGCTGTCGGGCAGCGGCCATGGCAGCGTTTGTTTGTATGGCTGCAGTGCGAACACGATGTCTTCCAACGGGTTCATGCGCACGGTGTCTTTCCAACCAAGCTCGTTCGGATCGGGAGGTTTGACAGCCCCATCCCACCCGATTCGGTTGAGCACCTGAACGTTGAACAGGTGGAAGTGGATGAAGTGCGTGTCCACGCCATTGTGGGTCAGCTTCCAGATCTGCGTGTGACCGTCCTGGATGATTTCGGTCGCCCATTCTGCGTAGCCGAATGGGAGAGTCGTCTGCACCAGGAAATTGGTCAGCGGCAGCTCGGTGCCAAGCGTTGCATTCATCCGGCCATAATCCAGCGTAAACAGCTCCTGGATGGCCTTCTGATCAAGGTTGACGCATGTCGGCGTACCGGGCGGCATCAGAACGTCCGGGTACATCGGCGCGGTGCACGGTGCTGCGTTGATCGCGCTGATGGGAGTAAAGCTCATCGTGTTGTCCGAGATCCTCCCATAGGTAGCCGTGGCTGAGT
>Ga0066704_10000050_pt1 | contig 24900 bp, 22 predicted proteins | sample GraSoiAngelo_153_FD_66458 | JGI IMG/M metagenome (GOLD analysis project Ga0066704, IMG submission 66458) | Grasslands soil microbial communities from the Angelo Coastal Reserve, California, USA - 14_1009_12_40cm | ecosystem: Environmental > Terrestrial > Soil > Grasslands | place: USA... | reverse complement strand
CGCTTGGCGTGGCCACCGAAGTCATCGTGGTTGTCGAGGATGAGAACGCGCGCCTTCGCTCCGGCCACTTTTCGGAAATAATGAGCAGCAGAAAGGCCACTGATTCCTCCTCCGACCACAACTAGATCGTAGGTTTCACCGATATCAGTGGGCTTGCCGGCCTGATTCCAAAACGTTCCATCGCGAAGGCTGTGGGCTGCGTCGAATGATCCTGGGTGGCTGCCGCGTAACCCTGTCAGTGCTGGAGGGTAATATTTAGCTGACTTTTCAGGATTGGTTTGCTCATCAAAGGCGAACAACGGGGACGGAGTAATCGCCGCTCCCAGGGTGAGCGCAACACCGTTCAGGAAGTCACGTCTGGTGATCTTCTGGCTGATACCCAAATCTTTGTCACGCCTATTGTGCACAGAATCTAAACCTCAATTTGGATGAAAGAGATCTTCAAGACTAATAGCAGCTCGGGAAATCGGCTTGCGATCGGCGGCGCCGATTGAAAAAACCGTCGCTAGTTCCCGCCCTCAACTTTCTTCACTGCTGACTCGGCTCCCTGAAATCCGATCTTGCTATGAGTTCCGTCACAAAATGGTTTGGTAACAGAGCCGCCGCAGCGGCACAAAGAAAAAGCGGGCTTGCCCGTCAGGTCATACTTGTTGCCATCGGAGTCCACCAATTCGATGGATCCTTCCGGGGCTTCCACGCGATAAGGACCATTTTTTCTTACCGTAATTTTTACTGTAGCCATGAGGCCTCCGTTAAAAGATGCGGCTGTGAGTACGAAGAGAAGATATCAGGTTCGTTCCAATTGTCGAGTTCCAGCTAGCTGGGGTGGAAGTCGCTAGTGAAAGAGATGCAAGGGCTACTAGTCACTAGCCACTCGCCTTCATGCTGCTGCTGATTCCGCGCCGAGCAGTTTGTGATAGAGCTGCAGGTATTCGTCAATCATCCGCTTGGCGGTAAAACGATCGCGGGCTCGTTGAAATGCGCGGTTCGCATACGTACGGCAGAGGTCGCGTTGTTCGCTCAGGCATCGTATGAGGTCCGCCAAGCTGGTTGCGTCATTGGAACGAAAATAAAGTGCGGCATCCCCCCAAGTTTCGCGGAATGGAGCAATGTCATTGGCAATGATGGCACAGCGCGAAAGGGCAGCTTCGAGGGCCGCCATTCCGAAAGGTTCGTAGCGGGAAGTCGCAGCATAGATTGCAGCCTTGCTGTATAGAGTGCGAAGCTGAGCTTCAGTCTGCGGGCCCTTAATCGCGACATAGGCGTTATCGGTGGCGAGTCGGACGTCGGCACGGATCGGGACTTTCGAATTTTGGATTGGAGCATCCGAACTTACAATGCAGACCGGGAGCGGATGCGGATGTTGGGTCAGCAAAGATACTTGTTTGCCCACATCCCAAAGTCTGCCCACGGCGAGCACCGAATCATCTTTGCTCACGTAAGGATTAAAGAAGATTGGATTGCGCCCGTTGTAAATGACCGTGCTCCGGTCGGGACAGCCGTAGCAGTCGCGAATCGTCTCCATCATCCACGTGGTAGGTGTTACGAGGGCACTGGCTTTGGACAAGCCCTGGGTGACTACTCTTCGATACCAGCGCAGCCACGGACTTTGTTTTGGTTCGTGTCCGTGCACGGCCTGCCACCAGCTAATCAGGTCTCCGTGGGCAACCACCACGCGGGGCACTCGAACCGGTAAATTTCCGTAACACACTTGATTGAGGTGCAAAAGGTCAGGCTTTATTTCTTCTACCAGTCTGGTCAAATAGGCGGAGGAGTCTTCGAGATCGAATTCCCCTTCCTGCATCCAGTCCAAGCGAAATGCTGTCGGGCGATATTCCAAACCATGCAGACTGTCCATCCAGGAGGCGTGCTGAGGCAGCGGAATTTCACCAAGACTGACTAGCGTGACTCGCACTCCGCGGCTGACCAGGCCGGCGACCAGTTCTCGAGTGTACGTCCACACTCCACTGAGCGTGTCCGCGGTGACCAGAACGTGCACAAGTCCTCCGCAGTGCGATGGAAAGCCGTCGTGGACGGTCGGTTCGCACTGCTGACGTCATTTTATTGTGAAATCGAAAAGTTATCGAAGGATTTCTGATGGGAAATCAGTGACACCGCAAACTTTTGCGCAAACGATGTCCATCCATATGATTAGCGTTGTCGGATGCCCGTCCAAGCTTCTCTGGGCGGGATTGTCGCGTTGTCTCCGGTCATGCAGCGATGCCGAGTCGGGATCGCATCTCCTGAGCCAGAAGATACGCGGTGCGAATCCTGGCTTCGGCATCGGGTAGCAGAGTGGCCACTTGAAGCGCCATTTCGCAGGACAGGCGCAGCGCTGTCATGGTCCCTTTCAATTCGTTGCGCAAGGTTTGCCCGGCAAATTGCCGGGATATCCCGATTTCTTTGTTGCGACGGTGCCGGGCCGCGGAGAGCTCGCGCACTACGCGATCGATTCCGCTGATGGCAAAATTTATGTGGATGGGGACAGCCATCCCGATATGCTGCAGCACAGTTTCGCTTTCGGCCGGCTCCCGCTCTAACAAAGAGTCGTCAATTACAACTGCGGAATATTCTTGGGCTCGCAACATAGTTGCCGCGCGCCGGAAGGTTGTGGTGATCTGCGCGGTTTCTGTTGTGGCTCGCTGAATTGCCTCGGCACAAGCTTGAGCTTTCGCGGAAGAGGTTACAAGTAAGATCATGACAGTGTGGTTTGCACGTCCTCTGCCACATGATGCGCTCTCAAAAGAGGGCATTTATAGCGGGTCCGACTTCATTCGCCTCCCGGCTTGGGAAGTCACAGTCCGAATTAGAACCACCCTATCTAACCTATCTCAGGATGGCCTGTGTTGCTGGTGAAATAGCGATCGCCAACAATTGCTTGGGCAAACCGGGCAACAATGTCGTTGCATGATTCCACGCAAGCTAGTAATGCTCGGAGTTTTGATCATCCTCAGCATCGGCGGCTCTTTCGCCAGTGACGGTTGGATTGTCCGCCAAGACGGTTTCGGCTCAGCCAGATTGGGATGAGCCTTTCGCAACTGAATGCGGCTCTCCATGAGAAGTTCGAGAAGCCGCAGAACAAGGAAGATCAAGGGTGCTTCTACGTAAATCCGACCAAGCATCCCGACGTCTCACTCATGATCGAAAACGGACACCTCGTACGGATCGATGTGGATAAGGCTGGTGTCGCGACTGCGGAGGGCGTCCAGGTGGGCGATTCTGAGGAACATGCGAAGCAAGTCTATGGTTCCCGGCTTAAAATCGCGCCACATCAGTACACTGACGGTCATTACCTGACGGTGCGGTCCCAGAGCGGGGGCAACGGTATCCGATTCGAGACGGACAACGGCAAGATCGAAACCTTCTACGCGGGCACCTATGAAGCGATTCAATATGTAGAAGGCTGCCAGTAAACCTCGCATATCGCCTTATCGTGGACGTTTATAGCGTTTCCACCACTTATGGAATCCAAAACGAATGCCGGGCCATTTTTTATGAGCTAACTTCTACCCTTGGGCAGCGTACTCCTTCAACTTCCGATACAGCGTAGTCTTACCGATTCCCAACAGCCGGGCCGCCTGCAGCTTATCCCCGTTGAGCTGCTCGATCGTGTTCAGTATGGTCTGCTTTTCCAATTGCTCGATTGGAACAATCTTGGCCGAACCGTTTCCTCCTACTACGAGATTATGGGTTCCATGAATATCGCTGGGTAAATCTCTCACCTGAATGATGGAGTTGCTGGTAAAAGCGCAGGAGCGTTCCAGACAATTTTCCAGCTCACGTACGTTGCCTGGCCAATCGTAGGCGAGCAGGATTTTGAGCGCTTCCTCACTGATGGTCCGCTCCTGTCCGGATGTCCGGGAAAGGCGATCGAGGAAGAAACCGGCTAAGAGTGGGATATCCTGCCGTCGCTCGCGCAATGCGGGAATGCGGAGACTTAGCACGTTCAAGCGGAAGTACAGATCGCGGCGAAACATACCCTGGGCTACGGCCTGCTCAAGATCGCGGTTGGTGGCTGCCAGGATTCTCACATTGATGGCAATGCGCTTGGTGCTGCCTACGGGACGGATTTCCTTCTCATGGATGGCTCGCAGCAACTTTGCCTGGAGATCGACTGGAAGCTCTCCAACCTCGTCGAGAAATACCGTGCCACCCTCGGCGATTGCCAGCAGGCCATCTTTGGCCTGCATGGCTCCGGTAAACGCTCCTTTCACGTAGCCGAAGAGTTCGCTTTCGATCAGGGTGGGGACGAGGGAGCCGCAGTCCACGGGGATGAAAGGCTTGTCGGCGCAAGGTCCGGAGAAATGAATGGAGCGCGCTACCATTTCCTTGCCGGTTCCGCTTTCGCCCAGGATTAATACTGGATGGCTGCTTTGCGCGGCTTTGGCAATGATCCGATATAGCTTTTCCATCTCTGGCGAGCGGCCTACCATGTTGCCAAATCCCTGTCTCGACTTGATCTGTTCGCGCAACGATCGATTAGCAGTCTTCAGCTTGAGGTGGGCGCCGTTTTTCATTGCCTGCACGGCGGATTGAACGGTGCCATAACCGGTCACCACAACGACAACTGCGTCCGGCCGCCGCTCCTTGATCTGATGCAAGGCTTCGAAGCCTCCGACACCAGGTAATTTCAGATCGAGCAGGACCACGTCGATGCTTTGGGCATCCAGCTGGCGATAGGCATTTTCGGCCGATTCTGCCACCGACGTGTTGAAACCGAGAGACTGGGCAACCTCGCGGCAGACATCTCGGACGGCGCGTTCATCGTCCACCACCAGTAGATTCAGGAAATTCGCTGCTTGAAGCTGAAGTGGGTTGGGAGCTGTAGTGGGAGCTGCGGTCATAATTGTGTACCTCTTTCGAGTAAAATCTCGCCTTTGGTCGCGGGATTTTCATTTGCCTGCAACGCTGGCGCGCTCAAGCCTTCCGGAACAAATGAGTGACTGTGTGGCTTCCGCCGCGGCGGACTACTTGCTACGCGCGGTAAACGGACAATCACACGAGTTCCCTGGCCCTGGCTGCTTTCCACCTGCAGGACTCCGCCATGTTGCTGAACGATGGTGTTGACTGTGACCAGACCCAAGCCATTGCCGTGACCGGAATTCTTGGTGGTGAAGAACGGTTCGAATAGATGCGATCGTGTTTCAGCATCCATGCCATGCCCGGTGTCGGTTACTGTGAACTCGATGCACGCAGAGGGATGAGGTCTTTGATCTTCCGAATTGAGAAGCCAATTGGTGGAGTTCCTGGTCTCCAGAGTTACTCGGCCTCCTTGTGGCATAGCGTCTCTGGCATTTAATACGAGGTTGAAGAGAATCCGGCGAACTTGCGTGGGATCCATTCTCACGTAGCCCAGATCATCGGGGAGCGCCGTGACTAGCTCAATTTGTTCGCCCAGCAGTCGCGCCATAAAATTCTTGCTGCCGGTAATGATCTCGTTCCCTGACAGCAGGCGAGCTGCGACCAATTGAGGTCCCGCTACCGTGAGTAACCGCTGAATTAGCGCTACGCCATCTAATCCTGCGCCGCGAATTTGCTCTACGTGACAGCGCAATGGACTGTTATTCTCCAGCCCTGCAATCAGCAAATCGCAGTAGAGCATGATCCCGGTGAGCAGGTTGTTGAAGTCGTGTGCTACTCCACACGCCAGGCGTCCAAAGGCCTCCATCCGTGCCGATTCCATGAGACTTTGCTCGCTCAGACCAATATTGAGCACGCGATCAATCTTCGCCTGCGGCTGCGGGGCCGCGCTCATGATTCGCTCCCTGGTTGATAGCACCTGGCTTCCATGCTGAATCGGGAATAGGCCAGCTGTGATCCTGTCCAAGATCTGCTCCCCATTTGGGAAGTCTAGGCGGCGGAGTGCTAAGGGCAAGCGTCACAGGAGATTGTGATAAGGATTCAGGTCTGAAGGGAATTTGATTGGTTGGGCCACCAGAATCCAGCGATTCGGACCCGATTTCCGGTCGGACGAAACTCAGCTCTGTCCGGGCCAAGGCTGAGTCAGGCGGAAGGTGAGCCGCTCCTCGGTGGAAAAGCCCGCATCTTTGTTGCTGGTCGTCCCTGCAGTCTTTGTCAACTCTTTCACCGCATCGGCTCCGCCGCGAAACTTTCGGCGCTCGCGGGAAATACCCTTGGCGAAGATACTGGAGGTCTGGAGAGAAAGGACTCTGCCTTTGAGAGAGATTTCGGTTAGCGTAATCCGCAGGAAGCCGGGATCTCGGCTGCGGCCGGAGGCTTTCGCCGCCAGGACTTTTCCCCTTACCGCAGAACCGGCCGGAGCAATGGTTTGGCCCTGAAAAAGAATTGGCTTGTCCAACACAGCATCGAAGCCATCTCCTGAGTGAGACGCAATGCTAGAGATAGCTGCTTGCAGGCGGATTGTAATCTGGGTTCCGGGTGGGAGTTCGGCCGGAATCAGCGATGCCGTGGGAGAAATTCCAGTTTTGTCGGCGGTGTATTCAAAAGGTAGCTGATCGGTGTTGGTGTTCTCATCCGATAACTGCCGGGAGCATCCCACGTATAGAAGTATCGCAAAGACCGGCGCCGTGACAATTGTCAGCTTGCACTTCATGAAGCAGATCCTCGATGATACTGAGCAGATCTGACAAGTTGCTAGACAGGTGCGGCCAGGTCCGCCATTCTGGCTTACGCGGAGCCAAAATCAGACTTAGATTTCAAAAAAAGAGGAGCGGCCATGTTCAGCCGCTCCCCCATGTTCTTATAGAACCTGCAACTAGCTAGTTAGATCATTCCGCGGAAGCGCTCTCGACTTCGCTCTCCGGCTGCGCGATCACACCATCAAAAGGTGTCGCTGCCATAAAGCGTCCGCGCACCACGCTGATACGACGCAGCGGGTATCCGGAATCGGGTCCTCGGCGCCAACTGCGACCACTGTCCCGGCTTTCGAACACCACACCGGTTGCCGTGCTGGTAGCAAGCAAACGCTTTCTCCCCGAGTCGTAAGTGATCGAGCTGAGGTTTTTATCTGGCAGACCGTTGAGGATGTGCTCCCAGGTTGAGCCAGAATCGGAACTGCGGAAGGCGCCTTCACGAGCGGCAACCAGGATCTCACCATCAGGCGTGAGGCTTAGGCCCCGAATACTGCTGACGTAGGAAGCCAGGCGTCCCTGCTTCCAGGTTGTTCCGCCATCATTGGAGACAACTACGTTGCTGCGAGTGGCAGCCACGATGACGTCTCCGTTGGCCTGCACAGAGATGAACTCCTTCTGACCGAGGACAGGACCGCCACTCCAACTCTTACCTTGATTGGAGCTGCTGTATACCCCAGCGGAAGTAGCTGCCAGCCAACGCTTGGACGTGATTTCAATTTCGCTCACCCGCGCGTCCAGGACTGAACGAACTGCAGTCTTCGTTGCGACAGCTTTTTTACTTCCCTTCTTAGTCGCACGTGAGGTCTTCTCGTTGATGATGGTATTAATCGGTCGCCACGCGTTGGCACTGCGTTCCATGAGGAATATGCCGCGGTTGGTGCCGGCCACTACTGCGCCGTTGCTGGCTTGTTCCAGTGCGAACACGTCCTTGCCGCCCAGGCCCGCGCTCTTCTGGGTCCAGTGCTGACCGGCGTCGGGAGAAGAGAATACTCCGCCCCACTCCTTGTCGTTCACCACACCAACCAGAATTGAGTTCTGATCGTTTTTATCCGCCAGAATCGAACTAACGTAGCGGTGCGTGTAACCGTGATTGGAGGCGATGAAAGTTTTTGCTCCATCGTCGCTGATCATGACCCCACTACGATCGGTTGCCAGCAGAACGTGCTGTGAATTTCGCGGATCGACCAGAACATCGTTCACCACGATTTCTGAGTTGGTAACCTGTTTCCAGGTCTTGCCACCGTCCATTGTCTTCCACAGCCCTTCTGTGGTTCCGGCATACACAACCTGCGAATTGCTTGGATCCTGCTTCAGCACTCGAGTACGACGTGCGGAAAATGGAATTCCCTGAAGCTTACGGAACAAATCGCCGGCGCTTTCGCTCTTGTAAATACCTGAGCAGGCGCTGGCGTAGACGACGGAAGGATTAGTGGAGTCGACGATGATGGAAAATACGTCCGAGTCATCGATCATGCCCTTGTTAATGTGTTGCCAATGGGCTCCTGCATCGGCGGTCTTCCATGCCAGGTGCCAGGTACCTGCGTACACCACGTCGGGATCCTTCGGATCGACCGCGATTGATTCAATGTTCTTGATCTCAGCATGGTTGGCGGGAGAGAGCCGCTCCCAACTATTGCCACTGTCCTTGCTTCGAAATATTCCATCCAGCGCTCCTACCACCAGTACCTTCGAATCTGAAGCTGAGATAGCCAGGGCACGGATAGATTTTCCACGCATGCCGGATAACGCTTCCCAATTCTTGCCACCATCATGGGAGCGGAACAGATCGCCCGCCTGCTGATTCTCTACGCTCCAGGCAGAAACGAAGATGTGCTTGGGATTCTGCGGATCGATTGCGACGTGATCGAGAACATAATCGTCGCCGCTGCCCAGGTGAGCAAACCGGCTCCAGTTACGGCCGCCATCGGTTGACGAAAAAATTGTTCCCGTGCTGGTTCCCAAAAAAATGTGATCCGGATTATGCGGATCGTAGCTAAGGCTGCGGACGTCTCCACCATCCGGCCCCAGAATCGTCCATTGGCTGGCCCAGGAAATCGTGGCGCAGAATAGACCAATGAACAATGTTATCAACAACTTGCGCGAAAATTCTCGCGAAATCATAAGTGGTTTGCCCCCCGGCGAACTGATATGTCTTCGGGGGCAAGAGTGACAGCGTAACACGGCTCAAGCAAGTTACCGAAGTGAAGACAAAGGAAGGGCCGATCGGGTCTTCGCCCGATCGGCCCGGGATGCTCAATGGACCTACTGAGCCTTGGGTTTAGCTGCCTTTTTACGGGCAGCCGCCGGGTGATCGGGAACCGCTTTTACGCGTTTCTCGTCAACTGGCTGAGTGCCCTCGCCGGTGAAACTAGCTCCGGCTGGAACCACCCAATACTCTGCCGTCCTGGTGCCAGCGCTTCCAGTGCGGACTTCAATCCGGCTGGCGTCGATCGCCTGTTTAGCCTCGCCGCCGGAGAGATATGCCTTGGAATTAACCCCGCGTTCGGCTGCGAGATTTCTGCGCTTTTCGGTGGGCTCGGCATTGCCGACGATCACCAGCTTAGCTTCAGGATCACGTTGCAAACGTAGAGCAACGTCATCCAGTATGGCCTTGCAGGTGTTATCCACGCGCCACGGTTTCACCTTATTGGGGAATTCGCATTCGCTCAGCTTGCTCGATTGCGGCGGCGGAGGTGGCGGAGGGGGTGGATTTTCCACCGTCACCTGGGTTGAAGCGGTTGAAGTCAGGTTGCGCGAATCAGTACACGTTGCGCTCACCGTAATGGCGCCGGCTGGAGCTCCTGTCGTGTTTAGAGTAGCGGTATTACCGGTTCCGGAGACAGTGCCACCGGATGCCGTCCAACCACTCACGGTAACCGGCACGCTGTCCGGACTGGTGCAGGTGCAGGAAAGATTCGATGACGTTCCGGCTTGCACAGTCGTGGGATTTGCGGTGCAAGACATGGTCGGAGCATTCTTCGGCGGTTCTTTGACGGTGAAGCTGGCCGTGCAGCTTGCGTCTCCGCCTTTCTTCATTTTGGGATCGCTAATGTGTGCAGTCACTGTGTAACTGCCGCCAGACAATCCATTGGTGTCGATGGTGGCAGTCGAATCCTTGCCGGTCACCTTGCCACCGGTGCTGCTCCAGTTGTAACTCAGGGTGTGCTTGGGATTGAAGTTACTGCCAGTGGCGGTCGCAGTTACCGGCTCTCCGACCAATACTTCTCCCGGCTGTACGGAGCAGCTGGCAGTCGGGGGCACAGCAGGAGCGAGACTACCGATATTCCAGACCAGACCAGTTCGCAGACGCGCTCCCTGGAGGTTAGGACGCCGCAAGTCTGGAAACGCGGGCGATGCCACCTCGGCGAAATGATGTGGAGACCATATGTAATCTGCCTCGATCAGCCGAATGCTCAACGGACGCCAGACCCTTATATCAATTCCGCCGCCTAGGACGGCACCAATTGCATTATCAGCATTCAGGTTGTTGGGCGCCAGTCGATTCAATCCGATCAGAGTATGACCGAATAGGTTTACTCCTTCGCTTCGCCAGGTAAAGCGGGGACCAATTGCCACCGTGGATTCCTTTGCAATATCGTCCCAGTTGTGGCCGAAATCAGCTTCCAGGCCAAAGCTTGGGTGGAAGTTGTAAGTGAAGCTGCCGCCCACGCCGTACGGTAAACTTGGCAGCTTGAGCGCCGTCGGATTATTCGGATCCCCAAAAGGGGCAGGAATCTTGCCACCCGGATTGAGCCACTGATAACCAGCAAAAATCTCCGCTCTAGGAGTTGGCTCTTCCTGGGCGGCCAGTGTTGTGGCTGTCAGAACCACAGCCGTCATCAGCAACAAACCGGTGCACAGCACACGGACAGTGCGTTCAGTGCGACAAAGTGACATGTGATCCTCCGGAACTTTGCGTAGCATGTATATCCATGCTGAATTTCAAGATGGGGGCCCGTATGGAAAGTAACTCAGATGTCAGAAACGCAGACAAGGGATTCTACAGCATTGCAAAGTCAAAGCAAACGACCATTGAATGCATATTGCTGGCGAACTCTATTGCGTTCATTTTGGGAGATACTATCAAAGTTAATTTGCCACTTCCAAAATCTCAGATTGATACATCCACTGGCACTAAACCGGTCGGCTTCGAAGCAAAGACGATCCGAAACTGCGGCCAACTTGCAGTACTAGCACAAAGCCTCAATAATGATTCTGTCCCTCCTCTCACCCTATGAGCCAAGAAAAAGTACTTATCGTCGAAGATGAAGAAAATGAACGCACCGGTTTGGCAGAGCTGGTCTCTGCCTGGGGTTATCGTGCCGAAACAGCGAGGGACGGAGCGGAGGGGCTGGAAAAAGTCACGAATTGGTCACCGTCAATAGTCGTGACGGATTTAAAGATGCCGCGCATGGGGGGATTGGAACTGCTGGAACGGCTAGCCAGCGATGGCCAGACCATGGCAGTGGTTGTGGTTACGGCCCAGGGCAGCATCGATAGTGCCGTACAGGCCATGCGCATGGGCGCTTACGATTACATCACTAAGCCTATCGACACTGACCGGTTGCGCACTATCCTGCAGAATGCCTCGACATTACTGGGAACCCGAGTAGAACTTGAGGTCACTCGCCGCAAGCTGCGCGATGCCGGTTCGTTGGGCACCCTGGTAGGACCATCCAAGAAAATGCAGGAGATTTTTCATCTGATTGAAATGGTGGCGCCGAGCACGGCTTCCGTCTTGATCACTGGTGCCAGCGGCACTGGCAAGGAACTGGTTGCGCGCACTGTGCATGACTTAAGCCCACGCCGCAACAAGCCGTTCGTTCCGATTAATTGCGCCGCGATTCCAGAGACTTTGATTGAGAGTGAAATTTTCGGCCACGAGAAAGGTGCTTTCACTGGGGCACTCGAGCGTCGCACAGGATGCTTTGAGCTTGCCGAAGGTGGAACCCTGCTGTTGGATGAAATCGGCGAGATGCCGGTGGCCACTCAGGCTAAGCTGCTGCGGGTTTTGGAAGACCGCAAGCTACGCCGCTTGGGCAGCAAAGTGGAGACTACAGTGGACGTTCGTGTCCTGGCGGCAACCAATAAAGTGCCAGAGGAAGCGGTGGCCCGGGGCGAGCTTCGCAACGACCTCTATTACCGTTTGAATGTGTTCAACATTCATATGCCGCCACTCCGAGAGCATAAAGAGGATGTACCGGAGTTAGTGGAACGTTTACTGGGTGAAATGAGCGAAAAGCATGGGCGTAAGGTAGCCGTGGTGAGCGAAGCCGTTCTGAATCTTTTTCATAATTACTCCTGGCCCGGCAATGTGCGCGAGTTGCGTAACACCTTGGAGCGTGCCGTAATTGTGTGCGATGGCGCGGTAATAGAAACCAGACACCTGCCTCCGGGTTTCGGACAGACGACGGTTCGCACTTCCCCGGAGGATCCGGATGCTGTGCGGCTTGGAGTTGGCACCACGGTGGAAGAAGCCGAGAGATTACTAATCCTGAAGACTCTGGCAGCAACCAGCAACAATAAGACTCGGGCGGCAGAGATTCTCGGCATTAGCCTGAAAACCCTGCATAATAAGCTTAAGGAGTACGGCAGCGTGGCTGCTGACGCGGCTGCAGGCAAGGACGAGTAAGGGACTTGTGAATCACGTTGAAGAAGCTGGATTGTATTGAGCCATGCGCCGAAGAACCAAAATCGTACTCGCTATCACCTTTATGGTGGCAGTTTTGGTTTCCGCTTTTTCTTATATCTACATTTCGCAATTGCTGCGCCAACAGGTGACGACCGCAGACGCAACCGCCTCCAACCTGACCTCGAATTTGGCTTTTCTCGCCACCAAAGCAGCCCCGGATTTGAGCAGTACCCGCGTGGATACCAGCAACCCGCAGGCGGTTCGCCGGGCGATCGCCTATTACCTCGGGACCGACCGCGATCTGAACAACTTTCTTGAATCCGTCGTGGGCAGTTGGCCCATGATCTATGACGCTGCAATCGTCGACTCCGAAGGCAACGCAATTCTCCACACCAATCCGGATCTCATTGGCAAGCGCGTTCCCGACCGACCTACTTTCCAACGGATCGAGGATGCCAATTTCCGCCAGCAACTCCGATTGGTGTACAACCCGCCGACGATCTATGACGTGCGAATGCCACTACAGTTAGATGGCGAACCCTTCGGGAGTATTCGCGTAGGCGTCTCCACCGTGTTCCTGAAGAACGAACTTACCCCACAACTGCAGCATGCTCTGCTTTTTTCCAGCACTGCGATCTTGTTTTCGTTGGTCCTCGCCGCAGGACTCTCGCATCTCGCGCTTGGTCCATTGGAGCGCATTAGCCGGAGCCTGGACAGTGTTACCGCCGGTGAGGCTGAAGCCATTGCGGAGCACGAAGGCGGGCGCGACGAGTACGGGATGGTGACCCAGAAAATCGCCAACATCGGCCGGCAGATGCGCGATGCCAAGGAGATTTTCTCCGCCTTGAAAGACAACGTCGACCAGATCATGGCCAACCTGCAGGACGGCCTGATGCTGTTCACAGGCGCCTCTCACGTAGTGCTGGTGAGCGCTTCGGTAGAGCGTTTTCTGGGACGTCCACGGCGCGAATTGCTCGGGCGCACCGTGAGGGAGATCTTTTCCTCCGACTCGGTTTTCGGGGCCCTTGTTCTCGACGCATTCAAACATCGACGGCCGGTGGTACAGCGTGAGATGGAGTCTCCCAACGGCAAGCGGGTGCAGATGTCTCTCGACTTCATTCAAGAAGAAGGAGGGATGCAGATTGGTGCATTGTTAACCATGCGGGATGCAGAGTCAGTGCGGCGGATCGAAGATGAAATCGAAATGTCACGCCGTCTTTCCGCCAGCGGGCGGCTTACCCGCGGAGTTGCGCATGAAGTCAAGAATCCTATCAACGCTATAGTTCTGCATCTGCAGTTGCTGCAAAGTAAATTGCAACAGATCGATCCGGACACGCGCCGGCACATGGACATCATCGGAAGCGAGATTCATCGTCTGGATCGAGTCGTGCAAATTCTGGTCGACTTCACCCGGCCGCGTGAGCTCCGCCTCGAAGAGACCGATCTCCGCCGCCTTTTGGAAGACGTTGTTTCGCTGGCTGCGCCGGATGCGGCGCAACATGCGGTCAACATTGTTCAAGAATTGCCTGCCGAGCCTCTTTTTGTGAAAGTGGACGCGGATTTCCTAAAACAGGCCATTCTCAACGTCGTCCTCAATGGTGTGCAGGCTATGCAGCGGGGAGGAACCTTGTCCGTTTCCGCCCGACGTGACGATGAAATAGTCACTACCGAGATTCAGGATCAGGGTGGCGGAATTCCTGCCGAAATTCAGGATAAGATTTTTGAGCTCTATTTCACTACCAAGAAAGGCGGCAGCGGGATCGGACTGGCGCAGACTTACCAGATTATGCAGTGGCATTACGGCTCATTGGATTTCGAATCCGTGATGGGTCAAGGCACAAAATTTCGTTTGCGCCTACCCCTGGCAGAGGCCCGTGCAGAAAGTTCCATTAGCGGGAATGGTGAGGGGGTAGCTGAAACTTTGGGCTCTCCTTCAGCTTAGGTTTGCACTTTTCTATGCTCTGTTTCTTGCTCGCGTGCTATCAATCCGATTCAGTACTGATCAGAATCGGGCTCTGAATGGGAGATCCAGTCGATATTTTGTCAAAGTAATGGTGCATCAAGGCGCCGCCAAAGCTAGAATGTCAGGTAGCCTTCGCACCGGAACCAGCATCGAACTGCCATAGCTATGCCTCTGGCCGCAATCCTCGGACTCTGTGCGCTGTTGGCGTCGCCCGGCGGCAGACCAGCGATGCAATCCGCGATGCTGTGGCAGGAAACTCAGCCTCAACAACCGTCTTCCGAGCCAGGATCACTGCCCGAGCAGCAAGCGACACCCGAGCAAGCGCAGCCAGAACCGCAAAGAACCTTAGAGCAAGGAACGAAACCGGAGCAGCCTGCACCGCAGCACACACCGCCAGAGTCCACCCAGCCCCCGGAAAATGTGCCGCCGAGTACCGTACCTGAGAAATCGGACTGCTCGAATAGTGCAGTCAAAGGCAAAAAGCGGAATTCAAAACACAAGGGAGCGGCTCAGACTGCGGCAGGGCCGAGAAAGACGGTGGTGCGCAATGGCAGCACCGCCGATCCCGGGGTTCAGCTGGCACCCAGCGTGACTAACCAGCAGGCATCCCAGGAACGCCAAAGCACAGCGCAGTTATTGGCCACGACCAATGCCAACCTAAGCAAGATTCCCCCCCGGCAACTAACCAGCAGTCAACAGGATATGGTGAATCAGATCCATAGTTACGTGCAACAGGCCAAAGTGGCGGAGAATGCTGGAGACCTGCAACGCGCCCGCAATCTGGCCTTCAAAGCCCAACTGCTCTCCGACGAAGTACTACGCCACTGAAAAGCGAAGCCTCTCCCCCAAATCTGACACTCGTTGCCTTCTATCGTCCTTTGGCGCGTGCCGCATTGACCTTTACCAGAAGCTCCTTTGCAGGTTGCTGTGCCGGTCCAGAGATTCTCGATGCTTCGTTCAGCACGTCGCGAGCCTCGGTAACCTTGCTCAATTTCGCATACGCATATCCGAGACGAAACATAGCCAGCGCATAAGCCTGGTCATCTTGTCCTTTGAGCAAAGAGGACGCAGCCTTCAATTCAGGAATGGAAGCGACCGTCTTATCCTGCTTCATGTAAACGTAGCCTAAGGTAGAGTGCGCGACTGCTGCTGAAAGTTTGCGGGAGCGGTCCGCGTCGTCGGCATCAGCTTTCGCCACCTGGATGACCTTCTGCGAGTAAGTAACAGCTTTGTTCAAGCTGCCTGGCTTGGGATCGTCAGCATACGCGTTGGCTAGAAGCATTAACGCCGGCAGGCTATTGGGATTCGAAGCCAAGGTTTTCTCAGCGTAAGAGACAAGCCGCGACATGTCCTTCAGCTGGGAAAGCGACATCAGCGCATAGGATCCGACCGACTCTTCGAACCGTGAACTGGGGAAGGCCGGAGTGAATCGCTCTATGTAGGACATCCGTATCTTGGGATCCTCTTCCGCAGCAATCGCGTTGAACGCGGCCGCTTCGAGGAAATCGTAGGAAGCCTTCGACGAGTTCTTTTCGTCCTCCAGTCGCAGGGCGAAATCCTGATCGCTTAATCCCTCCGGCTTCGTCTGCTTATCAAGCGCGTGATAGGCTTCGCCGCCCCGGGCCGAGTAGTCGACAATCTTTCCATTATTCTTCATCAATTGAGCGATATTGGCCTGCGACACTAGGATGTCCAAATTTCGTGGAGAGCCGGTCAGCGCCTTATCGCCATAGTCCAGAGCTTTCTGCGGATTCCCGGCGCCTAGCTGATATTGCGAGATCTGCCAATTGCCATAAGCCACCGCCGTCGGGTTGGCGGCGAACTTTTGCAGGAAATCCTCGTACATCGCCAGCTTTTTCTGGGCATCCTGCTCGTTGGAGATGGCTTGCAGGGCCTGGTCTTCCGGCGTCCCAGCGGGAATCACCAGTCTGTCGAGTTGGGCATGCAGCGGCAGCGAGATCAGGACAATGAAAACCAAAGGCAAGCAACTGCGTTTCATACGGCACCTCCGCAATTGTGTGCGCACATCGTAGCTCCGAATGAATCCAGGTGCAAGTGTGACGTACGCGGCGTGCAGCCCAAGGGCTTTTCCTATAATCTGTGCCAATGCAGGGGGGTGAGGAGAAGAATCTGCTTTCGGTGGCGGACGCATCCGCTCGCGCATCTAAGGAATATTCTGCTGAACCAGCCTCGCACCATCAGTCGTCTTTGTCTTTGCGACACTCGCCGCTGTTTATTGTCTTGATAGCGTTACTACTGCGATTGGCTGTCATCACCTTTGGGCCGACCTACCACATCACTCCGCGGCGCGATCATTTTCAGTTTGGCTGGGAAATGGGGCGCATCGCTCGCTCCATCGCGACTGGAAATGGCTTCAGCTCGCCCACCGATCTGCCCACCGGACCAAGCGCATGGGGGCCGCCGCTATATCCATACATCCTCGCGGGAATATTCAAGTTATTCGGAGTTTATAGCCATGCGGCCGCCTGGGTGATTCTCGCTTTGAACAGCATATTTTCCGCGCTGACCTGTCTTACGCTCTACTGGATCGCACAGCGAATGTATGGACTCGCCGTGGCCCGCGCCGCCGCCTGGACTTGGGCCTTCTTCCCCTACGCTATCTATTGGCCAACTCGCGTGGTCTGGGAAACGAGTCTGACCGCGTTCCTGCTGAGCCTGGCTCTGGTATTGGCACTGCGCATGGCAGACCAACCACTTGGCAAGCGGGACTGGATAATTTTCGGGCTGCTGTGGGGTGTGATTGCGCTGACGAATACGGCAGTCCTGTCCATGTTTCCATTTTGCCTGCTCTGGCTCATGTATCGCTTGCCGCGGGATTCGCGCCGCTTCACCGGGGCGGCAGTGTGCATTCTCACCACTATCTTAGTTATGACTCCCTGGCTGGCGCGTAACTACGCCACCTTCGGAAAGTTTGTATTCATTCGAGACAACCTTCCCCTTGAAATGCACATGGCAAATAACGATCGCCTGACTGGCCTGTGGACGCGTGACGAGCATCCCGGCAACGATCCCCAGGCGATGCAGAAATTCCAGCAGTTAGGTGAAATGCGTTTCATGGAAGAGAAGCAACAGCAGGTTCGGCAGTTTATCGTCGAACATCCGGTGTTGTTCATCGGCTTCAGCTTGGAACGCGCCGTGTACTTTTGGATTGCTCCCCCGCAAGCCAACATCGTCGCGGGATACGATTTGAGTTTTGCTCGGCACATTGGCTTTCTTATTCCCGCCATCCTTGCTTTTGGCGGACTTTGGATCAGCATTCGAAATCGAGTTAAAGGATCGTTCCTGCTCGCCTGCTTTCTGATCATTTACCCGCTACCGTATTACCTGGTGAATCCATTCCCCCGCTATAAGCACCCGATTGAGCCTGAAATGATCATGCTGGCCGTGTATTTGTTCTGGCAAGCCAGCCGCGTCCAAATTCGCTGGCCACTAGTCCACAAAGAGTAGTCGCCCGCGCTTTCGCTAATCGTTTACATTTAAGTATGCGCGCAATCCTACAGAAGCGAACTCTGCGTTGGGTGTTTACCGCCAACGTAATCTCCATGCTGGGCAGCGGCATGAACTCCGCCGCAGTGGCCTGGTACATCCTGCAAGCTACACATTCGGAAATGGCTCTTGGCACATTTGCAGTATTGCAAACTATTCCGGCCATGCTGATGCTTCCCTTCACCGGCGTTTTTATCGACCGCGAAGATCGGCGTCGGCTGGTAATGATGCTCGACGCCGCCCGCGCCCTCGTCATTCTCGTGGTTTGTTTTCTAGCTTTCGCCGGAAAGGTGAAAGTTTGGGAACTTTATCTGATGAACACATTGGTAGCGGCTGGTTTTTGGATGTTCTGGCCCACTATCACCGCCCTGATCCAGGAACTGACTCCCGGAGAGGAATTCGTCCATGCGAATACTTTTCTGCTCGCCGGAATACAGGGCGGGTGGCTGATCGCGGGATCGATTGTCGGATTCGTGTATAACCACATCGGCCTGGGCGGCGTGTTGCTGATTGATTGCTCCACCTATCTGGTGTCGTTTCTTTGCTACTTCGCAGTTCGTAAAGGACGCCATGTAGTGCCCCGCCCTGCGGAGCTGCGCGCGGATATCGTTGCAGCAGAAACCGCGTTTCAACGCTTCATGCGCGAGATGCGTGAAGGCATTCAGTTTCTTCGCGGCAATCGAAACGTGGTCCTGCTTGGAATCAGTTGGGCGCTGTTTCTGGGCGCTATGATGACCGGTGTGGTAGTCGGGCCGCCGCTGAGTGACAAGGTATTTCATGCCGGTGCGGTAGGTTATGGCTGGCTCAATGCGGGATGGGGCACGGGAGCGTTTCTCAGCGCGTTGTATGCGCCTCTGGTGATCGCGCGATTGGGTTCGCGGCGCTCGATTGCCATCTCCACGGGCGTGTTGGCCATCTGTATGAGTGTGGCGCCGCTTTCTCCTCACCTCGCGATTGCTGTGGCTATCTTTGGGATCATGGGTTCAGGGCGTGGCATCAGCGGAGTCGCCATGAACACCAGCATTATGGAACAGGTTCCTCCCCATTACATGGGACGAGTTCAGAACACGTTCTACTTCGCCGGTACAGCGTTGCAAATCGTCCTAGGATTTTTGGTGGGTGCCGTGGCTCAATTCAATCTGGTCGCGGGGTTTGCGATTATCGGGCTGGTATACGCGGCTGCGTTTATCAGTGCGAGTTGGCCGGTTGGGGCGAGAGCGGCGGCGACCGCAGTCAGCCCGGCAGAATGATTTTAGATTGCAGATTTTAATTGCAGATTTTAGATTGCAGATTTTCTAACTGCGGCATCACGGCAATTTTGAGATCTACAATCTCAAATCTTAAATCTGAAATTGTTTCTGTTATTCTTTCCCTTCTAATTGTCACAGGAGAAATCCATGTCATTCGACCTCCAGGGCCGGACTGCAGTGGTCTTCGGTGTCGCCAACAAGCGCTCGATCGCGTGGTCCATTGCCCAGGGATTGCACAATGCCGGCGCCACGCTAGCCGTAACCTGCCAGAATGAGAGGCTGGAGCAGGAGGCTAAAGACCTGATTGTTTCCCTTCCCGGTGCGGAAGGGTTCATGTGCGACGTTTCAAACGACGATGCCGTGGACCGGCTCTTCAGCAAACTCAAAGAGCAGTATGGCAAGCTGCATGTGCTGGTGCACAGCGTTGCCTTTGCTCCCGCCGAAGAACTCAAGGGAGATTTCGTCAACACTACACGGGAAGGTTTTCGAATTTCCCATGATGTGAGCGTGTACTCGCTGATCGCCCTCGCGCGCGCCGCGGCCCCTCTTATGGAAGATGGCGGCAGCATCATCACCATGACTTACTACGGGGCGGAGAAAGTTGTTCCCCACTATAACGTGATGGGGGTGGCCAAAGCCGCTCTAGAATGTACCGTCAGATATCTGGCGTACGATCTGGGGAAGCGCAAAATTCGTGTGAATGCCATCTCCGCCGGGCCTATCAAAACCCTGGCCGCGCGCGGGATTTCTGGTTTGAGCGAGATGCTGAAATCGCATGCTGAGCGGGCTCCGCTGCAGCGGAATGTAGATCTAAACGAAGTAGGCGCCACTGGGGTATTTCTTGCGTCAGACGCCAGTTCTGGAATCACTGGCGAAGTTATTCACGTGGATTGTGGGTACAACATCATGGGGTTTTGAGAGTCGAGGAGAAGCACCAGAGCCGGCGAGACGCCGGCGCTACCCGATGACTCGAATCTGCCGGTCATTCTCGGCCAATCTTTCCAAAATAATTTCTACATCGCGCTCTTGCTGAAAACGAAGGAATTTTTCTCCCCATTCGATCAGCAACACACTCTTGTCATCAAGCAGATCGTCCAATCCTAGAGTTTCCAGTTCGCGTTGAGTATCCACTCGATAGAGATCGATGTGAAAGAGGCTAACTTCCGGTCCACGATATTCGTGTACTAGCGTAAATGTGGGGCTGGTCACGTTTTCTGCGGACGCGGCGTGGAAGCCTTCCGCGATTCCCTTGACCAAAGTGGTTTTGCCCGCACCTAATTCGCCTCGCAGCACTACAAGCTTGGGCGGAGCCAGAGCGCCCGCCAGCGAGCGACCGAGAACGATAGTTTCTTCTGCGGAGTGGGTAGTGAATTCTCGGGTGGTCATCCTGGTCGAGAGACCAGTATAACTTCGCTGGTTGGTCGTGGGTCGTTCGTGGTAGGCCAACGACCCACGACGAACGACCAACGACTCTACTGCAACTTAGGATCCCTTAGGAGATAACCATTGGCTGGAGCGAATTCCCAGGAAGCTACGGTCTGTAACCGCATCCACTACCATGCGAAGAGCGCGGTGATCGTCGTCGCCCAATGCGATGAAACGGAACGGTTGCATCACTCCTTCACTGGCCATCTGTGTAGGGTGCAGCATCTCGGCCATGCCATGTACTGGACCGGATTGCGTCTGGAAGGCAATCTCAACAAAGTCGCCGGAGGTCAGTGCCCTCGCCATTCGCAGGAGTCCACCGGTCACAGAAACGGTCTGGAGCTTGCCTTTAGCCCGCTCGCCATCTTCCAACAGGACGAGAGCTAAAATCGAGCCGCCAAGATGAACACGCGGGGAACGCCTCTGTGGATGGGGCTGGGGAAAGTGTGTCATAGCCAGAATCCACTATGTCACTGCTACCCCCTTTGCGACAGGTTACGGAAGCGCTTGTCCAAATTCCAGCACGTAGGGATTGAGACACTGCCCTAATTGCCGATGCAGCATGGTGATAGAACTGTTGCTGCATTGGCTACTGTCCGGTTGGACCAGAGAGAACGAGGCTATATTCAGACGGCAATTGCCCGACTATCGCCGTAATCCCGCATCACCCAGCGCGGACGAACTTCTCTTGTGCCGCTTTCCGCACACGGCGAAATGCTTCCGGCAAAGTAGCCAGAAGATCGGTCGCAACCAGGGAGTGTTCGCCGAGAGTTTCGCAGGCTACATCTCCTGCGAGCCCGTGGAGATGAACTGCAGCAATCACGGCTTCCATGATTCGGTCACGATTTTGGGCAATGAAACCGGCTACCATGCCGGTGAGGATGTCGCCGGTCCCGCCTGTCGCCATGCCCGGATTACCCGTCGTGTTCACCCACACCACGCCATCCGGTTCTGCAATCACGGTTCGATGGCCCTTGAGTACAACAATGACGCCATGCTCGCTGGCAAAGATCCGAGCTGCATTCAATCGGTCCCGTTGGACAGCAGCAACTGTAGAACCCACTAGGCGCGCCATTTCGCCGGGATGCGGTGTAATCACCAATGAGCGCCCCTTGCCATTCAATTCCGCAGCATGGCCTTCAAACGCGTTGAGACCATCCGCATCTAGCACCATAGGAATGCCGCATTTGCTCATGAGTGAACGCACCAACTTCGCAGTGTCTTGATGGCGCGAAATTCCGGGACCCACGGCGAGTACCGTCTTGCCTTGGATAAGCGCATCAATGCGCCGCCTCGTGGGGAGCTTTCCGGAAATCGTGCCTTCTTCCGTCTGCTGAAGCGGTTCCGTCATGAGCTCCGGATAAAATCCGGCGACGGTATGCAGCACGTTTTTCGCCGTAGCCACGGTGGACAAACCTGCTCCGGCACGCAGTGCGGCCATGCCTGCCATGGCCGCCGCTCCGGCTTTTCCCAACGATCCGCCGAGAACCAGCACGTGTCCGAAATTTCCTTTGTTCGCCGCGGGAGGCCGTGGCCCTATCACTGACACCACATCGCGCGGCGTAATCACATTCAGGTTCAGAGACGAAATGATGGCTTCATCCGGCGAGCCGATTGGTGAAACTAGAATTGGGCCGGTAGTGAGCATTCCAAAAATATGTGCCGGGCGTGGCGCTGTGAACGTGACGATGGCATCCGACCGCGCTACGGTGCCGGTTTGCTCACCCATGACATCAGCATCGGCGCCGGAGGGAATGTCCACCGAGACCACGGCCGCTGCGCTGGCATTCAGCGCTGCAATCGCTTCGGCGTACAACCCGCTCACCGGCGGACGAAACCCTGTGCCCAGAATGGCGTCAATCAAAATTTCTGTTTTAAAGACCTCGCTTGCAGGCCCACGCTTGAGTTCGTCTCTTGAGCTTACCGGGATCGCGGGGAGAGGCAGCCTGGCAAACATCTCGGCCGCATCTCCCCTCAACTCCGAGTTGCTTGCAAGCAGCGTGACGCCAACTTCTTTGCCCGATTCGTGCAGCTTTCGGGCAACTGCAAATCCATCGCCTCCATTGTTGCCTTTGCCGCAGATCACACCAATTCGCTTTACCGATGGATATTGCTCCAGCACGAATTCTGCAACCGCCGTACCGGCATTTTCCATGAGCGTGAGCGACGGTACACCGAAGCGTCCGCTGGTGACACGATCAATCTCGCGCATTTCGTCCGCAGTGACGATCTTCATGGTTGGCGTAACTGCCCTCTCGCTCATGAATCAGGGCCAGTAACTGAAAAACGACTATAAAGCAAAGCGGCCCTCCGCGTACTTGCGGAAGGCCGAGTGTCTCAAAGGTATCTAATTCTCAGTCCGCCATAACTTTCGGCGTGCCCGGTCCAGCACTCAGGGCCGCCTGGACCCGGCTATGATGACGACTATAAGTAAAGTACACACCCAGTCCGATGGCGAGCCAAATAATCAACCGAGCCCAATTGACCCAGCCAAGTTTGTACATCATGTAGCCATTGAACAGAATCCCCAGAATTGGCACCAGCGGCACCCAAGGAGTGCGAAATGGCCGTGGCTGACCTGGATTCGTGCGCCGCAGCACAAGCACTGCAATGCACACGATGACGAAGGCAAGCAGTGTGCCAATATTCACCATCTTTCCGATATCATCAATGGGAGTCAGGCTTCCCACAATTGCTGCCAGCAAGCCCACAAGGATGGTGTTTTTCCACGGTGTACGCCACTTGGGATGTACAGCAGCAAAGAATTTCTTGGGCAGCAGACCGTCATTAGCCATGGAGTAAAGCACGCGGGTCTGACCGAGCAGCATGACCAGCATCACGCTGGTTAAACCAGCCAAAGCGCCCAGGGTGATGATGTGCGACGCGACGGTTAGGCCGCGATCCATGAAAGCACGAGCGATAGGCGCTTCGATATTAACGTCGCGCCAGGGCACCATGCCGGTCAGTACCGCAGCAACTGAAATGTACAGCGCGGTGCAGATCAGCAACGAAGCAATAATTCCGATCGGCAAATCCCGCTGCGGATTCTTCGCTTCCTGCGCCGTAGTTGAAACCGCATCGAACCCTATGTAAGCGAAAAATATATAAGCAGCGCCGGCCCCAATTCCGGAGAAACCGAAGGGCGCAAAGCTGTGCCAATCCGAGCCCCAGTTGCTGGGGTTAACATATCTGAAACCAAGAGCGATCACGAAAAGCACGACCGACAGCTTAATCACCACGATGGTTGTATTGAACCGCGCACTTTCCTTGATGCCGATCGCCAGAATCGCTGTAATCACGAGCGCGATCACGAAAGCCGGCAGATTGAAACCGATCTCGACGCCAAAAATCTGAGGTGCAGCCAGCAGATCATGTGCGCGCTGTACTAGTTCTGGAGGCTTCGCGGCCATGATCTCGGCTACTTTAGCCAAGAACGCCTGCGTACCTGGGACCAGCGATGAGTCCGAAGCGTGTGCCATCTGCCGCGCAATAACATTTTCCGCAGCGCGCAAGCCAGTCCAGTGATCGTAGGCCAGCCAGAGGGGCATTCTGATGTGGAGAATATCCAACAACTCAATAAAGTGATTTGACCAGCCGGAAGACACTGTACTAGCGCCCATGGCATATTCGAGAGTGAGGTCCCAGCCGATAATCCAGGCGAAGATTTCTCCCAAAGTAGCGTAGGCATAGGTATAAGCGCTACCAGCGAGAGGAATCATCGCGGCGAACTCGGCATAGCATAGACCGGCGAACGCGCATCCCATTCCTGACAAGACGAACGACAGCATCAGAGCCGGGCCGGCATAATGTGCACCCAAGCCTGATAGCACAAAAATTCCCGCGCCGATGATTGCGCCTACGCCCAGAGCAGTGAGTTGAAAGACTCCGAGCGTTCGCTTCAGGCTATGCTCGCCGGTTTCCCGTGCTTCCTCCATCAGCAGGTGCAGCGGCTTTCTGGCTAACAGATTTCCCATCTGTCTGATTCTCCTTGGAAGCAATTAAACCGACGAGCCCGCGACTGCGTGAGCCGAATGCCGCGACCACAAGTAATAAACTGGGATGCCCAACAGCACAATAATCAGCCCCGGCCACGTGTACTGCGGTTTATAGCGTAATAGTACGACATCAATAAACAACGCCATCACAATATAAATCGCAGGCAGCACCGGATAGCCAATAGCACGATAGGGACGCTCTGCATTTGGACGAGTGCGGCGGAGCACGAATAATCCAACAATGGTCAGGATGTAAAACACCAGCACCGCAAAGATGATGTAGTCCAGCAATTGCCCATAACTTCCCGAAACACACAACACACAGGTCCAGACCATCTGCACCATCAATGAGACCGAAGGAGTTCTGTAACGGGGATGAAGGCTAGCTACGCGGCGGAAGAACAGGCCATCCTTGGCCATGGCGTAATAGACCCGCGATCCCGCCAGGATCAGGCCGTTACAACATCCAAAGGTGGAAAGCATGATGGCGATGGCCATCAGCGATCCTCCCGCG